>Ga0233431_1001257_pt1 | contig 45307 bp, 55 predicted proteins | sample SI_118_April2016_FD_179867 | JGI IMG/M metagenome (GOLD analysis project Ga0233431, IMG submission 179867) | Seawater microbial communities from Saanich Inlet, British Columbia, Canada - SI_118_April2016_200_MG | ecosystem: Environmental > Aquatic > Marine > Inlet | place: Canada: British... | reverse complement strand
GTGTTGCTTGCAATACTTCGAAGGTAGTTTTTCCAATAAGAACTCTTCTAACAATATTTTCTCCATCCTCATCTGTCACTCCGTTCATTAGTTTTGTTATTGTGCTCGGATCTTCATTTTCAGATAAGAATTGGCGTGATTCTGGATCTGTTCGAAAAATTAAGTCTTGTTCTAGTAAGTGATCTCCATGGTAATCTTTATGTCTCCACATTCCAGGTAGTAGTAGTTCAGATTTACCTGTTTCCAGGTTAGATAATAAATAGGCAACTTTTGGTTCTTGACCTTGTTCTGTTGGTCCCAGTCCAATTGTTTCACCGAAGTGATCAACTAATCCCATCGTAATTGTTAGCAAAACTATTTATAAATATTAGTATTTTGCAGAATAATTATTTTTTCCAAAATATATGAATGCAAATATTGATGCAATCATTCCAATTGATGACCAAATGACGAATAAAGTGGCTAGTTCTGGCCCGAATTTTTCAGGAATCTCAATTAATATCTGAGTTATCCAACTAACTATGCCCATCATACTAGCACCTATCTGAAAGCTAGCATATGCGCGTCGTAGTACTCCCTTAAGAATTGAGAATAAGAAGAGAAGTATAAGTATGCTAATTATTATTTCTAGGAGCATTAATCCAAGACTGTGTGTAAATATGGCTGCCAGTAAGTTGCCTTCTTTTCCATATCCGAGCGTTATACCGATATCTGTAAGAAGTAAATCAAAAAGTACAAATAAAGTCACTATTTGAAAGTCCTTTCGTTGAAGAATCTTTTTTAATTTTCCAACCATGCGAAGAGTATGAATAATCATATATAAAATTATTTTATAGAAATTCGCCAGATTAAAACACTTGCTGGATAGATGTTCTTTATATCTGCTTTGATTGTGTTAGCTAATACTTTTGGTGTAGTTACTGCAAAAACATCCTTTGACTCTCGCATTTTAACATATGTAGTAATTATGTTTGTAGCTACTGCAAGTATTGCAGTTTTAGTTGCTCTAGAAACTCTATTGTTTAGTAATATGTATGCTTTAACTCTTATATTCTGCTTGTCTTTTGTTGTTTCATCAATAACTGCAAGAACGCGTTCTTTAGCTCGTCTTTCAATTCTTTGTACATGAGAGTTTTGCATTGAAAGTTCAATTGGTTCTAGTTGGCATGTTTCTCCTTGTACTTTTGTGATTCGGAATTTGATGTTGCTACTTGAGTCTCTCATTGATCCAGTAACTTCTTTCAACGGAATTTTGATTGTTCTTCCAGGTAATTCTGCAGGTTCATAAGCCATTATTTCAGAAAGTTCAACTGAGTTCATATGAGCTGGAGTAACGGTCTTAAACCACTTTTTCTTTCCCTTTCTCTGACTAGCAGTACCTTTCTTCTTAACCATTTGTTTCTTCACTGCTACTACTTTCTTTTTATTTGCCATATTATCCTACCAATAGTCTAGCTCTTTCAAGATCATATTTCCAAGTTTGATCTATCTTGCTAGTCTTTTTGTAATATTTTGCAAGTCTTCGAATTTTTGCTTCAGTTAGTTGAAGTCCTCGCTTTGATACCATATCTTTTTTGTTTGAATCTAAATGCTTTTTGATTTGAACTGCTCTTTTGATTAAGTTTTGCAAGTCTTCTGGAATTTCCGGGTAAGCTTTGTTTTCTTTAAGAATTGCAGCAATACTTTTTCCCGTGATTATTTTAACATCTGGAACTCCATAAGAGTCCCTAAGAATTAAACCAATTAGACTTGTTTGGTTGCCCTGTTTTGCTAATTTCAAAACTAGCGCAATAATTTCATCTTTCTTCAACTTTAGCCAGCTAGGTGCTGTAGTTGATAATGGTTTCTTGCTACCTGCTTTACCTTTTCGTCTTGCATGCATTCTTGCCATATTGATTTTTAGTTGATAAGCTAACCAGAATCTATTGTACTGGTCTAACCAAGCCGAGACTGTGTTAGCCTAACTTAGGCTAATTTGGTGGATTTATAAGGTTTTTGAATAATATACTGTCAGTTATGTTTTTAAGTTTTTACTGTTGTTGGATTTATGAGTCTTTTTTCAACTAGCGTGGATCAGCGAGGACAGACCAGTATTTTCGATTTCAAAGAAGAATGCTTAGAAGATAAAGTTGAAAACAAAGATGAAGAACGTGGTTGTTCTAACTGTGGCTGTACTAGTAAGCATGAAGAGTTTGATGAGGTGCTTTGTGACAAATGTGGATTGGTTTTAGAAGACGAATTTTTAACTAATACTGAGAAGAATCTTGCACCAGCAGAAATAGAGCAGTTAATGTTAGAAATTCATAAGGGTCCAGTTTGGAGTGAATTAACTCGACGAATTTATTTGGGATCAGCGGTTTCAAGCACCCCAAATACACAATCAAAAGGTCTTAGCAAAAATAAACTTCATGATCGTGCTCGTCATTTGCAGTATTTACAAGAAATCGCTGATATTGAGCGACGCGCAGTTGTAAAAGCATTATCACCTTTTTATTTTAAGATAAAATATTTCCGAGATCGTTTAGATTTATCTACTTCTGCTTGCGTGGAAGCAGCTTATATTTGCCGTAACATGTATGAAAGTCAGTTAAATACTGGAAGACATCATGAGATTATTACTGCTGCTGCACTTTATATTACAGCAGAGCAAGGAGGCAACCGTAGACCTGTTAGCTCTTTTACCGACCATCTTATTGATGCTAATGAGTCTATCAGAACGCGGAAGAATGTTATTAATGTAATTAAGCTTATGTCCAGTACTTTTGGATATGATGTGCTTCATCCAGATATTCGCGATACTTTGGAAAGTACTTTAGATAATTTTGAGATGGATTGGGAAGTTAAGCATCGGGCTCGAGAAATAGTTGAAGGCATGTATCATGAAGAGTACATTAATCGAGCAGGTAGAAAAACTTGGGTCGGCGCAGCGATTATAGAAGCGCATAATTTATTGGGCAAGGAAGTACAGAAGAAGAAATTAGCAAATATGGTCGGTGTTACAGACCAGGCAATTCGAACTACTGGGCGTTCCAGAGTTAGAGCGTATTTAGCTAAGGAACCAATAATTAGACCAAATATTCCCATCTTTGCGAATATGCTTAGAACTAATTCTGATCTTCAAGCAATATTAGCCACTGAATGTAAGGGTGTTGAGGAGGATAGCGAACATGGTTTTTATCAGCTGTATGCTCTTTCAAAACAAAGTAATGAGTTTAGGTACACTGGCAAGCGTGAGTTTGAAAATCCACATATGCTTGTTGCAGAAAAGATAATTGAAGCGCATATACTTCTTTTAGAAAAAGAAAAACAAATTGCAGAGTATAATACGAACCATTTGGCTAAGAAATCACATATTTCTATAGATGATCGTACGAAGTTTATTGCTGATTACTGCAATAAGAATGTTCCACGGTTTGTTGGTTATTGGGCTAATCAAGACAAGGCCATAAAGTATATTCAAAGAGACCTAGATCCTGATTTTGATTTTGGTAAAGTTACATTAAATCCAGAAGAACAAGAGATGACTCGAGATTATGATATTTATAGTTCAGTTAGAGCTGCGATTCGTGAAAAGTCTTTAGTTTCGCCACATAATCAATACATGTATACTCTTGTTCTTTCAGCTATGCTTACTAATGAATTGATTAATCATTCATCTACCAATAGTCTCGAGCTTGCCCAAATATTTAATTCTCAGAAATATATGAAGAGTCTGAGTGATTTACTTAATGTAGCAGAAGCAGGACAATTAATTGATCAGCATAGTATTCACAAAAGGATGTATTATTGTACTGAATCACTTTATAGATTAATTGGAATAGAACAACCTGATTCAATTCAACATCAAGAGTTGTTAGTTTCACCTGTTGGTTTGGAAGTTTTTGGAAACACGCGGAAATTTAAGGGCTGTAATAGCCAAGTAGAACCGAGTTTGATTCCAGAAGTTGAGCGCAAGCCAATTTAATGCTTATATCTCCCCCGAAGTTCTACGGTTTCTAGTCGCTTCAGAGTTGGCTGATTTTTGTATGTTTGTAAGAAGTTTTTCCAGCAAGATTGCAAAATATCAAAGTGCTTTGATTTTAAGCATTCTTTGAATAGATGAATATCAACTGCTTTGTCCTCAACTTTTTCAGAATATTGTGCTAGCCCAAAGTCAATCAAGACAACTTCTTTATTTCTCAATATCATATTTGATGTTGTTAGGTCGCCATGTACAATGTTTGCTTTATGCATTTTCAGAAGTGTTTTTCCAATAATTTTACACATTTCAGGAGTTAGACAGTCTTTTACTTTTTGACCTTCTATTTTTTCAAGTTTTAGCTTCATGTTTTTAGAATCTTCATCTAGAACTTTTGGAACTGGAATGCCTTCTCTGTTGGCTCTTTTCAGAATGCGCGCTTCAGATCTATTTCTTTGTTTTCTCAGCTTTTGGTCAATCTGCGTTAGACGATAGCTCTTTTTGATGCGGTGCTTAAGGATAAAATCTCCTTGCTCATAAATCTTAGCTTCAGCTCCTTGCGCAATCAATCGCATTTTTGATTTAATATTTGAATCTTTTTTCATAATCTTTATGTGTAAACCATTCTAAAATAATACTTATTATTCTAATATTATCTGCTTCTATTGTGTATACTAATCTCCATGAATTTGGCAAATCATATTTGTAAAGACTAGTAATATTATATTTTTGGATGTATTCTTTTGGCCATAGTTTTTTTGGAATTTTAGTGCTGCAGTTGGGATTTCGTTTAAGGTCTTTAATTGCTCTAGAAATAAATTCGTAAAGTTGTTTGTCTTCGAACTTACCTTCTTTAAGTGATTCAAAATCATCTTTTAAGTTCTGTGATATAAATGCAACAGATAATTCTCGTATCATTTTACAGTTAGACCTTCTTTAATTAAACGTCTTATTCTTTCTGGGTTGTATATCCAAATTACAATTCCTTCTTTATCAATTATTATTTTCCCTGATTCTTCTAGATAGTTTAGAATGACTTGGAAAGTTTGATACATCATTTTCTTTGGAAGTTTTTTCCAGAGTTGATATTTTCCACATTCTTGGCTGTATTTCTGAACCGTTTGTTCTACCATTTTTACAGATTCAAGAGTTGGACTATGTAAACTTGTAGCTGTTTTCATACTATTATATATAGTTATATAATATAAAAAGCTTACGAATAGCTCCCTGCGCAATAAGTTTCATGATAATCTCCGATTAGCAAGTAGCAAATTTATTTGCTTCATAAAATAGATAAGAAAAAGAAGATATAAAAAACTATTCCGTGTAGTCTTTCTTTTTAGCAGATAAGCAGTATAGTGAAGTTTGACAGTTTTGAGTTTTTTAATTAATTTCTATTCTGTCAGGAAGTTTAATTTAATGAGTAAAAACTCCATCTTTTGTATTCATTAGCATAGTTTCTATGTGTGATAATTTTTATTAATTGTATGCTTTTAGTGATTAATTAGAACTTCTTTATTGCAATTCCACCTTTTTTGTCTTGAGCCACGCGATAGTTATTTCTTTGAAAGAATTGCGTTGGGTCATCTTCGGGTTCTCGTGGTCCCCAAGTGCAAGTTACGCCTGTAACTGATGATTCTAATCTGCTTTCTGTATCTAGGAGTAAGGGGTATGCTACACTTCTATGCGATCGTCCAGCTTTAATATGCATAACTGGAAATAATTCTCTATTGGGAAGATGTGGTTTTCCTGGTATGAAGGAGTTATCTAACCAAACACCACCAGTAACTTCATTAGTTTCATTATCTATCGTAACGCTAATAAGGTGTTTAATGAATCTTCTACGTTCGTTTTTACCAGATTCTGCGTTTAAGTAAACTGTATCTGTTTTAGAAAATGGCTTACAATATAATTCCCAGAACGCATAAATTCTTTCGTCGAAAAAAGGTGTACCTTGTTCGACCCAAGCCAGTCTTTGCCGAGAAGTACTTTCATCTTCTGGTGCTTGAAATAATAGTAGTCTGTATTTTCCGTCCAGTACTTCTTTTTCATCAATAACAGTCATTACAAAGTAGGACTATTTATTTTAAAAGAGTTTCTCTAGTTACATATGTTACTTTTTACCTGCTTTGACACGGTTCTTTGCGATATGAAGTGCTGCTTGGCGTGGCGAAATGAGCTCTTTTTTTGAGTGGTCAAGCGTTTCTTTTGTGTTTATCGTAATTTTTTCTTCAACCATTTTCCACATTTTATCTACAGATCCGCCAATATATTCAACATAGCTAGAGATTACTCCACCTGCATTTGCTACAAAGTCAGGTATTACAAGAACACCTTTTTCATGGAAAACTTCTTCCAAGTTAGGATGCATTACAATGTTACTCCCACAGACAATTAATTTTGCTTTGATATTTGAAACATCATGTTCTTTAATTAAGTCAGGGATTGCTGCAGTAATTAGAATATCCGTATTTACTTTTAGAATCTCATGAGATGATTTTATGTTTCCATTTGCTTTTGTTACTGTCCCTGTTTTGGTTTTTGCTTCTGCAAGTTCTTTGAAGCTTAGACCTTCTTGGTTGATTATAACACCTTTTGAATCTGAAGCAGCTACGCATTTTGCACCTAGTTCTGTTAAGAATTTTGTTGCAAACCAGCCAACATTACCAAAACCTTCTACAGCAAAAGTTTTATCTTTCAAGTCCCAGCCAAGATGTTTAGCAGCAACTTTTGTTGCATGGAATACTCCAAAACCGGTTGAGCCAAGTTCATGCGGTATTCCACCAAGTGCTTTTGGTTTACCTGTACAAGATTTTTTTGAACCATTACCTTCAACAAACCACGTCATCTCATCTTCAGCCATGTTCATATCTGGAGCTGCGATATATAGTGAAGGACAAACTGGTTTCAAAGCCGCCCCAAATGATTTAACAAGTGCTTCTTTTTCTTTTTTTGAAAGTGATTTAGAATCTGCGATGATTCCAGATTTTCCGCCACCTAATGGAAGGCCCGCAAGCGCACATTTCCAAGTCATTGCTCTAGCTAAACGCATAACTTCATCTATAGAAACACTTGGAGTCATTCTAATTCCACCTTTTGCAGGTCCAAGTGACGTGTTATCAATAACAACAAAACCATGTAGTCCTGTTTTCTTATTGTGTACTTCTAAAATTTTTTCTGGTCCGAATTCATCATATTCTGTCATTTAAATCACCTAATATTAGAATTTTGTTTAGTTATTTAATAGGTTTTTGTAACTTGAGTACGTTACTTAGAGAATTAAATAGTTTTAAAATAGTTAGACTTGCTATTCCCCAGAGTAATATAAGCCACGTAGGAAGGACGTATATATTTGGGTTTGAATATGTCCAAGCTCCAAAGTAAATTGCTATTGCTTCAGCACCTGCACCGGAAAAACCCGCGAGGATAAAGATGATTAGGTGTTCTTTTGTTTTGAGAGTTAGTAATAATACTGTGGCTATAATAAGTAAAAGAGCAGTTAGCAATATATTGTTTTGCCAAAATAAGCTAACTAAAACTATACTCATAATAACGCAAATATATTGAATCAAAGAAATTAATTTCATTTTTTGTTTCTCATGAATTCATATGCTCGTTCAGCAGCGCGAACTCCTTCAGCTACACCTGTTATAGCTTGTTTGAAGTCTGAGTTTGTACAGTCGCCAGCTCCAAAAACTCCAGCAACATTTGTTTCAGAATGTTTGTTAATTATAATTTCATGCTTTTTGTTTAGTTTAACTCCAATTTTTTCAGCTAGTTCAGTTTTTGGTATGTAACCAATTTCTATGAACAAGCCATCTAGCTTAAGTTCTTTGTTTCCTTTATATGGATTATCCAGAATTGCATGAGTTACAAATTTCTCTCCTTTAATTTTCTTAACATTTGTTTTGTAGATTATCTCTATCTTCTTGTGCTTTTCAACTTGTTCTGTTGTAATTGGTTCAGCTCTGATTTTTTCGCCACGATAGATAATATATACTTTTTTTGCATACTGCGCCAAAAGAAGCGCCTCTTTAGCAGCACTGTCTGCGCCACCAATAACTGCAATAGTTTTTCCTGAAAATAGTGGACCGTCACAAGTTCCACAATAACTTATTCCCTTGCCTTTGTATTCTTTTTCTCCCGGAACATTTAACTCTCGGTGGAATGATCCAGTTGCAAAAATTATATTATTTCCTTCATATGTACCTTGGCCAGTTTTTACTTTGAATGTTTTGCCCTTCGTTACATTTTTTGCAAATTCTTCTTTAACGGTCACTTGTTTGTAAGATTTAGCATGATTAATTATGTTTTTAGTAAGTTCTTGCGCACCGATGCTTTTGAAGCCAATGTAGTTTTCAACTGTGTGTGTCTGTTGAAGCAGTCCACCAAGTTCTCCTGCAAGTACAAGTGTTTTTAATTCAAATCGAGCACTGTAAACAGCAGCACCTAAGCCGGCGACTCCACCACCAATAATAATTACATCATAAACCATTCAATAGAAAAGTGGTGAAATATAAAAAGTTAATGTGTGGAAAAACTATTTAATCAACTATACAATTATAGTATATGGCTCGCGAGGAATTTACTAAGTATGGGTTCATTCTTGCAGCGATTGGTTCTGCAGTTGGTTTAGGTAATATCTGGCGTTTCCCGTATCTTGTTGGTAAGTCTGGTGGGGGAGCTTTTTTAATTCCTTATTTTATTGGAGTTCTTTTGTTAGGTGCGCCACTTCTTTTCTTTGAGTTGGGAGTTGGTAAGCATTATAAGACTTCAGTTATCTCAGCTTTTGGAAAAATTAACCCAAGATTGAAACACTTTGGATGGATTCCGATCATTACTGCGTTTCTTGTGTTGAGTTATTATTTGGTCATAATGGGATGGACTGCAATGTATTCACTTTTTTCACTTGCAGGACAGTACCCGCAGTTTTCTGAGTTTACACAAACACATGCATCACTTGCTTTGTTTGCAATTATGCTTTTCTTTGTAACGCTTGTTGTTGTCCAGGGTGTTAAACATGGTATCGAAGGTGTTTCTAAAAAATTAATGCCGATTTTTTTTGTGATGCTTGTTGCGTTATTCATTAATTCGTTATTTCTTCCAGGTTTTATGGATGGAATTCGGTTTTACCTAACTCCGGATTTCGAACAGCTCAAAAATATTGATATTTGGGTTTTGGGTTTTGGTCAGGCACTTTTCTCGCTTTCAGTAGGTCAGGGAATAATGTTAACTTATGGAAGTTATATGAAAAAGAAGCAAGGTATTGTAAATGCCTCTGCGTGGATAATTTTTGCAGATACAATTATTGCCGTCATGGCTGGATTTATCATATTCCCAATCGTGTTTACTTTTGGTTTAGACCCTGCAGCTGGACCTGAGCTGGCTTTTGTAACTTTGCCTCAGATTTTTATTTCAATGAATTATGGATATTTAATTGGAGCAGCGTTCTTTTTCTTGCTATTTATTGGAGCATTGACTTCAGCAATTTCGATTTTAGAAGTTCCAGTAGCTGCTTTAATTGATGAGTTTAAGTTTAAGCGAAGAAATGCTGCATTGTTAGTTTCTGGCGCACTGCTTCTTTGTGGGTTGCCTTCAGCATTATCATATTCCGGTTATGATATCACGTTATTTGGACAACCATTTTTAGATGTTTTGGATCATTATGTTGGATCTGTTTTAGTATTATTGTCATCATTAATATTGGCAGCATATATACATAAACATGATTTGCTTGATATCTTAGTTAGGGAAATTAATTACCATTCAAAGCATAAACTTCCATTTATAATTGAAGATATTTTTCATTTTATTGTTCCAGGTATAATTCTTATGATGTTGATTTTTAATCTTATTTAGATAAAAAATATGAGCCCGCGAGGATTTTCATCGAATCAAGATTCGCATCAAGCAAACCCGTTCGCTTTGAACCCCGATCAGCCGGTCCGAAGCCGGTCGCACTATCCAGGCTATGCTACGGGCCCATACGAATATAAAGTGTTTTAAGCTTTCTTAAGTGTTACTGTGGTATGTATGATGCTATAATTATTGGAGCAGGGCCAGCAGGCTGTCGAACTGCTGAACTGCTAGCGCGTGGCGGAAAGAAAGTTCTTGTTATTGAAGAGCACGCTAAGATTGGCGAGCCAATTCAGTGCACTGGCTTGATTTCTGCAAAGCTTTTAGATATACATCCAGACTTGCCTAAGAACATAATCCAAAATAAAATTAAAACAGCACGTTTCTTTGCACCAAATGGCGCTAACTTTGAGCTTTCTGTTAAGAAGCCTGCGTTGGTTGTTGATCGTGCAAAGTTAGATCAGTGGCTTGCTAGCAAAGCAAGAAAAGCTGGAGCTAAGTTCAAGCTGAATACTAATTTTGTTTCTTACAATATGGAAAAGAATAGTATCAAGGTTAAAACAAACAAAGGAAGTTTTGAAACTAAGTATTTAGTTGGTGCTGATGGCCCACTTTCTAAAGTTCGAGAACAGATGGAGTTAGACGTTAGATATCATCAGCAGATCTTTGCCCAGATTGATCTTCGATATCAGCAGACCTTTTTTCAGAAGACAAGGATTGTAAAACGCCCGCCTGAAGCGCAACTTAATTTTGGTGGAGAGTACTTTAATTGGTGTGTTCCGTTTTCAAAAACAAAAGCAAGAATTGGAGGACCCTCTAAAGAACAGAAGTTCAAAGGCACATCGGGTGGAGTAGTTAGATATGGGTTACTTAAGACTGCTCAGCAAGGACGTGTTTTTTTAGTGGGAGATGCAGCTCTGCAAGTTAAACCGTTTTCCTGTGGTGGAGTTATCTATGGTCAGATCGCTGCGCAGTGCCTCTCTGAAGCGATTTTAGAAGAAAAAGACTATGATGAACTTTGGAAGCAGAAGCTTGAGAAACCGATCAAGCGTGGACTTCATTTGTGCCTATTTTATAAACTTCCAAACTTTTTGAAGAACTTTGCATTTTGGATCGCGATTAAGACCAAGCTCACGAAAACATTAGAGAAACTAGATATGGATTTTTATTAGAGGAAACAATTATAAACCGAAACTAAGGCAGATTACTAGGCCCCTGTGGTGTAGTCCGGCCAATCATCTCAGGTTCTCGACCTGAGGACACGAGTTCAAATCTCGTCGGGGGCATTAATTCTTAAAGAAGCCTTCAATTTTATCTCCGAAATGATCTGTTGTTTTAGGATTCCAATCAGGTGGAATAATTGCTGAATACTGCCCCCAAGAAAAGCGTTTATCTAAGAATGCAATGATCCCACGATCAGTCTCACTTCGGATGCATCTGCCTGCAGACTGAAGTGCTTTGTTCATTGCTGGAAAAATATAACCATAATCCCAACCTTTATTGAAATTCTTTTCATAATAACTAATGACTGCTTTAGTTGTAAGGTCTGGTGGAGCTAGTGGTACACCAACAATTGCAACAGCTTTCAACAAGTCCCCGGGCAGATCAATACCTTCAGAGAAGTTTGCTCCCTGTACTCCGAGCAAAGCTCCACCGCCATGCATAATATTTCTTTTAAATCCCGCAATAAGATTTTCTCGTTCTGACTTATTCATTCCACGAACTTCTACAAAAAGTTCTTTCTCAGCGAGCTTGTCTAAGTAAAACATAGTCTTACGTAATACATCGTATGAAGAGAAAAATACTGCACTATTGCCTTTGACTTGATTGATAATGTATGCGCAGGACACCGCAATTTTCTTGTACATCTGTTCAGTACGATCACTGTATTTTGTAGTTATATCTGATGACACTAAAACTAGCCGATTATCTGCAGGAAATGGATTCTTGTAAACTTTCAATATAGTATCTTCTCCAAGACCCAAAACATCTCGATACATCTCGCACGGAACTAGTGTACCAGACATCAGAATCGCAGAATGCATATGCTGGAATATATCTTTGGAAAGTGTTCCAGGGTGCAAGCAATTGTATTCGACTGAGATAAATGGCTTCCCTCCTTTTGTTTTTTCTCTTTTCAAAATTCGAATAAATCCAGTTTCTTCGCCAACCCAACTTTTCAAGAAACTTACAAAGCGAGCTATATTATCTTCATTATCTGGATCTTCAATGTCTTCTGCAGCTTCTTCAAATTCCTCTATAACTTCATCATACTTGCTTTGAGAAGCAGATTCTACAATATCAATAAAGTCTTTTTTACTGATCTTAATTTCGTCAGAAGATTGAAGAACTTGTTCAGCAAACATTTTTAATCTATTTGAAATATCTTTTAGCATCACATCAGCATCGTTGAAAACATCATTTTTGATTTCATCTGCAAGTCTACTTAGAGACAGCGTGTTAGTCTTGTTTGTTAATAAGTTTCGAACTCGATTTGGGAGGTTGTGAGCTTCATCAACAATAACTATTGCGTTTGATAGGTCTTTCTTTATTCTGCCTAAGAAAAACTTCCGAACTTTTGGACTGAAGATATGATAGTAATCTGCTACAATAACATCTGCTTGTTGTGCTAGTCTCATCGCAAGTTCATACGCGCAAAATTTTCCAGCACATTTTGCCACAACTTCCTCAACAGTTAATGGACCTTGCTTAATCATTTGTTCTACAAATGCATCTGCGTCATCAGTATATTCTTGTTGTTTTTTGATGGTTTTAGTAAATAGTTTGCAGTCGCCTTTCTTGCGACTACCATTGCAAAATTCAATAAAGTTTGCAACACTAAATTCTAGCATGTGTGGACACATACCTTTCTTGCCAACAAAGTCCACCGCAGTTATTTTATGTTTGCGATTGATTTTCCTAAGTGTGTCAATGATTTGAGTGTGTTGCGTATTACGTGAGGTTAAATAGAATATTGTCATATTTTTTTCTAGAGCATATTCTAGAGCAGGCGTTAGTGCGGCAGCAGTTTTGCCTAAACCTGTCGGAGCATGAGCAATAATATTTGTTCCATTTGCAATTGCTACTTTGATATCACTCATTAGTTTGTTCTGTTCAGGTCTAACTGTGTCAAATGGAAAAAGCTGCATCTCATTGATATTTAGCAAGTCTATAAAAAGATTTATTGAAAAGAACGGAGAGTTTACCAATGGCCATGCGGTATCCAAACAATATCTTTTTTGTGTGCTAGGAATTCTTTCATGAACTTGTTTCTTCCATCCAAGTAAACTACATCAACATCTCCAGAATCTTTCACAAGAGTTCCATCTTTCTTTTTGTGGATAAAACGTCTAACTTCATTCTTAGCAATATCTAAGTTACATTTTACATAAAATTTAGTATTATATCTCGCACAGAAACCAACAGCAGTTACATTTTGGTCTTTTATATAATTACACATGTGCTCCATCACTAGCTTTCCATATCCTTTTCCTTTAATTACTGAAATGACATCTGAAATTCCCCACAATTTATATCTCTTATTGCGAAACCTAACAAAAACAGGTTCAAGTAAGCATGTTGAAAGTAGCTTTCCTGCAGTATCTTTAACTGTAATAAATATAACTTCAGATCTATGCTCTGATGAAGGTGGCTTATATGCGACCCCTTCACCCCAAATATCATGTGCTAATCGATGTATGGATTTACGTTCTTTGAATGGGACATCTTTGCCTTTACGAACAGTAACTTGCATAGCAGAGTACTTGTTTAATCTATAAAACACTTTAGAACTTCAGTAACTTTCCATGTTGTTTTAGCCAGCCTCGGTGGCGACGATAGTCTGGGCACTTCTTGCCAACTTCTGACCAGAACTTTGCTGAATGATCCATATGATCAAGATGTGTTATTTCGTGAGCAACAACGTAGTTGACAACAGCCATTGGAGCCATCATTAGTTTCCAGTTAAAGTTTAGATTGTTTCTTGTTGAGCAAGAACCCCAGCAAGTTTTCTGACCTTTGATTGCAATTCTCTTGACTTTGTGTGATTGTCCAAAACCTTCAATCATGTTTGGTATTATCTCTCGAGAGCGTTTAATATACCATTTTTTGAGCTCTTCTCGAACTTGTTCATACGCATGATCTCCAATCTGTAATTGGAAGCTATTTGTCTGAAAGTTTAGTTTGAGTTTCTTTGAATCTGGAATTATTTCAACAGGATAGCGATTACCTAAGAATTGAATCTCATCAATGATCTTTGGTCTGGAATCTAAAATTCGCTTAGCTTTGGATTGATGTGCATAGATCCACGCAGCTTTTTTCTGAACTAGGTGGATTGCTTCCCTAACAAATCTTTTGCGAGGCACAGTCACAGCAACTTCACCATCATTAGAAACTCGAAGTATGATTCGTTTTGCTAGCCGATTAGCTTTAATTGAGAAGGTGATTTCTTTGTCTTTGTAGAAAATTGAATGCTCCATTTTAAAACAATATATTCAGATAATTAATGTTTGTGTTTAGTTTCCGAAACCTAATTTAGCTTTAAGTGTATTATATATTTGGTCCGTATTAAATTGTGGATTGTCGACAATTGATTTGTACAAAAATGCACTGAATAATGCAAAGCTTACATTTCCGATTAGATGATATATTGTAAAAGGTATCTGACCAAGAATTGTAATTTTTAGAGTTTGGCCAAATAATAAGGTACCCATTCCAATGCCAGTTATAATATCATATAATATCGTACCTACAATTGCAAATCCAACATAATAGTGTATTTTATTTTTCTTTTTGTAAAGATATTGTGCAGCAAAAACACCAACAAATCCATATGTAATTGCAGTAATTGCTGTCCAAATACCAACAATCCCCGTTATAAAATCAAGAACAACTATCGCAGCAAATGCAAATATAAATGCAGCAAGTTTACCATATTTTTTAGCAAACGGCATCATTGTAGCCATAATTGGTTCAATATTTGGTAATGGCATTGGAATAAATCTAATTAAAATGCATATTGTAATTCCAATAATATATTTTACCAAATTTTTTGTACTCATTCTAAAAAAATATATAGTATTATTTAAATCTGTGTATTTCCTGGAAGCTTCTTTAGACAAATCAGAACACTTAAAAGAGTACTTTTGAGTAATAAGCATGGTATCTGATGTATTTAGAAAGCAAAAGAGTTTGCGCGTTTTTACATTTAATGAGGTTTCTAGTGGGAGTGGTGGGCTCGATTTAGATATTGTTCACGTTACTAATGCATTTAATCAGGTACCTTTTTTAGAAACTACTAAATCTTGTTCAGGTACTTTGAGAGATCATTCTTGTAGTCAATACGATAGAATAAATATGCATAATGGAGCACTTGATTGGAGAAAACATAAAAAACCGTTTTGTGGCGTGGGTTTTGAATTTGTTGCAGATAGCACGGACTCAAGATGGCCTGAGTTTAGACAGAGATTAAGTAATTTAAGTGGCGCAGTAATGACTGCATGGGGAATGGATCAAAAGCGGCATCCTGGTGTTGTTGGTGGGGATATATGTCTTGCGCTTCCTGAGGAGCACGTGCTCGATCCTACTTTGGATGAGTCTGCATTGTATGATTTAATAAATAATGAACTATATGTTTTTTTACGAGAGTACTGTGAAGAGCAAGGAGTCCCTGAACTAGAAGTACCAAAAAAAGAATATTGGCGTTCTTCAATAATTGAAGATGTATCTTATTTCAAGAGTTTATCGCAATATAAGTACCAAGTACATGATGATCCTTTTTTGAGTGATTTTAGGCCACTTAATCAGTTTTATGATACATCAACGGGATTAAATTTAGATATATATCATGTAATTGATGAATTCTTAACTGTAGCTTTTATTTGCCCAACTACTTTCCAATCAGGAACTCCGCGAGACGTAGGTGTTGGTGAATATCAAATTTATACGTTTCCTGAAGGCGAATGTAATGCCTGGATTGAGCTTAAAACTGATCACGATAAATTCCCTGAGCTGGAAAAAATTCTGCGTCAATTTTCCGCGGTTGAAGTTTTTTCTCTCGATGAACCAAAAGAATATGGTTTATGTACAAAGCGGATACAAGTTACTGTTCCAGAAGATCAAAAAGAGGATTTATTGTGGCTAACTAATTTTTGGAATCGAGATTTTTATTTGGAAGTTAAGAATTGGTATAATTCAGTAAAAGAAAATCACAACGAACGTTCTAATTTACCGTATTAGTGAGAAGTGCGGGGGATAATCCCCGTCCGATTTGTTCCTGTTTGTATGGATATATGTAATATGTATAGATATAAGGCGCACGATATATTACTGCATTTTATGGAGAAATAGTAAGGTTACCAATTTGGCAGACGAATTCCAAACATCTGCTCAAGGATGGGACCTACCAACATAGCTATAACCAATAATATGAAATTAGTGATTAAATATGCAGTTATGAATAATGCTACCCATCTATATGATTTCTTCTTTATTTTGATTAATAAAAACTTCTGATCAATTAAATATAAGATTGGTCCCGAAATTAAGGCAGGAACAGAGACTATAAATATAATATAGATATATTGTAATATACAAAAACTTTCAGTAAGAGATACGTTTGCGCAACTGAAATGAGAGAAAATCACAGAATGCCCAGAAAAAACCGCACCAACCAAAAAAATGAAAAGTATTGGTGAAATATATCCTATCAAACTTAGGATAATGTACTTCAGTACTGGCTTGTAATTATTTAGTCTCGAGAGATATATCATCACATTTCTTAAGAGGCACATAATATAAATCTTTGGAAATCGGGCATCTTGCTAGCCGATCTCCTGCTAGAGTATGGTTATCTGACGTTACTGTTGTTATATTGGATCACAAGTACTTCTGAGTGGTTTATTTTGGGTATGTTCCAGAGGTTCAAGCAGATTATATTATTAATGATTTAAGAGCTGTTATAACAAAAAGAAGACTGCTGGGGACAGGGTTCGAACCTGCGTAGGCACTAAGCCACAGGATGTCTTTCCCAAACTCACGTTTGAGCGACGTTAGGACTTAAGTCCTGCCCGTTTGACCATTCCGACCATTGAAGGAAGACTTCTGATCCACCATCAGATGGACTTCGGTACCCCAGCATAATTATATAGAACTCTAATTGCTTTTTAATGGTTTCTAACCTACTTTGTTGATTTTGTTAAGGTGTCTGTTTATGAAAAAGAATGCTAGCTCTCGAGAGTCAAGTTCTTCTTGTACTTCTTCTGTTGTGAATTCTGCTTCATCCACTCCACTTTCTTCTTCAGGTACATCTTCATCTTCCCTGACTTTGAGATTTATACGAACGCGGTCAGCTAGTTTTTCAGCCAGAAGCTCTTCAACTCTGCTCCAGTTCATCTTTGTGCTCGCTTGCTTAATTTTTTTACTAACTAGCACTTTAGCGTTCCTTACCATTGTTGGAAGGAGGATTTCAATCTTAAAAGCATTTAGGTAGTTTTTTAAACAATTTTCTTAAATAGTACTATGACTCAGGAACGACTGGAAGATGTGCTCTTGAAGAGTGGACAAGCTTTAGTTGCAGAACTTAGACCTTTAATTTTGGATCTTTATTCGATTTTTTTAGATGATGTATGTAAATCATTGGGTGAAGAAAAGCCTGCACGGTTTAAAGCAATTATTGCAGTACTAAATGGTAAGCACAGTATTTATGCTAAGTTACGTGGTTTGAATATCGATGATCGAGATACAGTTTTAGCGATTACTCCCGAGTTAGATAAACAACTTTTGCAATATAAGATAGTAGATGCATTTGTATCGGGATACTCAACACAACATGTAGAACTATCTGCGGAATTTAGCGATCGGCGCGTTAGGCCAAAGATGCCAGAATTTAGCGTTCCTAAAGAATCTATTTTAGATCCAGCGTCGATAGTTGATGATTTGAGAAACTTAATAGGTATTGCGAGGACATACTCACCTATATTCCAATGTTTCCAGAAAGTTACAAAATTAGAATACTATGCTGTTGTCAAAGAAATTTTAATTTATGTACATAATGATTATACTCCAGCACCAATCGTAAGACCTTTAAAGGAAGAATTAAATGAAGAACATGGCATTTGAAAAGCCAACTAATACAAAGGAATTACGATATTTTTCTAGGAAAAGCGTTGGAGCTAAAGGAAAAGCAATGATCTGGATTTTTAATCCAGTTTGTCCAGAATGTGGAAAAAAAGGCTTGCAGATACCATTTAATGAAGAAAACGGTAGATATAAGTCAAGAGGTAAGTTCTTCGAGTGTATTTACTGTGGTCATAAGGAAACAAAGGTAGATATTAAATCAAAACTTCCTATCGCAAATGTCGCTTATACTTGCCCAGAGTGCCAGCACAAAGGCGAGACGCAAGAAGAGTTTAAGCGCAATTCTAAGAAGCAGTTTAAGTTCAAGTGCGAGGGTTGTGGTGTAGTTATCGTAGTCGGAAAAAAGTAGTTGCTATATTTGTGGGTAAGAAGTAATCTTTATAATTAACTTCTAGCTGTTTTAAACATGCTCCAGTGGCTTAGTGGTAGGTACTGCGCAGGCTTAGTAGCTTAGTGAAGTATTCGCTTAAGAGCGCCACCTTGGTATAATTACAGAAAGGTGGAGATCGCAAGTTCAATCCTTGCCTGGGGCTTTCCCAAAAGGGAGTTTAATTCTCCATCGAGGATATACAAATATTTTTAAGTCTGATCTTTCTTGAGCAGTATGGATAAGCGACTTGTGCAGGGAACTCTTAATGATTTTCTTCAAGCAGAAGCAGAAGGCTGTTTGATTCTTGTTCAAAGTCCAAATTTTAAAGATGGAAACGGTAGTATTTATGTTCATGGAGCAACAGGATTTCATTTGGGGACGGATCTAGATAAAGTGGGATACTTTCTTACAGGGAAACAAGATTATGCTTTTACTTCCGGAAACCGTAGCTGGCATCGTTCCCAAGCTGAAAACACAAGTAGTATATATTTGAAGGATAGTATTTTTGTTCTTGGGAAACCGTTAGAGTTTATGAATTTTAAGGACCAGTTAGAAATGTTGAATAAGAATCCAAGGCAGATTAAAGTAGAAGAACTACAACGCCTTTTCCCCGATGCTAAACAGATATGGCCTTTGCCTGCAGAAGTTTAATCTTTATGTATTACTGCAAACTATCTGCTAAGAAAACCTTTTAAACCACCTTTATTGTTCTCTAATATGGCTATATGGAAACTACGGTCAAAGAGAAAGGTATCTGGTGGACGTTATCACGCATCACACAAAAAGAAAGCGAGACATATTACTAGAGACCCCGTTCTGACTCGTACTGCAGATAAGATCAAGAAAAAGATTCTGAGAATAAAAGGTGGGAATACTAAAGTAAATCTTCAGGGAGCAACTGAAGTTAATTTAATGATCAAAGGAAAGGCAAAGAAAACAAAGATCGAGACAGTAGTTGAAAACGCAGCTTCACGACACTTTGTCAGACAGAATGTAGTTTGCAAGGGCGCAATAATTAAGACACCTGAAGGCCTTGCTCGGGTTACTTCAAGACCAACTCAAGACGGCATAGTTAATGCAGTTCTTGTTAAGAAATAGTTATATTCTAATCGTTATTAGTTAGATATGGTTGCTAACTTAGTAGTTATTTTGGTCTTGGCTGTAGTAGCAATATTATGGATTTTAAGTAGTATGGGTTTTGTAAAAGCAGAAGTAGGTTTAGATGATATAGTTCGTCGTAAATTTAAAATAAGAAATAAGGGTAGTAGATTTAAAATAAGAACTACAGGTCGTAGATTTACACGTAGACCGAGAACTATCGCAGATGTTGAACCTATTGCATTGGGACGTAATGATGGAGTGACGTACCGAGATGGATTAGCTAATGTTGTGGAAGAACCAATTAGAGCTGCTGCACTTGAACTTTTTGATAAAAATATTGTAACGTATACTTCTTCAGCAAATATTATAGATGTTGGGCGGAATGCTAAGATTGGTATAATTTATAGTAAATTATCTCCTGAGAATAAGGTAGTTGCAGAGCAATTAGTTAATGAGGGGCATGCAGAAATCATAGAAGAACATGGTAAGAAATTAGGTTTATATGTTCCTATACGGGATAAAAATGTCCCTGTTTCAGAAATTAAGGAAAAAATGTTAAAGTTAGCAAATAGATTCAAACTGCAACGCGTTAGACTTGGTACTTTTGATCCAAAACATCCCTCAGAAGAACTTATCAAACTTATGGAAGATGTTGGCGAAAAAGTAAATTTAAAAGACCCAAAAGCCATGAGCGAATCTCTTCGTAGTGCAACGAATTTTCCTTTTTCAGAGGAAACTGAAAAGTTTTATTTTAGTAACGAGCTTTTAGAGAAAGATGAAAAAGCATATGCGGCACATAAAAGTTAGTTATCACACATATGAAGTTCTAGTAAAATCACTTTTGGATGTAGAACTGTTTCTTTTGTTGTAATAATGTTTAAAATAGTAAGACCGTTCTATAGTAGATGGCATTACTTAAGCAGACATTAGCAGGTGAAGTTCCTTCCTTGACTGCTATTGTTTCTCAAGGTAATTTTTTAAAATTCTTAAAATTAGTTAGTTGTGTGGGTAGTGTTTCACACTCTCGTGAAGATCCAATTCGGGTTGTTGCAGATGACCAAGGTCTGCACGTAAGAAGAGTTGATCCGAGTCATTCTAGTATCATCGAGGTTAGACTTGGTACGAAAGCATTTCAAGACTATGAGCTAAGTAAATCAGATAAGTCACATATTATTGGGCTTACTCCTGGAGTTGTAGCAGATGCAGCTAGATATTTTCTTTCAGATAGTGTTGTTATCGGTGATGATGAAAGTCGTGATTCTGAAAAGTTTTTGTTTTTAGAGTATTTTTCAGAAGCAAATCGTATGCGCTTGCGTGACGTAGTTAATCCTAAAGGACAGACTAAGTTAGATTTAGAACTTGGTGTAGAGAGTAAGGTTTGGCGGACTTTTGGTTTAGGAGATCCTGCTGAATTAAAAAAAGTGCAAGAACTACGTAAGCTTAAATGGAGCGGTGCTTTTTATGTTGGTTCGAGAACTCAAGATAGTAAAGATTTATTGCGAGCTCTTAAGCATATTGTTAGTGAGAGAAGTGGTTTAGGAACTCTACTGGAAATAAAATATTCTCGTAGTTCAGCATCTCAGGGAGAAGTAGTAGTTAGTTCTAAGAGCAATTATGAGTCCATAGAACTTTGCTTAGCTCAAGAAAGTGATAAGGGACTTTTAACTCACGAACAAGTTTTAGATACAAAGTTAGACGATCCGCAGAATACAGTTAGCACACTTTTTGCTACAAAGTATTTTGTAAAGCCTATCGATACAATAGCAAAATTAGCAACCAATGGTATGTTATTTAAAGTTGCTCAAGATCGTCCTATGGCTGTTTCAGCTGAGTTTGCACCTGGAAGTACTGTTAATTTTTGGTTAGCTCCACGTATTGCAGAAGGAGATTAATTCTTATTTTTGTAAATGTGTTAATAGTAAGATATGGTTTTGAGATCTCGAATTGAGATTCGACATATCACAACATAACAGAAACACTTAAAAAGGCATAATATGTCACTGTTTTAAAGCTTGTGTTCCAACTGTTGAACAAAAACAAGTATATTGAGATGGGAAAGTTGCCAAAACCGGAAGTCCAAAAAAGTTTTATAAAGAAGTGCCCTGAATGCCAGAGCATTAACTTAACTCTTGATGAAAAAAGAGGAGAAATAATCTGTAAGAGTTGTGGATTAGTTATTGATGAAAACGAAATTGATGTCAGTCAAGAATGGCGTGAATTTGGTGGTGAAGGTGAATCAAAGCGAAGAGCAGGTTCTCCAACAAGCTATGCAAAGCACGACATGGGAACTGGTACTGAAATTGGTGACGCTGCTGATGTTTATGGTCTGAAAGGCTCAGACCGAAGAAAGTTTATGCGACTGAAAAAGTGGCATTCTCGATCTTCTACTTCTCTAGAGAGAAACTTAAAATACGCTCTTGTTGAGCTGAGACGAGTTTCTTCATTACTTAATGTACCTCCCGCAATTGAAGAGGAAGCAGCTAGAATATATAGAATGGCTGTTACAAAAGGTCTGGTTAGAGGCCGGTCAATGGAATCTGTTGTTGTTGGCGCTATTTACATTGCATCTCGATTATTTAATCTTCCACGATCTTTGAATGAGGTTTGTAATATTACAAACACAAACAAGAGAGATGTTGGTAAGACTTACCGATTTATAGCAAGAGAGCTTAAAATAAGAATGCTCCCAAGTGGCCCAATTGATTATATTCCAAAGTTTGCAAACAAGCTGAGTTTCTCTGCTGAAACGCAAACTAAAGCTATTGAAATTCTAAAGATTGCACAAGATTCAGAACTAACTTCTGGCCGAGGACCAACTGGTCTGGCTGCAGCTGCTCTGTATGTTGCTTCTCTAATGACTGGCGAAAAGCGAACTCAGCGAGAGATCGCAGATGTTGTTGGTGTTACAGAAGTTACAATTCGAAATAGATACAAAGAAATGATTGAGCGCTTAGAGCTTGATGATATGCTTGAAGAAGCTAAGAAAGAGCGCGAAGCAAAAGAAGCAAAGGCTGAGGAAGCGGAATAAAATGAAAAATAACGGATTATTACAAATACTTAAACGTGCTGAGTTTCCAATTCAAGGAAAACCTGATGAAGGAGACGTACTTCTTACAAATACTACTGCTGATGACGCAAATATGTTTCAAATAATGCAACTAAAGGCAGCACTCGAAGTGTTTGGAGCGTTTAAAGTAGTTCATCCAGGTATTGCTAAGGGCACACCGTTAAATTTCTTAATGGGTATATATATACCAAAAGAAGCAATACCTAAAGATTTTGAATCTGCAGATCCCAAGAATAATCGGCTTTATCATTATATGGTGGCGCATTCACCAGAACTTCAAGCGCAGAACGAAGAAGTACGCGCTGCAGTTCTCAAGTATTCCCGTGCTATAAAAGAAACAAAAGAGCGTGAGGAATAAAGATGTTAAATTTATTTAGTAGGAGATTTGATTTTACACCGCTTACTTGGGGAGATGATTCAAGATATTTAAATCAGTCTCAACCGACAAGTGCCTTAGATGAGAGTTCAGATCCTAAAAAGGAATTCGAATTATCTTTTGAGCTAAATCCAAAAATAACTTCAGAGGGAACTGGAAGAAGTAGACCTGTAGCAGATACTTTTGGAAAGAAGAATTGGGAGACGCCACAGTTAACTGTTTTAACTTATTCTAATTTTAGGAAGAAGAGATTAGTTAGCGTAAATGAGTTTGTAGAAGTTAAATATTTTACATTATATGCGTGGAATAAATTGGGCGATAGATTTGGTCTTGAGACAGATAAACGAACACCTGAAGAACGAGCAAGTCACAAGAATATAGTAGATCTGAAACACGTAGCAATGGGTTCAGATTATTGATGTTTTGAGGATTTTAAAATGATTTCTCAGGAAGAAGCACACATTTTGAATCGATCTGGAGATTTTACGAATTTAGCAAATTTGCTTGTTGAGCGAGCAAATCCTGACAAGGTACAATTTTTTTTAGAACATGATGATTGGTGTGGTGTCGAAGATGATTCTGGAGATATATCTAATCTTGTAAAAGTAGCGTATGAACTTTTAAATCAGAAAGCTAAATTGTTGAAGTTTTAGGATGTAGTGATTTAGTTCTGAGTCCAGTTAGCCGGAAGTGAGTTTTAGTGCATGTTTTACTGAGGTAGCAGTCCATCCTAGGAACTTCTTTCCATTTATTCTTTTTTGCTAGAACATGAAGATCGTAGAAACCAACTGTTTTGATACTCATTTCTTTGTGTATCTGGCTAATTAGTTTTATTGTTGCTTTGCTTAGTTTGAATTTCTTTGTTTGTTTTATATCTAAGCCAAGTTTTTCGATGTTTAATATTGCTTTTTCATCTAAATTATTGTCTGCCCAGAGAGCTAATGTGCGCATTCTTTTGACTAGTTTCTGATCCCATAGTTCACCTAACCATATCGGACCTGCCCATTCTAGCTTTGCTTTACATTTAGGACAGCTATCTTTCTCTACGAGTGGTGTTGTTGTAGTGCCTCTCCAGCAACAGTCTGGACAATACAGTATCAAACCGTGTTGCTTGAGTACTGCATCAGCTTTTTTAGCTGAACTTGTTTTCTGTAAGTAGACTCGAACATAGTGGTTTGAGCTGTGACTAAAGATTGGAATGAGTGAAACATCATATTGAGCTGCTACCTCTTGACACTTTTTTATCAAAATTCGGATGGCTGTCTCGTGCATAAATTCGTTGCGCAGTGGCTTTGAACCATATTTTCTTAGACAAGCATTTGGATATGCACCACATAAAGCAGATGTATCCGTAGCAGTTACAGCAAGAATGGAGTGTAGTGAAAGCCGTTTGATTGCAGAATCTAAAAATGGAACTGGAGTTCCAAATGGATCAAGATCAATATAGTCATAAGTATTTAGTTCAGTAAGAAGTACATTTGCTGGCTTGTTTTTAATTGTTACATCTAGCTTGTTAAGCTTAGCATTTTTCTTCATTAGAGCATAAGCTTTTTCTTTGTAATCATTAATTGTAACGTCGACATTAGGTACTTCTGCTTTGATTCTCAGACCACGCACACCTGAAGCAGATAGTAAGTCAAGCACTCGTAATGGTTGATTAGTTTTCCGTTGGACACTCGCCAAAATGATCGAAGACAAGTCTCGATTTAAAATTTGCACGGGGTTGTAGAAAACTTCCATCTTTGAGTTGACGGGGCCGCACTGAGAATATATTCGGAGTTTGACCTTGCCCTCCATTATAATTTGTCCATTTTTGATTTTCATTGATTATGATTATATCAGGTATTCTTAAAGTGTGTATTGTATTTAATTTAGGCAGAGTTGACCATGTAATAAGTTCATTCAGCCGAATACCGATAAAAGTTTTTTTCTCAAGAACTAGTTGTGCTAAATCTGTGTCTTTTAATATGTTTTCTCCAGCAGTGTTTGTGGTTCTAAAACTTACCATTAAGCCCATCTTTGTTTGAGCTCGTTGTATAAGTACTTGATCAGATACACGTTCATTAGCTAATGCAAAAAGTGGTTTAATATATTTAGTATATTCTGAAAGATGTTCAAAATCAGATTCCTTTGCTAAACCAAATGGTAAGCCCGTTGATCTGCTGACTCTCCACACTGGAAAAAAGAGAATATTGCCATGGTTTAATTGTGCTTCATAGATCCATCTGTCATCTTTGTCCCAATATTCGCGGATTTGTGCGGTATTTGTTTTACCTTTCATTATAGTAACTATCTTAAAATTACCAAAACCTTTTTATAAAGGTTATGCCTACTTCTAAGTAACTAGATAAAAGCACTCTTATGTGGTTGCTACTCAACTTTATAAATAAAAAGAGTGTTAATATAAATGCAACATGGCGCCCCGACCAAAATTCGAAGATCAAATGTCTGTAATTCGCGTTAGAAAAAACTACGCCGCGCCTTACTTAAAGCAAAAATACGTTTATATTGATAAGAAAGACGTCAAAACTGAAAAAAATTTTAAGTCAGCTATGAATGAAAAAATCCGTAATTGGCCAGATGGTGTTTATTTCTTAAAGCTTTCAAGTGGTAAGGTTTTTACTCGTTTCCAAGTTAAGGAAAATAGAGTTACTCAGATTTTTAGAATTTCACCTGCAACGGGTTTAAGATACCCTATGCACGAGTTTTTTATTAAAAGAAATATTAAGCGCTGATTTTAATAACGTTCCCATGCACGCTTTTTAACTTCATGCATGTTACCTGTTCGTCTAACATTAACTGGTCTTTTCTTCCATTCTGTCGCGTTTGCAACTGGTTTTTTTGTTATTATTGTTGTGTTTGTTATGTTTTTTGTATCTGTTTTTTCTACAACTTTTGGTTTTGACTTAGGTACTTTAAGTTTAGTATTGGATTTTACTGAGCTTTTGAAAATATCATCTAACGTAGATTTTCCACTAGTTGCTGGAGCATCAGCAAAGATGTCCTCATTTTGTTCTTTTTCTCGGTCGTCTTTTTCTTCATCTTTTTCGTCCTTTTTACTTTCTTTAAGCATTTTAGCAAGGCCATCTTCGTCTTTTTCTTCATCATCTTTTTTGTTAATTCCGACATAAGCATTATCTTCATCTTCTTGTTTGCTTACACCAAGATAATCTGGAGAAATATCATCATTTTGTTGAGATGCACCGACATAATCTGTTGGGTTAAATCCAGGACCTTCAGTATGACTACCAGTGTAAGGGGCTTCTGTTCCGCCAGCACCTTGATTTTGACTGTTTGTGCCGTGATAATCTACTGACATTTCACTATTAAGTAGTATGGGTTGTTTAAAAGAGTTGTGTTTCTCATTTTTGAGAATTAAGCGATTTCAATTGGTGTGCCAAGTGATTGACCTGGTAGGCCCTTGTCATCAAATCGTACTCTTACAGCACCATTTCCGCCGTGTGGTGCAGTGATTAGTCCAGAAATCTTCTTGCCAGATTTAGATATCCAAGTAGCAGTCTTGCCAACTAGTTTTTCAGCGTCTGCTTTTGAGCTAGATCCTTCTGGCTGTATAATCATCTGCTTTGGGTGTTGTGTATGATGTGAACCTCGATAGTTCATGATTATTGCTTTCATATTAGGAAACGTGAAACTGAGTTTATAAAACTATCGAACTATGCACCAATAACTATCTTAATATCATCACCAATGATTTCTTTAAGCGAGTCAATTGTCTGCTTTGTCATTGTTGTTGATGTTCCTGGGAAAGTCTTTAGCTTCTTTTCAATTGCAGATAGATTTGATTTCTTTTTATCTGTAAGAGCGCCATTTGCTGAGATATTATAATGCAAAATATCTGTGTCTGGTTTATTGATATCTATAATGATGTACGCATCTTTAGTAAATAGCCACACTGCAGCAGTATTCTTAGTACCGTTGTATTGTGCTGAGATCTTAAACTTATCAATCTTTTGTCCATGCTCAGCTCTGATTATGTTGAAAAGGTCTCTCGCTAGCTTATCTTGTTCAAATTCAAGAGATGCGACAACTTCTCTAGTGGAATCATAGTCTTTAGCTAGTGTCTTAATTTTCTCAATTAATGCAGCATATCTTTCTGAAGCAAATTGTTTGTCAACTAATTTTTCTTGGAATACTTTGAAAACATCTTTCTTTGTTGCATTAGCACCAATAAGCGTTATTGCCGCTAAGCAATCTTCAACGGTTTTATCATATAAGTCATCAATTTCTTCCTTAATCTTTTGTTTTTCAACAACTTCAAATAACTTATCAATGCGTTTTAAGTATAATTTAGTGTCTTCCAGTAGTTCTGCAACTGTTGCACCATCTACTGTTTTGATAGTTCCATGCTCAAAGTCTTTTCGAACTTTCAAGATCTTTTCCCAGATCTTTACATATTTATCTTCAATTAGACCGTCTTTTACTAGCCATTTTCGCATATCGGAAGCCATATGATTTGGTGTTGAAGCATGATAACCTAGAAGCATCATTGCACCTTGTGTTGGTGTAACTGTTGCCCAGAAAAAGTCTTCAATAGCAATCTCACGAAGTTTAGCTTCAGTTCTTTTTACCCATTGTTCTCCTGACTTCTTGTACTGTGTTATTGCTTCAGGTGTTGGCTTTATTTTACCTTTGATTAATAGTTGCTTCCATGGAGCAAACATACCTCGGTCGTATAGTGGTATACCTTCACGTATTAGTGTGACAATTGTCGGAGTTGCGTTCTTTAATGAATCCCATAAGTCACTTAGAACATAAACTTGAACATTAAGTACATTCTTTACACCTGCTGCCATTGCAGCTTCTTGAGCATAACCTACAATCATACCCATCAAGCGAGATCTTAGCTCTGCGCCAGTCATTCGAGTAACGTCAGTATCATCAATAACAACAAAAGTGTCTACATCAGATGTTTCAGTTGACTCTCCTCGAACCATTGAACCAGCAATTGCATAACTCATAACATATTTCTCAAACTTCTGAAGAACTTTCATTTTGTGGATTTCAGTCATTCGTAAAGCACCAATCCATCCACCATCATACATTGGCTCACCCATTGTAAGAATGTTTAGAATATCATACTTGCCTTTCAGACACATGTCCCAGATTTCTTCTAGAAGAACAACATTTACTGAATGTTTTGCTAGCTTTTTCGCTCCGATTGCTTTGATCTTCTTTTCAATTTCTTCTTTTTTCTGAATCTTCTTTGAAAGATCGGTGATATCCCTTAGTTCAATAATTGTTAAAATATCTAAGTTTTCTTCAGCTTCGCCAGCTTTAGCTTCAAGATTTTTTGTTTGTTTTGGTGGCATTACTAGTATTCCAACCAAAGAGTCCTTGAATTTACTTGCTATTTCTTTCTTAAATGCAGCACCTTTTCTTGCAGTATCAACCATTTGCTTCTTAATTTTTTCAGCTGCTTGTTTTCTTTCTTCTTGGATCTTAGCTGCTTGTTCAGCTGCTTTTTTCTTTAGAATTTCAATATCATCGATCTTTACTTCGCTCGACATGTCACGGTTTTGATACTTATTTGCAGGATCAGTTGCATTGTAATCTGTTTGCATATATGCCGAGGACCACAATACATATAAATGTTTTGTATGGGCGAGTGTTTGTTTAGCTTGCTCTACCCATTTTTACATAAATTTAAGGTAATAGAAATTATTTTATAATTTTTTCCATCTCGCTAAATTTGTTGATGAGATTAGAAAATCATTTTATGATTTTCTCCATGTCTTTTAGAAATACCTTAACATGTCTTTTATATCTATCATAATCTTCACCCGTTATTTTCTTTGCGTTACCATGCATTACGTGTTTGGATAATAAATACATGTGCCTCATAAGTGTAGCTGATCTGGCTGGAACTCTTCCTGTATCAACTAGTTTCTTTTGAATCATATCTGCAACATGTGCTGGACTTGGTGGGATCTCACCAATAGTCATCAGCGCTGCATGCGCTGCATTGATTGAGGTCCAATAAAGATCAATAACTGCTGCTCTGATGTGTGCACTTGAACTAGCCATACTAGCTGAAGCCATAGAAAAATATGTTTGTATACTTTCTGCAGAAGGTCTGATTCTTCCCTGGAATAATAATGTTTGAAGAACATCAAAAAAGCCAGTATCGATTAGTGATATGCTGTCTCTTAGTATGTTTATCGCAACTGGATCTCCTGCGCGTACATACTCCCAAAGTGCAGTCCAAGAAATGGTTTGAACATGAAGTCGTTTTGGATCAACTGACGCAACTGATTTTGCCAGAATAATGCGGTACGTTTCAATTAGCTCCTTGTTGATTTGAATATGAACATCATCTATAACTATGAGTACATCAATATCATGTTTCTTATGAGCACCTCTGGCTGCAGAACCAAACAAAGTCATAGCAACTACAAAGTCACCCATTTCTTTGTAAACTTTCTTTGCTAGTTTTCGCGCAATTTCAATCTCTGCTTTGGGATACTTTTGATTATAATGTGGATGGCTATGCTTATGATTAATCTTAAGTTTCATATTTATAGTTTCTAATATACTCAATAGAATATATAGGTTGTTGTATATAATATTTTAGTAACTACTTTGAGATGCAAAACTAAAATGTTATTGACAAATCGCCAATTTAGCTAATAATATTTTAGTAACTATTTTAATGTTACGCGTCTTTATTCCATTGGTGTTTCTGACCATGGAGACCACGTTCTTGGATCTGGAGCTGTTGGACCAAATAAGAATTCTGGAGATCGAGTTTGCGCGAAGTAACCATTTTCAACATCAGTCCATCCGCGAGAAGTACTATCAATTTTATATATTGGACTGTTAGCAACTCTCCACATTTCAGTTAGTGCTTTGTAATCTTGCTGAGCAGATTCAACAGTTATTTGATCTTTGTAACCGAGATCTTCTAGTTTCTTTAAGAAATCTTTTATTGGTACATTTCCTTGACCTGGAGAGATGTGCTCATCATAATAGCCAAAGTTGTCTGTAATATGTACATGACCTAATACGCCACTTGTCTGCAGGTCTTCAACTTTGTCCATCATCCATTTTGTAAATCGTTCATGATGTTTTTCAAAAGATTCGCCCGAGTTTCGTTTAAAGTATTTTTTCCATGTATGTGCATGACCAATATCAAATGTTGCTTTAATATGGCGGGCAGCGATTTCTTCAGCTTTTTTATTAGTTATTCCGGGAGAACCATCTTTTAGTTGCTTTTCCATTTCTGTTCGGGCATCCATGATTATTTCTTTTATTTCATCAGGATGAGAACCATATCCCATTTCAGGGAATATGTTTTCAGGAGCAATAAATAAATCTCGCTTTACATTTGGATTAGTTTCTTGAACTTCTTTTGCATAAAGTGCCATTCTAGCAAGAGATTCCGCAGTCTTTTCCTTTGCATATTTACTAACAGTTACAACTTGCTTTGCTTGATAATCTAAATCTGCTTCTTGAGCTCTAGCAGAAGCAGCAGTTTCTTTTCCATAGTTCATTTTTTTAATGTATTGTGTTCGCAGTTCCTTTTCATTTTCAATTAATAAATTGTTATCCTCAAAATTTTTTTTAGCCGCACTAAGGTTCATATTATCATCCCAAGTTTTGTTGTTTTTATTTTTTAGTTGTTCTATTGCAGGTTTAAGCTGCATATTTGTTTCTTTAGCTGCTTTAATTTTTTCTGGCAAATAATCTAACTTATTCTTCGCGTCATGATACATTAATTCATATTCTCCCGCTTGTCCTTGAGAGTGAGCTTTTTGAGCAGAAAGTTTATCTTTGTAAAATAAAACTGCTGCATATTCTTCGCCCATGTCTTTGCCAGTTTTTTCATGTTCTTCATCAGCTTTTTTAACATAATCATCCCAAGTTTTTGTTGTGACTGCAAGTTTTCCACCTGGTTTTCCTTTCCATTTAACATGTTCGTATTTTTCACCAAAAGTATCTCTTTTTTCTTGTCCTTCTTTTTCTTCAATATATGCAGGGATATGATTAACTTGATCTTCTCTAATTGGATTAAGAATTGCACCATTTCGTTTATCGACAAGATAGTGAATTTTTTGACCTGGTTTAAAATCCTTACCAGTACCTGTAGAGTTTTCTGAAGGAAAACCTTCAAACTTGCCACGATCTTTCTTAGGTACATCTGAGATTGCTCGAGGAAATTCAGCTGTATGAACTACAATTGGCCCACCACCTGCAACATCAGCAGTAAATTCAATCGTTCGTTTTCCTTCCATGATGTTTTGCTCGCGAGCATTTTCATCAAATTTATTTTGGCTTAAGCCTGACCAAGAACCAACTCCAGTTGATGCATGAACAGATAGTTTGATATCATTAATTTTTGCAAGATCGCGCATTGCTTCACGTTCATCTTTTCCATATGATCCGGGAGTTAGTGCTCCTTGACCAGCATTACCTTTACCTCGGCCCATGAAACCAAGTTCAACATTGCTGGTACCTTTCATGATCTTAGCTTGAAGTTCTCTTAATTGGTTTTGTGTAGGATTGGTGCTTGTTCCAAATCTACCAATGGCATTAATATCTTTGTTGCGATCCATTGCATTAAAATATCCACTAGACTCCAGTTTCATAATAATAATAGTAGCTTGTATAATATAAAAGCTTCTTTTTAGTACTTGGGTTGCACGTAAGGGTGTTCTTCATCTTCTTTGTCTGACTGTGATTTAAATTCTGGTTGATTAGTGGTTTCTTCCCGTGGTGGGCTTTTGTGTGGATATTCTTTTGGATCCCATTCATCGGGAAGTTTGTATGTATCGTAGTCTTTTTGTTTGCTTATTCCAAGATATGTACTACTTATCGCTACATCTTTTTCTTCTTGTGTTGTAATTAGTAATGTCATTTCTTCCAGTGCACTAGTTTCAGATTCTAGTTCAGGAGATTCTTCTTGCCGTTCTATTATTGCGCGGTCTGTTACAATTGTTTCGATACTTATCTGTTCTAATTCAATTTGAGAAATTAACTCTTCTGGAATGATCTCTTTTTCTTTTGTTAGTTTTGGATCGAGAATGATTTCTTCTTTTACTGATTCCTTTTTATCTCCGTCATCAACTTTTTTAGAATGTTCAGCAGCCAGTAGTTTCTGTTTTAACTTTTTTACTTTTTTTCTTATCCCCAACGCACTGCCCCGACACCTTTCTTAAATGTGTCATAGATTTTCCATGATTTTGCTTCGGCATTTTCTGTAGCAGATTTCTTTTCTTTTCCTTCTTCAAAAGTATTTTGTTCTTTGAGTATTGCTAAGAATTCTTTGTATTCCTTATCATCTTTGCATTCTTCTCTAAATTTGTAACCTTTTTTAGCTCTAGGCCTAAGATCTGTAACAAATTTTTTACGATCTTCCCATAATTTCTTTATTTCTGGTGGCAAGTCATATGTAATTAAGCTTTTAACTTCAATTTTTTCTTCTTCTTTTTTCTTAGGTGTAAATGCACCAAAAATCTCTTTGAGTCCTTTTCCAACGTCTTTGAATGGACCAAGTACATTAAAGTCTTCTTTAGGTGGCTTTTTTTTACCTTTTTCAAGTTTGACCCCTAATTTTCCGGCAGGGTCTGCTTCTTTAGCTTCATCGAGATACTTGACTAGTTCTTCACCCATTACAGCCATTGCACTATCGAGGCTTTTAACAATCTCAATGTCTTTAAGCATCTCGTCCCGCCATTTTTCTCGGATTTCTTCAATAAGCATGTCTTTTGATTCAAACTTTATCGTAGTTCTTCCAATATGTAATGGACCTTGTTGGTATTCTTGTCTAAATGCTAGTTCTGGAACTGTTCTGAATTCAAAAGATACTTTAATTGTTGGAATATGTTTTTTCCCACCTGGTTTGTATGCAAAAAGTTCAATATCAGATACTGCCGTATCTGCCATCTGTAACATATCTGCATCACTAGAAGATTTCTGTTGCAATTTGTTTACGTTTCTCAAGTAGGGTTTAATCCAGTTCAAGTATAGTCTAATTGTATTAAAGTGCTGTCGTAGATATGCAAGATGAAAGTTACGACTGTTTTGCATTTCTACTGCAGTTTTGTCACGCCATTGCATGTATTGGTATAGCTTTCTCCGTAGTGCATCATCAATAACTTTTCTGTTGAAACCTTGTTTTCGTAATTCTTTCATTTTTTTATCTAAGTCTTTTACATCTTTTGGGCAGACTTCAAAGAAAAGGTCTGGAAGCGTAGCAAAACCTACGGTTGCTGCAAGTCCATAAACTGAACTAGGATTTTTACCTGCACCCTCAACCATATCAATCCAAAGTCCCTTAAGTGCAATCTCTGCAGATTTGTCACCTGCTTTAGCATCCGTGTAATATCCCATTCTTTCATCCATTATTCTTAGTGTTCTGACGATTTGGAATATCTGTTTAATCATGTTAGATGTTCCTGCCAGGAACTGGGATGCTTTTTCTTGTTGCATAGTTCTTCTTTGTTCAATTGAACCCCAGTATGCAGAAGTAACACTGGAATCAAATGTATCTTTTGTTTTTAGAACTTTAAATCCAAAACTTCGTAGAAGCTCTAGAACTGAGAAATAATGTCGTTCAACACTACCTTGGAATGACTCGAGCATTATCTCATGTTTAGCCATATACTATAGCACATATGTTGTTAATATATGTTTTTGTTCAAATTGTTTTTATACAGAAATCAATTATTAATTGTATAATTTCCTAGAAAATTATATAAGTATCAAAGTGTTCTGATCTTATGGGTGTTTTTGATAAACTGCGTGGGAAGCCGGACGTAGCTGATGATTTTATGAGTTTACCAACAGAAGGGATTGGTGCACCTGGTGGCGCATTAGGTCCTGCTGGTAGTGCAGGTAGTGGTTCTGCAGGATTTGGTCAGCTTCCAAGCCCAACACCAATAACTGCATCAATCGGAGCTTCTTCATCTTCGCAACTTCAACTTGTAAATAAAATTGAACTTCTTACGAGCAAGATTGATACTTTGATTTCAGAGATTGAGATGATAAAGCAGAAACTTGCACAAGTAGAAAGTAAGCTAGGAACTCAATCTACTCAACAACCACAACAAAGCCAACAAGGATCTGGACAGCAAAGCGCAAGTGCATTTGGTTCATTCCAAACTCAACAACCAGCTCCGCAACAACAACCACAACAACCACAACCTACCTGGCAATCTCCGTGGTGATATTATGAAGCGATTAGTTATTTTTCTCGTTTTGATTCTTTTAGCTAGCTTAGCTGTAGCACAAGATTTAGATGATGATGGTTTAACTGACCAACAAGAGATTGAGCTGGGAACTCACATTGAAGATATGGATTCTGATGATGATGGTTTTGCAGATGGAATTGAGTTTGAGATTGGTAGTGATCCATTGAATGCAAAAGATCACCCGATGAATAAAATCACTGGTTTTGCAGTTTCAAAAGTTTCAGGTAGAAGTTATTTGCTAGGATTGCTTGCGCTTACAATCATAGTACAAGTTACTATTGCGTTTCATATGATGCAAAGTAAACAGAAAAATATATTTAGCTAGCTAGAGAAATGATTATATAGCGCGTGAGATACTTTTTCCATGGGTTTTATTGAACAGTACTTTTTATCACCAATTAATGTTGAGCAAGGATATAATGTTGTGAATACAGTTAGCTACGCAATAATTGCCTTTATCTTGCTTTATAGTATTTTTAGAGTTTTTAAGTATGCAAAGATTAAGATTGATTTTAAGTTGTTCTTATCCATTATACCGTTTGTTTTCATTGGTTCGAGTCTGAGAGCCATAGTAGATCATGGACAGATTGCACGAAGTTTTTGGACCGTTTCTCCTGGAATTTATTTTCTTGCTACTGGTTTGTTTCTTTTATCTGTTTTTGTAAGTTTAGCAATTAGCCAAAAGTGGAGATCGAAGTTTGTTTTTAGTATTGGTATGGTGTTGCTAGCAGGGCTCTGGTTTACTTATGTTTCAAGTTTATCTAATGTAGTGTTAGCTACAAAAATTATGCTTTTGGTTTCAGGTCTAGTAATTGTATCATATTTAATATTTTCAAAACTTGGCTGGAATTGGGCAACAAACAAGTTTGCGTTTTCAGCATTCTTTGCACATTTGTTTGATGCAGTTGTGACTGCAATGATTTTGTTTTTTGTTGGTGGATGGGAAAAGCATCCACTTCCCCGGTTGTTCATTGAAAACTTTGGACCATTTAGTTTTATTCCACTTAAGCTAGTTGTAATAATCCCTTCACTTTACATCATCTCAAAAGAAGTTGAAGATAAACAGTTCAGAAAGTATATATTGATCTCAATTGCAGTATTGGGATTAGGTGAAGGACTAAGAAATCTGATTAGTTTAGTTATCTAGTGGGTTACTTTTTAGAAGAACAGAACTCACAAAGGAACCTATTACTTTTGAAATCTCTCTGGCCGGGCTCTCCACAAGATTCGCATTCACCAAATGAGCTAGGATCAAAAGATCGACCTGGATCAGATACTCTAAGTTGTTCTAAAAGAACATTAATTAGTGCAGGAGATTCTCGTGCTAGGTCTTTGTTGCTGATAAAACCAACTAGCTTGCCTTCATCTACAATTGGCATCCTCGAAACATCATGTTTAACCATTTTTTTAGCAACGTGTGTTAGATCATCGTGCTTTTCAGCAAATGTTTTTACTGGAGAAGTCATTACATCTTTTACACTGAGTTTACTAACATCGCGTCCTTTGGCAACAACACGATTTATAATATCTCTTTCAGTGATGATTCCAATAATCTTGCCTTGAGAAATAACTGGTATTCCGCCTACTCTTTTGCTAGCCATAAGCTTAGCTGCAGATTTAAGTGAGTCTGATTCTTTAACTGTAATTACCTTCCTACCACCAATGTCAATTGCTCGTATTCCTAATCGCATAAAATCCTCTTTCTTGTATAGTTATATATTTTTCTTTATTATAGTTTGTAGAGTATTGTTCTATTAGCTATCACGAGTTATGAAAATGCTTTTAAGGCTTCCTATCGTATACCATATTACTTCGGAGGGTGTTGTATTGCAAAACAAGAAAGTAGTAGAGCAACTTAAGGTATTGGATAATGAGGTCAAGTTACGGATACTTGCACTTCTAGCCGATACTGGGGCAAAATCAATCACAGATATATCTAGGATCCTTAATCTTAATTTTTCGACAGCTCATAAGTATTTAGAGCAATTAGAGCACGCGAGTTTTGTAAGATCTCAACAAGAAACAGGCAACCGTCTTAAGAGAATGTTTTACATTCAAAACTTTATGATTAATATAACTCCACGAAATATTTCTAATATTGTTCGAGGAGGAGAAATGAGTCTTGGTGATGAACAATATGGTAAGTTTAATATCATCACTCACAGTGGAAAGCTAGAACGGTTTGATAAATACAAATTCGCAAAGCTGTATTTAGATGCAGGAGTTCCAAAGAACACAATTGAGATTGTTTTTGATTCTATTAAGAACCAGATTTATGATGGAATTACTTGGAGCGAGCTAGAGAATTTATTTATTAATTCTTTGAAAGAGCGAACAGAACTAGTTTGGTCTGTTGTCAATAAGATAAATGACGAACGACTACGTGAAAATACATTTTCTAGTGCACTTTCTTTAAGATTGCCTACAGCATTAGAAACTCATAAGTCTGGTGAGATATTTATCCAAAATTTGAGCACCCCAAGATTACTTAATATCGTTCATGATATTCGAGGAATTTCTGTACATGGTGTAGATGGCTCAGCTCCAGAAAGTTCTGCAGCTTTATTTAATGCAATATTATCTGTTGTATCAAATATTAATGAGAAAGTCTGTAAGAAACATGCACTACCTTCTTTTAACTACTTAATTGCTCCTTATGCTAAATTATTGAAACGAGAAACACTAGCTAAGTTTTTACAACAGTTGGATGAATTTAATGTTGATATTAATATTGATGTGGGAGCTCCGGAATTTGCTGCGAATATGCCAAGTACATATTTTGGTTCGGAAGATCTGTATCTTAATTATGTTGATGTAGCAGATAACCTTGCTGAGCTTATAATGGATATATTTGGTAGTGAGAAGTTCCGTAATTTACGTCTTATTATTAAGCATAATGATTTAGAATCAAATATCAAGCCGCGCAATGGTATTGTTGTTAGTTCTAGTGGTGCAGCTAATTATGTTTCAGATACTAAAATTAGTTCATCCTGGAAAGGTTGGATTATGTCAAGTCGTGTTGGTGAGGCGCAGAAAATTTCTATAAATATACCAAAGTTAATCAAAGAACAAAAAACAGATAGCAACTTGAAAAATAAATTGCAGGATGTACTAGAACTTGCTACTGAAGTTCATATTAAAAATGCAGAAATGCTACTGGGTAACTTACTTAACTCTAATATTATTTTTGATTCTGCAATACGTAAACGTTGGGATTATTTACATATTAATGAGTTTGTCTATTCTATTGCACTTCATGGATTAAGTTGCTTAGAAAAAGATAAGCAAGTTGAGATCGTTAAACATATTTCCCGTATAATCAATAAATTGCGGCGTGATAAAAATTTACGTTTAGTCTTAAAGTTGGAAACAAACCCCCTTGTTATTGCTCGATTTAATCAACTAAATGGAACTAAGCATGGTAGTGAATACATCCCAGAGCTTAAAGAATTACTTGATGGAGGTTATTCTGAAGAATGATATTTTTAACTCAGAGACCTAGAGCAAGTACTGAAAATGTGCACCCGCTGACTGAAATTCTTAGATCTGAGGATTCCTTAGATAAGAAACGAGAAGTAGCTTTAGCATATTGGGAAGAACATGGAACGCACGATGTGGGTAAGGTGCTTAGTTCGCATAGCAAAGGTGCGATTGTTATTATTGACTCTGAGAAGAAGTACGCAACTAAAATACCTCTCTTGGAGAAAGATGAGAAAGATTTATCTGAAGCAAAAGATATTGATCAATTACTTATTGGTCGTAATGCTGCACCAATTGCTTCAGCAGCTCAACGTAGTGTTACGTCCCCTGAAAAAGTACCGTTTTATACTATGCGTTATGTACCACGCAGTTTAACTGGTATTTTAATGGACCCGTCGCTGGCTGAAGCAGGTGAGGTCGCAATTTATGAATTATTTGGTATGCGCGAACAAAGCAAACAAATTAGTTCCACCTCAATAAATCGCGAGGGTTTGGATTGCAACTTATTGAATACGTTGACTCAGACCGGTGAGGGGATGCTGTCACCTCTTGCTGCTAAAGAAGGCACTTTACATTGGTTAGATTATTGTGATAGTAATTTAGCTTACCTACGTAAAGGTGAATCTCGATTGGATACTGACGTGCTTCAGGCAGAACGAATGCTCGCGGATTTAAGAGAGCGATTTGATAAACATTATACTTTATCTTCTTTCGCTAAGCGGCCAGCTCCAGAACAAGTTATTGCAAATATGCTTGACTTAAATTTTGAGAACTTACGCTTTGATGAGGAAACTAAGCAAATAGTCGTAAATGATCAGAAAGGTAAATTGACCGATATTCATATGTGTATGGGTGTTTCTGCAGGTATTGTTGCGTATAATGCTCAACTTAAAGTTGAAACTATTAATGGTGGATCAGAAATGGATAAGGAAATTTATAGTCGTATTTCTAGTAATTTTATAAAAACCTTTAGAAAAAGTCCACAAGAATCATATATTCACGTTCCAAGTAGCGCAAATAGTGATTTATCTGGTATGATGAAACTTACAGACTTATTTGAATTAGATAGAATAAAAGATACTTTTGACCTCGGATGGCTTGTTGGACTGACTAGATATCTACGTGTTATTAAATAATTGCAGATTATATATTGCAACCTATTTTTATAGAAGAACTAGACCACACGCTTTACAGTATTTTTCTCCTGTTTCAGCAAGGGTAGCTATTCTGAGGCTACTACAATCTGGGCATTTCTTAAAAGAAAGTATTCCCTCTACATCCTTACCGCAAGTTTCGCACTGTTTTTTGGACCTACTGTCCGTTCGTCTTCCCATCGACATTATTGTTCTTATTACCATTTTGTTGGCCTCCAAATAGAAAATTCGATAACCCTTTATATATCTTCTTTTGAGATATGTAATAGTTGCAGTATGTGATATGTCACATTTTGTGAGCGGAAACTCTTATAAGTTTCACGATTGAGCCATACAATATCCCACTCATTTTTTATTCATAATACTTATTTGCTTTTCTTTGTTGTTTATCTTTTTGACTGCCTGGTTGGTTAACTCGTGGTCTGTGAGTTGTTGGATCTTTGCGCAAGGTTATGTTTAGCTCTTTTAAGAAATGATTCATACCATCTTTTACTGTTTTGATTTCGTTTGCTTTTCCGTGCTTTGCTGGCTGACCTTCAAAAACCATGAGTCGGTCTGAGACAAAGTTAATGAATAGCATGTCGTGATCAATAACTAGTGCTGAAGCTTTTTTGTTTTTGATGACTTTTTGGATTGCTCTAGAAGCCATAAGTCTTTGTTCAACATCTAAATATGTTGATGGTTCATCAAATAAGTATAAGTCAGCATCTCTTGAAAGACAGACAGCAATTGCTACTCTCTGAAGTTCTCCTCCAGATAGATCTTCTAATTTGTGATTAAGCAAGTGTTCTAGTTCAAGTGGCCTAAGAATATCGAGTTTGTAACTTTGAGTCATAACTTTTTTTGTTATTGCACTAAGTGCTTGCATAACTGTAACACCTTTTGTTGCTTTGATGTATTGTTCTTTGTAGCTAACTTTGAGTTTAGATTTAACTTTGCCAGAGTCGGGTTTAAGTTGGCCTGCAATCATTTTCATAAATGTAGTTTTTCCAATTGCATTTGCTCCAACAATACCAACTATTTCTTTCTCATGTAGTTCAGAACTTTTGATGTCTAGTTTAAATTCACCTAGTTTCTTTTTCAGGTCTGGCCAATCTGTAAAAACAACCAAGTCTTGTTTTCTATCTGTGACGTGATGATCAAATTTAATTGGTCGATCTCTGAATCTGATGTTCTCATCTTTAAGGTAACCTTCTAAGTATGTGTTGACGCCATTCTTTGCAGAGAGTGGATGAGATACAACTCCATAGCAAGCTCTCTGTCCGAAGAGAATATGAACCAAATCAGCAAGATAATCTAAGATGATTAGATCATGCTCAACAACAATAACATGTTTTCCTTGTTCTGCAAGTTTTCTAATGACTTTAGCAACTCTAACTCTTTCCTTAATATCGAGGTAAGATGCTGGTTCGTCAAATAGATACAAGTCTGCTTGCTTTAGAACTGCCGCAGCAATAGCAACTTTTTGTAGCTCTCCACCCGAAAGTTTTGTAATGTTTCTTTGTAGGATGTCTTTGATGTTTATTTCTTTAGCAAGTTCATTGATTTGTGTTTTAGTGCCAGCATTTGATAAAAGATCAATAACTTTTCCTTTGAATTTATTTGGAATTAGGTCTATGTATTGTGGCTTGTAGCTGACTTTTGTGGTTTGTGAGAAGAGCTTTGTAAAATAAGCTTGAAGTTCTGTTCCTTTGAAGCTATCAATAATTTCTTTTTCTAATAATTCTCTTTCAAACTCACCAAGGTTTGGTTTGAGTAAGCCAGATAGAATTTCTAGCGCAGTAGATTTTCCAATTCCATTTGATCCTAAGATACCAACAACTTTCCCTTTTTGCGGGATTGGGAGCCTGAACAGCTCAAATGCATTTTTGCCATATCGGAAAACTGGCTTTTCTTTGAGTTGCTGAGGAAGATTGATAATTTGAATTGCTTCGAAGGGACACTTTTTTGGGCAGATACCGCATCCAGTACAGAGCTCTTCAGTGATCTGTGCAGTATCTCCAACAATAATGCATTCTTTGCCTGTTCGGTTGACTGGGCAGTACTTAGCACATTCTTGACTGCACTTTCGGGGATTACAATCTGCTCTTTTGATAATTGCTAATCTAGCCATACAAAGTTAGAATGTGGAAGTTTTTAAGATTAATCAAAAAAGAAAATCAGGCCTTTCCTGAAATTGGTGGCCTTTCATCTGTAAGCATCCAAACATAACTGTATACGCGGAAGAGATATCTCCAGAAACCTGCAGTGAATTCAAATAATTCTTTGTTTCTCTTTCCAGTGATTAGGATTATGATCCATTGTGCTATTAGAGCAAAGCCAACGACAATACCCCAAATATTTGCAATAATTAAATATACAAATCCTAAAACAAAACGTACTAACAGTTCCAGTCTTGATGCTTTTTGTGTGTATTTTATATCGACTTTTGCTGGAAATGTCATGTTGACTAGAACATATTTCTGAGATATATAAGTTGTTAGTTATTTTGAACAGTATATTTATTTAATTTTCTTTAAGCGATAGTTACCTTTTTTTTCTGGTTGGTCTTGTCTGCCAAAGTAATATGGTAGAACCAAGATTGCTACAATTGCTAGCACAGAAAGTGCAGTAGCATAAGCCACATTAAAGACCGCGAAGAAAATTATTGCCATTACACCAAGAATTGCAACTAAGATCAATCCACCAAATCCCTTGAAATAATCTATTGCTGTTTTTAGCATACTAATCAAATCAAAAGATGAATAAATAGTTTGCTAATCGGAAGTCTTATATATAGATTATAGTCACTATATAACATAAGATGGAAAAAACTACCATTCAAATTGGAGTTAATACTTTAGCAAGATTAAAGCTATTCAAAAGATATGAACGGGAATCATATGATGAACTTCTGAATCAGCTTTTGAGTGAAGCTGAAGAAGAGATGTTAACTGATATGGAAATTGAAGAAATAAAGCAAGCTTTAGATGAAGTAAAAATCGGAGAAGTATTCTCTATCCAAGAAGTTGCAAAAGAGTTTAATGTTAAGTTAAATTAAGATGTATTCAATACAATTTACTAAAACTGCAAAGAAGTCCCTCAAAAAAATACCGCACGAAGATACAGAAATTATATTGCGGAAGATTTTCTCAATTCAGGAAAGCCCCTTTAGATACTTAAAAAAGCTCCAAAATAGTAAGCTTTGGCGTTTGCGGATTCTTAAATATCGAGCAGTTGTTGATGTTGTCATTTCAAGAAATAATATTATTGTTCTTAGAATTGGATACAGAAAAAAAGTTTATGAATGATTATCCTAAGTTTTTCTTTCTTATTTCACATTTGTTGCAATGTATAAATAATTTACCTTTAGATTTGCAACCATCACAAAGTAAACCTTCACTGGTCAAAGTTGGATGATCATATTTTTCAGCCCAGATTTTAGCAACTTTGTTTCTTTTTTCAAGACTCCAATTTTCTTTCTTTGCTAAGTATGCGTCGCATTTTGAACAGTTAATCCCACAGAAACTAATCTGATCTGTCATTATTTAGACATACCTCTTAAGATTCCACCAACAACAGATCCTGCTTGGTTTGATCCTCCAGTTCTTCCATGTGTTGTGCTAGATGCTGATGTTTTTGGCATGAACATTTGTTTAGTCATGCTTTGTAAAATAACTTTTCCCGGCCCAGTCATCTGAGCAAGGAATATGCCTTCACCACCAAAGACTGTTGTTTTTATCCCACCAACTCTCCGGATATCATAATCTACTGTTGGTTCAAAAGCAACTAAGTGAGATGTATCAACATCAAGTCTTTCACCTTTTTTTAAGTTATATTCAATTAGATCTCCTGCAGCATGTAAGAGAACATCTCCAGGTCCAGAAATCTTTTGTAGGAAAATACCTTCGCCACCAAAAAGAGCAGCACCAATTTTTTTAATTGTTTTGACATCAATATCAATACTTGTATCTGAGCATAAGTAAGCCCCTTTTTCAGCTATGATGAATTCACCTTTTTTCAGTTTGAATGCTTTGATCTTTCCTGGAAACTTGCCAGCAAACCCAGCTAATCCTGCGCCACCAATCGACTTGAATTTTGTTAGGAAAAGAGACTCACCAGTTAGAACACGTTTTAGGGCTTTACCAACACCTTTTGTTTCAGTATCAATTGTAATGTTTCCACTTTTGTAAACCATCGCACCTGCTTCTGCATTTACAATCGTATCTTTACCCAAGCTGATATTTGCAACCTGTAAGTTATCTCCAGATATTTTGTATTTCATAAGAAAGTAAGTTAGATAAGTATTAAAATACTTTTGAATTGGATCAGATATCCATGCTGTCTATGGAAATTTCTGGCTTGTATAGTATTTTACTTCTTGTTCCTGGAATGTTTGAGGCTAAAACTTGGGAACTGAAGTATAAATTTAATCTACTACCACAATTTTGTAAACTTTCTAAGTTTGGTGTTTCTATTTCAATACGATAGCGCATATGCATAGTTTCAAACTTCTGTTTCAAAAGCTTCTTAGTTAGGTTTTTGGCAAATCTTGGTAGCGATTGATATAACTTTACACCAAAATTATGAAGTTTGCTAGTTTTTAATTCAATTTTATCATTACTTGTTAAGCCAGTGAGTAGATTAGATTCTAGTTTCTTAGCTTCTTCCTTGCTGCCATCAAATTCAAAGTATAATGTATATTCTTTTCCATTTTTGGATTCTACAAGAACATCAATATTTCTAGGATTGTCTTCAACATTACCCTGTAAATAAATTTGAGCAAAATATAATTTTCCATGAGATATTGCAACACATTCTTTTGCAATATCTGTAAACTCTTTAATTTTATCAACAAAATCGGTGTCTTTGACAAGATTCTCTAAAGACATGAATTGGTCTAAACTATATTCACGACTAAAGCCTAATTCATTCATAACAATTGCTTAATCGTAACATATATAAGAATTACGATATTGAAAACCTTAAATATGCTTCTTTCCTCATTTTATATGCTAATTGGAGTAGTTGGTAAAGCAAATGTAGGAAAATCAACCCTATTTAAGTCTGCAACTCTTGCAGAAGTAGAGATAGCTAATTATCCTTTCGCAACAATTGAACCAAACAGTGGTATGGGTTTTGTGCGCCACGAATGTGTTGAAAAGCATTTTAAAACAAAGTGTAACCCAAAGCAAGGTTTTTGCATCAATGGGGAGCGATTTGTTCCAGTTAAAATGTTAGATGTAGCAGGTCTTGTTCCTGGAGCACATGAAGGAAAGGGAATGGGAAATAAATTCTTAGATGATCTTAGTTCAGCAGATGTTTTTATCCATGTGATTGATGCATCTGGATCAACAAATGCTGGTGGTGAGCCAGTAAAAGCAGGATCTTATGATCCAGTTAAGGATGTTGAGTTCCTTGAGATTGAGCTTGATATGTGGTTTTTTGGAATGATGAAAAAAGTCTGGGCGAAGTTTTCAAAAGTCGCTGCAATGGAGCACAAAGATGCAGTCAAAGCAATCCATAAGCAGTTCTCTGGTCTAAAAATTGATACTTTAATGATTAGTTCTGCTCTTCGGAAGTACAAGTTAGATAAGCCAATTAACAAATGGACTGATGATGATCTAAAGCAGTTCGCATCTGAGTTGCGAAAGGTTTCAAAGCCAATGGTGATTGCAGCCAACAGATCAGATGTTTCAACTGCAGAAGCTAATATCACGAAATTGAAAAAGAAGTTCCCAAAGTACAAGATCGTTCCTTGTTCTGCAGAATCTGAGCTTGCTTTAAGAGAAGCTGCGAAACATGAATTAATTGAATATGTTCCGGGAGATAAAGACTTCAAGATTCTAAAGTCAGCTAAGCTTTCGGATAAGCAAAAGAAAGCTTTGGATTTCATTAAGCAAAAAGTTCTGAAAAAGTGGGGCTCAACGGGAGTCCAGCAGTGTTTAGATTCTGCTGTCTTTGATGAGTTGAATTACATGGTTGTTTTCCCTGGTGGAATGAAAAAGCTCGGAGATGCAAAAGGTAATATCTTGCCAGATGCTTGGCTATTCCCACAAGGGGCTACAGTTACTGATTTTGCTAGACATATTCATGAAGACTTTGTCAAGAATTTTGTAACTGCTTATGATGTTAAAACAAAGCGACCAATTGGCAAGGAACATCCACTAAAGGATGGAGATGTTATAGAGTTAGTCTGTGGCAAATAATTAATCGATCCAAAGACCATCTGTTGGTTGACCGAGTTCATGTTTTTTAGGCACCACTGTTTTCTTTTCTTCCACAGAATCTTCATTAGTAATGATTGGATGATGTAGACTAAAATTCACTCTAGGAAGTGGCTTTTCGTAATTTTTAGCTTTTTCATTAAATCGGTGGATAATATACTCACCAAAAGATAAACTTGCTTTTAGTATTGTTCCTGGATTAATTTTTAACGTATTACTTAAAACTTCACGCGTGAGGTTAGCAATTCGTGGAGTACTTATTGTGTTAGAAATACCTGGTGCGTACATGATTCCCGCAAAAAGATTTTTTGCTTTTCGAATGTTGCGATGTTTTTCTAGACTATATTCCATAAATCCACTAAAAACAGATAATGCATAAGTAATGCCGTCGTA
>Ga0233431_1001256_pt1 | contig 45313 bp, 32 predicted proteins | sample SI_118_April2016_FD_179867 | JGI IMG/M metagenome (GOLD analysis project Ga0233431, IMG submission 179867) | Seawater microbial communities from Saanich Inlet, British Columbia, Canada - SI_118_April2016_200_MG | ecosystem: Environmental > Aquatic > Marine > Inlet | place: Canada: British... | reverse complement strand
CTTGTTGATCTGGAAGTCGATTCATCAGCTCCTACCTGTGTTCGCCTATATGGAGAGGAAGAGAAACACAGGGAAAGCTACATAAACCACCGTAACTGCGGTAGATTATTTTTTGCACGTTACCTAATATGAGTTGAATGACCTTAAGGCCAATTCTTGGCGCATTTCACAAACAAGTCAAAGCGGTTACTGAGATGGGCTTGGAGTCATATCTCATGAAGGCAATGCCCGACCGATCAGCATGCCGGTTGTGGAAGAGCAAGTGGCTCGTGCTGTGGGGCCTTTGGGGCCTGTCGATGATTGCGTGTTCAGGGGATCCCCGGGCACTCGTCAAGGTCGACGAAGTGGTCATCGACGAGACAGATCTGGGTTTTTTCGAGACCAAGCTGCCGGACTACCTCAACTCTCCATATAAAGGCGAAGAAAGAGTTCGCGATCTGTTGCAGAGCATGGTAGATCGGGAACTGATGGTAATGGAAAGTATAAAGAGGGGCTATCCCGAACTGCCAGAGGTGTTCCGCCGGTTCAGTGAAATTCAGTCCCGGTGGTTGATCGGTCAACTGATGGCGACAGAAGCGGGGGATAGGCTGCAGGTTTCTGAAGAGGAAGCGAGAGCCTTTTTCGCGGAGTACGATCTGGGTAGATTTGTCCTTCCAGCTCAGATCATCGTGGAAAGCGAGGACCAGGCCCTGGCGGTGATCCAGAAACTGGAGGCGGGGGAGAAGTTTGCGGAGATCGCCCGAGATGAATCGATCGCCGAAAATGCGGCCATGGGAGGCGACCTGAGAAAGTTTCTGGGATACGGAGATCTCCCGCAGGATATGAGAGACGCTCTATGGAAGCTCGAGGTGGGCGAGTTCACCCGACAACCGGTCCGTTTGCGCGGGGGATACGGAGTGTACAGGATTCTCGACGTCAGTCGCAAGCCGTTTGCAGAAATGGCGCCGCGGATAGTGAAGTTCCTGGGAAAAAAGAAGGTGGCCCAGGAGCGGCAGCGGCTCATCGACAGGTGGTCGCAGCGTCTTGAAGTACGATATCATCGGGCCGGAATCGACGCTCTCCTAACGCTGGCCGGGGAATCCGGTGAACTTGCAGAAGATGTGGAGGGGCAGGCGCTGGTGACGTACGACGGAGGTATAGTCCCCGTGGGGGAAGGGGTCAGGACGCTGATGCGGAAGGGTAGACTGCTGCCGGGATTGGCCGATAGCAGCCAGGTGGTGATGGCATTGCAGAGAGGGGTGGTTGGAGACAGCATCCTGGTGCAAGCGGCACGCCGAACAGGGCTGAGCGAATCCGAAGAGTTTGTGAAGTTCAGGGAGAAAAGACGGAGAGAACTGCTGGCCAAGGAACTGTGGCGACATGAGGCTCGGTACAAGGTAGAGGTAGGGGATGACGAAGTTCGACAGGTTTATGAAGACAGCACTCACAAATTCGTGGAACCCGGCGGTGTCGATGTCGTAGAAATTTTGGTGGAGGAGCGGGAAGAGGCGGGAAATTTACGGGAGAGGATCTCGGCGGGAGAGGATATGGGGTGGCTGGCGGTCCAGTTTACGATCCGTGAAGATGCCAGACAAGCTCGAGGCAGGTTACACGTGCACGCCATAGATCGAGATCTGGCGCCGCTTTACGACCGTGCCCAGAGCGCTGTTCCGGAAGAACTCGTAGGGCCACTGGAAATCGGCGGGAATTACTCCATTTTCAAATTGGTCGGAAAGGAAGGAGCCCGGACGAAGTCCTTCGAACAGGTGGAGCCGGCGATCCGCCTGGGGATCAGGAAGAAGAGAGAGACGGAGTTGTTCGAGGCTTTCATGGAAGATCTGCATAGTCACTATAGCGAGCAGGTGGTGTGGTTCGACGACAACATAAAAGCAGTAGCCGAATCCAGAAATTCTCTGTAACTGAAGGCGGCGGCTTTTTAAAGGTGAAAGACGAAGAGGAATGGACCTGGAAGAGGCACTGAAAAGCGTCAAAACGGTTGGACCCGTACCCGGGCATGTTCAAATCACCCGGATAATCGGCGAGAAGATAGAAAACGGGGAACTTCAGTGTGGGACCCGGCTGCCGGGGGAGCGCGCTCTCGCGCAGATGTGCGGGGTGAGCCGAACAACGGTGCGGCAGGCTCTGGATGCTCTGGTCGACAGAGGACTTATCGAGAAATTTACCGGCCGGGGGATCTTCGTTTCCACGCCGCCGGAGCCGAAGGTCGTGGCATGCGTTCTGCCCGGATATGATCCACGTTATCACTGGGGCTCGGTGCTCTCACAGGCTATTGTGAGTGAAGCGCGCGTCAATGGATGGGAGCCGGCGACCTACCTGCTGGCATCGGACGAGGATTGGGCCCGTCTGGCAAAGCACCTGCGAGAGGGAAGGATCCACGGAGTGCTGAGCATGGGCATGTCTCGGGGCATCGGAGGTACGGTGCCGACAGTCGACGCGAATCTGCTCGATACGGATGATGAATATCGGGTCTACATCGACTACTATAGCATGATCCATCAGGCAGCGAAGTTTCTCGTTGAGCGGGGAAGGGAAAAGATCGGGATGGCAGGCTATGATGGCAGGATGCGGGCCACCCGGGACGGAATGCGGGCTTTTCGAGACGTGCTGGATGAATTCGATCTGCCGTTGAGGGAGGAGTGGATTGTGCAAGAGGGTGGATTGGAGGAGCAAGGAGAGGCGGCAGTCCGCCAGATCTGGAGTCTGGAAGAGCGTCCGGACGCGCTCATTTTTATGGACGACTGGCAGGGGTTGGGGGGAACGCGAACGCTGGTCGAGTTGGGGGTACAGGTGCCGGAAGAGGTGATGGTGGTGACCCATATGAACAGGGGGTACAATCCGCCCTATCCTGTACCGGTAGTAGGTATTCAGGTTGATCCAAACCGAATCGCCCAAGAGATGGTGGTCCTTCTTGGGGTACTTGAGAGCGGGGAGCGTCCTTTGCGGAAGATGATTCTGGTGGAACCGAGTCTCAAAGTGCCCGAAGGATGGTCTATCTGACCTTCATTTACGCTTTAAGATATCGCTAAATATTGATTTATAAGTTTCTGCTGGTGCTCGGAAATAGCAGAACAGCTTGCAGTCGTCTTTTTCACTGGGGAGGGGAGGAGAAATTCCTTGGCTTTTCTATGGGGTCGGTGAAATGAATAAAAAAATTGGTCTAAACCGGTAGAATCCCATATGAAAAAATGGGTCTGAACCGAACAGGTTCATGGTGTTCCTTTGCGTATGATACGGCTCATTTGCCGCCCTATTACAGTCCGAAAATGAAGAAAGGAGGAGATAGGTGACGTCGTTATTTTCGGTTTTTTAAAAAATAGTTGACTAACCACCCATTCTCTTAATCTCATGGACAGGCAGAGTTCTGCCATGAAACAAGGAGAGAGAGATGAAAAAGACAATTCTGGTCGCGTTGGGTATCTGCCTGATTTTCGTTTTCACACAGACGGCGGATGCCCATGTTGGAAGGGACATCCAGATATTCGAACTGGCGACTGAAGATCTTCCCGATCTCAAAGACGGTTCGATACAGGATTGGGAGGATGTGCTGGGCGACAATTTCCTCACGATGGACGATTTCGAGACGCTGGACGACGGAGGCCATGGCGGAGCGCCCAAAGACCCCGCAGACATGGACTACAAGGTCTACCTGGCCTGGAACAGCCGCGATCAGCGCATTTATGTAGGTGTCGATCGCACCGACAACATCTACCTCAACAACGTGAGCCCCGACGAAGCTCTGGATGGCTGGCAGTGGGATAGTATCGAGGTTTATCTGGATGGGGATCACAGCGGCGGACAGTTCAACCTGTTCAGTGGTGACGATGCTCAGATTCTGCAGGCACGGCAGGCGCAGCAGTGGCTCGTCGTTCCCGAATCAACCGGCGACCATCCTGCCGGCTGCTTCTGTCAGGATAAGAAGTGGGCGGAGGATTCGCCCTGGACCGATGCCGGAGGCATGTCGGAAGGCAGCGATCCTGTGCACACGGTTTCTGAGATGGCACTCACCGCGTGGGATGACCTGGATTCGGAGGGGCCGGGGACCAGTACTCGCTCTACCCTCGAAGCCGGCAAAACCATCGGCTTCTCGCTCACGATCAACGATTTCGACGAGGCACCGGCTCAGTACCATGCGACCCACACCTTTACCTACGTAGGAGACGGTTACTATCAGGGAGGCAGTCTTGCCGACGCAGAACTGGTTCCGTGCACCGGTGGAGATTGCGGTAGTGCCCCGACAGCCGTCGAGAGCAATACCTGGGGGCGTATCAAGGCGAGTTTTAAGGACTAAGTGCCGCCACACTTACTTCATCAGAGCCAGATGTGGACTCGAGTTGGCAAAAAAGAGGGGCATCGCCCCTCTTTTTTGCTGGTAGATGCTGAGTGAGAGCGCATACTATATACTACTCCCCGAGAGATCTTTCGGCTGAAACCCAGGACTGCGCTGATGAACTTCAGGTTCTTTTTCCCGCTGATCGTATGGTCACTGGTCGATGGATGGGCGGCCTTCGCGGGAATCGAAGAGTGGTCGTTACCGGGGCACATATCCTGGCAGGCCGCGCAGCAGCCTCCATTCTTTCTGCAGCGCACTTTTCAGACAATCGATTTCCGCCTGGTGGGTGGAGGTATTGCCCCGCTGGATGTCACGGAAACAGTGGCGGTGCCCACTCTCTCTGATACGGGAGATCCGAATTCCGACGAAGAAGAGGCCATAAAGACTTTCGGCAAGCACGTTTCCAGGGATAGCGTTTTCGCGATGAATGCAGTGGTTGTGGGAGAGGAAACCCTGGTACACGCGGGTGACCTGCTGCTGGAGCCATTTTCCAATTTTCCGGCGGATCCTCAAGAGGTGCGAAGGCTGCGGCAAGCGGGGATCGACAGTATTCGGGCACTGGTCAACCTGATGCATGCTGTCCTGGGGGTACGCGATCCCAGGTCGCGCCAACTGCTTCTGACTTCGCCGACCATCTTCCGCCACCTGGGGCGGGAACAGGTCCAGGTCCAACTGACCAACTTGATCGACAACGATCCAGAGACGGCCTTCACTAGGATCGATCAGCCTGGCAGGGATGTGATACAGAAGGGGGTAGTCATCTTCATGGATCTGGCAGCGCGCTTCCCGATCGGGCTGGTGCGCTTCTATCCCCGGCCCTTTGGCGGAATCCGCATCAGTGGTTACAGAGTGGATGTCAACGATGGGACCGCCGTGATCGGAGGTGGAGGTAGGCTGAAAGACGAGCCGGCATTTTCCCTGCTTGATGTCGAACAGAACAATACGACCGATACGGTCGCGGTGCGTCTGCAGCCGGCGCAATACCTCCAACGTTTCAGGTTCGAGTCGCTGACTCCGTTGGATTTTGATATCGGTGAGTTCGAGGCGTTCAACCAGGGGTTTGCACCCACGGCGGTATACTTGAGTATTCCTCTGCCCTTTGACCGCGCGGCCCTGGTTCCACTTTTGGACTACTTAGCGGGCGACCTGGACCGTCGCGATGCACTCGCACGCCTCAAAGGCCCGACTCTCGGGCGTGTATTTTGGGAGCAAAATCAGGTTGGAGACCCCTCCAAGTCGGGTGCAGTGGTGAGTCTGCAGACGGGTACGAATCCCGAGACACAGAAGCTATTCCGGGTGAATCCGACCGGGGCAGTTGTCGAATGGCGTCCCAATGCAGTAGTGATCGATCATCGAGAGGGAGTGGCCACCTCGGGGTCTTTTATAAATCTGGACGATGAGGATCTGGAGAACGCCGCGCGCCAGATATGGAATGCCCTGTCGGATGAAGAACGTGCCGCTGGCCAAACGACTACACCAGAGTATCTCGCCATTCCCCCCGGCTCCAAGCTGGATCCCCGTGGCGATGAATTGCCTCCCGAGCTCAATCGGCCATTTTGGAGCGATTTCCAGCCGCTGACCAATGGCCAACTCGTTACCCTCCCGGCAGGCCGTCCTTTTTTCCAGCTGCAGGTGAAACTGACCAGCGAGGATCCCCATTCCGCGACTTTTGTCAGCAACTTGCGCTTTGAGCTCGAGTTTCAGACGGCGGCATATGAAATAAAAGCTGAGATCGTTCCTGCGGTGGATCTCACCGCCGGTATAGACACTACGCTGATCTACGCAATGCGGTCTCACCTCGAGCCGAACAACGTCGGGTTCAATCGTCTCCGGATCAACACCCCCACACGCGTGACAGGAGTCGAAAAGGTCGAGTTTGGATATGGCGGTCTCACCGGATTGAGGCGACGCGAGGCGGTTGAATTCCGTGAGTGGGCGCGCACAGATAGTTTCTTCGCGGTCGGATTCCCTACGATCGATCAGAGCAGGATGGAGGGAGATTCTCTCGTCGTTCTCGTCCACTTTCGCGCCCGAGTCCTGGATCTCCGCACTGACTTTAGGGGGCAGGTCTTTCTCGATACCCTGAAAGCGCGCGCGCGGACCGAGTTTAACGATGAAGGCATGTTGATCATCGGGGGGCGGACCCATCAGGGGGCGACGATCGACACAGTGCGCGTCTTGCCACAGCATATAGAGAGCGGCGATGTGCTCGATTTCTCGCCCACCCTGAGCGACCGAAATTCCCTGCAGGTCCTCACCAGCATTGAGCAGCAGATCGAGGAGGTGATTGCCCGGGTGCGCCTCCGACCGAACCCTTTTACGCCCAATGGGGACGGAATCAACGATGAACTGACGATTTCGTACGATGTTTTGCGGGTCACCAGGCCGGTGCCGGTCACAGTGGGGATCTTCGATCTTTCGGGCCGGCAGGTTGGAGGCTTTGAGAACTTGCGCCAGGTAGGGGAGTACACCGAGGTATGGGATGGGACGAGACGCGGCAGGGATATCGTCCCGCCGGGGATATACATGATGAAGATCTCCGCGAAGACCGATACCGGTGAGTTTTCTTTAACGCGCCTGATTGCTCTCGCTTATTGACGAGGGGGCCAGGTTCGGCCGTATTCCCGAGCACGCTCCTATACGAGGAGAAAGTTGTGAGAAGGTATCTGATAACGGGACTCGTGTTAGGGCTCTTCTTGCTGCCTTTTGAGGATGCCGGCGGTCAGGATGAGGCGCTCGAGTTTACTGGTGATTTTCAGATACGAGCTAACAGGTCGGCCCACTGGCGCAACTGGCTGTTCCAGAACACTTTCGCTCCCAGCATTTTCTCCATTATCGACTCTACCGGTCTATTCGACATCACCGATGCCGGCATCAAGCCCAAATATTATCACGGCAGCCAGAACTTCGCGCTGAGCCGATCGCAGTTCAGCTATGAAGACGACGTGCGCTTTGGCGGAACTGTGGTGCAGGGCAATATTACCGCCCTCTCGAATCCAGATCTGGCGTCGTTGGTGGGCGACGGTGACCCACAAACCTTCTGGGAGCCTGCCGTGGAAGATTTTTCCAAGGAGAGACTACACAGTTGGCAACTGGAGGTCGATCTTGGGCGGACAGTGTGGGCGGACAGTATCGTCGTTCTCTTTCCACCTATAGAGGGGATAGAGGATGCAGGCGATCCGTTGAAGCTGTTCACCATCTCGACTTCGGTTGGGCAAGCGCCGCTAGGAGGGGGAGGGAGGAAGGAGTTGCGGTTCGAGGTAGTCGGCAAAATTTCGGTGCTGGAAAATACGCAGCGTCGGGTGGTTTTGCCACTCGAGCCTTTCGGCCAGGCCGACTTTAGCGCCGACGGCAAGCCGGATATCAGTGGCAGTTTTTTGCATTACGTGCGCGTGACGGCCTTCGACAGTGACTTTTTCGGCAAGGAATTCCTGGGTAGCGGCGAGGAGGGAAGATCGGCTTATGACGACCTGGCACCCGAACGCCAGGGGCTGAAAGTATTTCAGCGAGTCTCCGCTGGCGGCATCCTGATTCGGGTTGATTCGACGACGTATTTTGGGCAACTGGAGGAGGAACAGCGAGGCCCTATCCGCTACTTCAGACGAGAACTGCCTCGCGTTGCCGAGATCGAGATATGGGGGAAAAGTGTCAATTTGGCCTATCGCCCCGAGCGACATGGCGGTGCCAGCTTTGAGGATGGGGGGCGCGGCGATCCTTCCGCGATAACCGATGGGCTCTACATTACGCAGTGGTCGAGCCAGCCGTGGGAGCCCAAATTTTCCAGCAATGCGGCGGGGTCCAGCGGCAATGTCGGTCGTACCGTCTGGCTTGATCTCGGTGCATCGTTCTGGATAAACGCCATCTATATCGGCTCCGAAGTCGGTGCTCTCGAAACGGCCTCTGCCGGCGGTGGCATCACTGGGTACCACATGCTCGGTTCTGCAGGACGGACCGTTCAACCTCTCTCTATCAGGGATGAAACGGATTTTGCTCAGCTGGAATTCGGTCTGGCATGGACGGATCTGCTCAGCGATATCCACAGAGACAATACTACTGCCAGGGCACACGTGCTCGGTGAGTTTTTCCCGCTGCGCAAGCTCCGCTTTCTTCAGCTTCGCAATGTGATTCCAGAAGGGTTCCCGCGGGACAGAGCCGCGGGTCAGACAGGTGATTTCACCGAGGTGCAGATGTATGGCAGGGGATATCCCGCTGAAGTTAATCTCACCTCCCCGCCATCCATCCTGCTCCCAGGAATGAAGAAGGAAGATGCGGGACGCGTCGATCAGAACCGAAGTCTGGCCAGGATTTTCTGGAATGCCGAAGCCGTGGTGTGCCGCGAGGATCCACTTACCGGACAAATGGTAGAGGCAGAGGAACCGTTGGAACTGCATCCAGAGGTGGAACTGCGACTTCAGACTAGGACGAGCGACACCATCGATTCGGTATTCACCTATTACGAGGTGACGGGAGTTGGCACTAACTCCGAAAAGCGCACCGAGATCCCCTTTGAGACGTATCTGAAGCGGGTGGCGGATGTCGCGGTTTTCGCCACTTGGGATGCGCTGCCAGAATCGAGGGAGATACGCCTGAGACCGCACGCCACGGCCAGGGATGATGATGGGGATAATCGGATCGATGAAGACCTGATGGATGAGGTGGACAACGACGGGGATGGGCTGGTAGACGAAGATGGCCTGACGGGGGACAGGGGAGGCCCAAATAATAGAGGAACCATCACCCTGCTCAAGCACAAGAGAAAGCAAGATGACGACGGGGATGGACTGGTAGACGAAGATGGCATCGACGGGGTGGACGAAGACGGAGATGGCCTCATTGATGAGGATGGGAAGAAGCCTGCAGATATCAGGAAATTTCCAGACCTGACGATCACGCCTGTCTTTGCAGGATGGAGTCCTTGGAGTCCTCCCTATCGCCCGATCCATGGTCGCAATGAGGCGACTATCCTCTCTCCCAGCCCGCGGAAGTTCCTGCAGACCCGCGCCATTATCGCTTCCAGCAGTCCCGATGTCACCGTCCGGCTCAAGTCTGTGGCAATCGATCTGGCCCCCCCGATCAGCACCGAGGTGGTGGGTGAACTGGCGATCCTCACCGAGGCCGGGTTCGACCGGCCGGTTCGGGATCTACAGGCAGTCGCCGCCGATTACGCCGCGCCAATCGACATAGAACCGGCAGTCGACCAACCGTATGCGTATTTCGTTCGCGCCGCCGGTCCCGATTCCAATGTGGCGGGTGTGGCAGATGGTTTCAATGAACTGCTGCTGGTAACTCCCTCTTCCGTAAAGATCACGGGACTGCGCCTCGGGCGGGTGAAAGTGACGACAGGAGAAAATGGAGGAACTTCCGCAAGGCGCGCAGTCGAGACTCACTTTGAGCAGGGCTTGGTGCGAACTGCTGAAACCCGCGTTCTCCGCAGCGAGGGGGATGGAGAAATAAAAGAGGTGGCGATCGCGACGAGTGGTGATTCGGTACTGTTGAGTTTTCCCATCTCGGTCAATAGAGGAGCGAAGGATCTGGATCACGTACTGGTAGAGGTGCGGTTTCTCTCCAAAACACCCAGAGCCGGGACTCAATTCCAGGCCTTTGTCCGCAATCGACAGCTCAACGGTGAGAGGGGAGTGCTTCAGCGCGTGAGTATCATGGGTCAGGATGCGACAGAGTTGGTGGACAGTCAGACCGTCACTCCTCTGATACTGATTGACAATCGACTCGTAGGGGGGGTGGAGATAAGTCCGATTTTTACGCCCAATGGCGACCATATCAACGACCAGCTGCAGGTCAGCTTCGTCCTGCTCCATCTTTTGGCAGATCGTCCTGTCAGTGTCGATTTCTTCGATCTGGCGGGACGGCGCGTAGCTGGAGAAGAACTCGCAGGTCGGAGTGGGGAGATGTATTTTGCGTGGGATGGCAGAAATGCAGCGGGGGATTTGGTCTCACCGGGAATCTACCTGTGTCGAATCAAGGTGGAGACAGACAGGAAGTCCGTGGTAGTGACACGCGCAGTGCATGTCGTTTATTGACGTGCCTTAGATCAAGGGGTTTCGCGCTCTTGCCAACGGCCGGGACTTCACAAAGAGGATTTCTGTGATGAGAAAAGTGTCAATCGGCGTTTTGATATACCTGCTGGTCGTATCTGTGCACTGGAGCGCAGCTCTTGACTACGGTTCTCGTCTGGGAGTGAGACGCGGTGGTGAGGTGCACTTCGAACCGCAGGGGCCGGGCGTCATGTTCGACGCTCTGGACCCCGCGGTCAAGAAGTGGTTTGTGCCCCAGGAGCTCTACAACGAATACCAGTGGAAACAGTGGGAGTACACCAACTACGCCCGTAACCATTACCAGAGGTACGTACAGACTTCCCTCGAAGGAGACTATTTCTACGATCTGTATGGTGATTTCATCACAAAGGGTTGGCTGGTTTTTGATTGGTCGATTTCAGAGCCCCTTGCGAAAGGAAGCCATCTGTTGAAGACGGATCGTTTTGGCAACTATTTCAGCAACCTAATCATCAGTTCCGACACCAAGGGACAGTACTTTTGGAGCGCCACCGTAGGCAGAGAGATCCGCACGACCCTGACGCCGCTGACTTTTAGCAAACCGCTTTTCGACGGGATTCAGTTCGACTTTGCGTCGGATAAATACATGGCGACAATCATCACTTCCCGACCGAGCGGTTTCCGGACCGGTTTAGAGGCCGCCAACGAGAGATCCAATGTGAGCAATCTGGTGGGCGGACGGGCCACAGCACAGGTTGGGGATTTTTTGGAAATAGGCGGAACCTACGTAAATGTCTTCAACGCAGGCACCCGTGGACAGGCACTGGCGGGCAACCCATTCAAGGGAACTCTAACCGAGGCGCAGAACAACACGGTCACTCGCATCGATATCCGCCTGAGTGATGATTCACCCGAAGACAACAGGGACGGTGCTTCCTTCTTCCTAGAAGAGATAATCATAACTACCACGGAGGGACAACGGATCAGCAACAGGCGATCCCTGGTCAATGCCGATGGCAATGCAAGCAGCATCCTCAGCTATCATCCCGACATCGAGGGAGGCTTTCAGAGAGAGGGTTTCCGCTCTGCAGACGGCGCTGAAACCATCACCCTGGTCTACGATCTGGAGAGTCCCGAATACGAGGGGGCTCTTGGCCCGCCTCCGACGGATATCGTAAAGGTGGAATTTCGGCTGTTGCTCTCGAACGATTATCGCATCGATGTAACGTCCAATCGACAGACCAACCAAGACGGTCAAGCGGTATTTCTGTCCGACGGTATTTCCGAGCGCACGGTGCGTTCACCGGGCAATGTCCAGGATGGGTCGAATCAGGGCTTTGTCACCATCGAGTACGGTCTGCCCACGGCAAATGAGATCATCGGTGTTACCGTCGAGATGCAGGGTGTCAAAGGATTCAGCCTGCTCGCGGAATTCGATCGGAACCGACAACACAAGCGCTATCCGCAGGCAGCAGAAAAAAGGGGCGACAAACACGAAGCCATGATGGAGACCGCAGATGCATGGATGATGACTCTGGGGAAGCGGGGTTATCCCTTCTTCATGCTGGCAGAAGCGTATAAGATGGATGCCAACTACAGCACGGCTTCCTATATCACTCAGGAGCGAGGCGACGATGGCCCAGTAGACTACGATGCTACTCTCACTTCGGTCTATGAATTGGTCGATGACAACGATGATCAGGATCGCCATCCGGACTGGCAACGCCGCGGTGTGGGCCAGATTGCCGATCGCTTTGTCTTTCCGGGCTGGGATGAAAACAACGATTTCATCGCCGATTTCAATCAAAACAACAATGAGGATATCCGCCCCAACCTTCTGCCCGATTGGGAAGAGCCCTTCCTTCGCTACCACGTCGACCGTCCTAAATTCCTCTTCGGCGTCGATATGAACAACAACGGGGTTGTGGATCGGTTCGAAAATGACGATCAGCCGGATTACCCATACAAAAGAGACCGCAAGGGATACAACGCCTACGCAGGATGGCATTTCACCCCCGAGCTTCGGCTCATGGCCGGCCGCATAGACGAGCGACAATTAGCGGGAGGCCATGAGAATGAGACCAGCTACTTACTACTCACCTTCGATCGGGATTTTCTGCGTCTGGGCCGGCTGCGGATCTACGAAAATCTGCGCAGGGCCAAAGACGATATCAAGGACGATGTGCTGGTGTGGAATATTGCCGACGGTATCGCCGGGGAGATCGTCACCCTCGAGGATCCTCTCCCGGGGCGCGATGCCTGGATCAATACTCTGTACCTCGGGCTCGATTGTGGGATAGGGAGAGATCTGAGATTCGTCAACAAAGTCAAATACGAGTTCTTCCACCAGATCGACTTCAACGAGCGGAAAACCGGGGAGACTATCCGGGCGAGCGAGGAGATCAGGGAGACATCGAGTTTCCTGGGTATCATCAATAAAGCGGAGTACACCTATCGGGTTGGCGGTTTGACGCTGCATCCACGCTGGAAGAGCGAGTTTGAGCGCCAGCTTCCTCACCTGCTTCTGAATCGGAACGATCCACCATCGACGGCCCTGCGCCAATTGGGTTCTTTCACTGCGAAGTTCACTCTCCTGCAGCGCACCATTGTTCAGGCCGGTGTGGAATATCTGTGGGTCAAGCAATTCAGAGACGCCGCTAAGAAAACCCTGGCGGGTTCGGGACGCAAAGAGCTGGTGACGGCGGTGCAGGTTTCGCTGGCATCCCCCTACCAGGGCTACGACATTCGAACGAATTTCGGGGTGCGTCTGTCCCGGTTCGACATCGATGTTCTGGACGAGACGGAGACGTCGACGTTCATATTCTACACCATTTACGCCGGTCTCGGAAACTGATCGAGGTGGCGTCTTTCATTGCATCACCTGAGAGGATCAAAGGAGCTACGCTGTTGAAAGCGCTCTCTTGCCCGGCTTGTTTCTCAATAACCTGGAGACTGTCAGCGATGGCAGTCTTGATTCTAAGTTTTCCCGAGGAGAGTGCGTCTGCCACCTGGCGGCTGGGGGGTATCGACCAGCCCTGGCAATTGCAGCCGGTCAGCTCTGATCTGGATATCAGCTCCAAAAAGTTCAAACCGGACTATATCTGGGGAGGAGCTTATGCCGTTGAAGTCGTCGTCGACGACGATGGGGATGGTAAGATAGACGAAGATCCGGTGGAGCGTCTCGACGATGACGGCGACGGGTTCTACAATGAGGATCTCGCCGATGGTCTCGACAACGATCTGGATGGTCTGGTGGATGAGGACGGGGTGGATCCTCAGCGAGACAACGATGGAGACGGGTTGATCAACGAAGACGGTCTGATGACGGGTGGTGCGATTTTTGAGGCGAGATTGCGGGCAGAGCCACCCTGGGCGACTCGCGAGAAGACGGGTGAATGGGGTGACGACGATCGAGATGCCTCCGTCAATGAGGATCCGGTCAATGGCGCAGACGACGATGGAGATGGCCTCATCGACGAAGATGACACAGCCGCCGAGATGCCGCGAGGAGGGACGTGGAGTCGGAGAGTCTATCAGTATGATGTGAGTCAGGTGCAGGATCTGGACGAACGAAAGAGTCTGCGGTTCGAATTCGAGGAGAGCCGTAATGCCTTCAGAGCTGTTCGCGCCCATGGAGACAGCGTAATGGCCGAACTGCGTAACTTGCGGCTCACCCCTACAGACTGGGTTCGGCCCATTCGGCTGGACAGCACGCGGAATCTCGCGGCGCTGGTGGAGGACCGGTTTCTCAACGGTCAATTCGCCAAAGAACCGATCGATACGGGACCCTACACGGGGACGTACAAATCCACCCCCGTGCGCTCTGGAGACCGACACATAGGTATGGCTTTTGATAACAATCGAGCCACCGCCCGTTTTGAACCCGGAGGAGGCGATCTCGGTTCAAGGTATATCAATATTGAGTTTCGTGGACTCTTCCTGATCGATCGCCTGCGTCTCTATCCCAGATCCCAGTTCCCGAACCGGGTACTCACCCACTTCCGGACCTTCGTCGCCGGTGACGAGCCTGGCGACATCTACGTGGTCTGGCGGGGTGATATATTGACGGAGAGTCTGAACCCGACCCGGTTCCTGCTGCCCGAGCAGATCGACAAGAAGCTCCCGCTCATCAAGGACTTCCGTCTGGATGGCGGAGAGCTGGGTCCTCCCCAGCGCGCCAGAGTCGTGAGTATAAAGACTACTTTGCCGACTGTAGCCGAATCGTACTATGCGACTGCCGCCTGGGAAGTGGCGGAGCTAGAGATTTACGGCCGTGGTTTTGCCATGGACGCATCGTTTGTGAGTGAAATCATCGATGTGGGGGCATCGCAGTACCGACGCTATTTCGACGACGACGGGCAGCCCGTGCTGTTCGAATCTTTGCTCAGAGATCCCGATGCACAGATGCGCTCATTCGATCCCGATCTGCCTGGCCAGCCGGTGAACTGGGGCCAGGTGCGCTGGAAAGGCCAGGTTGAGGGGGATCATGCCAACGTGTCGATCCGCGTGCGTACGGGGACCACACCTGATACTCGCGTGTATCAGCGCCCGGTCGCTCAGGGGATTGTATCCGAATTTGACACCTCCGGGGAGCCGATCGATGTGGTTGCCTATTTGTCGATGTCTCAGCCCAATAGAGTTCCCGTCGAATTGCTACCCTATAACGGACTGAAGAATGACGATGACGGGCGGCTGGTGGGTTGGACGCCGTGGTCGGCACCGCTCGATTTTCGCTCGGGTCTGGTCGATGAGGATGGAAAAGGGGGAGTCGACATACCCGTTTCGGTATTGAGCCGCTATATCCAGTTTCGCTTCGATTTTCAGAATGATGAGAACTCCGGCGTGGCTCTGGACTATATTGAAGTCGACTTCAATAAACCCCATGTGAATGGCTCCGTCCTGGCCGAGATCTTTCCCGATACCGCGCGTCTTGGCGTTTCGTCGGATTTTCAGTACGCCATCAAGCCGATGTTTACGGAGGATGGCGAAGGAGGCTTCAATCGCATCGATATAGCGGTCCCTTCTCTGGAAGCGGGAATAGACAGTCTGCTCGTGGACAACCTGCCCTGGACGCGCCTGCAGCCGGAAGTGCCCGAAGAACTGGATCTTTCAGAGATCTGGAGGAGGGCGTATATCGACAGTATGCAGCACGAACGGGCGTGGTTGGATGGTCTCGATATCAGTGCGGATCGCACCTTTGCCAGTGCGGTTTACGCAAACAACAACGGTGGCGTCACCCTGAGCATCAAGACGCGGAGGCTGCTGTCTGAAGATTTCAAACTGGGAGAAGGTATGCAGGTTCGCTTCCACTCTCCCGTCTTCAAGCTGTTCACGGAATTCAAAAGCTGGGTATGGGACGACAGCATTGTATCGACGACCAAACAACCCTCTCGGGCCGGAAATGCCGCGTCTTTTTTTCCGACGGATGCGATAGGGGTCGTCGCTCTGGAGGATCCTGAGGTTGCCAAACTGGTAGCACCTCCAAGGGTATTCACTCCGAACGGGGACGGCATCAACGATACGGCCTCTTTTGAGCTGGAACTCTTTCTCCTAAGCGCTCCCGTAGAAGTGAAGATCGAGATTCACAATCTGTCGGGAAAACGGATCGCGACCCTGGGGCCGGAGCAGAGGAGCGCCGGGCGTTATGAATTGATCTGGGATGGTCGGAGTGCAGGCAACGAGCTGGTTCCACCCGGTTTATATCTGTATCGTCTCGTCGTTGACACCGACGCCAGAGGCGGGAATTCCCTGGGAGCTATCGCCGTTGTCTACTGAGAGATCGCACACTTGTGGGGGATTTTTGCAAAACGCAGTCTTCTCTACCTCAGCAGGATTACATTTGTCTCGCCGAAAATTGGTCTATACCGGTCAGAGCCGAATGGAGATGAGCCATGGAACAAAATCTGGTAAAGAGTTGTAAGGCCAATGGCTGTGATCGTCTCGTCCAGGTTGCTGGTTTTTGCCAAAAACACTACCAGCAGATCAGAAGACACGGGCACCTCACTCCGGAGCGCGAGTATCAGCCTCAATTGGAAGCGACCTGCAAAGTAGGGGACTGTAGACGTATACCAATCGCTAAGGGTTACTGTTTTCGGCATTATCAGCAAATCAGGCGTCACGGGCGGCTGACTCCAGAACGGGAGCGCATCTATGGGAGAACTCATTGCCGGGTTCCCGGCTGTGAGAACCAGCACACGGCTCGAGGCTATTGCCGGTTCCATTATCAGCGAAAATTAAAAATTGATAAAAGGTTGGGATCAGGTAACCGCAGATCTCTGTAATACCATGCCGAAACTATGAGTGAGCTACGGCACAGAACCACCGGTGTTTCCCTGCGCGCAGTGCTAATCGGGGCGGTGTTGACGGCTGCCATCAGTGTGATCAGCCCATGGGGGGCTCTGCTCGTCAAGGGATCAGAACTGACCAGCAATGCCATTCCCATCATCGCCGTTCTGTTCCTGTTCGCTCTGGTCGCCGTGGTGATGCCCGTGCTCAAGGCACTGACTCCCCGTCTGGGTCTTTCCAGGGCGGAACTGATCGTGGTTTTCATCATGATGCTGGCCGGTTCGGTGGTGCCGACCAAAGGGCTGGCGGGCAGCTTTCTGAGCGTTGTCACCGGGCCTATCTACTACGCCACTCCCGAAAATAACTGGGATTCCCTTTTTCTACCTTACATTCACGAATGGTTGGCGCCGACCGATCGCCAAGCCGTTCGTTTTTTGTACGAAGGGTTGCCTCAGGGAATGGATATTCCCTGGTCCGCCTGGCTGATTCCCTTTGCCGCGTGGGCTGTTTTCCTGCTGGCTTTCTACTGGACGCTTTTTTGCACCGGCGTGCTCCTGCGCGGACAGTGGCTGGACAACGAGCGGTTGATGTTCCCTCTGACCAGGATCCCGCTGGCGATGGTCGAGGGCGCAGACGATCTGCACCGTAAGCTAGGGGCTCTCTTCAAGAATCCCCTGATGTGGCTGGGTTTTGCCATCCCCCTGATTCTCCATTCCTGGAATTCGCTGCATTCCTACAGCGAAATTTTCCCGCAGTTGCCGTTGAGGGGTTCGCTAACCCTGCTGCATGGAGAGGTGGGGGTGCCGATAAATCTGAACTTCCCGGTCATCGGTCTGGGTTATCTGATGCAGCTCAACGTGACTTTCAGCATCTGGTTCTTCTATATGCTGACGGTGCTGCAGCGATGGGTCTTTGCACGAATTGGACTGCAGATCGGGGGTACGGATGTCTGGAACTCTGGTACTACGCCCACGACCATTATGCACGAGCAGGCCGGAGCGATGTTGGTGCTATGTCTGTTTGTGCTGTGGACGGCCAGGCGCCATCTGAAGGAATTCTTTCGCCGTGCCTGGCAGAAGGATGAGAGGCTGGAGATCGAGACCCTTTCACCCCGGGCCGCGGTCGTCGGTTTGGTTGTCGGGGTGGCGCTGATGGTTTGCTGGCTGGTCGTCACCGGCCTGAGTTTCTACGTAGCTCTGTTGCTGGTGCTAGGAGCGCTGCTGGTCTTCATAGGGCTGGCTCGCATCGTCGGGGAAGCCGGTATGCCCAGTTGCCAGACCCCCATGGTCCCCCAGGCGTTTATCATGCGGGGTTTCGGACCGGAAACCCTGGGAATGAGAAACCTGACGGGACTGGGTTTCAGCACCACGTGGATGGGAGAAACTTCGGCCAATATGATGAATGCCGTGATCCACGCCCTGAAGCTTATCCAGAGCCAGAATCGATCCGACCGGCGTCTGGTGTGGGCGTTTGCCCTGGCCATCCTGATCGCCCTGGCCGGATCGATTCTGACCACCATGCACCTGGCCTACAAGTACGGCGGGATCAATTTGGAATACTGGTATTTCTTCGGGGCTCCCCACTGGCCGTTCGATTACGCTTCTTCTGTCGCTCTGAATCCGGAAAAGTCGTTTATGCCGCGTCTGACATTTACCGCCATCGGTGGAGGGATTATGGCTTTTTTGCTCTACATGCGCCATCACTTTCTCTGGTGGCCGCTGCATCCGATCGGCTTTCCCATAGCCGCGACCTTTCCGGTGCACAATTACAATTGGTTCGCCCTTTTTCTTGCCTGGTTGCTGAAGGGCGCTATTATGCACTACGGGGGCGTGGGGCTCTATCGCAAACTGCTGCCCTTTTTCCTGGGATTGATCTTAGGTCATTTTTCTACCGCCACCCTCTGGGTTTTTATCGATGGCATAAACGGAGTGCAGGGGAATGTCATCTTTTTTTATTGAGGTGGTGCCACGGAGGGTAAAATAGGCAAAACCGTTTTGATAACCCAAATAACTGGAGAGAACAATGGATAAGAGACACTGGCAGGATTGTCCCCTTTCGCTGGCGCACGGGAATATCGCCCAGCGGACCATCTTCACCAAAGAAGATTCGGACGACCCCGATCGAGGAGGGACGGTGCTTCGCTATATCGACCATTTCTCCCGAGGATGGCTGGAAGCGGGTGTGTCCTCCTCTCCACAGACGAACGAGAGTGTCCAGGAAGTGTTTTTCGTCGCCGCCGGGTCGGGCAAACTCGTCGCCGCTGGTCAGGAGAGGCCTTTCCAGGAGGGGGATGGAATATTGATTCCTCCTGGGGTGGAGCACGCCTTCGTCAATGACGGGGATATTCCGCTTGAGTTTTTCATGGTAAGGGAGTCGATTCCAGAGGGTACGGCTCCGCAGAACGACATCCCGTTGATCCGCAATTACCGGGAGAGCGACCTGCTCGTATCCCACTGGAGCTATCTAGTCCATCCGATCTTCGGGCAGCAGGATGGACTGGTGCAGATGCGGGATGTGCTCGTGGTGCTGATCGATCCGATGCAGCCGGGCGACGGCCACGGGCATGGACCCAATATGGACGAGGTTTGGACCGTGTGGAAAGGAGAAGCCGTGCACGTGGTGGGCCAGGAGGCTTGCGTGCAGACACCGGGAACGGCCGTGTCGGTCTGCCCATCCCATCCCGGACATACTTTGATCAACCATACGGATGAGCCAATGTATCTCTTCTATTTTTGCAGTCAGGACAATAACGGCTGAAGGGCCTGGGAGGGTGAAATGCACCTATTGATGACGGGTAGCAGCGGACAGATCGGGAGTGCGATGTTGAAAGATTTATGCCGCCAGTACGAGATCACAGGTTATGACATCAGGGAACCGGCAACCCTTCCCCAGAGAGTGCGCTTTATCCAAGGAGATGTACGGGACCGCGAAACCCTAAACCAGGCCATGGTAGGAGTAGATGTGGTACTGCATCTGGCCGCCATTGCGTTTGATGTGCCGCCGTTACACGAGGTTTTTTCCGTCAATGTCCAGGGCACGTACAATGCTCTGGATCTGGCGGTGGAAAACGGGGTTGAGTGCTTTCTGTATACCTCCAGTATCATGGCCTATGGCTTCGGTCAAAACGCCGATCCGCAGTATTTTCCGATCGACGAAGAACACCCGATGCTGGCCAACCGGACGTATGGTCTGAGCAAGATCGTGAGTGAAAGGTTGTGTCGGAGTTTCACCGAACGCTGCGGCATTCGCACTATCTGTTTTCAGCTGACTGCGGCCATGGCGAGCGAAAAATCCTATGCGGATCTGCCCTGGCACGACCGGACGGGGGAGCTGGGCGCCTACCAGTACTTCGATGTGCGCGATTTTACCTCCCTGGTCGAGGCTGCCATCCAGGCGACGCATATAGATCACGACGTGTTTCTGGTGGGAGCGGCGGACTCGGCACGCGCAGAACCGACAGCCGAAGTGATCCGTAAATATTATCCCGAGGCCGAACTGCGCTATGACCGACTCGATGACAGATCTCCTTTCGTATCCACGGAGAAAGCGCGGCGCGCGCTGGGTTTTGAACCGCGCTATTCGTGGCGCCAATAAATAGAGACTGGTTCAGGGCATGTGGGGGATGAGTTGAACGGGCAAACCGACGCGCGCGCGAGCGCGCTTCAGGAGGAGCACGGGGTGCCCCGGCCCCTCTCACACAGAGAGACGGGACGCGCCCTGCGGGCATTCATCTATACCGGTGGGATGTGGGGAGCCTGGGGACAGATGGTAGGCGTGGGCACGTCGGTACTCACGGGATATGCGCTGTGGCTGGGTGCCACCGAAGCCGAAATAGCGTTCTTCGTTTCTGTCGTATTCCTCACCAGCCTGGCTCAGATTGTCTCTCCCGTCGTCATTGGGCGGACAAGTCGGCACAAGACAGTGGTCTTCCTGACCGGCTGCCTAGAGATCACGCTCTACTCCTCGATCGTGCTGGTTCCTCTGTTGTTCCATGGCCCGGATCGCATTCTGGCCATGGGTGCATTCGTGGGACTCGCGATGATGTGCGGACAGCTGGTTTCGCCGGTCTACAACGAGTGGTTGGCGGTCACGACCCCGCCGCGAATCCTGGGGAAGTTCACCGCACGGCGGACGAATGCCCAGCTGTTGACCGGAATCGTGGCCGCGTATCTGGTCGGATGGTATCTCGACCTGTTTCCGAAAGCTGAACGATACACGGGATTCGCGACGGTTTTTGCGGGCGCCGCGCTGCTCGGTATCGGAGGTTATCTAAACCTGATGCGGGTGCCGTTCCGGCGGATGTCGTCCGTAGCGCCGACCGCCGAATTGCTCCTCCCTTTTCGAGATCCGCGTTTCAGGAAGTTGCTGATTTTCTACCTGACCTGGCACCTCGGTCTGGGCCTGGCGCTGCCGTTCTACAGTGTCTTCATGCTGAAGACGCTGCAAATCGGCTACGCTCGGGTCGCGGTGCTCAATGGGCTCTTCATGGCCGCCATGGTCGTGGGCTATATGATCTGGGGCACTTTGGTCGACCGGTATGGCAGCAAAGCCATACTGCAGATCCTGATCGCGCCCATGGCGCTGGGGCCGGTGCTGTGGACGTTCAATCGACCGGACGCATACTTGTTGATCCCAGTGGCCATGGTGCTGAACGGATTGGTGCAGGCTGGAATACTGGTGTCGACCAATGCGCTTCTCTATGGCATTTTGCCACACGGTGCCGGCAAGACCCATTATTTTGCCGCCTGGTCCTGCTTGTTGCAACTCGCTCTCTGTGCGGCGGCAGTTGTGGGCGGCGTTCTGGTGCGACACTTCGAGTCGGTGGACACGGCGGTGTTTGGTTTCTCCGTGGGCAATCTGCAGCTCGTGTTTCTTATCAGTGCCGGTGCCCTGTTTTTTCCCAACCTGCTGGTGGGGAGCCTGGAGGACAACAAGGGGACCACACCGCGACAGCTGCTGGCCCAGATCGGACGAGGCAACCTGCTCAGCTATCTCTACGGGTCCATGGTGTACGAATGGACGAGTAGTGAACGGATGCGCGCCCGGGCTACCCGCCGAATGGGAATGTCCGGGAGTCCGATGGCCCTCGGTCGTCTGACCAGAGCCCTCGATGATGCCAGTCCGGAGATCCGCCGGCACGCTGCCCTTGGATTGGGCGAAGCCCGGTCCGTCGAAGCCGTGATTCCTCTTCTCGAAGAGCTGGCGGACGAAGAGTCCGACATCCGCAGTGAAGCTGCCATCGCCCTGGGGAAGATCGGCGATCCCGCCGTGATCGATCCGCTGCTCGAGGCGGTCGATGATTCAGACCCCCGGGTGCGGATAAGCGCCATCAATGCGCTGTCAGAGATCGGCGGGGACGAGGCTGAGGGATTGCTGTTCTGGATATTTGTCCACCGGTTCGATCGCCTGACCTTTCCCACCCTCGCGGACGCGCTGGGCCGAGTGGGCGATCTCCGTATGATCCGGCCGACTTTGGACCGGCTGAGTAGCTTCCGTTCGCCGGCCATCCGTCTGCAACTGCTCAACAGCGTCTGCCGGGTGCTGGGTGGGGAGAGCCGCTTCTATCAGACGGTCTCGTTGGACGAATTACCGCGTGCAGAACGCATGGAGGAGTTGATCAAACAGGCCAAGAAGGCGTTCAGTTACGCACAGAGTTTGGGTGGCGGGATGAAGACGGTTCTGGCAGACCTGGCTGCGATCCAGCAATCCCTCGATGTCGACACATCCGACGGGCTACCTGCGACCATACAGCAGTTAGTGAGCGATTTCCAAACCTGGATTGTGGAAGGGCATTCGGGGACATTCCATGGCCAGACGGCTTCGCGGGTCGCTGCTGTTGTGCTGGCCATCAATACCTATTGCAGACGTGCCGAAGGGGAGGAATCCCCTGAGACCAGGGATGTCTTCCTCGTCGTGTGTCTGTGGTGTTTGGGCCACGCACTGGAGGAAGTAGGGCGCCAGGGGGGCACGACCAGTACTTCTACCAGTTCGGTTTCACTAAAGAGAGGATCCTAAGAAATGACCCACCGACAGCGGGTTCAGATTGCGTTGAGCCATCAGGAGCCGGACCGCATACCCAGAGATCTCGGGGGACGGGTATCATCGATGATGGAGGGTGCCTACCAGGCGTTGAAGGCGCACCTCGGCCTGGACGAATGCGGCTATGACACGGTCAACCCGGATTGGTTCACCGTTGAAGAGTTTGACGAACGGGTATTGGAATATCTCGATATTGATTTCCGGAGGGTGTTCCTGAAGGGAAGCTCGGAGTACGAACGGGTCGAGAATGAAGACGGGACCTGGATCGACGAGCTGGGCTTTACGCGGAGATTCTCGGGTCAGTACGGTGAAATGATAGATCACCCGCTCCGGCACGCGAAGACGACAAAAGAGATCGAAGAGTTCAGTTTCTTCGATCTAGGGGATCCGGCGAGGGTCGAAGGGCTGAGGGAACGGACAGAATACCTATTCAACGATACGGATTACGCTCTCGTCGCTGCGGGAGCAGTAGGTGGGATTCTCGAAACCTGCTGCTGGTTCAGAGGATTCGATCAGTTTCCCGTCGATCTGATGATAGACAAGGAACGCGCCCACTGTCTTCTGGAGAAATACACCGATTACTGTGAGAGCCTGATGGACTCCTTCCTCGATATCGTCGGCCCCTATCTCCACGTGGTGGAAATGGCGGATGACCTCGGCAGCCAGTCCAATCTGCTCATATCGCCCGATCTGTATCGGGAGATGATACTCCCGTATTACCGCAGGTTGATCCATCGCGTCAGAGCAAAGACCGACGCGAAGATATTTCACCACTCCTGCGGGGCTGTTACGAAGGGGGCGGATATCCTCGTGGACGCCGGGGTGGACATTCTGAATTCCCTTCAGCCCAGAGCTGCGAGTATGAATACTACCTATTTGAAGGATCACTACGGAGATAAGCTCGCTTTTCACGGGGGAATAGACATCCAGGAGATTCTGCCGAACGGGACGGTTCAGGACGTAGTAGACGAGGTAAAGAAACGAATCGCCATATGGGCCCCCGGAGGGGGGTATGTCTTCTGCGCCGCTCACAACATTCAGACTGATGTACCTTCGGAAAACGTAACGGCGATGTATCGAGCCGCTGATGAATGGGGCACCTATCCGCTGAGTGCAGAGCTCCTCGAGCTGAGGCGCATCGTACCTACTTCCGTCTAATAGAAGTAGGAGCGGCACTAATCATGTTCTTCCGGGGCGATCTGGAACCTTGGTTGATGGCCATTGGACTGGAGAGGAATCGGAGCGCAAATCATGGCAAGAGACTTTGAATTCCTGTTCCCACGAGATATACCGGAGAGAAAGGTGTCGGAGTTTGCCTCAAAGGGATACAGCAAACCGGTATCCGGCATCCGCTTCGCAAGCGATCGCATTCCTTCGAGAGGTGTTCCTCTTGGAGGCATTGGAACAGGATGCCTGGATCTAGACGCTGATGGAACATTCGGCCAGTGTTCCATCTTCAACTCCATCAAGCCGAGAAGAGGCCCGTTGAATATCCCCTTCCTTGGCCTGACAGTCGGCTCTTCTACCTGGTTGCTTTCGACATTGCCGATAAAGGGCTGTGAGCCTACTGAGCTCATAGACAAGGACTCTCAAAGCAGCAGCGTATTCAACCAGCCCGAAAGGATCCACTACTGGGGGCACTACCCTGTGGTAGATATCGAATATGAGATGGATTGCCCGGTAAGTGCAGGGTTGCGGACATGGTCACCGTTCATACCGGGAGACGCGCAGGTCTCGAATACGCCTGCCGCTGTCTTCGAAATCAACTTGAGAAATACAACAGATAGAGAGCAGAGGGGGAAGCTCATCTTCTCTTTTCCCGGGCCATCTCCCGAGGAGACGTTGGGCAACTACAACTTCACAAGAAGAAATGTTCGGGGAGGATTCTCTGGAGCAGTGGTGACGAACGAAACAGGACCGGGCTACGCACTTGGAGTTATCTGGAAGGACAGCAACAGTTATGACCTGAAAGGGCTTGGAGTCGACTCGACACTGCAGGTAGGCGGGGAGTTGGGAATGGACGGCGGGGCCTGGTCAAGGGCAGGGGCAAGGGAAGCCAATCCGTTTTCCATGCTCACAGTAGATCTGCCTGAAGACGTAAACCAACCAGGAGCATCGGTAAGGGTGAACTATAGCCTGGATGCGGGTCAGGAGAGGACCATACGGTATGTGCTCTCCTGGTACGCACCCGAGTGGAAAGCAGGTGGGAGGCCGGAAGCGGGGGGGAACAGTTTCTATCACAAATATGCCGAGCGCTTTGCGGGTCCCAGAGAAGTGGCGGAGTTTGTAGCACAGAATCACGAGCTGCTGCTGAAGAGGATCATATCCTGGCAGCAGGTGATATACACAGAGAGTAGCCTTCCGAATTTTCTGAGAGAATACCTTATCAACATCCTCTACCTGTTGCCTGAAATCACCATGTGGGCACAGGCAAGACCACCCATTGGAGATTGGTGCAAGAAGGAAGACGGGCTTTACTTCTTCAATAATGCGATCAACAGCTATCCGATCACCGCCTCCATGTCAGACAGCTACACGTCAGAGTTTCCTCAGGCGCTCCTCTTCCCGGAACTGATCCGTTCCGTGGTCAGGGGATACAAGGCCTACCAGTTTCCAAGCGGTGCGGCGCCGTGGGCTTTCGGTGGGTTGACCAACAGAACCCCCGTATGCGAGATCACCATGCCGACGCCGGGGTACCAGACGGTGACGAATGGCGTCTGGCTGGCCGCGGCCGTGGACAGGCTGTGGAATTCCACGGGAGACGACTCCGTGATAGAGGAGTTCTATCCCATGATCAAGAAGAATGTAGAGTTTACCATGGACCTGAACAGAGGACCGGATGGCGTGGTCAGCATGCCGGACAGGATTGTCAGTGCGGAATTTCCCATGGGTGAGAAGGAGACTGAGTGGTTCGAGATGAATGAGTGGTGTGGGATCGCACCGCACCTCGGTGGATTGCACCTGGCCCAGTTGAATATGGCTCAGAGGATGGCCGAGAAGATAGGGGACGCGGAGTTTGCGCAGCAATGTAAAGACTGGATATCCAGGGGAAGTAGTTCCATTGAAGAGAATATGTGGGAGGGTGACCACTATACAGCCTATCTCGACAAGACGAAGGATCTAAAGTCAGATTTCCTCTTCTCCAACACCTTTGACGGTGAATCTCTGGCCATTCTGGAGGGTCTGCCGGCAGTGTTTGACAAGGACAGAAGAGAGAGGATGCTGGAGACGGTCAAACGGCTGAACCTGAGGGATGATTTCTTTGCTCCCGTCCTCTATATCACCCCCACAGGAGAGCCGGTACAGAGTGGAGCGGAGGACGATTCAGAAGTTCACTGGGCTTATGACAAATATGACTTTCGCCTTTATGTTACGACGCTGCTGCTCATCCAGTTCATTGAGAACGGAGACAGAGAGCTGGCCCTGGACATTTTCAAGGAATACCATGACAGGATGATATGCGAGCGCGGTCTGTCATGGAATAACCCGGAACATACGGAAGGGAGGGATATGACACCCTATGGCTTTGAAGACGCTCACAATCTGATCGTGTGGTCTTTGCCAACCCTTCTGATTGATCGCAGCATAGGGAAGACTTGCGCACCCGGAGGGTTTGCCAACCGAATTATCGAAGCGGGCAAGGATCACACGGTGAGGGCAAGGGAGTGAGTCTGACTATGGATGATGGCGCGGTGACGGTGGCAGAGGGAGCGAATTGACTTTCCCCAGGCGGGGAGGCTCAGGAGGAGGTTTCAATGGACACGTCGGCAGCGCCCATGTGGTTGATGGGGAATGGTCAGTGGATGGGCTCCGTGAGGATGGCGCCTCTACCGGCAACGGACAGGATGGTGCTTCGCGAACTGGCGAAGAGAGTCGATGAAATTGCGCATAGGCCGGAGGAAGAGGAAAAAAAGCAGCTCTGGACAGCGCACAATATGCTCGATGGGAAGCGTCCCATGGTGCTATGCTTCCCGGAAGATGGGTGGAAAGAACTCGTTCCATCCGATGTGTATCGCTGTGAAACAGCCAGCGGACGCCAGTGGGAACAGATGCTCCGCAGGCGGATCTATCATCACGAATATATTCCGGACGACACGGTGATAGTGGACACGATAGACATCCCGCACTGCATTGTCGGGAGTGGACTCGGGGTTACAACCGGCATGGTGTACGCTGACAGTAGCAGGAGCGGAGCCGGCGCGTTTGATCCGGTGATTGTCGAGGAGAGTGACCTGGAGAAGCTGCACCCCATGACGTTCTCTCTGGACGATAAGAAGACGCAAGAGACACTGGGCCTGGCGGAAGACCTCTTCGGTGACATCCTTCGCGTGCGCCTGCGCACCTGGGACTGGTGGCGGTTCGAGTACAGTAAACCCATTGCCTATCTGCGCGGACTGGGACGCATGTACCTGGACATGTGCGACAAACCATCGATTTTGCACCGGATCTGCCGAATCCTTCGGGAAAGCTATGAGAACAAGATCGCCTTCTTCGAGGAAAACCGTCTGTTCTGTCCGTGTAATGAGAACGAATATTGCGGATCGGGAGGAACCTGCTGGACAGAAGAACTGCCCGGTGAGGAGGCCGATCGGGCGCAGCTGTCGAGCAGAGATGTCTGGACCTATGGTGAGTCCCAGGAACTGGCGGACGTTTCCCCCGCGATGTTCGAGGAATTCGTGCTGCAATACCAGGCGCCACTGCTGGCCCGTTTCGGCCTTTCCTGCTATGGTTGCTGCGAACCCCTCGACGGCCGCTGGTCTCTCCTCAAGAAGCACGTTCCCAACCTGCGCCGCGCTTCGGTTACCCCCTGGGCGGATCAAGCAATTGCGGCCGACGAGTGCGGCCGACAGATAATCTTCAGCCGCAAGCCAAGTCCGGCATTGCTGGCCATGGAAAGAATCGACGAGAGACAAATCCGGGAAGATACCCGGAAGACTCTAGCAGCTGCGGATGGCTGCAATCTGGAGTTCATAATGAAAGATACGATGACGTTTCGCAACCAGCCTCAACGCCTCAACACGTGGACCCGGATCGCAAAACAGGAAATAGGCGCTCAGTGAGAAAGGATGTGCGATGGCAAGAATATGGATCATTGCGGCGCTGCTTCTCGGCATGGATTCGATATCTTCAGCACAGGATGAAACGGAAGGAGAAATAATCGTGGTAGACAGTAATAAGGAAGAAAAACCTCGCAGAATAGAGAATTTTCCGAGCTACGAAACTCCTGGATTCCAGCTTGCGTGTTCATCGGGTCAGGAGCCGTACGATCATCTGCCGCCTGTTGTTAGATATGAGTGTCGGCGAACCGAGATCCCCATCATAGTCGACGGGAAACTGGATGAGGAGGTGTGGCAGAGAGTCGAATGGTCGCAGCCGTTTCAGCACATAGTGACGGGCGAGGAGGCGAGTGTGGAGACACGGGTAGCGCTGCTGTGGGACGACGAGTTCCTGTATGTCGGTTACAAAGTGGAGAACCACGATGTGCGAGGTACGATGGGCAGCTATCATGACCACGTCTACATGAAGGACAACGACGTCGAGATTTTCGTAGAGGGGGATGGCTACTACTACGAGATGGGGATCAACCCGCTGAACAATATCTACGAACTGCGGTGGACGTGGCTGGAACCTCTGGTGAGAGAGAACAGGTTCGTGGAAATCGAGGCGTTGCTCAAGATCGAGGACTATCTGTACTACGTCGCCCGCGAAGGGGATCAACTCGGCCGGATTGGAGATCTCAACTACCACCTGCCGGGGTTGAAGACAGCCGTCCATATCGACGGGGTGCTCAATCAGCCGGGGATTCGGGACAACGGCTGGACGGTGGAGTTTGCGCTTCCCTGGAAGGGTTTGCAGGCGATTGCCGGGGGCAAGGCTATGCCTCCTAACAGCGGGGATATGCTGGGGATCATGGGCTACAGAATGCACCACTTCAGGGAGAAGGACAGAGAAGGGGAACATGAAGCTTCGACCTGGAATGCCGTGGGTTGCGGCAATATACACATTCCCGAGCGATGGTCTGAAGTGATATTCGTGGACGACTCTGAGTAGTTGAAGCTTCGAGGGAGCGCACCAGGTAGGATATTCGGAATGCCGGTAGGTGCCGGCATGGGGGCCGGATCGGGATTTGCGGAATGGCTGGTTGATCGCGGCGTCAACTGGTTGCAGTTGGGCAGCGGCTTTGAGCATGCGATCACCAATGTGGACAATGTCAGCGCGGCGATTTTCGCGGGCCGAAGGAAGGGGTGGCAGGGGATGCAAACGCGCCGTAATCCGGTCGAGAGAACTCGTGAGGGACAATATGCGGATGGCGTCCATATCAGAGTGTGCCTGACTTACTGCTATCTCGATACGCCTCTGTCAGGGGCGCCGACAGAATTGAGGAGTACAAGGAGACTTGTATGAATAAGCAGGGACTCATCGTACTGGAGACCGCCGGGGCTCGTTTGGGGTTCGATCCCCTGAGCGGCCAGCTCATTTCCTTCCAGGCGCAAAAGCAGCAGTTTATCGCCGCCAACGCTTCGCATCCGGTGTTTGTGATCCAGTATCTCGGTGATCGGCGCGAGTACTGTCGGCTCGATTCGTTTGACGCTGGGGAGACCGACATCCACTGCGAGCAGTCATCGCATGGGCAGATACTGACGATGCACTTCAGCGGCATCGGTGGGTTGGATCTGTCGCTGACAGGTACCGTGCAGGCGTCGGCGGACGAGGGGCTGAGCCGGTGGTCGATTTCGCTGAGCAACGATGCGGGGCTGGAAGTGGTCGATGTGCAATTTCCGTTCGTGGTTGCGGCGTACACGCCGGGCGAAGAGTCAGGGGGCGAAGCGCTGCTGCTTCCTCACGGTACGGGTCAACTCATCACTTCCCCGCAGCCGGGTGATCTGTCCCCGGACGTTTCCGAGGGGTGGGAATTTCGTCCCGAGAACGGCGACATCCACCACTACCCCGGCGCGGTGTTCGCCCAGTTCATGGCGTATTACAATGATGCAGCTGGTGTGTATCTCGCCTGCGACGACACCGAGGGAAACGTCAAGCTCTTCAAGGCGCTGCATCGCGAGCCGGGCATTCGGCTGGGGGTGGCGCACGTGGGCGAATGGGCCCGAAGCGGCACGCGCCGGCTGGAATACGATGTACTGCTGGGCAGCTTTACTGGCGACTGGCACACTGCGACGGAAATCTATCGCAGTTGGAGCCTGAAACAGAAGTGGGCAACACCTCTGCATCAGCGCACAGACGTGCCCGAATGGCTGCTCGATTCTCCACCACATATCACGCTCCGCCTGCAGGGGATGCTGGATGCGGGGCCGGTGTTTCCCATCGAGGAGTTCTTGCCGTATGAGAAATCGATTCCGTTCCTGGAGAAAGTCGCCGAATGCGTAGAGGCGCCGCTTGTGCCCGTCATCATGTCGTGGGAGCGTGGTGGACCATGGGTCTATCCGGATTGCTTCCCCCCGGTCGGTGGCGATGAGTCGGTCACGCGATTCGCCGCCATGGCCCGACAGCACGGCTGGCACGTGGGATCGTTCTGTAACGGCACGCGATGGGTTACGGGCCACAAGTGGAACGGCTACGACGGCCAGGAGTACCTCGAGCAACACAATGGCGAGGCGAGTGTGTGCCGGACCCACACCGGCGAGCCGTGGACGGAGAGTTGGGATGCAAGCTGGCGGCCGAGCTACGCCTGTTGCATGGGTTCCGAGGTGACGCGCGGCATCGCCGTCGATTTCGTGCGACGGCTGATCGGCTGGGGGCTGGAGTCGATCCAGTTCTTTGATCAGAACGTCAATGCCAGCACGTTTCCGTGCTTCGCCAGGGATCACGATCATCCGCCGGTACCCGGCAAGTGGATGGTGCAGCGCCTGCAGCAGGTGATCGGCGCATTTCAAGACCTGGCGCGTGAGGCTGGCGAGGAGGATGCAATCCAGTCGGTGGAATGCCCGTGCAACGAGTACTGCCTGCCGCTGTTTCAGCAGAGCGACGTGCGCGTCAGTCCGCCCAGCAGCATCGGCGATCCGCACTTCGTGCCGGTGTATCACTACCTGTTCCACGAGTGCATGATCATGCACGGCATGATGGGTTATGGCCCCGAGCCGTATCATCTGCCGATACGCAATGCGTTGAATGGCGTGCTGGGCGAGATTCCCGGGGGGGTGATGATCGGGGATGGCACGCTCTTGAACAAGGACACCGGCAACTGGGCGGATTGGCAGCCGCCGGTCGGCAACAACGATGATGCCTTAGAGATGATCCGCACGATCACCGCCATGCGCCGCGGGCCGGGACGGGAATTCCTCGTCTTTGGACGCATGCAGCCGCCTGCCTCAATCGACGGTATCGAGACGATTTGCTGGCAGTACGATGGACGTGACCGCGAGGTGCCGGCGGTGTTCCACGCGGCGTGGCAGTCGCCAGCAGAAGCGCTGGGCATCGCGATGGCTAACTGGACTGCCGGCGAGCAAACCGTGACCACCATCGACCCGCGCCTCGGTCGGCAGGCGACGGTGCACATTGCAGGTCCCACGTTGACCTCGGATGTAATAGACATCACGAACGCTGGGGTGACCGTTACGCTGCCGCCGCTGGCATGTGCGCTGGTGACGGCTGACATTTGAACGCGAGAGATAAGACATGGCGCCACTGACGCATCGCGAGTGCTTCAACAAGGTGATGACCGGCGAGACCACCGACTGGGTGCCCAACTACGAGCTGGGCGGCTGGGGCCAGACCGTGACCACGCCATCTCGCCGGAGATCTCCTACGATGATTTTATGTATTACATGGAGCTGAAGCTCAAACTGATCGGGCGGGCATAGGCTCCGCCGGGTGAAGTGTCAGCTGGGTTTCGTGGGTCGAGGATCAACAGCCAGTTCTGATCGAAATAGGGATATTCGGATGATTGAAAAGATTTCCAGCGGTATCTGGAAGGTGGGCGGGGGAAGTTGGACCGGGGTTGCTTCCGTCTGCTCTGACGAAAACGATTGCAATGTCTATCTGATTGCAACCGGCGGTTCGGTTTTGCTGATCGATAGTGGTAGCCGTGCGGGTAGACCACTCATCGAAGAGAATATCCGGCAGACGGGATTCCAGCCCGAGCAGATAACGGACCTGCTTTTGAGCCACTCCCATTACGACCACACTGAAACTGCCTTGGAATGGCAGTCCCTCTACGATCCAGGCATCCATATGAGCGCTGTCGCCGCAGAATATCTGGATAAGGGTGATCATCGTCTGGTGGGGTATCAGATCGTGGGACCGGAGTACGCGTTTGAGTTGTTTCGCGTCGATCATTCTATTGAAGACGGCGAGATATTCAATATCGGCATTCTCGATATCGAGGCCTATGCCATGCCCGGACATACACCGGATTCCATGATTTTTGAGACGAACGTGGAAGGTCAGCGGGTCTGGATATGCGGAGACATTACCTTCGGTAAGGACACTACTGGGGAGTTTGGCTGTATCGGCTGGCTGAATATGCTCTGGCAGTCGAACCTCGAAGTGTACAGGGCTTCCCTTGAGCGCATGCTCGATATGGTTCAACCGAACTTTCTTCTGCCGGGACATGGTAATATTGTGAGCGACGAGGAAAACATCAGGCAAACTGTCCAGGCATCTCTTGCAACGGTGGCAGAGTTAATGGACAATCCCCACCGCCGGCATTTTGGATTGTAGGATGCAGAATGGTCCAACTGCGCAGGGCCTGAGGATGGGGTGAACAGGGGTAGGCGCAGTTCGGCCAGGATATCGGGACCGGCGCGCCGGTTTGTCGAACCCAGGCGGATGTAGACGCCCTGCTCCGGTCCCCGTGATTTGAGGAGTTCTGTAACTCACATAGTAACGCACTCAGATGGAATTTCAATGGAATTTCAGTCGTTTTTCTTTTTAATGTTGTTTGAGTGCCTGCTTATGAAGCAGGCACTCTTAATCGATTCAACGGGCTGAGAAAGAGAGGAAACGACTCGGAAAATAATTTGGTTGTATTGCGAGTATATCGTTAAAAAACAAATAGTTGAAAATATAAAAGGCCTCTGGCGGATATCCGCCAGAGGCCTGAAAAATGGTGGGCGATACTAGACTCGAACTAGTGACCTCCTGCATGTCAAGCAGGCAATCATTCAATATTTACAATATGTTATGAGCGTGTAACGCACGGTGTAACGCATTGATATGCGTAGCTATCTGACCCAATCAGTGTCTATGCGTCAGGTTTGTTGGGCCAGACTCACATCTGCGTTTCGAATTGTAGGAGTCTTTCTTTAAAGAGGAAGAAACAGAACCTGGTCCACCAGGTCACCTGATTCGCCTGCTTTTGCGATGAGTTCCAGATCGTGGATGCAGGTCCCGATGGATATGTGCAATTGATGGGCGAATACAACTCCGCCGAAGGTCACTCCTTCCCTTTGCCTTCGAGCGGCTTCCACCAACAGATCGTCATCATGGGTGAAAAGCACGCGCCCCAGTTCACCGGCCCGATCGAGTAGGGCAGGATCCTCCGCTTCGCTCATGCCGTCCTCGTAGGCGGTAAGAACATCGACCTGACGCAGGCGCAAGCCGATGGTGACGGCACGCGGTACATGATGGTCCATGTAGAGCGAAAGAGCCACTCAGAGAAGCCCTTTGTTTTTGAGGTCGCCGACCAGTGGGGGAAGTTCTGTCTGGTTTCGGATCTGATTCACTCGTTCCAGGCGATCTCCGATATTTTGGTCGAGTTCGTCTTTGTGATCCCAGTAATAGGCCAATGCCGAGAAGATTTGCCCCAGGCTCAGGTAGGGATGCTGAAAGTGCAGTTCCTCAGGACTCCAGCCGTGGGCGCTCTGCTCCAGGACCAACTCGACTACTTTCATATTCGTTCCGGAAATGAGCGGAATATCGTTTTCATCGAGGACGATGTGTTCGTAGCGGGTAGTGGCCAGAGACATGATGGAAACCTTCTTTCTCAAGGGAACGAGTTACTCTGACCCAGGATCGGGTGCTTTCTGAATATACACTATCGAGCCCAACTGGAACAAGAATAGGGCCGGGGCAGATGGTGCGGGAGATGATTCCTATGAAAATCATCTTCAGGCTATCTCTGCCATCATGGCTTCAGAAACTATGCGTTGTTATCCATGCGCGGGATTTTCCGTCTGACCAGTTTGAGTTTCCCTGCGTCGTTTTCGTAGCTCAGGAATATAGTTTCCTGGTCCGGTCGGATGTCGATGGAGAAGAAACGTCCTGCTCCCCGCCTATGGGTGAATTCACCGAAGAAGGTCTGGAAGCGGGGTAAACGCAATCCATAACTCCGGTATACAGATCGGGCGATATACTCCAGAGACAACAGCAATTCACCCAGTTCACTCTCTATCTGCAGTCGTTTTTTGAACTGAGGAAACGCATAGCTCTGCCAGTGGGCGCGCGCCCAGCGAATCCGTCCGAACGCTTCCGCCAGGTCGGGCCACCGATTTTCGATAGCCGCCTCGATCTCCCACCCTTCGACGAGATCGGCGCCGTGGGCGATCAGATGGGCGCGCAGCAAGTCGCGTCCGGCGTGATAGAGCGCGCCGAAGAAACAGTGCGGACAGTTGGGATGGAAATACTGGTAGATCGCCGTCGACAGCCAGCGTGCAGAGGATTTCATCCACATTTCCCGGGTGGCTGGTGTGACGCTGTATCGGTGAGCTTTCCGCCGCAGGGTGCGGAAGAAACCGTCATCATACAGCACCTGACCATATCGAAGAGCTACCAGATCGACAGGAGTACCCTGGCGCAATTCCCCGCGGAGGAAGGCCTGATTTCGACAGATCAGATTCACTTCCACCTGATGACCGTATTTCTCGACAAGTTCGATACGCAGTGCCGGCTTTAGCCAGCGACCGAGAATCCACAGGTCGATATCGCTCAATCCGGGCACGAAGTCCTGGTTCCGCAAAGAGCCGATCAAAACGAGAGAGACGAGATGCCCCGATTCGCGCAACTGGCGAACGAGGGGTAGATCGAGGGCGATCGTTTCGATGCGGGTGCGGAGTTCGCACTGTGCTTTCAGCGCTCCCCAGACGCGCTGGTCGCGGTCGAACCAGTCCTGTAGCGAAGGCCTTTCCTCTACGCATCGAGCGCGGCGTTGCTCGATGTTTCGGAGAGCATCTTGGATGGTAGCATGTTCGGTTCGGTACCGAGTATTGCCGTACGTAGTGAAGTAATAATGCCCTCCGCCTTTCGTTCGGTATTCGGCCAGATAGGTCGTGCCGACGTTCGGTTCAGCGGCTTGCAGACCATAGCCGGGCGGCGGTCGGCGCTTGTAGCGCACACCCATGCGCCAGCCCTTGGTCGGTTCGCGGTAGAAATCATTCCCCGAACCAAAGCCCGGTTGGAATGATTCGCCGACGATTTCGTATACGACCACGTTTTTGCGAGGCAAGTGGTCGGCGCAAAACACGGAGATGTCCTCGCGTGGCATACAGAAATCCGCAATATGCAGAGGTATCGACGTGGAGCAACGCTCACACGTCGGCCAATAACAGTCGCACATGGGCACTCTCTTTTTACAGAATTGGAAATTCTTTAAACTTCCCTGGGGCGGAATTACAATGTCAAGAGGCCATTCCATCGATGGGGCATCAAATGGATCACAACTACCAACCTCCACTGGACAAACTTCTCGTTCTGGGTGAGGTCACGCTACGGGAGGAATGGCTCGATTACGAACAGCAGGGGCTGCGTGCGGAACACATCCCCGCGCTCGTGCAGATGGCGACGGACCGGAAACTCCATCGTGCCGATTCGCAGAGCACGGAGGTGTGGGCGCCGGTTCACGCCTGGCGTGCGCTGGGGCAACTGCGCGCAGTAGAGGCAGTAGAGCCTTTGCTCGAACAACTCCACCGATTCGAAGACGACGACTGGATGCACGAAGAGGTGCCCGTGATAGCCGGGATGGTCGGCCAGCCGGCTATCGTTCCTCTGAAGGCGTTCCTGGCCAACCATCGCCACAGCGTGTATCCACGCGTCGCAGCGGCACATGGCCTGGTCGAAGTCGCTCAGAGGTATGGAGAACACTGGACGGAGTGCGTGGAGTCGCTGACCGATCAGTTGCGACTTTTCCCGCAGAACAATCCTACACTCAATGGTTTCCTGATCTCTTTTTTGATCGATCTCAATGCCGGCGAATCCGCCGCGGAGATGGAGATGGCATTCGTCGCGGAGAAGGTCGATCTGTCGATTGTAGGTGATTGGGAGGATGCCCAGATCGCACTGGGACTGCTGGCACAGCGGCTGACCCCGTCCGACTACGGCGTGGAGGATGAGTTTTTCACTCCGGGGCAGCCGATCTCATCGGCAACGAAAAAGAAACAGAAGGAGCAAGCAAAACGGAAGAAGAAGATGGAGAGGAAGTCGCGGAAGAGGAACAGGAGGAAGCGATGAGGTGGGTAGATCCAGGTGTTTCGGCGCCATGGCTTTTGTAACGCACACAGTAACGCACACAGTAGCACATTCAGATAGAAATTCGATCCTCTTCTCTTTGAGAAATATTTGAGTGCCTGCTAAACAAGCAGGCACTCTTAATCAATTCAACGGGCTGAGAAAGAGAGGAAACGACTCGAGAATGAATTTGGTTGTATTGCGAGTATATTGTTAAAAATCAAATAATTAGAAACATAAAAGGCCTCTGGCGGATATCCGCCAGAGGCCAAAAAAATGGTGGGCGATACTAGACTCGAACTAGTGACCTCCTGCATGTCAAGCAGGCACTCTAACCACCTGAGCTAATCGCCCACCGCAAAATGTTGTGGGAGAAATATAGCCTATGTCCATTTTTTGGTCAAGGGCCAAGCCCGCGAGGGGATTTGGCCGGCAAAGGTCCAGGTGGTTAACTTTTGACGAATATCGCTGAAGGCAGTGTGGGCGAAATATCTCGAGGAAAGAGCCAGGTCCTATGTTCCGTCGTCGTTTGAAAGATCTCCGGCGTTTCTTCTCCCAGAATCAGTTCATTTCCATGGGAGCCGGTTTCCTGTTTTTCTTTGCCTCCACTGCCTTCCTGTTCTGGTTTCTCGAGCACGACCATCCGGATCAGCAGGGGGCGCTCGACGGTCCGTTGGACGTGATATACTGGTGGCTGATCACCTGCACTACGGTCGGATACGGCGATATCAGTCCCAAGACGCCGGCCGGCAAGGTCTTGGTCGGTTTCATGGTCATTGTCGGGGTTTCGATCGTGACCACGATGGTGGCCCGGATGGGGAGTTTTTTCGTCGAAAGACGCATGCAATTTATGAGGGGGCACGGGCAGATGGATCATCTCTCGGATCACATCGTCGTTTGCGGCTGGCACGACGACCTGGACGGCATTCTCCGCTTCATTCTGCAAATGGGCGCGGATCTCGAGGCGGGGCGGATAGTCCTGGTCAATCAGATCGACCCGGAGCGGGTGAACGCGCTGCGCAGTCGGCCGGAGTTCAAGGAGATGAATTTCGTCTCCGGGGATTTTACCGATCAGGCGGATTTGAGACGAGCGGGAGTCGAGAGGGCAAAATCGGTCATGTTCCTGGTCAATCCCGGAGAGGCGGGAGCGGATTCGATCGCCCTGCTCGGGGTCATGGCGGTGCGCCAGCTGAGCAAGAAGGTGCATCTGTGTGCCCAGGTCAGCGAGGAGCGGTTTCTCCAATATATGCTCGAAGCGGGGTGTGACGAGGTCATTCATCTGGGATCGTTGCGTAGATCATTGACCGCCCAGGTGGTGATGGAACCGGGCATAGGCAATATCTTTCACAATTTACTGGATTTGGAATCAGGGGCATTTGTGGTGGTTGAGGAGGTACCGGAGGGGCTGCACGGCCAGACTTTTGCCGAATTGCAGCAGGTCTATACCGAGCGGGGAGATGCTCTGCTCATCGGTCTGCTGGAGAATGTGGGGAATCCGTACGAGATGAAGCAGCAGGCGATTCGGGATGCGCAGATGGCGCCGGATATCAGCCAGCTGGTTTCCCAACTGCGCTCGGTTAAGGAAAAGACCCCCCATGCTCCCGTGCTCTGTCCGGCACCCGATCGCGTCATCGAGCCGAGGACCCGGGCAGTGGTCATCCGCCGCAGCGAGATGCAGGAGAGTGCATGAAACCGACTCCGGAAATCAGAGAGTGCCTGACGCGATTTTCCATTACTCGACAGATCGCGGATGATCCGAACAAGTTGGACATGATAGCCCGGATATTGAAGCCGGTGCACTTTGCCGCCGGCGAGGATATCATTCGCAAGGGGGAGTCCGGAAGCGAGGCGTTCTTGCTGGTGGAGGGGACGGTCGAAATCATCGACTTCACCATGGAGCAGGAGCCGTATATCAAGGCGGTGTTAGAGGACAGTTTCGCCATTCTCTTTGGGGAACTGGGGTTGATCGGCAGCGATGTGCGCACGGCGACGGTGCGCGCGCGGACGGCGTGCGTCTGCTGGATGCTCGGGCGCGAGGACTTCCTGCAACTGGGGGCGGAACATCCCCAGCTGGGCTGGCTGGTGCTGCTGGAGATCGCCAATCTGTTGAGCGAGCGACTGAAGCGGACCAATCAGGATGTGCTGCAGTTGTTCGAGGCGCTGGTGATGGAGGTGGAGGGAGAGGAGGGGGGATGAAGCTGTCGATCGTCACCTTTCAGAAGAATCGGAATGCGGAGATAGAGGTGGCGGAGCGGGAATACGTCAAGCGACTCTCCCGACACGCCCAGGTGGAGTTTTGCCCGATCAAGAATTGGGATGACCGCACCGAGCTGCCGTCCCGATTGGCGAAGGGGAGTCGGCGGATAGGGCTGTTTCTGGACGGGAAAACGTTCAGCTCGGAGGAACTGGCGGGGCGGCTGCAGAAGCTGATGAATCAGGGGAATTCGCACCTGGTGCTGGTCATCGGCGCAGCGGAGGGGATGCCCCAAAAGGTGGCCGCACAGGTGGAGGAACGCTGGTCGCTGTCGCGGCTGACCTTTCCACATCAGCTGGTCCGCCTGCTCCTTTTGGAGGCGCTCTACCGCTCGTTCGATATCCTGCACGGGGGGCGGTACCACAAATAGAGATCGATCATCCTTTGCGAGCCCGTCATTTTCGGAGCCCGTCGTTTACAGAGCCCATCATGGAGAAAGGGGGTGGAAGCTTTCGCTTCCACCCCCTTTCTCCCAAATTCTTTTTCCCGCAGGGGAAAAGGATCAGAAGTAACTCATCAGTTTATCCCACAATCCCATCCGGCCGACGCTCTTTGCGGCGACGATATCGACCTCGGCCAGCAGACTGTCGCCCAAGCTGACCGTCAGCTTGCCGAGTCCTTCGCCGGCCTCTATGGGCGCAGGGTATTCTATGGGCAGGTCGAGATGGCGTACAAGCTGCTTCTCCTGATCCGGGCTGAGCACGGCGACGACCGTATCCTGGAGGAGGACCTTGACCTCTGGCTCCAGCCCCCAGTCGAGGACGACCTTGCCCATCATTTCGCCGGCCCTGACCACGGGCACGCGCGAGAAGTTGTTGAACCCCCAGCTCAGCAGTCGACGGGTCTCCTGGTCGCGGATCTTCTCCCTTTTGGCACCCAGAATAACCGAGACCAGGCGCATGCCGTCGCGCTCGGCGGTGGCCACCAGGCAGGAGCGGGCGCGTCGGGTGTAGCCGGTCTTGAGACCGTCCAAACCGCGAAATTTCCCGAGCAGTTTGTTGGTGGTGTAGAGCATGAATTTGCCGTCGCGGAACGGCTTGTAGCGGATCGACGACCAGGCCAGGACCTGCGGATAGGAAATCAGGCTGCGGGCGATTTGGGACAGGTCGTAGGCTGTTGTCAGGTTGCGGTCGTCCAGGGGGGTGTCGTCCAGGCCATGGACGTTGACGCATCGAGTGTTTGCCAGGCCGAGTTCGCGGGCGTGGGCGTTCATCATGGTGACGAACCCCTCCACGGAGCCGCCGATGTGTTCGGAAATGGCGACACAGGCGTCGTTGGCGGAGGGAATGACGACCGCCTCCATCAGTTCGCCCAGGGTAAAGATCTCCCCCTGTTTGAGGAAGACCTGGGAACCGCCGATGCGGCTGGAGCGGGCGGAGATTTGGACCGAGTCGTCCAGGGCGTATTTGCCCTGGGAGACCATGTCCATGACCACCAGCTCGAGCAGGATCTTCTGGGTGCTGGCCGGCGAACGCTGCAGGTGGGGGTTGTGAGAAAAGAGCACAGTTCCGCTCTCGGCTTCCACCAGGATGGCGGCGGCGTAGGGTGGATCGGCCCCCGGATCGAAGGGGGCGGCGTAGAGGATGGAAGAGATGAGACAGAGTAATACGGAGGTGCAAGTTAAGTATCGGCGTGCGGACATGGACGGGCCTTGTGCAGAGAAAGAGGAGGTGGCGGTTGAACGGGGGAATGCGGGGAAGAATGATATAAAAATATACGGGAGTCTGGCTGTGTGGCAAATGGCGGCGAGGCGCAGACTTCAGTTGACGTCGGGGTCTTCCGGGATGACCGACATGGAGCGGTATTTGCCGCCGAGGGAGTAGAGCGCTCGCTGCCACAACTCTTCGGGGGCGGAGTCGAAGATCAGGGGAGCCCGGGCGGGGCAGAGGAGCCAGGCACCGATGGAGATTTCCTCCTCGAGCTGTTCCTTCTTCCAGCCGGCGTAGCCCAGATAGAAGCGGAGCACCGGATCTGCCGATTCGAGGACGGCGGCTTCGGAGCGCACGGGATCCAGATCGCCGCCCAGAAAGATACCCTGGCAGACCTGGGTGCCGCCCTCGATCAAACCGTCCAGACGGTGCAGGAAGAAGAGGAAGCCCGGCTCGACCGGCCCCCCCTGAAAAAACAGGCCGCCGAACTCGGCGGAGGCATCCTTGACGGCTGCCTCGGTGCCGGTGAGGCGCTGCAGCTCCTCGCTCGAGTACAGGCTCACCTTGTCGCCCAGAGGGCGATTGAGAACCAGGCCGATGCTGCCTTCCTTCGCGCTGTGCTGAATGACGAGAACGACGGTGCGGCGGAAGTTGGCATCTTCCAGATCCAGGGAGGCGATCAGCAGAGTGCCTACTTGGAGCGGAGCGGGCATAGTCCCTTTTGAGTGAGAAATGGCACTGCGTTTATTGGGAATCGATACTGCCTGATAAAGTTACAATGATAAAAAATCCCCTCCCCCTGTCAATGTGGTCGGCTCACTCGTAGAGGAGGAAGCTGCGGCGCAGGTCGTCGAATCGGTCGAGATCCGGCTGCCAGTCGGCGACCAGGTCGACGACCGGAGTTCCCCGATCCAGCGCCAGGCGGATGGCGTCGGTGCCGGCCAGGCGGTCGAAGTTGTAGATCCCCTTGCCGGGGATGCGCCAGGCGAAATCGTCGGGGAAGAGGCGACGGGCCGCGTCGATCACTTCGAAGCCGGTGCGCACCGCCTGAAAACTGCTTCGGTCCAGGATGTGGAGCTGGACGCCCTGGCAGACCTGGTCGGCATGCTTGCCGAAGCTCGGCTGGAAGTAGACCGGGCGGAAGAGCACGCCGGGCAGCTCCAACTGGTTGAGATAGTCGGCCAGGCGGTAGGCGTCGACAAAAGGGGCGCCTACCTGCTCGAACGGCTTGACGGTACCCCGCCCCTCGGAGAGGTTGGTCCCCTCGAAGAAGCACATTCCCGGATAGATCACGGCAGTGTCGACGGTGGGCATGTTGGGCGAGGGGTAGACCCACGGCAGGCCGGTATCCTCCCAGAAGAGATCGCGCTTCCAGCCCTGCAGCGGAACGACGTGGAGGTCGGCGTCGATGGCGAACGTTTCATTGAAGAGGCGGGCGATCTCGCCGATGGTCATGCCGTACTGCACGGGGATGGGATAGAGGCCGACGAAGGAGGCGAAGGGAGGGTCCAGGACGCGGCCCGCAATCTGGACGCCGCCGATCGGGTTGGGTCGGTCGAGGAGGAGAAAGGGGATATTGCGGGTGGCACAGGCCTCCATGCTCAGGCTCATGGTATAGAGATAGGTGTAGAAGCGGACGCCGACATCCTGGATATCGAAGAGCATGACGTCGATCCGATCGAGCATATGCTCGTCCGGCTTGTTGGTCTCGCCGTAGAGGCTGTGCGCGGTGACGCCGGTCTGCGGGTCGCGGTCGGTGGTGACGACGGCGCCGTCGGCCACATCGCCGCGGATGCCGTGCTCCGGTCCGAAGAGGGCGACCAGGTCGCAGCCGTCGGTCTCGTGCAGGCGATCGGCGGTGGCGCGGAGCTGGCTGTCGACGCCGGAGTGATTGGTGATCAGGCCGATTCGCTGGCCGCGGATCAGGTCGAACTGTTCGTCGTCGAACAGGCGCTCGTTGCCCAGGGTTACCATGAGCTATTCTCCTTCTGCGGACGGAGCCGCGTCCGGCTCGACGCGGCGGATGACGAAGGCGATGCCACCCAGCAGGCTGGCGAGGATGCCGGCGACGTAGCCGAGTAGGGACATGGCCAGGGAGAGATCGCGGGGAACGCCGACGCTGCCAAAGAGGCCGACTAAGGTGCCCTCGCGCACACCCAGACCGCCGATGGAGATTGGCAGGGCGGCGAGGATGGCGGCGACAGGTTGGAAGCAGATGAAGTAGATCAGTCCGGCCTCCAGGCCCAGAGCCCGTCCGGCCGCCCAGTAGACGAGGATGCGGCAGAATTGCACGCCGAGAGAGAGGATCCAAGCGGTCAGGAGCAGGCGGAGCTGGTATCGGTAGACGCCGATGCTGCGGCGCAGCCGGGCGAGTAGATCGGCGATTGGTGCGGGAAGGAAGCGGAAGGCCAGCTTTTCGAGGAAAGTGCCGATGCGTTGGCTGAGCCCCATGGCCAGGATGGCGACCAGGCCGGCCCAGACCGGGATCAGCACCGAGACGACCCAGGCGAACTGCCGTCCTTCCTCAGACAGGCGGGTGGCGATCAGCGGATAGGCGAGCAGGGCCAGGGTGCAGGTCGAGAACAGGCCGATAAAGCGGTCCATGACGGTGGCGGCGATTCCGGAGCTGCCCTGGCCGGTGAGGCGGCGAATGTCGTAGATGCGCATGGCGTCGCCGCCGATATTGCCGAGCAGGACGTTGTTGAAGAAGACGCCGACGAAGTAGAAGACCAGGGCCTGGCGAAAGGAGACGGCCAGCTTCTGGGCGCGCAGCAGCAGATACCACTGCGCGGAACCGAGGGTGTTGCTGACGACGAAGAGGAACACGGCTGCGGCGAAGAGCGAGGGGGTGGTCTGGGCGAAGGTCTGGCGGAGTTCCCCGAGGTCGGCTTTGGAGGCGAGGTAGAGGATCAGGCCGCAGCTGACCAGCAGCTTGAAGGCGATGTTGAGGAAGCGCTTCACGGAATCACCTCCTCGGGGATCAGGTCGCAGGAGCGACGCACGCCGCCGACGAAGTGGCGGTAGACGACGCTGCCGGGATAGATTCCCTCGCCGATGAGTCTGCCGGAAGGAGAGGCTGGATCTCGAATTAGACGGCGGCTCTGCCGACGGCGGCGGGAGAGGGGCAGCGGATGGGTCAGGATCCAGAGGACGGCGGCCAGCGGTGCGGGAACGCTGCTCCACTCCCGCTTGCCCAGGTAGGTCAGGAGGGCGAGCAGTTCCAGGCCGAAGCGCAGCGGCAGGAGCCAGGCGAGCTTGCCGGCATCCAGGTTTTTGCAGAGCATCACCAGATTGTTGCGGTGGTTGAGGTAGCTCTTCTGGAAGGAGCGCGGCGGCAGGGAGAAGCCGGAGTGGTGATAGACGACCGATTCGGGCACCGCCCAGATGCGGTGTCCGGCCAGACGCAGCCGCCAGCAGAGGTCGATTTCCTCGAAGTGCATGAAGAAGTCGAGGTCGAGAAAGCCGACGGCGCGCGCCGGTTCCATGCGCAGAAAGAGGGCGGAGCCGCAGGCCCAGAAGAGGGGGACCCGGGCGTCGTACTGGCCTTCGTCCTTTTCGCGATGGGCGAAGAGGCGACCGCGGCAGAAGGTGTAGCCGAAGCGATCGATGTAGCCGCCGGCGCCCCCTCCGTAGTCAAAATGGTCCGCATCGGTGGCCGAGAGCAGCTTGGGCTGGCAGGCGGCCACGGTCGGATCGGCGTCGGCGATTTCCACCAGGGGGGCCAGCCAGCCGGGGGCGACTCGGGTGTCGTCGTTGAGCAGGACGGCGTAGGGAGTGGTGACTGCCTCGAGGCCGCGATTGCAGGAGCCGCTGAAACCGAGGCGGCGCTCGTTGCGCAGCAGCTCGATCTGGGGAAAGGCGACGATGGCGCGCTGCAGGCTGGGTGCGTTCTGGGCATCGTCGACGACGAGAACGCGGATTGGCAGGTCGCTGTGGGCGAAGAGCGATTCCAGGCACTCGTAGAGGACCTCGGCCCGATAGTGGGGAATGACTATGGTGACCGGATCGCTCACGGCTGGACAGGGGCTGGCGTCGTGTCTTCGAGAGCCTGGCGCTTTTCCAGGGAGTTGCGCAGGATTTGTTCCGCCTCGCGCAGTTGGGTGTGTTCGCCGTACTGCTCCCGATAGTTTTCGAGCAGCTCGAGGGCGCCGGTCGCGTTGCCGCTGGCCTGCAGGGTGGCGGCCAGCTCGTAATAGGCGGACCAGCGTTCGGGCTCCAGCCCGATCATCCGGCGATAGAGGGGCGCGGCCCGGTCGTACTGGGAATAGGGCTCGTTGAGCAGCAGGCTGATCAGGCTGACGATGTTGTCGTAGCTGGCCACGTCGAGCTCGCCGTAGAGATCTATCAATCCCAGCGTGGCGTTTTCGATGAACTCCCCGGCCACGTCGAGTTCGCCGACCTTTTCCAGATAGTCGGCGCTGGAGTAATAGCCATCCCAGCCGAGGGTGGTGGTCTCCTCGGCCCAGCGCATCAGGTGAACCATCTCCTCCCCCTGCCCCTTTGCCCTGTAATTTTCCGCCAGCTGCAGAATACAGGCCCGGTAGTTGCCCAGCAGACGGGCGGTGTTCTCGTCTTTGTAGACGGTCGAGTCGTTGAGGCTGCGGAAGCGATAGACTTCGTAGAGATTGCGGGTTAGTTTTTCGTAGTCGGGCCCCAGATCGCGCTCGGGAACCAGGCGCATGGTCATGCCCTCCATGCGCAGGTAGGGGTCCAGGCTCAGGCGGTTGCTGGCCGGGATGGTGATGGCGAAGTGGATCGGACGCTTCCACTCGTTCCAGTGGATCATCTTTATGATCATAGCGTCCTGGACGCGCAGCAGGTCGTGGCCGGGAAGAGTGCCCACTTCTACGTCCAGATTCATCTTCTTGAATTCGGTGGGCACTTTGGGCTCGCGCCAGAGGCGCTTGTACAGGTCGACCAGCTGGGTGTCGGTGAGGACCGAATCGATGATAGTGTCGCTGTAGCGGATGTCCACCTTCGGCTCCCTGTCCCGCAGCTGCTTGATATACCAGTTCGTGTTCAGCAGACTCAGATTCACCACCCGCACATCCTTACGCACTCCCTCCACTTCCTGCAGAAACCAGACCGGAAAGGTGTCGTTGTCCCCGTTGGTGAACAGGATGCTGTTCTCGCCGCAGGACTCGAGCAGGTTGTAGGCGTAGTCGTAGGCGATGTAGTCGCCCGTCCGGTCCTGCACGTGATACAGGCTAGCGCCGATACCCGCCGGCAGCAGCAGACCGAATAGACCGACCGCACCGACCAGCAAAGGCTGTTCCCCCAGACGCTGACGCACCCAGTCGACGATCCCGGTCCAGCCCAAGCCCATCCACAGAGCGAATGCCAGATACAT
>Ga0233431_1001255_pt1 | contig 45316 bp, 52 predicted proteins | sample SI_118_April2016_FD_179867 | JGI IMG/M metagenome (GOLD analysis project Ga0233431, IMG submission 179867) | Seawater microbial communities from Saanich Inlet, British Columbia, Canada - SI_118_April2016_200_MG | ecosystem: Environmental > Aquatic > Marine > Inlet | place: Canada: British... | reverse complement strand
TGGTGGTTTTGGGGGGCTTGGGAAGTATTGTGGGGTCGATCTTCGGTGGCCTCATCCTGGGCGTGGCGGAGACACTCACGGCTTACTATTGCGGCGCCGAATGGTCTCCCACCATCGCATTTATCCTGTTGATTCTCATACTGATTATCAAACCTGAAGGTCTTTTCGGGGCGAAAAAATGAACCGTAGGGGAAAAAAGCTCTTTTATCTGGTTGTCCTTCTATTGTGTGCCGTCCTGGCGGCGCTTCCCTGGGTAGGATTTTCCTACGGCATTGTTTGGATTTTTCTTCTAGCGGTCTATTTCACCCTGGCCTTGAGCTACGACATTGTGGGCGGATACATGGGTTACATGAACCTGGGCCATTCCACATTTTTCGGTCTTGGGGCCTACACCACCGCCATCCTGCTCAACCAGGGGTTCAACCTGTTTGCCGCTCTGTTTGCGGCCCTGTTGCTGGCCGCCGTGTTTGCGGCTGTGATCAGCTATCCCCTCTTCAGACTCCGGGGGGCTTATTTTGCACTGGCCACCTTCGGGTTAATCAGCCTGGTCGAGGTGTTGACAACCAATTTGCGGGATCTCACCGGGGGATCCGGCGGTATCTCCACACCACCCGGCAACCATATGGTCCCTTCATACTTTCTGGTGCTGGCAGTGGCCGGCGGCACCATGGTGCTGAGCCATTTCGTGGCACGAAGCAAATTCGGGCTCGCCCTTTTCAGTATCCGTGAAGATGAAGAAGTGGCGGCGGCTTTTGGCGTTCCCACAACCCTTTACAAATCTCTGGCGCTCATCATCAGTTCGGCGCCCGCAAGCCTTGTGGGCGGTATCTATGTCTGGAATATGACCTACATCAGCCCCGACTCCGTGTTCGGCCTTGAGATCGCCTTAAGCCCCATCATCATGGCCATGCTGGGGGGGACCGGCATTATGATAGGGCCCCTGGTGGGCGCCGTGTTTATCACACTGGTACAGGAATTTCTGTGGACCAAGGTGCCATACTTTCATCTGGCCATGTACGGGACGGTCCTGGTTCTGATAGGGCTGTATATGCCGGGGGGGCTCGTCCGGACCCGTTGGGTCAAGCCGGTTGTCCAATGGCTGGGCCTGGGAGAAGCGGTTGATTATTTCAAGAATGGTGATGCCGAAAGGATTCCCTAAGAAACCATGAGCCCTTTTTTTGAGTGCCGGGAGATATCCAAAACCTTTGGCGGCATTGAGGCACTGACCCATGTGAACCTGAATGTTGAGCCCAACAGCATCACCGGGGTTATCGGCCCCAACGGCGCTGGAAAAACAACACTCTTCAACATCGTATCGGGGGCATTGCGTCCCACGGCCGGAGACGTGATCTTCAAGGGAAAAAAGATTTCGGGAATGGGTCCGGCCCGGGTGTGCCGCTTAGGCATTGCCCGCACCTACCAATTGGTTCGCCCTTTCAATTCCCTGAGCGCCATAGAAAATGTTCTGATCGGTCTGGGGTTCGGGAGAACCACGACCCTTCCCAAGGATAAACGCGTGGCCGAAGCCATGAAGATTCTGCAGTTTGTGGGGCTGGAAAACAAAATCAACCATGTTGCTGAAGGCCTTACCCTGGTGGAAAAGAAGCATTTGGAAATTGCCCGCGCCCTGGCCACCGCACCGGAACTTCTGCTTTTGGATGAAGTGGTCTCCGGCCTGAATCCCACCGAAGTGACTCGAATCATCGGAACCATACAGCAGATTCAGAAAAGCGGCATCACCGTCATCATGATCGAGCACATCCTGAAAGTGGTCATGGCATTGTGCGAACGGGTCGTGGTGCTCAACTACGGGGCCCAGATTGCGGAGGGCACACCCGAAGAGGTGGTCACCAACGAGGCGGTCATCGAGGCCTACATCGGAAAATTCGATGATGCCAGGGAGGGACCGGATGCTTGAATTGACGGGCGTTAGCGCCTTTTACGGATCCATTCAAGCCCTGTGGGATGTCTCCCTCCGGGTTGAAGAGGGTGAGATCGTAACGCTTCTGGGATCAAACGGTGCCGGCAAGAGTACCGCCATTCAGGTGGCCCAGGGGCTTGTTCGGCCCGCTTCGGGAGAAGCCCGGTTTAAGGGGGAGGTGATTCAGCGCCTGAAACCGCACCAGGTGGTTGAAAAAGGGTTATGTCTGGTGCCGGAAGAGCGTCATCTCTTTCCGTTTATGAGTGTATTGGAGAACCTGGAACTGGGCGCTTACCCGCGAAAAGCCAGGGCCGTCCGCGATCAAACCCTTCAATGGATATTTGATCTCTTTCCCATCCTCGAGAAACGAAAAAAGCAGAGGGCCCATACCCTTTCGGGCGGTGAACAGCAGATGGTGGCCATCGGACGGGGCCTCATGGCCAAACCTTTACTCCTGATGATGGATGAGCCCTCACTGGGGCTGGCGCCCATCATCGTGGCTGAACTTTTCAAGACCATTTCAGACATCAATATGCGTGGTCTTTCCATCCTTCTGGTGGAACAGAATGCAAGGCATGCCCTCACGCTGGCACGCCGCGCATATGTCATGGAAACCGGAAGGATCGCACGTGAAGGCTCCGGAAAAGAGCTGCTGGCCGATCCTTCCATCCGCGCCGCCTACCTGGGCATGTAAGGCCATTTCTTACAATCCGTTTTCAATCTCCGGTTTAATTTGCAAAACAGCATATTCTTCATTGGAAAAAATAATTTTAAATGCATCAAAATTGTAATTCAGCCCAAAAGATACGGCTCGTTCTAAGTCGCTTGACGAGTAATAAAGTGTATCGAGATCATATTCTATCATCAACCCCTTTAAGTCCTCATTTGGAAAGGGATAAATCTTTTGGTAAAAATCAAAGAACTTCTCAAATGGCATAAATTTTTTTCTGAAATTTGCCGGAAAATGGGCGATTGCTTTTTCTGATTCATAGGCAAGCTGGACGGCATCGTTCAGGTATAGGGGCAATACCCTGTGTATGGTATCATCACCACATATGAAACGGACCAACTCACTGAACTTTGGCAACATCTTTTCTTTATTGCGATAACCATAGATAAACCCAACACTGAAAAACAAGTACAGGCCGACAAAATAGCTCAAAATGATATAGGGCGTTGAATTCAAATTATTTGAAATTCCCAAGTACAACACCTGAGGCAGCAATGCATATTCAAGATAGCGTTCGGCTTCGCCTAAAAAAAGGAAGGGTTTTAATGAAGTGAGTATAAACGCTACCAGTCCTGCGGCGATCCACAGCAATAGAAAAAAAGCAATATCGTGGCCCGCTGCAGGGGAGTTCGTCAGTAGAATATATATTATCACTAATAATAATGGATGGTTAACCAATAAATGGGTCCAGGAGTGATAAAAAAATAAATCTTTAGCCGCCCTGAACGGATTCCTGAAAATGGTACGCGTCGTTTTTTTGAGTTCATTCCAGCTGTTTCGGTGCGTCAGCAGATAGAAACGCTTGCTGATGGCATGCAAATAATACCGACTGTGCGCAATATGACCGACGGCTACTTTTGCGTAATGGCCTTTAGAGATTACCAGTGCTGCCATAAATATGCCGACCAGTAGAATAATCCAATAGGCCTGTAGGGTAACCAATGCAAAAACAACATAAAAGAAAACCATTGCCTGTACTGCAAATTTGCTGGTCAGACACAATAATGCACCAAAAAGCACCGCTAAAAAAAACGGAATGATCATACCATTAAAATAGCCGATTACAGAAAAGCACAGTGTCAGTGAAAAAAGTAATTCTCCTAATGTGCGCGGTGTGCCTTGGTAAGCACGCGGTCCTGTCCCGATGGTTAATAACGCGGGCGACATGATAAAAATAAGGGCGCTATTGAATGCCACAAATGATGGATCCTGTATGGATGGCGCCGAATTGAAAAAATAGTAAGAAAAAACATACACGACCATGGCATGCACTGCATCGATAACAGCACTTGACCAGCGCTCCACCGTTAAATGCCACCGAAAGGGAAACAGTGCCCACAGGTAGTGAAGCAAAGGTGGGTAATCATAGATCCCGGGCAATACGAATTCCTTTAATGTTGCGGGCATCCGCATGCCATTGCGTCTAATTCTCTCAGCCGCCAACAAGTGATAATAGGCGTCTTTTCCGCATGCCCCGGGGCAGATGAAGCGAGGCAAAGAGCGCGTCAGCAGAGAGATCAAAACCAATATTGCTAAATATACTGCTGTTGAAGTCATATTTTTTTATTTCGTATGGGTCGTTCATAGAAATCACAGAGCCAACACAAAACGCCTCGGGCTGTCCCGGGTAATGCCAGCTTCTCGTATATTGTCTTATCAGATACTTGAAACAGCGCCATTTTCTTGCTGATAAAAAAACAGACAATCAGTGAAACGGCGGATATGGCAATACCGAATCCTGACCTGCTTGTCAATACAAGTCCAATCACCTGAAAAGCGATCACAATCACGATTAGAGCGGGCGCCAGGATCTCCAGGGCCACAGTTTTATTCAAGGTTTTATAATACCAGACACTGATCCATAAACATGAAATGAGTGTTGCGAAAGCCGCGCCGATGATCCCGAACAGCGGAACAAGGATAAAATCCAGGATCAGATTTATCAATGTTGCACTGATACTTATCTTGGCCACAGTCCCCACCTGGCTTAACCCGATGAAAATGGATTGGACAATGGTATTGAAAACGGTGAAATTAAGGCTGATTAACAGGATAATGAAAACGGGAGATGATGGCGCAAAATCCTGGCCGAAAACCAATGGGATCATCCACGTTGAAACCCATCCCAGGGCGATAAAAGCAAGTCCCCAGATAAATTGAATTTGGGGTAAAATCCGCCGCCCGAAAGCCATTACGTATTCTTTTTTTTCATTTGCGATTAAAGAGATGAATATGGGTGTTAATACCGTTGCCATCAATAGGACCATCGATTCAACGGCATTCAGACCATTGTAGGCAAGAGAGTATAAACCCACTTTTTCGATTGCCATAAAATATTTGATAACGGCAATATCAACCCATCCAAATATAAATCCTCCGATTGAAACAAGCAGCAAGGGCAGGGAAAAACGCAACAGGTCGACACATTCATCCTTATTCGTGGCCAAAGGATAAAATAGCTTACGCCTGACGGGCAGCAGCAGCCAGATGCGAGAGGCGACCACCGCGATAATGGTGATGTAAATGATTGAAAAAATGTGGGTGGCGAATAGGTACAATAACAGAAACAGCCCTATTTTTTCAATGACCTGAACAACAGACAGTGCTTTAAATGAGGTCGTGATTTCTGCAATTTGCCGTGAGTAGTCCGTCAATAAGAGCCCCAGAAAGTAGCAAAAAAGAAGAATCAGGCAGGGCCGGGGCAAACCGATATAATTTGAGATGGCGTCTTTTTGAAAAACCACCCCGAAAATGATAACCATCAGTAAAACGCCGGCAATAAGATTGCGTGCCCAGAAAATATGGCTGATGGGTTTGTTTTCAATCATGTGGGTTATTGAAAATCGGGTAAACCCCGTGGCGGTCCATTTCACCGTGATGAGAAAAATGAATTGGGCCACCATTAAAAAAATACTCAACTTGCCGAAGGATTCGGTCCCCAGCTGCCTCGTTATCAAAGCGAGGATGCCCAGATGAAGCAGCTGAACCAGAACTTTTGAAGCACTCAATAAACTGAAGTTGGTGAGGGAATCTTTAATGCTATGTTTGAAATCGAATGTGGACAATTATGAAAACTTCTCCCAAAGTTGAATTTCTACCATTTTGTCAAATGTCCTTCACAGGACAAGGGTATCAGCAAAAAAAGATCTTTTCCACAAGAAATTGGAGACATCTTAAATATTTACAGTATCATTTCCATGTGTTAAGCTCTCCAACTCTATCAGAGGCAATAAACCATGCTGCAAATCTCAGATCATATTTCCATTCCGCTCAATGAAATCGAAATCCATGCCATTCGAGCCCAGGGCGCGGGGGGGCAGAATGTCAACAAGGTTTCCACCGCTGTGCATCTCCGGTTTGACATCACCGCCTCGTCCCTTCCGGATTTCGTCAAGGAGCGTCTCCTGGCACTGAGAGATCATCGCATTACGGGGGAAGGCGTCATCGTCATCAAGGCGCAGCAACATCGCACCCAGGGGAAAAACAGGGGCGATGCCCTGATCCGACTTCGGGATCTGATTGAAAGCGTACTCTCCACACCCAAGAAACGCAAACCCACCCGCCCCACCCGAAATGCCAGGGAAAAACGTCTGCAACGCAAAATCAAAAGGGGAAGAATCAAAACCCTGAGGAAAAAAATAGGCCGCTCCGCCAGGGATTGGGATTAAGGTTTTTCCGGTTCAAAATTCCGTTTGGCGCTCAGAAAACTGGGAAAATGCTGCAGAAAGTAGAACAGGCTTCTCCGGTGTTCCCACAGACGGCTCCGAAACCGCCTTCGCCATGCGGGATCTGTATAGAACCGCTTCACATGCTGGTTATAAAGCTGTTCAAGAACCTCTCCGGAATCAATACTCCTGGGCACAAAAACAAAGTTTAAGCAATTCATTTTTCTCCAGTCCTCATCGAGAGTGCCCTCATCCCGAATGGACTCCCACAGGGGCGCACCATGAAAAGGTGTAAATTTACTCATGTTCATATCATCAAGCCCCAGGGAGAGGGTAAAATCAGTGGTTTTAAGAATTGACGCGCGGGTTTCGCCGGGAAGTCCCATCATGAACAATCCCTTGGCCCTGAGCCCTTTCGCCTGAATGCGCCGCACCGTATCACGAACCGCTTCAAGGTGCACCCCCGGCTTGTGCACGGCCATCTGGTGTTCATCCCCGGTCTCGATCCCGAGGGAAAGCTGCAGGAAACCGGCCGCTTTCAGCATCTCCAGGAGTTCATCATCGCAATGGCCCACGCGCACGGCACAATTAAACTGCATGTGCAGGGGCTTTGAAACCAAAAGACTGCAGAACTCGGTGATACGGTTTCGGTGGGCTGTAAACAGGTCATCGTAGATATTGATATGACGAATTCCGAAACGTTTTATCAACCAAGCCACGTGGTCATAGATGTAGGCCGCCGAATTGTAGCGGTATCCGCGGCTGAAAACGGAACGGTCGCAGAATGAGCATTGGTAGGGGCATCCCCTGCTGGTGACCATGGTGGCCCCGGGGGTATGAATGTAACTGAAAAGGGGCAGGTTGTACCCTTTTGGGAACCCCCTAAGCTTTTCATAGGCCGGGAAGGGAAGATCATCCAGATCCGGAATCTGCGGCCGCGGTGGATTGAGCATTGCCTGGTCGCCATCTCTCCAGGCCAGTCCGTTCACACGGGCCGGTGTTTTTCCGGAGGCCAACTCAGCCAGGGTCGCTTCGCCTTCCCCCAGACAAAGATAGTCAATGGCCTCATAACCGTTCAGAAGTGTTGCGCCCAAAGCGGATATGTGTACACCGCCAAAAACCGTTTTGATGTGTGGACGGCGGGCTTTGATCCGAACCGCCAGATCATATCCGTCCAGAAATCCGGAAGTTGTGGCGGAGAAGCCCACCATATGCGGATCTTTTTGAAGGATGCTTTGAACATGGGCGGCATTGCTTTTTGCGGCCCCGGGTCCCAGACAATCCAGAACAAAGACCTCGTGGCCTTCCCGTTCCAGATATGCCGCGATGGAAAGCAATCCCAAAGGGGCCATGCGGTTGGCAACGGCCGAGATATCTTTTTTCCCGGGAACCCAGTTGGACCCCGTTGGATGAACCAATGTAATTCGCATATCAAATCCCTGCAACCGTTAAAAAAATGTAACGTTCACCTGTAGGGGCAGGTCTTGTGCCTGCCCTTACGTAGAACCCGAGGGTCAAAAGAAGCAAATAGAAACCCCAAAGCAAACAGCAAAATCAGCCCTGCTGCCGGTGAGAGCACATAGTAGGCGCTTCCATCCCCAAGGTGATTCCAGGCGCCTGTGATTCCGGGCTTTCGCTCAAGATAAAGGGTCGTTCTGCCGTTTACCGCAAAAATCCCCCCGGGCGGTATCTTTTCGGGCGGCGTTATCTTCAGGCGATCCGTTAAAATGAGAAGTGAGACGATTGTAAAACTGATGATGATGGTTTTAAAAGCCCTGGTTTTGTAAATGGGCAAAAGGGGTTTGATCGCTGCTCCTTGCTCACGAAAGCCGTAAACCAGAAGAAGCCCGGCAGCAATACCCAGTTCGTTCAACAAAAAATCGTTAAAATCAAGATAGTCCCCATAGGACGGACAGATAAAAAAGTACTGCATCAACTCATCCGCGACCCCCAACGCCGTCCCCCAGAAGATGAGGTTCCCAATGGGCCATTTTTCACGGTGGGGATCCCGCCAGATCACCAGCAACACCGCGAGAAGCGCATATTGGGGATAGTGCGCATATTCATTGGGCGAAAAAACCAGCAAACGGTTGGCCCCATAAAGAGCCGCCCCCCACATGATCCAATAACCCATGGTCCGCAGGCGGGCTTTTCCTCTGACGGCCATAAGGAGTACAAAAAAAGCGCACAGAATCAGAAGGACCCACGCGAAAGAGCCGCTGTAATTCGCAGGGGTAAATGCTCCCAGGGGTGTGGAAACAGGGGATACGATGATTTTGGATATTTCAAGATGAAGCAGACTGGCCCCGAGCCAGTACAAAAGCGTGGTTACGGGCCAGAACAATCGAAAAACACCATTTTTCGCAAAACCCTTGACATAAATGCGGTCATTCATCCAGAAAAATTCCCATATTCCCTTTAACACAAAATGTATTGTTTTTTCTGCCTTTCACGGCGAAAAAATCCCTGCCGTCACCCACGTCCAGGAATATCCCCATGTTGCCGGCATCCCTGCCGCCCCCGTAGGAAAGACCGCCGCTGAACCCCAGTGATCTTGCCGGACTCTCATACCGATCGTTCCCTTCGCCATCAAAGAACAACCCCATACCGTTCTGAGCCCCGGCTCCCAGGGAAAGATCACCCGCTTTATAGCAATCATTTCCAGCATAATCCACCAAGCAGGCCACGGAAAGGTCCCAGGCCGCGCCCTGATTCGCTGCGATCTTCCCCGAATAGACATCGTTGCCGTTAAAGTCCAACAGCGCGCCTGCCCCCTGATGGGCCGCAGCACCCTGGCAATACCGACTGCCCCTGTAGACATCATGTCCGGCATTATCCCTGAGCACACCCAGGCCCAGGAAATAACCGGTTCCCTGGGAAAAATTACCGGCTTCGTAGACATCATCCCCGCCGGAATCAAAGAGAATGCCGATACCGCCGGCAGCATGTTTTCTAAAACCCCATCCCACCCCCTGTGAACAGGCCTCATATATGCCTTTTGTGCCATAGCTTGAGCCATGTTTCCAGCCGGCGCGGTAATGGTCCTTCCCCCTTAAGTCATAAAGCTGCCCTAAACCCATGGGTCCGCCAAAGCCTTGAACGAATTTAGGGCCTTGATACAGATCGTCTCCTTTACCATCAAACAGATGCGCCGCGCCGAAAAACGCACAACCCTGCCCACCCTCCGAGCACACGTATGTATCATTCCCCGCCATATCCATCAAACAACCCATACCGAAAAAAGAAGCGCCCAATGAAAGCCGGCCGCCGGCATAAAAATCATTGCCCGCCATATCCAGGATTATCCCCAGGCCAAAAAATCCTGAAGCCACGGCAGCAAATCCGGAGCTTATATAGCGATCATCCCCCGCAAAATCAATCACCACCGCGGTGGGGAAGCGAATCCCCGAAACCGCTCTTTTATGGATTTCATAAACGGGTGCGCCGGCGTTGTTGATGTATAAATCATCTCCCCCCAGATCGATAATCAGGGAAGCATCCATACCATAAACATTGGGTCCTTTATCACCGATCAACATCAGGCCTGCCGGTGTTTCACGGATTGCCAGAAACCGTCCCTTCAATCCCGGATATTTTTTGTGATCCAAGGGTATAGCCGGCGCGTCCGATCCCACCCGGCGGGTCATGGTTAGAAAATCATTGGCAAAAAGGGTTGAAAGCACTAAAAACCCCCGCAACAGTTGTGCCATGCGGACCTTTTCTGCCGAAGCCATGATGAGGGACATATCCCTGTCTGAGAGGTTGCCATTGTTTAAAAAATTATCCATTGCCCGGGGAAACAATTTCAATAAACGGTTCTTTTCTTCAGGTGAGATGTCTGAAAATGCTTTTTTCACCCTAAGATTGGCCGAAGCCATTTGCGTCGCCATTCGATCCATGAGGGAGCCAATGGAAAAGGGATCTTCGATTTCAACCGGCGGTGATGCCATCAGGGGTTTTTCGTCAAGTCTCAGGGAAAAGGTCTTTGCTGTGTCTGAAATAAATTCCCCCAGAGCCCTCTCGGGCGTGACATCCGCTGTTTTGGAACCGGGAGTCAAATCGCCCGTTTGATCCGTCATCCTCCGTACCAGCGCCGGCAGGGAAAGGGGATTTGAAAGGGCATCTGAAACTGCAGGCAAGACAAAGGGGACGCTCCTTTCGTTGCCATGGTTTGTAAGGACTGCTTTGAGGCGGTGAACAGCCAGCGTTACCGGCGAAATGCGTTCCAGTGTATCATGAACGTCATGGTTGAATGGTTGCATGCTTTCAGGATCTGCGGCATGGGCATCAAACAACGCCAGTGGGAAGAACGGTGATCCCACGCCGAGTAAAAAAGTCAGGAAAAAGAAATAAACCATCTGCTGAAAAATTTTTATGGGGGCGGTATTCATATCAAGGCAGTTTTCGGTGTGGCCAGGGAATCATGGCCCTGAACGTCAGTCGCGCATTCAGAAGGCTGAGTCTCACGTTATCATTGAACAGATGGAAATGGGAAACCCGTTCTTCATCGGCGGGATAAAAGGTTGAAATATCCACCTCCAGAAGTTCAATCCCGGCCCAGGCCCCCTTTGCCAGCACCTCATTTTCGAAGGCGTAACGGCGTTCGCGCAGTTTCAGGGCTTTGAGCACCTCGACGGGATAGCCGCGATAACCGCTCTGGGTATCTCCCAGTAACCGACCGGTTTGAACCCATAACCAGAAATTTGAGATACGGCGGCCGATGCGTGATCCGGACGGTACATAGCCGGTTTCAAAATTACGCTTGCCCACCACGATGGCACGGGGGGATCGGTGCATGGCCGAAATGAAAAGGTGTAGATCATTGGGATCGTGCTGCCCGTCCGCATCCAGGGTCACCATATGGGTCATCCCCAGTTTTTCGGCTTCCCTTGCCCCGGTCAAAATGGCCGTGCCTTTTCCGAAATTGTGCGAATGACGAACCCTGTGAACATCAAGGTCGAGAATGGTTTCCCATCCACCGTCCGTGCTGCCGTCATCCACCACCATGACCGCATCATGCAGTCGGCATGCTTTTTCAACCACTCCCCTGAGTGTTGCACAATGATTATAAACGGGGATTACGATGATGACTTTTTTTCGATTGTTGATTGAAACACCGGCCATGCTGTTATTCCCTTATCCGCTTCACACTGGCCTGTATCAACTCCCTGAAACCCGGTATTTTCTCGTTGTTAAAAAAAATCTCCTGCGCCCGGTTCAGACGAAGGGATCCATAGGGCCTGAGATCCATATGAGGGTTTTTTTCAATTACCACGAAAGCGGCGCCCGGAATGATATTCGCATCAATAGGAAAATCCGGCGGGCATCCCAGATCGCAGATTCCGGCCAGAGCGCTTTCGAAATCTTCACCATCCATGTCTTCCAAAACAGCCCGGATACTTGAAAGGCCGGAGTAGTCCTGTTCAGTAACTACATAACCGGATCCCGTAAGCCCGAAGCGGGAGGCGGCCTCTCCCAAAAAGCAATTGGACAAGGTATATGAAAAGAGTGCCGGGCTGGCGAATGCGCCGTTTTCCGGCATGACGGTTTGAAAATAATCCAAATCCGTATGAAGGCAACCGTAAACCGTGTTGACGACAATGCCCATTTCCCGTTTAGAGCGCCATTCATCCAACCCTGCATCTTGAAGGGCCAATCCGATGGCGGAAACGCCCAGCCTGGAAAATTCATCCATTCGGCTGAAACGGGGGTAGGGTGTTTCAAAAACAGCTTTGCGGGAAATGGACGACAGATGACCTGAAACCATTTGAAAACGGGCATTTTTTCGACCCTGTCCCATGCTTTGCGCTGAAACCCAACCCACCCCTGTAAGAAACGGCATCTATGCCCCCCGACCTTTTGCCAGAATCAGGGCGGCATTGATTCCCCCGAAACCGGAGTTGGTGGACAACAGATGATTCCCGGGTATGACGGCAGGTTGGGAAGACACCCTCTCCACCGTATTGCCCTCCCCTTTTGAAAAACCTACCGTGGGAGGCGCAAGCCCTTTTGAGAGGCTTTTCAGGCCCAACGCCACCTCGATGCCGCCGGCCGCCCCCAGGGTATGCCCGATGGCGCCTTTGATGGCATAAACCGGCAGCCTTCGGTCTCCAAAAAGCTGGTCAAAAGCCGTCAATTCCATGTGGTCGTTGTAAACCGTTCCCGTGCCATGTGCGCAGACGGCTGAAATGGCCTCCGGTTCCAAACCGGCCCGTTTCAGCGCCTGTTTCACCGCCGCCAACAGCCCACGTCCATCCGAAGCGGGGGCGGTCACATGAAACGCGTCGTTGGCCACCCCCCATCCCAGGACCGTTCCCAGATGGGGCCGCCCTTCTTTTTTTGCGCGGTCGGCTTTCATGAGCAACACGGACGCGGCCCCTTCGCCCAGGGTCAGGCCGCTTCGTTCACGGTCAAAGGGCATACACGGTTTCGGGGAGAGGGCCCCAAGGGCTGAAAACCCGGAAAAAACAAATTCCGTGACCAGGTCGATACAACAGATCAGGACGCATTCCGCCCGTCCGGCGGCGATCAGGGCGGCCCCTTTGGCCACGGCAATGGTGGAAGAGGCGCAGGCCGCTGAAATGTTGGTTCCCGTGCAGATCAACCCCAGTTGACGGCTAACCCGTTTTGCAATTGCGTCCACAAGGATATCCGAAGTATCAACAGGTTCGTCTCGGCGCAGGCGCTCCAGGTTATCAATACCGGATTTGGTCGTAGCGGTGTAAAGACGGGCATCGGTCGGTATGGGCCCCATTTCCTTATACAGGCGGCCGAGAAGGTCGTGAATTGCTGAAAGGGGTCCTCGGCAGTTGAGATCTTCAATGCAGGCGGCAAAACGGCTTTTGTAACCTTTCACCGAAAATCGCTCAATCGGGATGATGGCGGAATGCCCCCATAAAAGCCGCTGCCACAATTCTTCGAGGTTTCGACCGAGCGCTGTTACCGCTGTCGCATCGGTTACCCAAACCTCTGCAGCCATTTGAACACCCCGCCCTATTCGGGTTGCGTTTTCTCCAATGATTTACAGGTCCCCTTCCAATAAACTTTCTGCACCTGGTCTTTCTTGCTTACCTCGAAATACGTGATGCAATAGTCCATGGCAGGAACCGATTGGCCCACAACGCCTGATGTTACTTCTCCGGCACCTGATTTTCGTCCGTCAACATTGGGAGGGTATTCGATTAAAGCGGTATGGGCCAGGGGGTTCATGGCATACTCATCGACTGTTTCCACATACACGAACACCTTTTGGTCGTTCGGCGCGTCGAATGTCCTTCCGGGAGCCCCCCAGGAATCCACCAATGTTCGGCTGCCATGCCCCACATAGGTCTGGCAGAGATCCGTATATCCTTTGCCCGTTGGCAATTGAAGTGTTTTGCAGCCCCCCAAACATAAACCCAAAAGCCCCAGAACCACAGCCGGTAAAAAAATAGAGAATTTCATGGAACCTCCTGAAAGAAGCAACATAATGGAAAAGAGGTATTTTCAGGCAGACAATATAGCGTCTATGCCGCACGGCCGCAACCAAAAAGGATAACCATTTGGGGGTTACAGTTATGGGTTTACTCTTATGAAGATTTATGTTAGCCGTTTCGGGGAGGCAAGGGGACGCTAGATTACTGAAATGGGAATTAAACGAGAAAGCCGTGTATCCGTTGGAAACCTCTTGAAAAAGGGGGCCGAGGAAGGGGTTTATCCCGGTGCGGTACTGCTGGCTGCCCAAAAAAAAGAAATCGTTTTTTTCGAACAAACCGGAAATCGTGTTCTGCTGCCTATTCCGCTCCCAGTGGAAAAGGACACGCCCTTTGACCTGGCCTCCCTGACCAAACCGCTTTGCACCACCCTGTCGATCATGAAGCTCTTTGACCAGGGAGCCGTTCATCCGGATCAAGCCCTTGGCGACCTGCTGCGGATACCGGTCCCTCCGGATAAGGCCGCCATCACCCTTCGATGCCTTCTGACCCATTGTGCCGGTTTTCCAGGCTGGGCGCCTTTTTATCTTGAGCTTTCAAGTGAAAAGCCGCAAGAGAGGAAGTCCCTTTTAAGGGAGAGACTTTTGGAAATACCGCTTAAATATTCACCCGGGAGACGGACGGTATACAGCGATCTGGGGTTCATGATCCTTGAGTGGGTCATTGAGGAAAATGCGGGGGTTTCCCTGCCCCGGTTCCTTAATGAACACTTTTTTGAACCCCTTTCATTGGAGAAAGCACTTTTTTTTGGCACAACAGACCCCCTGCAAAACAAAATCCAATTCGCCGCAACGGAAGACTGCCCCTGGCGCAAAAGGATCCTCCAGGGAGAGGTCCATGATGAAAACGCCTGCGCTCTGGGTGGATATTCAGGGCATGCGGGTATCTTTGGCACAGCGGATGGGGTTTATCGCCTGGCCAACCTCCTGAAGGAACATTTTCGCGGATTGCGTGATGATTACCTTCAACCGGAAACTGTCAGGACTTTTTTTGAAAAACAACACCTCGTCCCCGGGAGCACCTGGGCCTTGGGGTGGGACACACCTTCCCCCGTCGGTTCGAGTGCCGGAAGTTATATTTCGCCAATTTCCGTTGGACATCTGGGGTTTACGGGGACTTCCCTGTGGATGGATCTTCAAAATGATGTGACGGTGGTCTTTTTAACCAACCGAATCCATCCATCGAGACAAAATACGGCCATCAGGGCTTTCAGACCCAAACTGCACAATCTTGTCATGGAGCAACTGGGATTGAACCCAAAAACCTGACCGCGGGCGGCAGGGGGATTCACAGAGAATGCTTGATTTTTTTTATCTTTTTCCCTAACGTCACAGGAGTGGTAGAACAAATTGGGAAAAAGACCGAAAAATGTTTGAAAGAAGGCAGTTTATCAAGAAAGGTGCTTTATGGGGTGGATATGCCATTGGCGCTGTGGCCCTCGGTTTTCCGGTCTTTTCCTTTGTTGGCTTCAGGAAAATCTCAGAGAAAAAGATTACTTTCCCACCCGATGCCCAACATGCCACCGCCAATTATAAAGAAGGCGTCTATCTGATGTCGTCAAAGGACGGATTCAGCGCCCTCTCCGCCAAATGCCCTCATCTGGGATGCACCGTCAATTTTGACGCGGTTTCAAAAAAATTCAAATGTCCCTGCCATGGCAGCACGTTTGAAACCTCAGGAAAATGGATATCCGGGCCTGCCAAACGAAATCTTCAAGAACTTCCGGTCAAAAAAAATCCAAACGGCGACATTGAAATCGTTCTAAAAATCTGATCGAGGAATGGGATTTGTTATTCACGAACAAACCCGGCAACAGAATTTCTGCAGGAATTTCCTCATATCTTCCCCGTCTGGGACTTTCAGCCCTTTTTTTATGCCTCCTATCAGGCATTGTGCTGACATTTTACTATCGCCCCATGGGCAATGTCTTTCAAAACGTAGAAGAAATTACAACCCTTGTCCCTTTTGGCTGGTTTTTCAGACAGCTTCATTTCGCGTCAGGCCAGCTATTTGTAATCCTGATGCTCATACATGCCGTGGACCATTTCCATCAGAAACGGTATCGCCTTTACCCCGAGGGCCAGTGGCAACGCCTCGTCTTTTCCCTGTGCCTTTGTTTTTACACCCTTTTTACGGGGTTTGTCCTGAAAGGAGACAAAGAAGGCCTCTTTGCGGCGCGGATTTTCATGAACATTACAGGTAACATCCCCTTAGTGGGAGAAACGATTTCCAGGTTGTTCATTCTGCCCGGAAAAGACCTTTTTTTTCTGCCCTATCTGTACCACTGTTTTTTTCTGCCCATCCTCATCCTGTACCTCATCAGAACCCACATTCGAAAATGGTTCCCGAAACACGGTATCCTTTATACCGGTGCGGCGGGGCTGTGTCTCTATGCGTTATTTGTCAAACCGTTTGTGGATATGCCACCCGATGCTTTCGCGGCATCCGTAAAAGGCCCCTGGTTTTTTCTGGGAATTCAGACCCTTCTGAAAACCCTTCCGGCGACCCTGGCGGGCGTTGTACTACCGGCCCTTTTTCTGGGGTGCGTATTGATTCTGCCAAGCCTTGAAAAGGCAGGGGGAAAATCCGGGGCTGAAAAAAGCGGGATGAGAATTATCTCCAGATACCTGCACTGGCTGATTGTGCTGGTGTTTTTTCTATATGCCCTTTTGACGGTTAAAGCAGCCTTTTGGGGACCATGACCCTATCCCCCTATCCATGATGATGATCATCTTTCAGGAAGTGGCTGTGGTATTCCTCTTCGCTCAGGTATTGTTTCAATAGATAGGTCAACAGGTCAAAGAGACGGGTCATGTCTTCTTCGCTCATGCGCTCCCGCATGAGGGCCATGTGCGTATCGTCAGCAAATTTCTGAAGATAATAGGTGATGGTGTGTCCATCCCCTTCCTTGTCGAGACCGAAACCCACAAGGCCATCGTATTCTTCTACAAACTTATGTGTATGTTTTTCCATTCAAATCAAAACCCCATAGCTTGGTTTACCAGAACGACCGATATATCGGTCATCATGGGTTTACGGTGAAAGATGGCGGTAATCCTGCAGATTCGCTGAGGGGCGTTGCAGTCGTTGCAGACGCCGGTCTCTGCGCAGGGTGTATCGAAATTGAGGCTTTTGGCTCGCATGGGAGCGGCCACCTCCCTGATCCGATCAAGGGCCGATTCAAGGTCATGGGTGACCTTGTTCATGCCCGCCACCACCACCACTTTCCGTGTTCCGAAGCTCATGGCATTGGTTCGGTTCCCCACGCCGTCCACGTTGACGATCTCACCGGTTGCGGAGATGGCATTGGCGCTGCAGAAAAAGCAGTCGCAACGTCCCTGCAAAAGCCGAATCTCCAGGTTCTCTTCCCTGGAAAGACCGGTTTTCCAGTGGTCGTAAAGCGTTTTTCCCTGCGCCTTAAGCGCCTCGGTGAGCCCCAGTGCCCGGGTCGTGTCGGAGCCCCCGAAACCAAAGGTATCAAAGCCTGAAACCATATCCAGAATCAGTTTTTTCGCGTCCTCCTTCGTGGCGGTGAAATGGGCGTCGAAACCATGCTTTTTCAGGTTTTTAACACATTTTTCACCCAGCTTTTCCCATAGCCATGATGGGTAGTTGTTTTCCATGATCATCTCCTTGTGGGATTAAAATTACCCTCTCTCAGGGAATCGTTATGAACTCATTTTTCCGAAAAGACCCTAAAACGACCCGCTCAATGAAGCGGTGTGTTTCAATCAGGCGCCGGGCCATGTCTTGTGGCGCTCGATCATCGGGAATAATATCCAACTGGTTCAAAAATACCATTCGCCGGGCTGAAGCCGGTGTATTTTTAAACAGCCCCGCTTTTCCATCAAATGCCCAGACCAACCCCTCAGGATTAAGGATATCCCCTTCTTTAAGCCCGGTCAGCGCTTTGAACAACGCCGGTCTGAAAACCATGTCCGGCCCCAAGGGTTTACCGAGAGCCTCCAAGCCCATCACGGCAATCACACATGTTACGGATCTGGGAATCACCGGCTCATGATCTGCCGGCGCCTTCAAGGGGCGGCCTGCCGCGCCGTCTGCCTCGATGATCACGTAGTCTACACCCGGCATCCTGAAAAGATCATCCGCCGCGGTCGAAGAGATACCTTCAACCTTTCCATTTTTCAGAAATTCCTGCCCCACAAAAACATTGCCGGCCTCATGAAGCCCTTTTTTTACGGCTTCCAAGTCTGATTCACCGGGAGGGTAAAGTACCAGGCGAGGATATGTTTTGGCTTCCTCGTGCCGAACTTTTGTGGTGGTGGTGGAAATCACCCTTGCTCCCTTAAGCCTCAACGCTTCTGCCAGTGCGAAACAAAGGGTCGACTTGCCGCCGCCGCCCACAACGGCCACATGCTCTTGCGGGCTGAGGTCCAGAGCGGTGATTAAACCCTGGTGAGATTTTTCCAAGTCAAAATACTCCGGTCATTTTTTTCTCAAAACCCTGCTGTCTCCCACCCGAACCGTCACCTGGGTTTTGTCAAAATATTCGATCAGCGGGATGGTGTATTTTCTGGAAGCGCCGGTCATCTCTTTGAACTGTGGTGTGGTGATTTCCCCATGGGATTTCAAAAAATCCACCAGCTCTTTTTCCAGAGTTTCCACAGCGCTCCTGTGAAAATAGAGGTCTTCCTTGACCTTCAGCAAAACGCCGTCCTTCACCATAACCCCCAGTACTTCCGATGCCGTATTGCCTTGAAATTTTGATTTGATATCTTTGAAATAGGGGGGTTGGAGCCGGCCTTTGACATATATGTCTTCCAGTTCCTGTCGCGCCTTTTTCTGGTCCTGGGCCAGGGTGACCTGGTGGTCTTTCAGCCGAACCACTTCTTTTTCCTGAACCAGCGCTTCTTCTTTCGCCAGTTGATGAATGAGGTGGTTGAAAAGCTTTGGATCTTTAGCGCCGACCATCCTGGAACGAAGCTCCTCCTTGACCAGGCCCTGCTTCAGGGGAAAGGCTTTATGATATGCCGAAAGGGTTTCCAAAAGCGCGGTCCTGGCTTTTTCCATGAAATCCGCATGGATCATGGTCCCCCGTTCCTTATCAAACCGAATAATTCTCCTTTTCGCTTTGAGGGCGTTCAGTTGTTCGGTCAGCTTTTTTCGACTCTTGTTCACCAGGAAGGAAAGTTCTTCCTCCCCGACGCCTTGAAAGCGCCCCAGGGACACAAACAGTTCAATGGTTTCCCTCTCTTCTCCTCTATCAAGCAGGTTCAGCTCACGGAGCACCCTTTCTTGAAACCGCTTTTTCTTTCCGGGCAGGGGGTTCAGGATCTGGCCGCCGCCGATGGTGCGGACAGGCGAGTAACTCCTTAAGACATAACGGTCCCCTTTCAGAACGGTCGTGGGGGCATCCAGCCTGATCTGGGCCAAACAGGTTTCACCGGGTTTCAATTCATCCCGGTCCAGTAGAACCAGGGTCGAAATAATCTCGGCCGTACCCGCATGAAACCGCACTTTGGCCCTGTTTTTGAGCTTACGCGGTGCGCTGGACAGAAGGTCCAGGACCACATCCAGCATGTACGTTGACCGAAGCGCGTCTTTTGTAGCCACCACATTCCCCCGCTGCAGCATCATTTTTTCGATGCCCTGCAGATTGATGGCGGTTCGAAGGCCGGCCTGAACCTCTTCCACGGTCTTATTGTGAACATGAATTCCCCTGATTTTTGTAGAAATTCCTTGGGGGTAAACGGTCACCTCATCTCCTGTCCGGATCTTTCCTGATGCGCTTGTCCCCGTAATGACGGTGCCAAAACCCTTCATGGTGAACACACGATCAATGGGGAGACGGAAAAGATGCCCCATATCGCGCTCGGGAATCTCTTGGGTCATCCGGCTGATCAGTTCAACGAGTTCTTGAATGCCATCCCCCGTAACAGAGGAAACTTCCGCCATCGGTGCATCGGCCAGAAAGGTTTCCGACAGATATTCGGAAACATCCTCCCGAACCAGTTCCAGCCAGTCGGCATCCACCATATCCACTTTGGTGAGGACCACAAGCCCGTGTTTAATCTTCAGAAGCGAACAAATCTCCAGATGCTCCCGGGTTTGCGGCATGACGCCCTCATCCGCCGCAATGACGAGCGCCACCAAGTCGATTCCCGTTGCCCCGGCCACCATGTTTTTGACGAATTTCTCATGACCCGGTACGTCGACAATCCCCAGCAGTCTTCCATCGGGCAGCGCCAGATGGGCAAACCCTAACTCAATGGTGATACCCCGTTCCTTTTCTTCTTTCAAACGATCCGTATCAATGCCGGTAAGGGCTCTGATCAGTGATGTCTTTCCGTGGTCAATATGGCCGGCTGTGCCGAGAATAATCTGTTTCATGAAATGATCCTTAAATCTACTGAAGAGATGTTGGTGAAAAAATCCGCAGACGCCAACCGCCTCAGTCCCCCTGGGCAGCTGCAGATGCTCGATGAAAACGGGTGGGCACTAAACGGGCTCACTGATAAACATCGTACCCGTAAAAATAAAAGGTATGGGCATGGGTGTCAAGCCGAATAACGGACGAAAAATTGTTTGAAATATTTGTTGACCCTCAAATGGATTTTTGATAAAAGACGTTTTCTGTTGATCCGGCCCCAGTCCAACCCGTCTGATGAACAGATTCTATTCCCCGGTAGCTCAGCTGGTAGAGCAGGTGGCTGTTAACCACCTTGTCGGCGGTTCGAGTCCGTCCCGGGGAGCCAATGAAATCAAAGGCTTAGAGAAACCGGCTCTCTAAGCCTTTTTTAATGCCCAACGTTATACCCAACACATATCGAGTAAATTGGAAATTTTCCGCTACCAATGAGATATAATGATCTGTACCCCAAAAAAAAACCGCCCACCCGATACTCCGGAAACCGGTTTTGAGATCAGCCCTCCTAGATCTCAGGATGTCCTAAGAGAATATTAATGACTTTCGGACCTTTTCTGCTAATCCGGCTTGGTGCCCCAAAAATTCCTTGCGCTGCAAACAGCACAAGCGTTATCATCCACCAGAACATCCTATAGCAATGATTGATATGGTATTGTTGCGTCTGGCTGGCGCAGGTGGGTCGCAAAGATAATGAACGTAAGTGCGCGTTTAGAGGACCACCGAAACTTAAGAGATTGCATATGTAATCTGGAACCTATCTCTTTTGAACAGTAGGAATATTCCATGCCTATCCGGATACCGAAAGGATATAAAGTTGGGGAAAGAATTAAGGTAGGGGCCGAGGATATGACTGCCGCTTCGGCAACTTGAAGGAGGTTTTTTGTAATGAATATAATTGTTCTAAACGGAAGCCCTAAAGGTAAGATAAGTGCGACAATGCAGTATGTTCACTTTATCCAGAAAAAGTTTTCCCAGCACGAGCTTAAAATCATTAACATTTCCCAGAAAATGCCAAAGATTGAAAAGGATGAGAAACTTTTTCATGAAATTATTGATGAAATTAAGGAATCAGATGGCGTTTTGTGGGCTTTTCCTCTCTATTTTTTTCTGCTCCATTCTCATTATAAGAGATTCATCGAACTGATTTCAAAAAACGATGTGAAAAGCATCTTTGAAAACAAATACACGGCTGTTTTAACAACATCAATTCACTTTTTTGACCATACAGCCCACAATTATATGAATGCTATTTGTGATGACTTGAATATGAAATTCGTGGGATCGTTCTCTGCTGATATGTATGATTTAGTAAAAGAAAAGGAAAGGCAAAGATTGCTCCTATTTGCTGAGGATTTTTTTGAAGCCATTGAAAATAAGATTGCCACGACGAAAACCTATAAGCCACTAAGCTATTCAGACTTTGAGTACATCCCAGGTGATGCAAAAGATCAAATTGATATCGGCAATAGAAAAGTAACTGTAATAACGGATTCAGATGATATTCACACAAATTTGGGGAAAATGATCGATCGATTTAGGAAATCCTTTTCAAGTGAAGTTGAAGTGATTAATTTATACAACTTGGATATTAAAGGAGCATGTCTGGGTTGTTGCCACTGCGGTCTTGACAATATTTGTACCTACCAAGATCAGGATGAATATATAGAGTTTTATAACTCAAAGGTAAAGACCCCTGACATACTTATTTTCGCTGGAAATATCCAAGATCGTTATCTATCTTCAAGGTGGAAACTATTCTTTGACAGGAGTTTTTTTAATGGTCATTCCCCAACACTGATTGGAAAGCAGATGGGGTTTATCCTGTCAGGTCCGTTAAGTCAAATACCTAACCTCAGACAAATCCTAGAAAGTCATATTGGTTTACAGCAAGCTAATCTTGTTGATTTCATAACTGATGAATATGAAGACTCAACTCAAATAGATGCTTTACTACAAAACTTTGCTAAACGTCTTATTCGGCTTGCAGATAAGAATTATGTGAGACCATCTAATTTTCTTGTTATTGGAGGAAGGAAAATTTTCAGAGATGATATATGGGGAAGACTTCGGTTTGTTTTTCAGGCTGACTATAGATTCTACAAAGAACATGGAATGTATGATTTTCCGCAGAAGGATTTTGGAGTAAGAATTAAAAACTCAACAATGATGCTTTTAACAAAAATACCAGCGTTCAAAAAAGAATTTATCAAAAGACTTAAAGGCGAAATGATAAAACCACATCAAAAGATACTTGGGAAATAAATATGTTTTGCATCCAAATATACGATGTAATCAATAACTTAATGAGCTTACGATTTTGTTTCTTACTTGAAAAAGCCACTGGGAACACAATATTATGTATAAATTACTAAAAAAAGCGATATCGCCAACTCTTAAGTCAAAACTGCGCCTACAAATACATAATCACAAATCTGCTAACCATAGATATCACAGAGATATTGTTTGTCAAATAAATAAATATACAAGACCACATATATCTGCTTATATGCTGACCACTGATGCTCAAGGAGATGAAGGGGGAACAATAGTCAGAACTATTTTTGAACTAAAGGTTGCTGCCGTTGAAGATGGTTTAAACCAATTAACTATTGAAGTACAAAAGGCAACATCCAAATATCCACAATTTGAATATTTGCATTTATTACGGTTATTTGAAGATGATGCACATTACTATTTAAGAAATAGAGAAAAACTCTCATTGCCTGAAAAAGCAGATATGATTATAAGCGGAGAAGAAACTAAGTTTAAAACAATTCATATATATGAAAAATACTCTGCTGGCTCTTGGCATATGTCAGATAGAGAGCCTTATGTTTGCGATGGCGACATAGAATATGGATGGATTCAGCCCGAATAGTAGTTTATATCTCAAACCTTCATTTTGTTGTTTTTCATCCAGTGGTAAAGATTCGCACGGTGCATTTGAGATACTTGTGGTCAAAATAACATATCTCACGCCCCATAACACCCGAGAATGGAGAAGAAAGATGAGATTGATTCAGAAACCCGTATTCAATTTTATTTTGTGTATTGCGTTGGTCGCTATTATTTTTGCGGGTTGCGCTGGCGCAACGAAAGATGGGACGGCGATCCAGCGAATCGACGCGGAAAAAGTCCGGGCGAAAGTGCAGGCCGGCAAAGCGCTGCTCGTCTGTTCCTATGATGATGGAAAATGTAAAGACATCCTCTTAGAGGGAGCAATGTTGCGCAGTACCTTTGAAAGCAAAGTATCATCTTTCCCCAAGGATCAGGAGATCATCTTTTACTGTAATTGAACCCAAGAGGCTACCTCTGCCAGTTTGGCGGAGAAATACTTCGGCATGGGATATCACAATACCAAGGCCCTTAAAGGCGGTGTTGATGCCTGGAAGAGAAAGGGCTATCCGCTTCATAGGGTATTTTGAAACAAGTTCATAAAAAACAGTCTTCCACCTCCAAGCACGTGGACAGCACAAAGCCCCCGTGTGGTGAGAAATAGCCCAAATAGAGGGAATCATTATCCGTCGTTAACAGTGTCGCGATGATGAACTGCGGCGCTGTCCATCCTAACCCCTTGATGCTGGCGTAGAGCGGTACGGCTAGCCCGGCTAACACAACTGGGACAAACTGAAGCCATAATTCTGCCTGCTTTGCGCCTGGCCCAACAATTTGTCCCAGTATCTCGCCAATCCTCTCCTTACTACATTTGAACAAAACAGCCAACACTATCAAAAAAGAAAAAGGCAGAATCCCAAAAAGAGACCCTGCCTTTTCCAAGGAGGATGAAAAATGAAACGAGGTTTGTCAGAACGTTAACAATCCAACAGGGTGATCGAAAGCTTCCAGAAGCGCCGTTATTAACCTTATTGCAACCTATCTTTTTTATCCTTCAAGGCCGCAAAGAAAAGATGCACGCACACCCGAGAAGCCGTTGTATTAAGTGCCATTGTAACTTTCTTTTTTAAATATAACCTTTGTAGGGTTTTATCCCGCACGTGGTTTATTTGTCAGTTTTAAAGTTGATTCCTGGCACTTAAGAAAGACAGAATTATGTTTCAAAAAAATATTCTATACAAGAGATCTCAGAATATCAATTCCGGCCTGGCTTGACATTCCAAAAGACTGTTTACTCAAATCATTGGCTACCAATTGTGCAAGAATATTTGCCTGTTCTTCATCAATGGATTCAAATTCTATTGCGGGCTTTCCTGAAATGTTGGCTGTTATTTTGACAGTGTCCGTTCTTACAACCGGATCGTTTTTTTCCTTGTCCGGTTCAGGTTGGGTTTGAAAGGGGCCCTTAGTCATCTTCTGGTTAATCAGATTGGACTCTATTCCCGTTTGAGATATGTCGATTGTTGTCATTGGACGTCCTCCTTTTAATAATGTTTCTTGCAAGAAATGTGCAGAATCTATTTTATTCAACCAATTATTTTTTAACAGCCGTGATTACAGTTAGTTACTCAGATTTCAGAGAGAACGTCATCTCTCGGTATAGCGTCAAAATCCCCAACATCCGTCAGAAATAGGTACAGTCTTGGTCCTATCCTTCTTTTTCAACGTTCTTAAGCTGGAGGCCTGAAGCTACCTTCTTAACTTCAAATGCCTGGCCCACTTTAATCTTCCAATTATTGACCAGGCCCATCAAAAAAGTCAGCATGGCCGCCTTTCAAGATGGCTTCAATCACGTTGAACCAGTTATGCCGGGTTTGGAGCATCGGATTGCAAATGCAACAGCCATATTTTTCATTTTCAAGAAACACCGGATCTCCAAGGGTACGGAGAGTTGATTCCTGTTGACTACCTGAATGTTTATAGGCATGTTGATTGAGAAATGAATCATTCGTTGACAATCCATTAAATCCCGGCTGTTATGAGTGAAAACTTAGAAGAATCAAGGTGGAAAACCCGGAGAATGTTACCAATACAATGAACGAGGCGATCAACAACGTAATTGAAAAATCGCGAAAGATAGATCGATTCCTGTTCCGCAACCTGGCGCCCAACGTTTTTTTGGGTACAGCCAGCGACCGATACGCCGGGTGGATTGGGCAAATCTACACAAAGGAGAGGTATGAAGGGGGAATCAGCCGCAGGACAAAAACTGTCGGCGGGAAAACCTTTGTGGAAAAAACCCTGCCGGTTGAGAGTGTGGCGGAGTATTTCGTGCATTTCCCGGTTCTTGAAATTGATTACACTTTTTATTCGCCCTTGCTGGATGAGGACGGTAAACCGACCCGAACCTTTCATGTCCTCAGACGGTATCGACAGCACATGAAGCAAAATGACCGCGTGATTCTCAAGGTGCCCCGAGTGATTTCAGCACAGAAAATACATCGTGGCGGCAAATACGTTGAAAACGAGACCTACCTCAACACAGAGATATTCATCCAGCAATTCTATGAACCCGCCATTGAAATTCTGGACGCCACACTGAACGGGATAATATTCGAGCAGGAATACCAGCGGAAGCAGGACCGGGTTCCCGTCAAAGAGATGGCTATGGACCTTAACAGGTTTTTTAAATCTATTCCGGAAGATACTCGCTACCACATTGAGCTTCGGACTGAAGCCTACCTGAGTTTTCCGGTTTTCAAGGTATTGGAAAAACACGGAGTTGGTCAGGTACTTTCCCACTGGACTTGGCTTCCGTCCCTCAGAAAGCAGCTGACAAAGGCCGGCAACAGGGTTTTCAACTCCGGCGGACAACGAATCATTCGTCTTATGACGCCCATAGGGATGCGGTATAAAGATGCTTATGCTAAGGCCCATCCATTTGACAAACTTGTGGAAGGGATGCTTCAATCCGAGATGGTAAGTGAGGTTGCCAATTTCATGCGGGAGGCGACTGCGAATGGCATTGAAACCAGCATACTCATCAATAACCGCGCTGGAGGCAATGCGCCGGTCATTGCGCGGAGGGTGGCCGAACAGTTGTTTGAAGATTTGGAGCCAGATTGACCATCTCTTCCAGAACAACCCATGGCAACGATTGTTCTGGTAATATTGCGTGGTTCCGAGCGGTGCTGAACGAAAAAGTTTTGCACGAAGTCCTCCCCCGGGACCGTTCAAACCGAAATTTTGCCGGCCCTATCTGTTTCATAGGTGTTATCGAGAGACTATAATCATTATTAGCAATCGCAAACGCAAGAGGAATATAAAAAATGGATGTTCTCAATAACATATATGGGGGGATTATTGGAGCAGAAGTCGTTGTAAATATCAAGCATGGAAACGTTTCAGTTTTGTATGGAAAGATAAGTAAGAAAATGTTAGATGAAATTCAAATAACCTGCAAAATACATAGCATCAAATCGGGTTGCATATTCTTAATTAAGAATTCCACAAGATATACCGTGAAGACGAAGGGAGATGCTGTGAAGGTTAAACAGTCAATAATGAATGCCGTGAATTTATGTTGAAGAGAGGCGTAGCATTTGATCGGTCCTCGGGCGGAACCATCACTCGGGTCCCCAGGAGGGAGAGGTCTGTTTCCCTTTTTGAAAGGTCACGCGCCTCTGGGTCCGGCCGTTGGCGTTCATGATGTAGATGTGGTACTCTCCGGTTCTGTTGGAGCTGAACGCGATATACCGCCCGTCCGGTGACCAGCAGGGATCTTCATTATCGCCTGCGTCGGTAGTGAGTCTTTTGATCCTGCCGCTGTCCGGCTCCATGGTAAAAATATCAAAGTTTCCGTTGGTTTTCCCCACAAAGGCGATCCGGTTCAAAGAAGACCAGGCGGGGGAGGTATTGTATTTGCCCTCATAAGTGAGTCGATCCACCCTTCCGCTGGAAATTTCCAGAAGATATATCTGCGGAGAGCCGGATCGGTTGGAAACGAAGGCGAGCCTGCTGCCGTCCGGGGAAAAAGCCGGCGACACGTCAATTCCCCAGTGTTTTACAAGCTGTTTGAGTATTTTCCCCTCAAGATCGATGGTGAAGATGTCAGGATTCCCTTTGTGGCTCATGGTCAACGCCAGCTCTCCTCCGCCGGGTGCCCAGCACGCGCCGATATTCAACCCCGACCGGCCTGACAGACGTTTGAAAGTGCCGGTAACCAGGTTCCGCAAGTAAAGCATGGGTCCCCCGTTTTTGTAGGAATTATAGACAATTTTTTTCCCGTCGGGGGACCATCTGGGCAGAAGGGCGATGCTCTTGTCCCGGGTCAACGGTCTGACATTGTGTCCGTCGTAATCGCAGGCATAGATTTCTCTTTGTCCTGTACCGGTTCCAACAAAGGCCAGGCGGGTCAGGAAAATACCTTCATGCCCGGTCAACCGTAAGATAATTTCATTTGAGAGCCGATGCATCAGATGGCGGTACTCGTCAAGTTTTCCCAGTGCCCTCTTGCCCAGGATCTGGCGCCCCCGGAAGACATCGAAAAGTCTGATTTCAACTTCCAGACGATCGCCGATGCGGACATAGCCGCCTCTTAAAAGGAGCTCGGCGCCGATGACGGACCAGTCTTTAAAATTAATATCCTTTCCCTTGAGGGGACCGTCTTGTCCCTCCAGAAACGCCGCCTTGTCCAGGGGATTGAAATAACCACTCAAATCGAGATCGTTGCTCACAACACCGGAAAGCTCGGAGGACAAAACCGGGCGTTTGTTGTCTCCGCCTAGGTTTTTGAAATCCGGGATGGCGATATTGAACTTCGGTACGGAAGGGGAATTAACATCAATATAGATACGCGCAAACGTGACGCCTTCAAAACAAAAGAAGAGCAGGGCGCAGGCAGACAACCAGCCAAAAAGGAACCGTCTCCGTCTCATTTGACAACCTCCAAGGGCGATAATTCAGAAAAAAATTTTAATCCTCGAAATACTAGCCAAAGATGTTTGAAATTTGACAATTGAAAATTGGATCGGATACATCAAACCCTTCATCCTCAAATTTCAAATTTCCAGTTTCCAGTTTCACGGGAAATATTCATATCTAAAAGGTGTTACAGTACTTCTGAGAGATGAGCTCTCACATTGAACGTGTAAGAATCTAAATGTATTCCTGTGGTTAAAATTTTGACCTTCCTTGATCTTGACAAAAAATCCTAGTTTTCGTTCAGACACTAACTACAGATGGCTAAGTAAAAAGTTTCATATACAAGGCGCAGCGATTTTTCAGGATCGAAGGCATACAATATAGTATGTTGAGAGTCTGAAAAATCACTGCAACGCTGTAGATGGGACTTTTTACGACGGCATCAGTTTTCTTCCAGTTCACTGAGGTTAAACCTGATTTCCATCTCATCCTGGCGCTTATTATACCCTTCCGGAAAAGGCGGGAGCGGATTTGATCGTTCTACCGCCTTTATGGCCGATGCGTCAAAGATGGCATTTCTTGAACGGTCAATAAACCAGGATTTCAATATGGTCCCGTCCTGTCTGACCTTGACGACCACCGTGGCCACAAGGTCTTTCCGTTTTGAGGGACTGGTCAAGGCAACCGGATACTGCCAATTGCTCTTGATTCGCTCTTCCACTTCCATCTGGTAAATACGGATGGCAATCCCTTCCACGGGCGTGCCTCCCGAACCGGCTGTTTCTGACTTTACAACACGATTCTGGATGTTGGAAATGGCCCGGTCCAGGTGTTGATCTTTCTTTTTGGTTTTGACGTTTCTTTTGATCTTTGCCACCGCCTGGTCTATGAGTTTCGACGGGGACACCTTGGGCTTTTTGGGTTTCGGCTTCTTTTTGGGAGCCGTTTTTTTTCTTTCAACCGTTCTTTTTCCAATGACAACCGGTTTTTCTTTTGGGGGCGGCGTGCTGATTCTTTTGGCCGCTACTGCTTTTTTTGAACCGGCCGCCTTTTTTGCCGCCGTTGCAGGCTGAACGGCTTTTTTCGGCGCTTTCGGTTTGGCGGCGGGTAAATCAACCAGATTCACTTCGTAAACCGGAGGGCCGCTTATCTTTCGAATGGAAGAATAATCGGGAACGAAAAGGATCAGGGACAAAACGACCAAATGAAGAAGAAGGGACAAGAAAATGACCCGCCCCCACCCGGGTTCCGGGGATGTGTCTGAAATGGTTTTCACCCGTAAGCTTTCCATACAAAATCAGTCCACAGGTTCGGTAACCATTCCCAGCTTTTCGATTCCGGCCTTTTTTACGCTGGCAATGACATTAATGACAAACCCATAGGGAATATCTTTGTCCGCACGCAGCAGCACCTCCTTATTCCGTCTGTTCTCAAAAATCTTCTTGATTTTTATTTCCAGGGATTCCAGGGGAATTTGATGGCTTTCCAGGAAAATTTCTTTTTTATTGTTAACTGTCAACATGAGGGGGTCCTCAGATGTCTTAATGTTCTTGGATTCGGTTTTCGGAAGATTAACATCTACGCCCTGTGTCATCATGGGGGCCGCGACCATGAAAATGATCAACAGGACCAGCATCACGTCCACAAAGGGCGTCACATTGATTTCCGACATCAATTGTCTGTTATTACCACCGGAATTGAATGCCATATTACAAATCGCCCTTCTTGGGGGATGGTTTCTTGAAAAACTGCCTGACCACCATACTCAAAAAATCGGTGGCGAAAATATCCATTTCCGCGCGCAGACTTCCGATGCGCTGCGTGAAATAGTTAAAGGCCACCACGGCGGGAATGGCTGCCGCAAGGCCCGCGGCGGTGGCGATGAGGGCTTCCGAGATGCCGGGGGCCACCACGGCCAGATTCGCAGATCCTTTCAGGCCGATGCTGTGAAACGATTCCATGATGCCCCAGACTGTTCCAAAGAGACCGATGAAGGGCGCTGTGTTTCCGGTGGTGGCCAGAAAACCCAGAGCCTTTTCCAACCGCTTATTCTGATCAATATCCGCTTTCCGGAGCGCTCTTTCCAGGTTGTCCATCAGGGTCTGCTGGCTTCGTAACGGATAGTCCGATTGGCCGGCCGTCCCATTTGGTGATACGAAATCGGGATCGTTGCCCTGTATTTTTCTGAATCGGGTGAATTCGGCATAGCCGGCACGAAAAAGACGCGCTACCGGGCTGTATTTCAAAGACTGGCTCGATCGGTAAATTTTCTTGATGTCCCTCGACTCATAGAAAAGTTCCAGAAAGTCTTCGGTTTCATCTCTGGCTTTTCGGAGCAACCTGAATTTCAGAAAAATGATGGCCCATGTGCCGACTGAAAACAGAAAAAGGATCAACATAACAAATTTGACCATGGCCCCCGCATGCAGAATCATCTGGACGATATCGCCGTTTAAGGCGCTGTCAAAACTGAAGCCTGCGGGGATGAGACCGGCTATGGGAATACTCGTCATTGGCTTTCCTCATGATTCAATAATTAGGGGCGATGCACTTAAAGCCGGCCCGGAGTTGAAGCCGACTCCGCCAAAGTGGCTGCGACGGCCGGGCATGATCTACTTTTATAGTGCTTGCGGCAAGGTTTCAAGAAGAATCTTTATGAATGCGGATTGCGGATCGCGGATCGCGGAATATTTCGAGGCCTTAAGCTTTGCTGGCCCAGGTTTCGGCCGGAGATTCACTTGTTTGAGATCCGTGATCCAGTCCAAATTTTTCTATTAGAAAATCGATCAGGCCGACGACGTCATCCAGGGAAAATCGACGAGCCTCTAATTCAACCGGGATATCGCTCATAACGGCAATAACATTGTTATCGTTGCGGCAGAGGGGTTCATCGTGAATTTCGGACCTGAAAATTTCCACTTTCGGCCGGTTCTGTTTCTTGTACCCTTCGGTCAGGATGACATTCACATTATTAAAAAATTTTCTCAGTTCATCGGGACTGTGATCGTGGTCAACATCCATCACCATACCGATCTGATAAGGAGATGAAATAAGCGTTGTGCAACTCCCGGCCTGCTTGTGGCGCCAGCTGTCCTTCCCCGGTTTGTCCATTTCAAACCCGTGTACATCATGCTTGATGCTGCCGACCCGGTAACCGCGGCGGGTCAGCTCGCCGATCAGTTTTTCCATTAAGGTTGTTTTTCCCGCCCCCGAGTAGCCCACAATGGAAATAATGGGGGTAAGGTTCATTTCATTCAATCCGGTTCTCCTCTCTATGACCGACAACTATTTTTCGAAAATATCGCTGAAACAACGGTTGTCTTCTTCTAAACAGCGCGCTTTCAAAATACGGTATTTTTCCAGCAATACCTTGCCCTCGGACGTCAGCCGGCTGCCGTCTCTTCGGTCCGCGTGTATGATCTTTCTACCCAGGTATTGCTCGGTGACCTTGATTTTACTCCAGACCCCTTTGTAGCTCATTTTCATCAGCTTTGAGGTTTTGTTGATGGAGCCGGTTTTTTCGATGGTTTCCAGGATTTCCTTTCGCCCTTCGCCCATGATAATACGGTCCTGGTCGTCAACAATCCAATGACTGCTTCTAAGTCTTAGCGATACCTTCTTATCCACTTTTCACCTCCGCGAAACGTTCACCGCTCCTCGACGGATCGTACCCGCCCAAGGCCGCAACGCGTTTTCTGAAATTGTCGGATCGCATGGTGTTCAGTGTCGTTTGAATATTCGGCTGATCCAGTATCCGGGTCGGCACAATCAGATCATATTGTTCCTGTTCGATGGGTACGAAATCAAGATCCAGCGCCTTGGCCGCCGCATGGATCCCCATGCCGCAGTCGGCGGCCCCGCTCAGGATGTCCACCGCCACCGCCATGTGGGTAAATTCCTCGTGGTCATACCCTGTAACCGCATCCGAAGGAATCCCCGCCTGGTTGAGTTTATAGTCAAAAAGGACCCGGGTTCCGGAGCCCGCTTGGCGATTGACAAACACCACGTCATCCCGGGCCAGGTCTTGAACGCCCTTGATACCCTTAGGATTTCCCTTGCTGAGGATGAGACCCTGGTCTCTCAGTACCAAGTGGAAAACCGTCACATCCATGTTGGGGATGTATCGTTTAATATAAGAAAGGTTGTATTCCCCGGTTTCCGTATCCAGCAGGTGAGAACCGGCCATGTGGCAGGTTCCTTTGCGGATGGCAATAAGGCCCCCGAGGCTGCCCACATTCCCCGAGGAAATGCGAACATGCCCCCTGTTTCGTCTCACTTCGTCACCTAAAATGTCAATGGCCATGTCGTGACTGCCGATGATCACCACCGTATTTGTGAGATCTTCCTCATCCACCAGTAGCTCCGCAATGGTTGTTTGGCCCTGGCTGATGCCTTCCGAAAGGGCGGGTATGCGGATAATCCCTTCCGCCCGGGTAAGCGTAGTGATGGAACCTGCCGCCCGCGCAAGCGGGGTTGCCACATGGCGCTCACCCACCATGCCGATATTAACCCGTAGGAATTCTTCAATTCCCAACTTGGACGGGATATCCCTTGTGGGCTGGACCTCGATGGTGGGTTTTTTGGGTGGCGAAACACCTTGAAGGGCGTAAAGCATCGGTTTTGCGAACTGTTCAAAGGAGAGCGCCGCGGAAACCGCATAACCGGGATTTCCGATCACCGGCTTTCCCTCCACAATGCCCAGAATCGTTGGTTTTCCGGGCATCATAGCAACACCGTGGACCAGGACTTCGCCCATTTCCCCGATGGCGTGAACCGTATAATCCTTGCTGCCGGCCGATGATCCCGCATTGACGATGATCATGTCCGCCTCGGAGTCAACGTATTTACGCAATATCTTTTTGATCTCTTTTTCCGAATCCGAAACAATGTCGTGAACCAGCGGTATGCCGCCGGATTCCCTGACCAGCCCCGCAAGAACCCGTGCATTGTATTCCACGATCCGGCCTTCCTCCAGCGTTTCGCCTTCTGAAATATCTTCATGGCGGATGAGTTCCGACCCGGTGGGAATAATGGCCACGCGGGGCTTTTTGCGCACGTTGACGGAAAAGACCCCGCCGCTGATAAGGGCACCCATATCGTAGGCCCTGATAGAATGGTTCTGTGGAAAGAGCAACTGGGTGGCCACAATGTCTTCCCCCACCTTGCGAACATGCTGCCACGGATAAGCGGAAGATCGAATCTCAACATGCCCCTCATCAATCATATGCACATCTTCGATCATGATCACGGCGTTGTAGGGCTTTTTTAGAGGCTGTCCGGTGTTCACCCAAGCCGCGTCTTTTTCCAGTGCCAGGGTCATGGGAAGGCGTTCGGTGGCGCCATAGGTCTGTTCCGCTTTGACGGCAATGCCGTCCATGGCCGAGGAATGGTAAGATGGGGCCGAACGCCTGGCAAAAACGGGTTCCGCCGTGATGCGGCCGTCACTCTCCTCAGCTTTGACACAGCTGATGCCGGTCTTTTTATCAGGACCGAACCGGGAAAAGAAGATGTTCCTGGCCTCTTCAAGAGACTTCATGGAAAGGTATACCTGTCTTTTCATTGGGGACCTCTTTTATGCGTGCGAAAAAAGCATTACGTCTACGGTGTCGTTTTCGTAAAGGCCTTCCGTATTCATGTCAATTCTGACCAGCCCGTCCGCTTCCACCAATGTGGAAATCAACCCGGATTTTCCGAATATGGGGATGGCCGTTAAATTTTCGTCGTCTTTTTCCAGTCTGACGCGAACATAGTCCTCCCGCCCGCCGGATGAAGGGATGTTACGTTTTAAAATGGCTCGCTTGACGGTATGAACATCGTGACCAGCATCCATGGCGCCGGAAAGGGTTCTCAACATCCTTGTCATGAAAACCTCAGCCACCACAAAGGCCGAAGCGGGGTGCCCGGGCAGGCCGATGACGGGTTTACCCCCGGCGCGTCCGATAATGGTCGGTTTGCCCGGGCTAATGGATATACCGTGGGCCTGGAGCTCAAAATCGGGAAGGGTTTCAAAGACCTTGAGCGTAAAGTCCCGGGTTCCAACGGAACTGCCGCCGGATATCCACACGGTATCTGCTGCCATAAGGGCTTTTTCCACCATTTCCCTGAGAGGTTCGAAATAGTCTGAACAGATGCCCATATAGATCGGAACCGCACCCATATTTCGGCACAGGGCGCCCAGGGTGTACCGGTTGATGTCTCGAACCTCCCCGGGGCCGGGGGTTTGGGAAACCGGCACCATCTCATCGCCCGTGGACAGGATCGCCACTTTGGGCTTTCGAAAAACCGGGACTTCCAAAAACCCGAGACCCGCCAGGACCCCCAGGTCCTGGGGCCTGAGGTGCTTTCCCGCGGGAAGAATCACCGAGCCCTTTTTGAAATCGTCCCCGGGTTGAATGGTGTTCTCCAGGGGGGATATGGCGCGGCTGATTTCAAGGGTCTTTTCATCCAGAAGGGAGCAGTATTCAATCATCACCACCCCGTCGGCGTCCGCCGGCAGCATCCCGCCGGTGGGAATCTTTACCGCCTGTCCACTTTCGACGGCAATGTTATCCGCTTCGCCCATGGAGACTTCACCGGTTATTTCCAGCAGGGCGGGCAGGCTTTCCGTGGCGCCGAAGGTGTTCCTGGCCTGAACCGCATAGCCGTCCATGGTGGACTTGAAAAAGTCAGGCAGATCCTCGGGAGAGGTCAGATTCACATTCAGCACACGGCCAAAAGCATCTTCCAGGGAAACGGCCTCTTCGCCCACAGGGGAAAAACCGTTGATGGTGTTAAAAACTTCATCGGGGGTCTTGAGTTTGAAAAACGCTTCCATCAATGTTCGCTCTTTGTGTGAAATCCTGATAAGCCTTGTTGCAGGCGGCTTCAATTTACAATTTTCGGTAATATGTCATAACCGACATAACACTGCAACAGGAAAAGTTTGCTGAAACATACTCACTGCGGCTGAAGGCTTCACCACCGCATGGGATGTGCTGAAAACTTCTTTACCTCAATGAAAAATAAAGGGCTTTCCGGCGCATGGGCAGTCTGGATGCTTATCAAAACCATCCATTTGGGGTTCCCACGCGGGAGCGTGGGAACCAGAGGGTGGGGGGGTGAGCGAATCGGTTAGAAAATCTCCCGGCGGTTTTCCCGATGGTCGACAAGGTAGAGGTATCTGGCTTTTTCTCCCAGCTCTTTTTCAAGCTGGGGAAGCTGATTCCGTGCAACCCCGTACATGCGGATAAATACTTTTCGATATCCTTTTTCAACCCCTTCGTAAGTACTCAGAATGCTGACCATGCGGCCCCCGTAATGGCGTATCACATCGGCCAGCTCGCGGATTGAGCCGGGACGGTCCTCCACCACAAAAGCGAACTGTATGCCCCGCCTGCCTACTCCCGTCAGGGCAATCAATACTCGGAACAGGTCGTTTTTGGTGATAACGCCGATCATTTTTCCTTCCCCATCCACCACGGGCGCACCGGAGATTTTCTGCTCCAGAAGCACCTCGGCGGCTTCCTCCACCGTAAAATCAAAGGGGAGGACCACGGGGTTTTCCGTCATGATTTCCTTGACCTTGATCTTTGTGATCAGAAAAAGCAGTTCATGCACTTCCAACGTGTTGGCATCGGACGCAGAGGCCCGCTTGAGATCACGATCCGTAACGATCCCAACTATTTTGTCCCTTTTCATTACCGGTAACATGGAAATATTGTTTTCCTTCAGCCGGTTCATGGCTTCCTGCATGCTGTCATTCATGTCGGTGCTGATGACTGTTTTGCTCATCCAATCCTTGACTAACATTTCATTTCCTCCTGATCCCGGTCAAACCGGATTTTGATTTGCGATTTTTCCATCATGGTACCAGGAAATGGAAAAGATCTTCAAGTGCCAATCCCTGGATGATCTCCCAAAGTGTCATTTTCCGGTTGACTTTTCATTCCGATCTCATTCAGAATCGCGAAAAAATCAGAAACCATCTGGAATGTGATTGATGGGTGATCCTTTTAACCGAACCGACGTCTGTTAATCCGGGGTTTAAAAATTTACCTCCTGGAACTATATTTTGAAAACGGTGCGCATAACGGCCATGGCAACTTTCGTTTTCAAAAAAAGCGAAACAGCCGGACCATTGCCAAATGGACGTCCTTTCGAAACGACCCGGCGGGCAGGGAGCTTCTGGCATTAATCGCCATCGGGCTGGGAGGCGAAAAATACCTCAATGCACTCCCTCTTTCGAAGTCGGTTGCGGTAAACCCGGATCGACCCCTCAGGGTGGTCCATGTGCTGGCCCGTCATCATCCGCTGGATATCGCCCAGAGTGGCGGGACAATGCTGGGAAGCGGTGTTGATGTGGATGCCGCTGGCCATGTGGTTTCCCTGCGGGCCAAAGACCTTTCTGTGTTGGTCCCATCGCACATCCCCGCAAGGAAACTCAATATCGGCAAAAAGTCGTCCGCTTACCTGCTCCTGGCTTATGGCGGCGGATACCGATCCGGCCCGCGGGGAGAGGATTTTGAATTTACGGATCCGCTCTTCCGCCGCACCCGTTTTCATTCTCTCCTGACGCAGGATGCACCACTGACCCACCCCGTTGATTTTATCAACCGGCTCCGCTACAAGGGGATCAGATGGGGACGCATACCTTCCAGAAATGTGCTCCGTGCCCTGTGCGCGCAGCTGTCAAAGCAACTTGACATCCCTACGGATTCATGGCCGGACGTGGATGCGGATATGGTTGATGCCTGGAATACGCTTCCGCCCTGGCAGCAGCGCGCGGTGCTTCCCATACTGGACATGGCCCGTCAAATGATGGATGCCTTTCCCAGATCCGCCACCCCCCTGGAGATGCCCGGGGTTGTGCTCATGGATCAGCCGGAAACCTTCTGCCCTTCTGAGCGTTTCAAGGACTACCTGACGTTGCTCGACAAGCTGTTTCCCCGGTTGCAGTTTATCCTGTCGGCCGGCGCCGGCGCCATGGAACGTTTCCCCCCCACCTTCCGGCAACAGCGTCTCCCCATTCCATATAATGGAATACCACAGACTAAATCCCGGCCTGTCCGCCTACCGCGGGACACGATCCTCCTGATCGATGTGGACGGGCGTCTGCCGAACCTGGCCTTGATGAAATTGTGCACCCGCCATCGACAAAAGGGGCGCACCGTACGGCTGGAGAAACGGGACTGCTTTCTGAAAGGCCCGGACCGGGTGTACGCCTCCACAGTGTTCTATTCACCCCTTTCTCAAAGGCGAAATCGGCGTCTGCGGCAGCATTACGGTGACAAACTGATCCTGGGGGGTACGGGGGAGGATATTACCTCCCGTCTGCCCGATTCGGTGGAAGCCCTGCGCCCGGACTATACCCTTTACCCGGAATTGGGTGACCGGGGCATCGGTTTCATCACCCGTGGATGCCCGTTTGCCTGTCCCTTCTGCGTGGTTCCTCCGAAAGAGGGAGGGCCCCGTCAGGTGAATGATCTGGATACGCTGCTGGAAGGGGGCCGGCTCAAAAAACTCATCCTGCTGGATGACAACATCCTGTCCCACCCGGATGCAGACCGTTTACTTCGGGAAATGGCGGAACAAAACGTCATGGTGAACTTTACCCAGTCCCTGGACCTGCGCCTGGTAAACCGGGAACGGGCGAGAGTAATCCGAAGGATTCAGTGCGCCAATACCCGCTTTACCCGGAGTAATTTTCATTTCAGCCTGAACCATAACCGGAATATGGACCGATTGGCCAAAAAATACCGGCTGTTTGATTTCAAGCCGCGGGACAATGTGGAGTTCCTCTGCATGTACGGCTTCAACACGACGCTCGAGGAAGACGTGGATCGATTCAGGTTTCTTCGTTCTCTCCCCGGCGCATACGTCTTCATGCAGAAATACCTGCCCATAAAGGGGGGACCCCCGCCCGATACAATTGACTTTTTCGGGCCGAACCCGGACCCGTTGATCGACAAACTGGTGGGTATTATGTTTACCCAGAACATGAAAAGCATGGAAAACTACTACCGATGGGTCAGCAGGCGATATGCCGAAACCTATGGGATGCTTCACATTGGGCTGGTCGATACGATTTTTCGATACAACCACCGCCACAAAAAAGGGGAATATATTGCGTCTCTGGCTGGAACAAAAAAAGTCCAATCCTGAAGGGAAATCCTGTTCCGTTCTACGCCTTCCGCGCGTTCATTGTTCCAGCGAACAGAAAAATGAACTGGAAAGAACGGCGGAAAGCAGGAGCTTGGGCATCTGGCGCATGAAGCGGGCAAAAGTCATCCTGGGAGCACTCGAGGGAAAGACGCTCGAAAGACTCGTCCTGGATGTTCGGGTTCCACCGGAGACGATCGTAAAATGCGTGGCAGCCTTTTCAAAACAGGGGACGGAATCACTCCGGAACCCGACGCGGAAACCCACACAGAGAGAAACCCGCGTGGAAAAGATGCTCGGAATGCTGGAAACGCCTTCAAAACAGAAAGGACGGGAATGGCGGTATTTCACTGTGCGCTGTATCGGTATCGATTTCACCGGTCCAATGATTAAGAGAATCCGGGCGCTCAGTGTTGCCCATCCCGGGGTAACAAGAGTCGAACTGTCACGAATGGTATGCCGGGAATTTGGGTTCTATTCCCCTGCCGGAAAATTAAAGGACAAAACTGTCACCGATATTTTGAAGCGGATGGATATGGACAACCTCATTCGTTTGCCGAAAGTGACACGCCGTAAATCCCACCCCAGGAAAAAGAAGCCGCAGCCACCCCTTCTTGATGAGCAGAAAATACAGGTTTGGCATCACAAGGATTTTGAACCCCTGACGTTTCTGCCGATTCGGAAGCCAAAACAGCAGCATCTGTGGAACGACATGATGAGCCGGCACCACTACCTGAAAAAGCCGAGATTGTTCGGGCCGCAGCTCCGGTATCTCATCCTGGGAAGAAACACGGGCGGAGGATCGGGAGACTCCGGTTCAGAGAATTCCAAGTTGCTGGGCGCCATCTCTTTTTCCCCTGCCGCCTGGCGTCTGGCCGGCCGGGATGCCTTTATCGGCTGGGATGATCACCAGCGGGAAAAACATTTAAACCGGATCATCGGTAACAGCCGGTTTCTCATCCTGCCCTGGATCAAATGCCCGAATCTGGCTTCAATGATTCTCGGACGGATTGCCGTCAGGGTCACCTCGGACTGGAAGGCAACCTACGGCATCGAACCGGTACTACTGGAGACATTTGTGCAACAGGATCGGTTTTCGGGCACGTGCTATCGGGCTGCAAACTGGATTGATGTGGGCAGCACCGGCGGATACAGCTACTTCAGCAAGCAGAAGAAAAACATTGCCCGCAAGACCATATTCCTTTACCCTCTTCGCAAGAATTTCCGAGAGGTACTGTGCCGCCCGCCCACTTTCCGGAGTTGAAAGTCTGTCGGATCAACGCTTTTACCTGTCAGATTTGAACTGATAAAACAAAACTGGGTTCCGGGCATGCTGGCCTTAGTCGCTATTCGGGTGGTTCAGCAGTGGGGCAGGTTTCACTCATGCCCACCGCAAAATCGAACTCCTCAACGAATACCACACCCGCCTGATCGCAGACGTGGTCACTGGAAAAGTTGATGTCCGTGAGGCAGCGACAAACCTGCTTGACGAACCTGAAAGTCTGGATGAACCCGATGATCTTCCGAACAATGGGAAAGATCTTCAAGATGATATGGACGATATCCAGGAGGAGGCAGCAGCATGACTAACGAAACCTTACGCGGCGAAATCATTCTCTATCAGGCGCCTGAAGGCGGCATTAGACTGGATGTCCGGCTTGAACAGGAGAGCATCTGGCTGACCCAGAAACAGATGTCACAGCTTTTCGACAAGAACACCGACACCATCGGCCTTCATCTGCGCAATATCTTCAAAGAAGGCGAACTGGAGGAATCGGCAACTACCGAGGATTCCTCGGTCGTTCAAAAGGAGGGAAACCGGCAGGTCCGGAGGAAGGTCCGTTTCTTCAACCTGGATGCCATCATCTCCGTGGGCTACCGGGTGAACTCCAAACGCGGCACCCAGTTTCGCATCTGGGCAACCGGTGTTCTGCGCGACCACATTCTTCAAGGATACACGGTCAACGAATCCCGCCTGCGGGACCTGAACCGGGTGGTAGAGCTCATCGCCGATACTGCGAAACGCCGAGATCTCTCGGGTGACGAAGCCAAAGCCCTGCTGGCCGTGGTGGGCGACTACAGACAGGCACTTTCCCTGCTCGACGACTATGACCACCAGCGGGTGAAAAAACCGGAAGCGTCGGGCCGGGTCATCCACCCCCTGGAATATAAGGAGGCCCTGCGCATCGTGGACCGGCTCAGGGACCAGTTTGGCGAATCGACGATTTTCGGCGTGGAAAAGGACAAAGGGCTGGCTTCCGCCCTTGGCGCCATCATGCAGACCTTCAGCGGACGGGACGTATACCCGAGCCTCGAGGAAAAAGCGGCCCACCTGCTCTATTTCCTGGTCAAGAACCACGCCTTCGTGGACGGCAACAAGCGCATCGCGGCGGCGCTTTTCCTCTGGTTCCTGGGGCGCAACAAAGCACTGACGGCATCTGACGGGAAGCCCCGCATCTCCAACGCCGCCCTGGTGGCCATCACCCTTCTGATTGCCGAAAGCCGGCCCTCTGAAAAAGACATCCTGGCCCGCATCGTCACCCATTTACTCTGTGAAGGAGAATCCCCCTGACACCGATAGCACAGAACGCGGTTTTGAGCGGCTCATCTGCACATCCCTCACCGGCCACCCCTGTGTTCCGCCAGCGAGTGGCGGCCGACAAAGCCTACCGGAACGCCAGAGAGCATTCCGACAAGCAGAACGCCCGCATCGAACACGACAATGCTCTGGTTCGCGTCATGACCGCCGTGATGAAAGACGACACGGAACTCTTCAAACAGTTCATGGACAACAAAGGCTTTAAACGGTGGATGACCGACACGGTCTTCGGGCTGACGTATGAGGAAACTCGGCCTTGATCATCGTTTTCGGATGTCATAAGGCGATTTGAGCTAGTGTGGCCGGGCGGGGCAGCAGTTCATCCATCAACTGAGTCAATGGGTTAAGATCAACGTGCCCAATCCTCAACCTTCAATTGACGTATTCGATTAAACTCTTTCACATTATGAGTAACAACCGTTAACCTGTTCGCCATGGCAATGGCAGCTATCTGGGTGTCGCGTTCACTGATTGGCGTCCCTTCTCTTTCAAGCTGCGCCCTTACAACGGCATATTTCCCGGCTGCCGATTCACCAAAAGGATAGAGGTCCAGCAACATGGATATCCGCTCAATTTTCAGCCGTCTCTCTTTCTTTTTCACAGGCGATTTTTCTATTCCATAGAGTATTTCAGCCAGTGTAATGGCGGATAATGCCAAATCGGCGGGAGAATGCTGTTTGATACGGCCAATGACCCCCTTATCGCCCCGCATCCAGTAACTGACAATATTTGTGTCCAGAAGGTACATTCCTACCCGCTCAATCCAGGGTCACTGACTTTGACGGCAATGGGTGGGGTGTGTCAAACCCCGAATCCATGGAAAACCCATCCCAGAAACCTTCCGGCCAACGGCTTTCTTTAAATGGCTCAAGAATAACCTTATCGCCCTTTTTGCTTATTTTCACTTTATTTCCCTTAAAACGAAATGCTTTTGGCAGCCTAACGGCTTGGGATCGACCATTTTGAAATAATTTTGCTGTCGCTTCCATCCTACGCCCCCAGATAGAAAAAATATCGACTAGTATATATCAAAATTCGCAAAAGTCAATCCAAAAGTGTTGGCGCCGGCGTGAAAATGTCATCATATAACCGGTTTGAAAATATCGAAAAATAGGGGACAGACCACGTTTTTCAATCCACGCCCCCGCATGGGGGGCGACCATCCACATAGTCCATAATTGTCCTATACACTAGTTTCAATCCACGCCCCCGCATGGGGGGCGACTGGAAAACAAGCCGCTATCCGGGCCGGGTATGCTGTTTCAATCCACGCCCCCGCATGGGGGGCGACCGCCGGATATATGGGAGTTAAGCTTCCGATTAAGGTTTCAATCCACGCCCCCGCATGGGGGGCGACCAGATCCCATCCGTTCCAGTCCTTTCCTTTAAATTGTTTCAATCCACGCCCCCGCATGGGGGGCGACAATCGAATTTTCAGTAAGGTAATCCTCAACTTTCGGTTTCAATCCACGCCCCCGCATGGGGGGCGACTTAACAGGCGCTGGTAATTGGGTAATGATATTGGTTTCAATCCACGCCCCCGCATGGGGGGCGACGATTCTCCGGTTATTACATTTTTAACGGTTACTGGTTTCAATCCACGCCCCCGCATGGGGGGCGACGGGATACGCAGTCATGGCCGCATTGTAATTCTCCGTTTCAATCCACGCCCCCGCATGGGGGGCGACCTGTATTTTTATCACGACATAATAGCAAGGGATAGGTTTCAATCCACGCCCCCGCATGGGGGGCGACGTCATTATCCTCAGTTCCCATTCAATTTCAAAAAGTTTCAATCCACGCCCCCGCATGGGGGGCGACAAACATAAGGGCAGAAAGTTGGACAGCTCGGCAAGTTTCAATCCACGCCCCCGCATGGGGGGCGACCACCGGGATCGGGTATGATGGCGGGATCATGTGGGTTTCAATCCACGCCCCCGCATGGGGGGCGACTTTTTAAAAGACTTCATTAAACAGCCATTCCGTTGTTTCAATCCACGCCCCCGCATGGGGGGCGACATTATTTTACCGCGAAAGACGGCATTGGATACAGGTTTCAATCCACGCCCCCGCATGGGGGGCGACAGGCGGCAAAGGCGGCGGGCATGCCACCGGAAAGTTTCAATCCACGCCCCCGCATGGGGGGCGACCTGAATTCTCAGTCCTAGCAGTCCGCGACAGTGTGTTTCAATCCACGCCCCCGCATGGGGGGCGACCCGAATCTGGACAAGCTGAGACGTGATATTGAAGAGTTTCAATCCACGCCCCCGCATGGGGGGCGACTCAAGTACTTTCAGCAAACAAAGAGGATCAACTTGTTTCAATCCACGCCCCCGCATGGGGGGCGACCGCCCGGGCCCTGGGCCAAATGCAGACCCTGGGGGTTTCAATCCACGCCCCCGCATGGGGGGCGACGTCACCATGGCCGACGATGAAATCAGCCTGGTGGGTTTCAATCCACGCCCCCGCATGGGGGGCGACCCTGGCAAGTGGGCCCGGTTGACAAACATAAAAACGTTTCAATCCACGCCCCCGCATGGGGGGCGACACTCAGGACCGCACAACACCCCAAAGAGGGCAGGTTTCAATCCACGCCCCCGCATGGGGGGCGACAAAGATGTCGGGATATCGCCATATCTTTGGTATGTTTCAATCCACGCCCCCGCATGGGGGGCGACGTCAGGTAAATGATATTCGCCCAACCGGCGATCTGTTTCAATCCACGCCCCCGCATGGGGGGCGACCTTGATTGGCGGGATTTACTCCGCCGCTTTGTGGTTTCAATCCACGCCCCCGCATGGGGGGCGACGACAAACCTTGACGGAGGGCAAATCATGAAAGCAGTTTCAATCCACGCCCCCGCATGGGGGGCGACCAAGCTAGTTTCCTGGTACAACGCCGCCGCCCAGGTTTCAATCCACGCCCCCGCATGGGGGGCGACAAACCCGTATCAACGACATGGCATTTTCTGTCGCCGTTTCAATCCACGCCCCCGCATGGGGGGCGACAAAATTGTAAAGTCTATTATCATACCTGTTTCTGGTTTCAATCCACGCCCCCGCATGGGGGGCGACTATATTATTATACACCTATTGAAAACTACCTATGTTTCAATCCACGCCCCCGCATGGGGGGCGACCTCCCTCCCATAACTTGCCTCCCCATCTTCTCATGTTTCAATCCACGCCCCCGCATGGGGGGCGACCTTGTGCTACCTCATGGCTTTTATTGGTTTTGGGGTTTCAATCCACGCCCCCGCATGGGGGGCGACCGGACGGCATGTCCCTCCGGATGCCGCTGACCGGTTTCAATCCACGCCCCCGCATGGGGGGCGACTGTTTAAGGACATGGACAAGGCCCTCAAAAACATGTTTCAATCCACGCCCCCGCATGGGGGGCGACGGCCACCTGGCGCATTAACGGGGAACCCACCCTGGTTTCAATCCACGCCCCCGCATGGGGGGCGACGATGGCGCGGACGATGCTGCAGCTGCTATTTCGCGTTTCAATCCACGCCCCCGCATGGGGGGCGACCAATAAGTAACCGAATGTCATTAGTCCAAGCATGTTTCAATCCACGCCCCCGCATGGGGGGCGACCATCCTGATCGGCAGTGCTTATGGTCCCCGGTTTGTTTCAATCCACGCCCCCGCATGGGGGGCGACTATCGAAATAAGGAACACAAAAGGCACCTATGAGTTTCAATCCACGCCCCCGCATGGGGGGCGACGAAACCTGTTTCCTGTTCCAGACAATCGGAGCAAGTTTCAATCCACGCCCCCGCATGGGGGGCGACTTTACCAAACATGCTATGGCATCCGCCGAAACAGTTTCAATCCACGCCCCCGCATGGGGGGCGACCATAAAGAGGAACAAAATGAATGATAACAGAGAAGTTTCAATCCACGCCCCCGCATGGGGGGCGACAGCAAATTGCCCTCATACCATCACAGCAAACGGGTTTCAATCCACGCCCCCGCATGGGGGGCGACCGCAACTAAATATGGCTCGTATCAATTAGATGTAGTTTCAATCCACGCCCCCGCATGGGGGGCGACCGGGAGTGCTTTACAAAGCAATGAGGCCGATTCTGTTTCAATCCACGCCCCCGCATGGGGGGCGACCTATCAAATCGTCAATATCCAATCCGGTTTTCATGTTTCAATCCACGCCCCCGCATGGGGGGCGACAAGAAAGCATGGAGCGCCAGAACACCCAGAAAAAGTTTCAATCCACGCCCCCGCATGGGGGGCGACCATCCCGGGAAGCGACATGCGATGCACCCTCATGTTTCAATCCACGCCCCCGCATGGGGGGCGACATTACCGAATTCAGCGCATGAATGAAGGGGCGCCGTTTCAATCCACGCCCCCGCATGGGGGGCGACCTTTTTCGGTCGGCGTTTAGCCCTGGGTTAGTTGTTTCAATCCACGCCCCCGCATGGGGGGCGACTTTCATTAGGCACAAATGCAACGACATCAGGTGTGTTTCAATCCACGCCCCCGCATGGGGGGCGACCTGGCCTTACCTCTACCTGTCGGCCTCCGTTTTTGTTTCAATCCACGCCCCCGCATGGGGGGCGACTATATCAAAAACGATACCATTTATCTGGTCGATATGTTTCAATCCACGCCCCCGCATGGGGG
>Ga0233431_1001254_pt1 | contig 45339 bp, 45 predicted proteins | sample SI_118_April2016_FD_179867 | JGI IMG/M metagenome (GOLD analysis project Ga0233431, IMG submission 179867) | Seawater microbial communities from Saanich Inlet, British Columbia, Canada - SI_118_April2016_200_MG | ecosystem: Environmental > Aquatic > Marine > Inlet | place: Canada: British... | reverse complement strand
GTGACCCCGAACGTGCGCACCTGATTCGAGAGATTTTTGAGATCTATGCACGAGGGGATCTGCCTCTATCGGAACTCGTTCAGTGGACAAGAACGCGAGGGTTCTCTACTCGTGCAGGGAAACCCTTGTCGAAGAGCGAACTCCACAAGCTGCTCACTAACCCTGCATACTGCGGACGAATTCCCTGGAAGGGTGTCCTTTACGAGGGTGTACATGAGCCAATTGTGTCTAAGGCGCTTTTCAACAGGGTGCAAGAACGCCTTCGAGGGAGAAGCCACCCCAGGACTGCGCGGCTGTTCCCGTATCGAGGCCTGCTCCAATGCGGCTATTGCGGGTGCAAAATCACAGCATCTCTGGAGAAGAAGAAATATATCTATTACCACTGCACACATGGGCGAGGAAAGTGCCGTCAGCCGTATATTGGGCAGGAGAGCCTCGGTCAGAAGCTGCAAGAGGTCGTTGACGATATCCACATTCCGAAGGCTCAAGTCTCTACTCTTCTGGAGAAGCTGCGAGAAGACAGTTCCCAACATGAATTGGAGAAGGCGAGGTCGGTAAGACGTGTCACCAGAGAAATCGAGCGAGTATCCGGCCACCGGGATGCTTCGTACATAGACAAGCTTGATGGGAGTATTTCGGGCGAACGCTGGTTGCAGCTTGAGAGGAAATGGAGTCGCAGCGTGGATGCTCTTGAAGCAGAACTCGAGATACTTGACAGTGCACCCGCACCCTTGCTGGACGATGTCGAGGTTGCTTTCGAACTCCTAGAACGCGCTCCTAGTCTGTATATGCGCCAAACACACGCAGAAAGGGCTCGTTTGCTCAGAGCGCTACTTTCGAACTGCATCCTTAGAGGCGAAAAGATAGACCCAATCTACAGAATACCCTTTGACGCTGTTGCCATTGGGGTCCAAACTGGCAAATGGTGGACCTGCCTGGATTCGAACCAGGGACCTCCCGCTTATCAGGCGAGCGCTCTAAACCAGCTGAGCTACAGATCCTAAATCAGTTACGAATGTTAGCCTGCGGATTGGGGACTGTCAAGGAGACCGCTTGTAGGAAACCCCCATCCTGCGGACGGTTTACTCCTCCAGCGATTCCTCTGCTGCCTTGATGCGCAACGCGTCTGTTAGGGCTTCGAAACCGCCTTCTAGCACACCGTTGAGGTCATGTAGTGAGACGCCAATGCGATGATCGGTGACGCGGTTCTGCGGGAAGTTGTACGTTCGAACCTTCTCAGAACGGTCACCCGATCCAATGTGACTTCGTCGCTTGGCAGATAACTCGGCTCGCTGCTCTTGCTCAACACGGTCTTGAAGACGCGCTCGCATGACACGCATGGCTTGAGCGCGATTCTTCATCTGTGATTTCTCATCCTGACAACTGACAACAATGCCCGTCGGCACGTGCGTAATACGAACAGCTGAGTCTGTTGTATTGACAGACTGTCCTCCAGGGCCCGAAGACCTAAACGTGTCAATTCGCAAGTCATGGGGATCAATGGAGACTTCCACTTCCTCAGCCTCGGGCATCACGACAACGCTAGCCGTGGATGTGTGAATGCGTCCCTGCGATTCAGTCTCTGGAACACGCTGCACGCGATGAACTCCTGACTCATAGCGGAAGATGCCATAGGCACCCTTGCCCTCGACAGTGAAAATCAGCTGTCTGAAACCGCCAATGGGTGTGGGATGGCTGTCCAACAGGCCAATCTTCATTTTGTGCTTCTCTGCATATCGGGTGTACATGCGTAGTAGATTGGCAGCAAACAATGATGACTCATCTCCGCCGGTTCCTGCTCGAATCTCGACAATCGCTGTCTTGAGATCGTTGGGATCGGGAGGAACAAGGAACTGCTTGAATTGGGTATCGAGTTCCTCTAGACGTGCACGGTCCTCGACGAGAGCCGCTTCCAGCTCCTCGCGCAGATCTTCTTCGGTCTCCAGCATCTCTTCCTCTTCAACAACCGAAGAACGTACCTGCTCCCAATTCTCTCCCACCTCAATCAAATCTCGAAGCCACGCATAGCGCTGCGTTAGCTCGCGATACTCAGGGCTTGTGGCAAGCCCAGGTTCGGACATGCGCGTTTCCAGTTCGGTTCGTTCGGCTCGCGCAAGTTCAAGTCGTTCAGGAATCGATATGGGAGACATGATGGTTAAACGTACGGAAACGCCGAAGCCGTTTCAAGACTCTGGGAAAGAAATGTGTTGGCGAAGGAAGCCAATTTCCTCACTCAAAGCGCCGATCTGCTGTTGCTTGTCGTCGAGACGGCAGTAGAGTTCGCTAATCAATTCGTGTGCGCCGAGCACAGTTTCTTGGCGTTGTTGCTTCAGTTGCGCTCGAAGGAAAACGACTTGTTCTGCTAGGATTCGCTCAACGTCAGACGCCCATTCCAGACTGTCCAGTGTCGTCTCAGTAAGCAGCTTTTGTACGAAGTCGTTAGTTTCCATCGCGTCTTGAGACTAGAGGACGTGAACCCATCAAGAAGGGACATCCGACCCCTGTCGAACGGACGTTGCTTCGCTAGCCACCCACACATGGTGACTGGTTGCACCCTCGAACGTCCGTTGGACTCACAGCTCTTGTCGCTGAGTGTGCGCCGATTCAGAGCTAGAATCGGGCACTGTAAGGAGATCCATATCTATGGCACAGATTACAATTGACGAGAAAGCTTGCATCCGTTGCGGAAAGTGTGTTGATGTTTGTGCAATTGCACATGTGTTCGAGTTGTCAGACGAAAGCTCTGTCCCAGTGCAATCCGCGTCCTGCTGGAATTGCGGGCAATGCGTGGCTGGATGTCCAACAGATGCCATTGACCACGAGACCTTTCCGCTTGAGAACTGTCCCATTATTGAGCAAAACGAACTACCCAACAGGGACGCACTCGTTTCCGGGTTTCGGATGCGGAGATCACAACGCGCATTTCAGGATGTGCCCATCGACCGCGACGTCATCCGCGATCTCGTCAGTTTAGGAAGCTGGGCTCCAACGGCAAGCAATAGTCAATCTGTGGACTGGCTAGCATTCGATGACCCAGCTCGTATTGATGAACTCAGTCGAGGCGTCGTGGATGAGATGTCCCGATTCGTGCGTATGGCGCAGTTTCCAGTCGTCCGCCAAGTACTCCCCTTGATCATCGGCCGCGCTGCAGCGCGACAGATTCGCAATGCTTCAGGCCTGGTCAAACGCTTGCAGAGCGCTCGCAATAGCGGGGACGACCCCATTTTCTATCATGCTCCCGTTGTCCTGATCGGCCATTGCCCGTCGAGAAACCGGTTTGGTCGCGATGACGCTGTCTATGCGGCATACAACATGATGCTGACTGCCGAGAGCTTCGGATTGGGAACATGCCAGATTGGATTCTTTCAGATCATGGCAGAGAAGAGTGGTCGCTTGATGAACCGCATCGGGCTCCCGAAGGGGCGAGCGCCTCAAATTGCACTCATTGTCGGGTATCCACGTCACACATTCCGCCGAGGTCTCCCGCGCAGAAGCCCCAATCTCACCTGGAATAACCGCTAGTCAGCGAAGACCTCAAGTCTCCTTCTCTAAGCTCCCAGACGGAACCACAGATGTCTGCCTCTTGATTGGATCGAACTAGAGAATCATGATGCCAGTCGTAATTCTCTACGGAACTCGCAGATTCTTCTGCGAGTTGCCATTGCCTCCCAGTTGCCCAGCTCTTATCCTCTGCCCAACTGAAAGTTGGCAACTACAAGTTCGCCACTGCCGAGGAGACTGTCTATTGACGTTCGAGCAAATTCATGCCTATATGTTGTCTGAGCCCGGAGCCGTCGAAGATCGCCCCTTTGGTCCTGAGGTTCCCGTCTACAAAGTGGGGGGCAAGATGTTTGCCTATTCGTCTCCGACCAACACTCCGCCCAGTATTACGATCAAGCTCGACCCTTTGCTTGGGCAGATGCTCCGATCAACCTACGAGGCTGTTCAACCCGGATACCACATGAATAAGGAACACTGGAACACCATTACCCTCGATGGCAGCATCTCTGAAGACGAACTGCTGTCGTGGATTGATGAATCCTACACACTCGTCTACTCGAAACTTCCCCAGCGCGTCCGCAAGCAACTCGCCGAATCCCAGTCTCTAGGCTGATTTTCATCAGAACAATAAGGAGCCCACATGTCCGCAGACACAGCGTCCACCATTTGGTCAGCCGCCAGAGAAGGAGATCTAGAAACCTTGCGAGTGCTACTGGCTGACTCATCTCAGGCAGTACATCAGCAAGCAGATGACGGGTGCACGCCCCTCCACTATGCGGCATTCGGCGGGGCCACTGCCGCTGTAACGCTGCTACTTGACTCAGGCAGTGATCCCAATGCCCGAGCCTTTGCCGGACATACACCCCTGCACTTTGCAGCCTTTGGCGGACATGCGGATGTGTTTCAGCAACTGCGAGCTACCGGATCCGATAGCCATGCCGTAGATGATTCATTGACGTCCATGTTGCATGCCGCCGCTGCCAGCGGGAATAAAGCAATCGTTGACGCGCTGTTGGCAGAAGGTCTGTCTCCAGATACGGCCAACGTCTATGGAGAGCTTCCCGTCCATCGAGCCGCGCAGCGAGATCATCTGGCATTGGTACAACGTCTGCTGGACTTGGGGACCGATCCGAATCCCGTGGATCGCTACAGCATGACACTGCTTCACAAGGCAGCGGTTGGCGGTGCTGTGGAAACAGCAAATTGGTTGCTGGATCAAGGATTTGATCCGTCAGTTGGTGACTTGGTTGGCGACACGCCAATGCACTCGGCGGCTGCGATCGGCCAGTTGCCCATGATTGAATGCTTGTTGGATCGCGGACTGACACCAGATGCTCGCAATCAGGATGAGGCGACACCCTTGCACAATGCTGCAATTACTGGACACATGAACATCGTGAACGTACTGCTCGAACGAGGCGCTGACACATCGGCCACCGATGTGCTCAACCGAACGCCACTTCATCTGGCCGCTCTGCGCGGGAACAGAGAGATCGCGGAATGTCTACACCAAGCTGCAGAGTCTGAACCCGGGCGAGATTCTCTAGGGTACTCCCCTATAGAATTGGCCGCTCTCTATGGACGAACCGACACGTGGGAAACGCTGTCGTCACATCAGCCCGGAGCCGCTGTTGAGCTAGCACCGATTTCAGTGAAGACACTTGTCGACAAATCCGTTTCACGCGGCGAGATGATGGCCTGGTATCTCGGGCACAGCGGCTGGGCCGTCCGCACGCAGCATCATCTATTCATTCTCGACTATGCCCCCGGTGAGCCTGAGAGAGAAGACGCATCGCTGCTTAATGGCCGTATCGATCCATCTGAATGGGGCGACATCACGACAATCGTTGTGACAACCCATCATCATGGTGATCATTTCGACCGTCGCATCCTAGAATGGGATCATCCCCGCCTTCGCAGAGTCTATGGATGGGATGCTCCAGAGGACTTGGCTAGCTTCCGATTCACGGGCCAGGAATTCAAGAGGATCGGCAATGTCGTCATTGCATCTATCCCTGCAACAGACGCAGGCTCTGCCTTTCTCATCGAAGCCGATGGCGTGAGCTTCTATCATGCGGGCGATCATGCGGCAGGCGGCGACCCTATCGAGCCTGCATTCTCAGAAGGCGTCGACTGGCTTGCCGACCAGTTCGCACCTATCCAAGCCGCCTTCTTGCCAGTCTTTGGATGTGGGCTGCCTAGCCCAGACACACTACAAGCAGGCAATGCGTTCACAATTGAGCGACTCAATCCAGACGCTGCCTTCCCCATGCATATTGGATGGACAAGCCATTTCTACCGCGGCTTCGAGCGATGGGCTAAGGAGTCGGACCTTGACGTTGGACTGGGAATCGCTGATCAACCCGGCGATCGATTCCTCGTTCGCAACGGCACCATCGAACAAGTCTGGATCTAGTCCAGAAGACTGAAGAGCCACGAAGTGCAGCCTCTCGAAAGGCAACAGCTGCCTCACGCCAAGCTCGCGAAGAACGCAAAGAAAACTATTGAGAGCGGTTTGACAATTCCAGATCTGACCCTTGCTTTCCTTTGCGCTCTTCGCGAGCTTGGCGAGAGAAGAATGATTACTGTTGTATCTGTCGCGCTCTTTGCGACTTGATGCGAGAGGCAACGCTTTGCGTTGCTTGGAGAAACGCGTCATAGCTGCTCGTGCCTTTCTCTCTATAGTTCCCGTTCGTGAGCATTGCTCTGTTGGAACGAGCCGCGGCTGTCTGCATAATGGATTCATCACACATCCATGGGGAGCCCGATGAGAAGCCGCATCTTTCGATTCGAATCTGAAGACATTGTCGTCACCTGGGACTACGTTCGCTGCATTCATGTAGAAGCATGCGTCCAAGCGCTGCCTGCTGTATTCAATCGCGATCGTCGACCGTGGATCGACCCCTCATTGGCCACTGCCGATGAGGTCGTTGCTGCCTGCGAAGCCTGTCCTACAGGCGCTCTACACTACGAGCGTTTGGATGGTGGCAGTGCTGAGCAGACGCCTAGCCACAATACCCTCACTGTATCAGCAGACGGCCCACTGTTCGCGAAAGGTGATTTGAAAATCCTCAGTGAATCAGGCGAGCCCGTTTTGAAGGAAACAAGAGCTGCTCTATGTAGATGTGGCCAATCGCGAAACAAGCCGCTGTGTGACGGTAGCCACCGTGAAATCGAATTCACTGCCGACAGCGCGCTCACGCCAGCGGCACTGGAGCGAGATGATGGTGATGATCCTGAAAGCTGTTCCCTGACTATCCGCGTGTCTGATCCAGGTCCACTTATGATTCGCGGATCAGCTGAGCTAACCAGCGATCACGGAAACGATTGCGCGCATGTCCGCACAGGCGCTTTCTGTTGTTGTGGCAAATCCAAGAACAAGCCGTTTTGCGACGGTAGCCACGCCTTACCCTGATCATGGCATCCAGCTCACGTCGAATCCCGCTGTCGACGATCGGACGCCCCGTTGACCTCAGCTATCCAACCAACCGCGCCATTGCTGTTATAACCCTAGGGCTGTTGCTGATGGGTGGCGTCATCGCCCTCGTTCAAGGCGAGTCCTGGAGCCAAGCCGCTCTGCAGGGGTTAGCATGGGGAGGATCTGCCTTCCTCGCTTGGGCACTGTGTCGCGAAACCGATCCCGATCGCTGGTACTCAGCCTTCTTCGCGACTGCAGGAGCGGTGGCAAGCACCATCCTACTCGGACCGCCCAGCTTCCTTTTTCTTTTTTGGTTCTTGCTGGCCATGCGAACTATCAACCGAAGCACGGGAACTCCACCTGGCGTCCTCGACTTCGTTGCTCTATACGCAATCAAACTGTGGCTTGGATTCAGCACCCACTGGACCATTCCACTATTGACCTTCCCAACCATGTTCTTCGCGGATCTTCAGAGGTTTCCGAAACTCGTACGCGTTGGGCTTCCTCTAGCACTACCAGTTTCCGCTGTCGCTTTGGGATTCATCCGAGGCTGGCACTTCGTCACACCGAAGTGGGGTTGGGCAGAGATGCTCGGACTGACAGGTATTGCCCTGGCTCTCATTCCAGTGATTGCCAGCTATCGCCGCGTACGCAGTGTGGGTGATCAGACAGGAGAGCCGCTCCGTTCACACCGAGTGCAGTGGTCTCTCGGATGGATTGCCGCAGCTGCTTTGCTGCTCACAGGAACGGGAACAGCGACTATCCAAGATCTAGCCACCATTTGGGTTGTACTGGCCGGAACCATTGTGGGGTGGGCAGTGGAGGTTGCGTCTCGCCTTTTCGCAACGTCCAACGACTAACCAATCGCGTGTTCCTGCTCGAATAGGCAAGGACAGAAAGCTCTCCTCGGCACCTACGGTGCCAATTGTGAGTCCGAGAATCGCTTCGGCGATTCTCGCATAGGGCTTCGCATCGTACTATTCGGGCGAAACCGACGGGTATTTCCAATCAATGAATTGCCGAATACCATTCAGAATGCCTTGGGCAACGAGCGCTTGATACTCGGGATCCACAAGGTTCGCGCGTTCGGCATCGTTGGTGATATAGCCCGTCTCCACAGACACCGCAGGCATATCCGTTCGCTGCAGATACGACTCCTGCGACCGGGTTCCGCGATCATGTGCACCGGTGATATCGGTCAAGCTGCTCTGGATCAGCTCTCCGAGAACCCAGCTCTCGCTATCCAGTTCACGCATATTATCAATGATCGTCTCCACACCCTCCGGACCGTCGGACGTGTAGGAGTTGACGTGCACCGTCACATAGATCTCAGCACCCGCAGCTTCTGCCTGATCAATGCGATCCTCAAGCGGAATGAAGATGTCGAGAGTCCGGATTTGAGCGGCCTGCATGTCGAGTTCGGCATTTACCAGGGCAGTCACCATTCCAGCAATTGCCAGGTTAATGTCCTTTTCCATGACACCATCAGACGACATCGCGCCTGGATCACGCCCTCCATGTCCGGCATCAATGCCGATTGTATAAACGGGTGCAGGCACAGGCTGCGGCTTCCACAGGAATGGATCAAACACATACACAAGCGCTGCAGCGACGGCAACTAACACAACAACGGCGATCAGAACTACCCCTCGTCTAGTCATGCAGTCAGGATACTCGATACCCACAGCCTGCGGCTACCCAGGCGACTTGTGCCATAGACTTGGCAAGTGCTAGACTTCAGATATGAAAGACGAACCATTGACCGTCGCCGAAATTGCAGACCTTGTGGAAGAGACGTTTGAGTCGTTGTTACTACTCATCGAATCCGTGCCGCCTAGCAGACTGGAGGAAGCCGGTGTCTCAGGCAATTGGTCCCTGAAAGACGTCATCGCTCACATCACATGGCACGAAGAGCAGATGGTGGAAGCCATGGAAGTACGTGCTCTTATCGGATCGGAGTGGTGGGAATTGCCCACGCATGAGCGCAACGTGAGGATCTACGAGGAATACAAGTCCTCACCACTCCAGGATGTCCTCGATGATGCCACTGCCACCCATCAGCAGCTTGATCATTGGATTCGAACGCTGAGCGATGCAGAACTAAACGAACCCGGCCATTTTGAAGCCATGCCGGAAGATTGGCTATTTGGCGAGATCCTCGCTCAGAACACCTACCTTCACTATGGCGACCACGCGGCGTCCATCGCCAAATGGCTCGCCAACCAAGAGTTGCCAAGGGCAACTCCAAGCAACTCAGCTCGCTGAGTTGCCCGGCCACAGCGGCGTCAATCGCCAAGTGGTTGTCCCGCTAAGAGTCGCCATAGGCGACTCCAAGCAACTCAGCTCGCTGAGTTGCCCGACCACAGCAGCGTCCGTCGCTAAGTGGATCTCCGCCCAAGAGTTGCCGTAGGCAACTGGCAACGCTACGCGTTGCTTTGCAGTTCGTGTCGGACACAAACTGCTCTTGTACGCCCGCCAAGAGAATTGCGGTATCCACAATTCTCCAAGCAACTCAATCTTCGATTGAGTTGCCATTCTCACAAGGAACTCAGCGCAGCTGAGTTCCCTATTTCGCCATATGAATCATCAGTACCGGACATTCAGCTAGCCGAATCACCTTGTCTGGCACGGAGCCAAAGATACGATGACGCCAGCCGCTTTCGCCATGAGTTGAAAGCACGATCAGATCCGCACCTTCTTCGTTGGCCACACGAACGATTTCGTGTGCGGCTTCGCCGTGAACGACAATTGAACGTGTCCGTACGGATTCAGGCACATGCTTCTCCAAGCGGTTCTTCAGTGAGGCCTTGGCCGAATCAGACAGCTCCTGTTGATAGGCGGCAACATCAAAACCCGCCAATCCCGTCGGCGTTTCTAGTACAGGAACAGGGCCCACCACATGCAGCAATATGAGCTCTGCAGAGAACTTCTCCGCCATTTCGCCCGCAGCCTTAATCGCCTTGCACGCTGGCTCACTAAAGTCAGTCGGGCAGACAATCTTCTGGAACGGCAACATCGCACTCACCTCCGGCAACTGACACTGATGGTCGCTGCCAGTTGATTTTGAGTTTCGCAAGCAAAACTCGTATTTGATTACATCCCTAATCTAGGACGCGAGGCGCCATGAGTCAACCCCCGCTCTACTGATTGGCAACTCCTCGACACTTCGCTGAGGGTTGCTGGAGTTTCACATCGTGCAACTCCCATAGATGACGCGAATCAAGACCTCATCTCGCAAAGCCGCAAAGGACGCAAAGAAGGTCACCTAATAGTAAGAAGCAAGAATCAACATCCATTTCCCGCGGAGTCGGGCAACCCTTTGGGTTGCATGACGCAGGTGAAACCAGAACAGAAGACGTTAGCTACAACCATTCACGGAGGAGGGAACCACCCAAGAATTGAAGTCAACCCTACACATTCATGCTTTGCTCTTCTCATGCAACCCAAAGGGTTGCCCTTCAATGCTGGGGAACAGTCTTTACGGGTTGCTTTGCGCTCTTGGCGAGCTTGGCGTGAGACAGTATTTGGCTCTGGTTTCAATTGCAGCACCTTGTCGGTAAACTGTGTACACATGCAGAACGTGCACCAATAGGTGCACGTTTTGTAATCCATATCACAAAAGGAGGGACGGCATCATGGCAGAGAACAAAGGCGTAACACCTCAGAGTGAAGATTACTCACGCTGGTACACTGACGTCGTCAAGATGACCGATCTTGCAGACAACTCGCCCGTGCGAGGCTGCATGATCATCAAGCCCTATGGCTACGAGCTATGGGAAAACATCAAGACCGCCCTGGACACGCGTTTCAAAGCAACCGGGCATAGGAACGCCTATTTCCCGCTGTTTATCCCCATGAGCTTCATCGAGAAAGAAGCTGAGCATGTGGAAGGATTCGCACCCGAGCTAGCCATCGTTACACATGGCGGCGGAAAGGAGCTGGAAGAGCCGCTCGTCGTGCGCCCCACCTCCGAGACCGTTATAGGACATGCATTTTCTGACTGGATTCAGTCCTACCGCGACTTACCCCTGCTGATTAATCAGTGGGCCAATGTTGTGCGTTGGGAGAAGCGTCCTCGCCTCTTCTTGCGAACGACTGAATTCCTGTGGCAAGAAGGCCATACGGCACATGCCACTGAGGACGAAGCACGTGAACATACGCTTCGCATGCTCGGTGTCTATGCAGACATGGCCATCAATGAGTGTGCGATTCCAGTCATCAAGGGATTGAAGAGCCCTCAAGAGAAGTTCGCCGGTGCAGCCGATTCCTACACCATTGAAGCAATGATGGGGAATACCTGGGCCTTGCAGTCGGGAACCTCTCACTTTTTGGGCCAGAATTTCGCCAAGGTGTTTGATATTCAGTACTTAGATGAAGACAACGAGCAGCAGCATGCATGGACCACCTCTTGGGGTGTATCCACACGCATGGTGGGCGGCGTCATCATGGCACATGGTGATGACAAAGGCCTACGACTGCCTCCTCACATTGCGCCCATTCAGGTCGTACTTACGCCTATCTATAAGACGGACGAACAGCGCGACACCGTATTTGCGTTTGCCGGCAAAGTCAAAACGCTACTCGAAGACGCAGGCATTCGTCTGCACGTTGATGAGCGCGATGGCTTGAGCCCAGGCTTCAAGTTCAACGACTGGGAAATGCGCGGCGTACCTGTGAGGCTGGAAATCGGCCCCCGAGACGTCGAAGGCAATTCGGTCATGGCTTCCCGGCGAGATGTGCCGGGAAGGGATGGAAAGCAAGTGCTTTCCATCGATGGATTAGCCAGCAGTGTTTCGTCTTTGCTCGAAGACATTCAAACTGCGATGTTGGAAGCCGCGACCAAGTTCAGGGATGAACGGCTGCATGAATGCACCAGCTACGACGAACTGAAGAACCTCGTCGGTGACGGCTGGGGCCTCATCTGGCACTGCGGCACCCGCGAATGCGAAGACAAGATCAAAGAAGAAACCAAAGCAACGAGCAGGTGCTTCCCACTCGACGAAAACGACAAGTGGAACCCGACTGGCCAGACCTGTACGGTCTGCGGCAAGCAAGCCTTTGGGAAAGCGTATTTCTCACGTGCTTACTAGGACTTGAGAAATCCGCGCGAAGTGTGACACGCTTCGCCCAAGGAACTCACCGCAGGAGAGTTCCCGGCATACCTTCTCTCGAGCTCACTAGGCTCGAAGAAGTCACTTCGACAACTGACGAAGCGGGACCGTTTGGTCCCGCTTCTTTCATTCAGCCGTACCAGAAGGCTTGCGCAGAAGAGAATGGCCTTGCCATTCTCCAAACAACCCACAGGGTCGAGGTCAGGCCTTTGTATTTGAGTCCCGATTGATGAATTGCAGGATCACACCCACTCTCACTTGCGTCCGCCCAGATCCTATCATTGGCCTCCATCCGCGTGCCTTCAAATAGAAGTACGCTGGCAGATGCGCAGATTCCGGTCCGCGAACGGCTCTTCTCCTTACTCTCAAATCGTCTCGAGAATTCAAAAATAAGAATCGCCCTCAAATCCGAGGTGTAATTAACATCCCTCCTTTTTGCGGTCTTTCTCGCATATACTGTTGTCACAAACCCGGTCAAAGGAGCCTCACAACAATGCGAATTGCGAAATCTCAAACCCTTGCTATTCTTCTCGCTCTCTTTTTGCCCATGCTTTGCCATTGCTCATCCGGTTTAGATCCACAGGTTACAACGACCTGGCTGGGTGATTCGCTCTTTGTCCATGTGACCGATCTTCCGCTTAATCGCTATGGGGACCCGGGTCTTAGTTCAGAAGTGAGCATCAGCGTCGACTACAATCAGAAGCCACTGTATGGCATTACCCGGTGGACAAGTGTCGTGGGTGGTGATGGGTTTAACAGCCTTGTTCTATACAATGCTGCAGATCTCCACACAGGCGACTCCAATGATGGCAGCCCAACGCACGCCAGCTTTGACTCCTACTCACTTGCCGATGTCGGTATTGCGTACCAGCTGACTGATGATGGCACATTTTCGATGCTAATCCCGGAATCCTTCGGAGATATCTGCTTGGTGAGTGAAGGGGACAAACTGACAATCAACAACCGGGACTGGGTATTCGTCGGCGCGAAAACCAGGGTGTATCAAGGAAGTGCTGAGGCAGTTCGGGTTCAACAGACTACAAACCTTTTGCTGATGTTCCCTTGTTTGAGCGAAGCAGATGCACGAGAGCTGATTGACGAGCATGAAGCTGAGGAATTGACACAGATGCTTGCCGTTGCATCAAACTGCGAGACGCTTACGAGCATGCTCAACGGCTACGAGATAACTATCGTCAAAGAAGCTGGCGTTGTCAGAGCCCATATCGAGACGTTCCTGGGAGGAGCACCAACTGGAACACCTGTGTTGAGGTATGTTCAGGTGGTCAAGGCAATCGGGAATCGCTATGAAGTCCTTGCAGGGCAATGGTCGTTCCTGTCTCTCCAGAAGACAGAGATTGAAGGAAACTACACGGTCGAGTTCAGCATCCATGAGCTTCTCAATGATCGCCAAGGAGGCGCTGGCGTCTACATGATGATTCCCGTTCTTGGCGATTGGACTGAAGAGAAGAAGGAACGCTGGATTCAGTTCACGATCCCATGATGGGGGGTAGTGTCATCCCTTTGTCGTTGAATCCCACTTAATGCAGTGAAGAGTCACAGCTTCAATTTCGATTTCAGCTCGCTAGACGGCGATTCGTACACCACCCACGGGAATCATCTTCTTCAACGCACCAAAGCAAGAACTGTCCCTAGTGCAGATGCTGGGGAATACATCCTCCGAAATAGGATTAGCTGCGTTTTGAACCGACATCCGTCGAGTGTCGACATACTAATAAGAACGAAAACAGATGAGATTCAATCAACTCCCTGTACTATGGCAGTGGGAAACAGCAAACGAAGAAAAGGACGTGAAATAGTGGAGACCAACAAAGCGACAGAGCATATGGCGAATGGACTGGTATGTTCGGAATCCGTACTACTGGCAACGTGTGAGGAATTCGGTCTAGACGTAGATGAGAAGGTCATTCCAAAGATTGCCTACGCATTTGCTGGCGGAATGGGTAACACGGGGAGTGTCTGTGGGGCAGTCGTTGGCGCTGTGATGGCAATCGGTCTGATCAAGGATCGCGGCGAGACGATGGAAGAGATGATGGGAGTCATCGGACTGGCAGCCGAATTCCGCAATCGTTTCGAAGCCGAAATGAACACGATCAGCTGTCGTGAGCTTACGGGCCTCGATCTAACGAAACCCGAAGAGATCGAGGAGTTGATGAAATCCGGTGTTGGTCAGAAGGTCTGTTTCCCAGCTGTCGCTACAGCCCATCGTCTGGTTGTCGAGCTGTTGAAGGAGAGTGCCTAGGGCGTGCAGGGACCACGCAGCTGAAATGGTGTCTGCGCTACCGGATTCGAGAATCCACAGAGATCGTCCGGGTACCTTTTGAGAGCACATGCGCAATACCTTGGCGGGAACTGTGGCCAACCCCTTGACCTCAAGCGCGCTTGAGGTTGTAGACTACGGCTATGAGTGACTACAGCATTCAACAGGTTGCCCAGCAAACGGGTGTGGCCATCTCCGCCTTGCGCTACTACGACGACGAGGGCCTTCTGCCTGAATTGCAGCGATTGCCCAATGGCCATCGCCGCTTCTCCGATGACGATGTTGCCATGGTGGAGTTCATCGTCTGCCTGCGGGAAACGGGCATGCCAATCCGTGACCTGAAGCACTATGTCGCGTTGGCACAGCAAACGGGCACAGGAGAAGAACGCTGTCAACTCCTGGAAGCCCATCGAGACGAGGTGCTCGCCAAGATGACCTCTCTTGAGAGCCAACTCGGAAAAATAAACAGCAAGATCGATCTCTATTACAAGGCACTGGGCAAGTAACTAGACCCCAATTCTCACTTCCGGGAGCGTGTATGAAGCGACAACTAGGACGAAGCGACTTTGAAGTCAGTGCCATTGGAATCGGAACCTGGGCCATCGGTGGACGTATGGGTACTCAGAGCGAGGGCCTCAGCTGGGGAACCGTTGATGATGGCGATGCAATTGCTGCCATTCGCTATGCCATCGATCAAGGGGTCACATTCATTGACACATCCAACAACTACGGATGCGGACATTCGGAACGGCTGATCGGCGAAGCAATCGGCGGCCAGCGCGGCAACATCGTGTTAGCGACCAAGTTCGGATACGTCTGCAATTCAGAGACTCGCGAGATTCTAGGAGCCGATGTCAGTGAGAAAGCTATCCGCGAAATGCTCCGTCAGAGCCTGACTAACCTCCGTACGGATGTGATTGACCTCTACCAGATTCATGTTGGCAACCTCGGAGTTGATGAGGCCCTACGTGTTCGCGATGTGCTAGAGAAACTCGTCAAGGAAGACCAAATCCGAACCTATGGATGGAGCACAAACGACGCAACTCGCATTGCCGAATTCGTGCAGGGCGATCATTGCGCGGCCATTCAACACCACTTCAACTTATTTGAGCGAACTCAACAGGTTCTCGAAGTCTGTCGGGCCGCTGGCGTCACCAGCATTGCTCGTGGACCCATGGGAATGGGTCTTCTTACTGGAAAGTACTCAAGCAAGACGGTCATGCCCTCAACCGATTTCCGCAACGACTGGGATTGCTCTGGGGGAGCGGAAGCCGAGATGCTCAATCGATTGGATCAGATTCGTGAGATTCTGACACGCGAAGGGCACACACTCCCGCAGGCTGCATTAGCATGGCTGCTTGCTTACAGCGACAGCATCGTGCCGATTCCAGGATTCAAGACACTACAACAGATCCAAGACACAGTGGGTGTCCTTAAGAAAGGGCCTCTCACTGCCCGTCAGATGGCCCAGCTTGACGCGCTTTTGCCTGAAGAAGAAATGATTCCTGACTGGCTGAAGTAATCGCTGAGCCTCTTCAGTGTCGTATTGTGATTCACTTCGGCCAACCTCTTCATTCCAAGACCGAGACTCACTAGACTCTTTCAACAATGACCAAGTCACCAGACCCTACAGAACCGATCCGGAAAGCAGCAGCCGAATTCCCGGGCGTAGCCAAGGGCACATCCTGCAATCAAAGCTCGTTTAAGGCAGGCAAAGGAAGCTTCCTGTTCATCGGCCCCGGCCGGAAAGGAGCAGGCTTCAAGGCGATGTTCAAACTGGATGCTTCGATACCACAGGCGCTGGATCTGGCTGAGAAAAAGCCGAAGTGGTTTGAGGTAGGTAAGAACGGATGGGTCACTGCCCGATTCACGGCCGAAGAACCGTTACCCAAGCAGATCTGGGATAATTGGTTGGCCGAGTCCTACAACCTCACTTGCGGAGCAGGCAGGAAGCCTAGAACAGGCGAATAGAAATACCTACAGCATCGCGTAGCCACTCGCTGCATATTCGGGATCAGAGATTCAGGTTCCGGGTCAGACCTCTCGCTGTTCGTGTGCACAACACGAATGTCGGTATTGCTCCGCTACCCGACAGTCTAGCCAATCATCCTGCGATCAACCCTCACAACTTGACAGGGATCAGAGATTCACCTTAGGGTGCCCGTTAGGGCTCCAATTGGGCTATGTGACAACAAGAGCACGCGACAAACGCTCGCGCGTGCGCATCTCCACCAGCAGAGAGCTCTCTTGAAGCGGAAATTGGGTATGGATCGAATTCCCAATTTGGCGAACACAAGGAGGCTTCAGTGAAGAGACGATCAACTGGCTATATCGCATTGCTCACCATACTGTCTGTTCTGCTTCTCGCAGGTCGTGCATGGGCGCTCAGCTCGTGCGTTGACGACGATTGCTACGAGGACATTGTTGTGTCTGGTGCAGGAATTAGTATCTGTAACGGGACTTACGAGTTCCAAGGGTTTATTCACGACCAATGTCATTTCGAAAGCGCATCGGGTATGCGGTTATTTGTGAATGCGTCCGACGGAGTCTGGGCAATTCGCGAGGGGGGGTATGTCTATTATACGCACAGCCCTACGCAAGAGGTGATTCCACCTCAAACGGGTTGGGAGACGGGAGCATTCGGGGATGTTCCAAACCCGACCGTCTCCAGAAGCAGGGAGACAGGCCCTGCGCCGACGCTCACCGAAGTTCGCCTAAGCACCAATCCGTGGACCGGTTCATGGGTTGGCCTCGACAAGGCAATTACTTTGCGTTTCTACGCATCGAAGCGGCTAGATACACCAGCGGTCACCATCATGGGGCACCCTGTACTCGTGGCCGTAGACCACTGGGCCAAGTCCTACTGGGCAACCTATCGACCCACTGAAGGCGATGCCGAAGGACCGATTACTTTCACCATTGACTATCAGGACTTGAGCGGTCGCTCGGGTCCTCGCATCACGGAACAGCATCCAATGGTGGAAGTGCACTCTGGTATGGATGGACCCTATGTCTTTGATCGAACACCGCCGACCGTTCCTTGGCGGATCTACCCCGAAGACGGACAAATTCTGGCGGGGACGCAAGTCACCTTGAGATGGTCTGAGTCTACGGACGCCATGTGCGATGATCTTCGATATCAAGTCACCATTCGATCGCAAGATGGCAGCTTCGAAGATGACTTCTCAGTTGGAAGCGATCGGACTGAGATGACCTACTACAGGCTCGAAGAGGGCGTTTATACATGGGAAGTTGTCGCCCTTGATAGGGCCGGAAATGTGGCAGCTAGCGACGAACCAGGAACCTTTGCACTAGATGTCCCCAACGGAGAGCTGATTCTCTCGAAGCCGGGAGGAACAACACCACTGGTAGAGGGCGCAGAGTGCTCAAATATCATCAACGTCGGACTCAGCGAGGCTCCCACGGCCGATGTATTCGTCGTTTTGGAGTGGGGCAATCAGATCTCAACTGAAGGACCCGAGCCAACAACGTCTCTAGATCTTACCCTCACACCATCAAACTGGGAGGCCATCCCCGTTTGCCTATATGCCATCGACGATGATGCCTATGAAGGATGGCACGCGGCGACAATTTGGGGACTCACGGTAAGCACGCAATACGACTTTGATGCGCTGAATGCATCAACATCGATTAGCATCACGGACAACGATCCTCTCTTCCAGGGCGTCACAATCGGACCCGCCGCCGAATCAGGGAACACATTGGACATCGGCATCCCAGAGTGGATGGTGCCAGAGGGACAAGATCCTCCTGTCATGGAGGGTTATGTTCTGTCTGCTGCCATCGAGATTGGCACGCCGATTAGCGGCGGCGTATCCATTCTGACAGCATTCGGCACACCGCTTGTTTCAACATGGGGAACAACGGCGACACTCCAGCAGCTCCTCATTGAAGAGGGTGGACACTCACTCACCGAGGTTTCGTCGCAGTACGTTTTTTATGACATCCTCCGTGGTGGCTTCTTCTTCTCGTTCGAGACGGATGCTCTCGAGGAGAGCCTCTACCTCCTGACGCTCGAGTTTGAGGATGGATCGGCCCAAGATTTCCTAATCGAATTGATGGCCCCAATGCCGGGAGGCTAAGGAAGGTAGACGAGGCGGCCGCCGCAAGGTGGCCGCGATACTCTTCGTATGAGCTTCAGGCATCGGCTGTTCAAGGGAGAACTAGACGTGCCTGCCTACAAGCGCGGAATACGTAGCGTCGCCCTGCCCTAGAAGAGCTTCTTCCACGCTCTGGAAACCGCTTTGGCTTGGAATCCAGCTGACTCGTACACATTGCCAGGATCGGACTCGAACCAACTTAGGTAGCATCCAATCGCGCCTAGCCAATGCAAGCGACGAAGGGTCTCGATGACCACGGCACGTTCAAGCTCTTCTTCTGGATGAGGCTGTGCTGCGCCAGACAGCAGAATCGTTCCGGTTCTTGATACGTCGTCGAAATAGCAGGTCGAGAAGGCAATGATGTCTCTACTCTTCTCCTCAATGGCCACAACATCAAGATCCCGACGGTAGAGTGGCGCGCGCTGGATATTCCGGTACCACAAGCCTGTTGGATCGGCTCCTTCATCGGGCTCACCAGGATGGAATACACGCCATGAAGCCAGGCTCCGCGACGGATACTCATCCGCGTCTCCCATCGAGCTGAGCGCATAGCCTGCGGGAATCTCCGACGAAGCTGGAGCTTCCTGAAGATCTCGCCAGCCATGATATGCGGTCGAGTGTCCGCCTGAACCATGCTCGTATCCACGGGCTTCGAGAACGGAATTCAGTAGAGCGTCGTCCTTCTGCGCCCACGGGAATAGCACCCTTCGACCATCATCCAGCGCGGTCACGAATTCCGACTCAGCAATCCCCAGCATCTCATGGAGCAGATCTGCTGTAACGGTTTTCGGATCGGCCATCGGATGGCAGACTCCGGGATCGCCGTAGACAAGTACGGCGGCAAGCTGACCATCGGAATGTTCCCAGTACTGGAGTTCTTGCGGATCGCGTTCCCACACATTTTCCAGTGTATGCCATCGCCAGTAATCAAAGTCACATACGTCCCAATTCACACTCGGACGAGGGTCAGCGGCGCGAAGCGATCGGAAGAATTCGCGTATGCGCCAGTAATCGTCGGGGCTCTCATATTGCTTGTGAATGAATGTCATAAGCACTCCACTTGCTCTGGATAGCCCATTTTATCGTGTTCCCGTCACTCCTGCGTGTGTCTCTGAGAAAGAACGTTGTTGCCTCGGTTACCTGCCCTTGTGGACGTTCCTGAAGTTCCTCAATTTCCTGTGGGGCAAACCTATGGATTTGTTGCCAGGCGAAGGCTCCGCGACACTCATGCCGGGCGGCCAAGATTCAGCTTTCCGTTACTGGATTCCTCCTATCATCCTGCGTTATCATGACGTGTTTTATCGGAGGTTCGCGTGATATTTAACACGTCATCCTATGCGTTGTGGCCATTAACAGGCTCATTCGGGCTCCTGAGCCTATCGGCGGTATTTCATTGGTGGCTGCTCAAAGGTTGTGAGAGGTACACGCGAGGAGAATTGTGCCGCGCATTTCCAGATGTGGCTCGATCTGTTCTTATACACCGCATTGTTACATCAATCGCCCCCATTGTGGCATCTGGACTACTCCTGCTTGGATCCATCGAACTGCTGCCGCAAAGCACGGCGGCAGCATATGCTCTGTTGTTCTTATGCGTTATTCCCGCAGCTAGTCTACGCTTGATTCTTGGACTTGGCCTATACAGCGGCGGATCGATCAACGGCATCTACTATGTGCGAGATAACCTGCCTGCGAGGAAACGATCCACGCTCATCGCAATGCAGATCCTCCAATTCGTCGCGCTATTGCTGGCTTGCACATTCATCCGCAATACCATCCGCGGAGCGTAATTACTTCGGCTTCTTTAGGGGTTCGATTCACTCCACCCAGACCCGGATCTGTTGCTGAAGTATGATTGTCTGAGCGGCGCGTGCTAGCTAGACTGTAGGTCAGCTAAAGGAGTTCTCGTGAAAGCTTCTGTATGTCTGGCTGTTCTCTTTGTAGGGATCGCTACCTTTGTTGCTGCAGCCGACGTTCTTCCCCCGCTCTATTTGACCATCATCATCCACAACGAGGAAGACATGAGCCGTGGGGTCATCCCGAAGACGAATATCCCCGACTATGACGGAGACGAAATGCTGATGCATCATTTCGCCGATGTCATGAGACGTTTTGCTCAGATGGCGGCTGACCATGGCGCGAAGATTAACTTCGGATCGGATTGGACGTTCTCACAAGGCGCCGCTCTCTACGAGTCCGATTTCTACTCGGACCTCCAGTCATTGGGACACGAAATCGATGCACACGCGCACGAGTCTTCGGTTCGCTATCACCAAGTACAAGAAGACATCGTCCTTGCTGGTGGGACTCCATCCCGTGTGGCGTCCGGGATGAACGAAGAAGAGATCCATGAGGAACTCGGCTACTTCGACACCCTCTACCCAGAGTTTGAGATTCTTTGGGGAGTCTCACTTCCCGGTCATAGTGCCGGTGAGTGTGTCGCCCCTTGGGTTTGGCGTCCTTCTCGCGACGACTGGACAGTTCACGATCCAGAGGGACGTTACATTTACATCGGTCATGGAGAGCTCATCAACAGTATCCAAGCCGTGCGACAGGCACTCAACGATCGGTCGCCAGACCGAATAAATGCGATCGCCGTATTCACAACTCCACGAGAGTTTAAGGCAGCTGAAGGCTCGATCGGGATAGATGAAGCATGGACTGTGCCAACAGACTCGGCTGACTACTGGGAGAATCGCCTCGCTTGGTGGGATAGCTTCCTCGGGCAAATTGACCCACTCGTGGCAGCGGGCGTCGTGGAATACAGAACGCTGAGTGAAATCGCTGCCATCTTTATAGAACGAGAGCCAGATCTTGTATTCGACTGGACCAAGATTCCACGATCGAAACTCGGCATGCGCCCGCGGAATATCAAGGCAGGCTACCCAATCGAAGACTAATTCCGATAACCTGAACAACTGAGCTACAAGAGCTTGGCAGATTGGTACGTGTTCAAAACCGCACGGAATCGAACGTTGGCCTCTAGGGCTAAGATGGCTGCACATCAATACTCCGGCGACAACAACGACAAGCGACTATTAACTCTGTATAAGGCGGCACAACTTAGTTTTCTCACGCTTGTTTGCTATACAAGAAACGTCGTAGTGTACGTTACGCTGCTCTACAGGAGGAACCAGTCGATGAAGCGCTCTGCAGCTGTTCTGGTCTCAATTCTTGCCTTGCTAGGCATGTCGTTCTCACTTGGAGGCGGCGGCCTGATCGACGATGTCGCCTACATCCAAACGGTTGTGAATGACGTACTCAATGCCTACGGACTCGATGTGCTTCACGCAGGAATCGATGGCGCCATTCATGGGTTTGTTGTCTACGATCCTGCCTCGGGTTATTCGTTCACGTTGGGCGGTGCGGCAAGCAGGTTCCCATCGGAGAATGCATATCGGCCGGACTGCGTGACAAAGACGGTGATAGCTGTATTAGCAACGTCAAATGATGTGCTGGAAATCGCCATTTATGAGCAGAGCTGGGAGTCGCTGGACGGCAGCGAAGTGGGGTCAGAGATCGGCGCGACACTGACGATCAATGGGGAGATCCCAGCGGATGGGAAGCTTGTACTCGCGAGAGAGGATCGAGTTGTGGACTCCGAGATCACCCTGGCCGGACTTGGATCGTACCTTGAAGCTGCTCCGGTAGGGGCAACGGCGACACTCATCGGCTCATCGCTCACTGCGCAGGGTGCGAGTGAAGCAGAACTCGAATACACCATGACTGCAACCGTGCAGGAGGATGGGCTGCTGCTTTGGGATCTTCAGGAGACGGTCGCTGACCAGCAAGCCTTGACCCTTCGGAAGGAACACAGTCAATGGACAACTGCGGCTACTGCTGGCGAGCACAACGTTGTCATTGAGATGATCGACATGCAGTTGGATCTGACGGCATTTGGCGTGGATCCGGTTGATGGCTCAATCGTGTCGGGGACCACGAGCTACGCTCTCCTCGGTTACTCGCGCGACTATGAATTCGAGGAGACCGGCTCGCGTTCCTTCTCAACAACGGTTCTCCTCAATGCAGAGACCAATGCACAACTCACACTCTTGGAGACGGCTCGAGTAGTTTTCGAAGCACCCGTAGAGTGGACAATGGATACGTGTCTCACCCTGCTCGACGACGTGCTGTACGACTCCAGAATAACAATGCGGGCAATCGATCCGCTGCTCCAAGGCCTCGATCCGAATATTGGACGACCGCCTTCGAGCATACGGGTTCAGATGCAGCAGATAAGGCAACGCTCAACTGGAGCCACAACCTTCGCTGACATCATGCAACGTGGGCTCTTCTCGGGAGTCGCCCAAGTGGAGGGCTGCGCACAGGATGGCAACTGCGGGTGCGAAGACTTGGCACCCCCGGGCGAGACAGCGAAGAAGGTCGTTGCCGGCACACAGATGAGGGAACAGCTGAGCCTTCACCGCAAGGACATGCAGGACTACGACATCGCAGAATTGGTTGCGTGTATTGCAACCTGGGCAGGGATACCTACTCGGGAAGCGCTCCGAATCGTCACCTTGGATGTAGAAGAGGCCGCCGGGGCATGCAAAGACTCATCGAAAGACGGGCATTCGCAGGCGATCGAGTCCTTCCTTCATACCGTATACAGGACGGAGCAACTGATGGAGGAAGTCCAGCGTCTACTGGACGCCATCGCCGAGCTTAGGGATCAGATCAGGAGCCTCGGACCCCGACCTACGGGCGTGGGCAGCGAGGTCAATAAACAGGAATGGGATTGCCAGAAGAGCGCTCTGATCGCACAAATCGAGCAGGCTGAAGACGAGCTCGAAGCCATTGCCGATGTGTTGGAGGGGTTCTCTTATGAGGTCACAAGGAGAATGCGCGCGAAGGCAATCGAATTACTGGAATCCCGCTTCCAAAAGGCAACGTGGGAGCCAGGTACTGCGCCGAACGGCTTCGTGTTCCACGAGGCAAACCGCAGCGTGACTTCAGCTTCGACTTGGCGGATGTACTACGCGACAGACTACGGTATGAACCTTGTACCCAGCGGCGCACCAGAGGTCTACGTGCTTGAGGGAGCCATTGACTACTCGAGACTCCGGATCGGAGGCCCAGTTCGATTGCCTGGCGTCGGCAATGGGGCCTTAGGCGGCAATACGGGGCGAATCATCGTGCAAGAGCTACCTCTTACGTCGCTGGTGGGGACACTCCTCTTCTCCTTCGGCCGGGATGAAGAGCCGCTAGGAGGACAACCTGAGGAAGAGGAACAGCAGGAGATCCCAACGGAGACAGAGAATGCCGCGATAGGTTCAGGGCCAACGGGCAGCAATGGTACCGGCCCGTGCGGCACCGTCGGAGAAGGGGCCTGCGTGTGGTCCTATCGCAATACACGCGCACTTGAAGAGCTTGGAGAATGCAATGACATCAATCCTGGTGCTCCGGCAAATGACTTCCTCTCGTCTGCGAGGACTGGGATTTCCGTATCAAGCGCGGCAGGCAAAGAAGGAGAAGCCTTGTCATTCACCATCTCCCGGGCCGGCTGTTTGATGCAAACGTCATCTGTTGACTACCTAATCCACGGACTCACGGCCAGTGCGGGGGCGGATTTCATCGCTCACGCTGGCGTTATCACGTTTGCCAATGGGGAAGATGAGCAAACCATTGAAGTTGCGCTGAAGTCTGACGAACTGTTCGAAGAAGACGAAACCCTCAAACTAACACTATCCAACCCAGTCAACGCAGAGCTAGCCCAATCAAGCGCCACGGGCACAATCGAGGATGTCATGCCCGAAATGTAGGCGTTGCAGGTTTCTGTGAAGGACAGCAAATGCACAGAGCACATAAACGCTCGCATGGTGTATTTCAGGCGGGATTGGCTCTCTGGCATGGGAGTAGCTGTTCGAGGACCTATCGCCATCAGGAGTGGAGGCAGCTGAGAGACTCACCACAGGACATACACAAGCTTTGGATTCAGCCGGGAAATCTGTGAACAGCGATTGATTGAAGTGCTAATCATCGATCGGATAGACTAAACGTATGAACCAACCCCAACTCACCATTCGCCCTGCCAATCCCGCCATCGAAGAAGGCCAGCAATTCGCTGCCTACATGAATAGCGCGTCGGAGGGCGGGTTCGGAATGATGTTTGGCAAGCGATTCGAGGAGATCGTCTCGAAGGTCTATCTTGAGCCAAACCACGATCTCTCCTACGAAACCGCCGTGTTTGCAGAAGTCGATGGGGGCATCGTCGGGATGGCTTCAGGATTTACCGCTGAGCAATATCGGCAATTTCGCAAGGATGCTCTCAATCACGTTGCCGGGCGAACGATGCTCCGAATCTCCCTCTTCTTCGCGCTGCTCTCGTCCATGATGCGATTTCTACATACGTATCAGGATGGCGACTTCTACATTGAATTCCTTGCTGTGGACGAAGCTCATCGAGGGCAAGGAATTGGCTTCGCTCTCATGCAGAGCATTGAAGACCGCGCGCGGACAACAGGCGCGACCCAGCTGGCTCTTGATGTGGCAAGACGCAACAAGGGAGCCCAGAAGCTCTACGAGCGAATTGGATTCAAAGCAGTTTCACGATGGCCGAAGACCCGATTGATCAAGCCCAACATCTTGAGGATGTCCAAGCCGCTCTAGGTCAAGCACATCAATCGGCGCACCCTCGTCAGGGCCGTTCCATTGCGAGCGGCTAGTCTGGCGAGCTGAATTGACTACTCAGCATCACTATCCTGGGCTGTTCCTCGGCAGTACCTTCTTCGAACCGGTATGAGGTATAGTCGCAAAAAGACGCAATCGGTCTGCATCATCCACTGGTGATGTGTCGGCGGCAAACAAATAAGGAGATAGCGATGGAAATGAACAGGGCAATGGAACATATGACCAAGGGTTACGTTTGCTCGGAGTCTGTGCTGTTGGCCACATGCGAGGAATTCGGAATTGAGATCGATGACAAGATCATTCCACGAGTAGCCAATCTGTTTGCTGGCGGGATTGGCAATACCGGCGCAGTCTGTGGGGCTGTTTCGGGCGCCATTATGGCAATGGGCCTCATCGTAGATCGGGGACAAACGATGGAAGATGCACTCGCCACTCTGGCACTCGCCCAGGAGTTTCGACACCGCTTTGAGGCTGAGATGCAGACCATCAACTGCCGCGAATTGACCGGACTGGATCTGAACACCAAAGAGGGGATTGAGCAGCTTATGACTTCAGACATTCCTCAGACAGTTTGCTTTCCTGCAGTCGGCACTGCCTACCAGTTGGTCGTCGATTTGCTAAAAGAAACAGCGTAGTCGCAAAACCTGGCCTGAGCTTTCAGTCAAACAGTGACCCCATCACTCCAAGCTGTTGGAGTGATGGGGGTCAAGATCTACCGTGCACCTAGCTCTACCTAAGGAACACGGCAAGATAGTAAGGCCAGACGACGATTCCGAGAATCACTTTCCACCAAACAAGTTGCGCGAATCCAATCGTGAACAACCACCCGGCAAACCAGAGCGCTCCGCCTATGCTTTCTCCACAAATGCTGCGCTTGCTCATCTTTCCCCCTTTTACTGCTTTGGCGAGCCTACCAAGGATTGGCCAGCGCTGTCAACTCCAGTTGTCGCCAGTTTGGAGGACAGCAATTGTCACGTTCGCCTTGCATCCCGTCCGGATGGATCCAGTTGATTGGCAATGCTTGTTCCAAGACAAATCATGAACGCTCACCCACAAAGGAACCAGTAGCCAACTATGTGATTCCTCTATACTGTTGCGAGGTGATCGGCGTGAAGCGATGGCGCGAGTGGTTTCAATGGGTCTTGCTTTGCATCTTAGGGGTCAGTGCCCTCCCGGCCTTGGGCGAAGAGGTTGTCTTTCCTGATTCTGCGCTCAGCGAGTCCATTCTAGAGACTTTGGGAATGGAGGCTGGACCGATTCAATCTGAGTACCTGGAACAACTCACGACTCTGCTTGCTGGATCCAAGGGAATTGCCGATCTCACAGGCTTGGAAGCCTGCATCGGACTTGAGCAACTCCACCTTCATCTCAATCAGATCGTCGATCTTGAGCCTCTAGCTGGGCTGCGACTGCTGAGCAATGTCAGTCTGAATGGCAATCAGATCTCCGATATCAGCCCGCTCGCGCCACTGTACAACCTGACATCTCTGGCCATTCACAGCAATCAGATTTCCGATCTCCAACCCATCGCTTCGCTCCCGCTGCTCGCAAGCCTGTCAATCGGGAATGCGATTGAAAGCATCGAGCCTTTAGCCAACTTACCCAATCTGACAAGACTGATGATCTATGTTGTTCCCACGGCAGATCTGTCTCCCCTACTGCAGATGGGCAACCTTGAGTTACTACTCGTCAGTAGCGGTCGAACGGTCGCTGGGCGCATTCCGTTTGACCCCGCCGTGCTCACAAACTGCGACAAACTGACCAATCTGAGGTTAGAGGGCTATGACATCATGTCTGTTTCAGATCTAGCGAATATATTGCCTGCAATGACCGAGCTTGCGCTCTCGTACGTTGGCATAGACAACCTATCAGCAATGCGGCAATTTGACGAGCTGGTTAAACTCACACTGACAGGGGTGATTCCCAATTCGGAAGCGACCGAGTTCTCACAGCTAGATCTTCCTCCCGATCTGAAATCACTCGTTCTTGAGAGCAACGAGATCGATGATATTTCTGCTATCGCGCAGTTTTCGCAATTGACGAGCCTCAGCCTCGCGCGGAACCGAATCACGGATATTGGAGCTTTGGAAGCACTCGATAAACTGACTGTGCTCGATTTGAGCTTTAATCAGATTACTGATCTAGCACCTCTGCGCAGCCTCGTTGCTCTGAAGAGCCTGACGCTTGTAGGTGTTCCTTTTGATCGCACAGAAGGATCAGATGCCAATCGTCTGATCAAAGAGCTTAGAGACCGCGGAGTCAATATTACGTACTAGTGACGTTCTGCCTACCGCAATCCAAACCTTGGAGCCTGTATCTCTTATCCGAAGCGCAGTTGGCAAATCACAATAGGTAAGAAATGTCTCTTGCTCAACTGGCGACTAAATACTGGCCAATCCAGTTTCTACTGCGAGTTGTCTGCGTACCGCATGTGCAAGATGGTGGCTATGGTGCCGGCAGCCGACGTCAGTACCAGAATGGCAAGACTTCCTGCAGACAGCACCTCAGCTCGTGGACCTGCCACACCCGCGAATAGGGGAACAATCGACCAAGGGAACCACTTGCCCCAGCCAGTGGCACCGATCGCCATCCCCATAACTAGCGTGAAGAATGCGAAGCCAAGTGGAGCCAAATAACCTCGTCCAAGGGAAGCAATCCAAGCCACGACTGGCACGAGCAACGCCGTTACCACGGTTGCAAGCAAGATATTGCCTATGGATGCCATCGCAAGGGTTCCCGAGAAGCCGGGGAGTCCAAGCAACGCTCCCACAGCAAGACCCTCTGCGATAAGCGATAGCGTCAGAACCCCGAACCAGACGAAGATAACGACCAGTTTTGCTATGACAAAACTCCGTCTCGCTGCTGGAAGGGCGAGGAGATTCTTCGCTGTGCGTTCAGAGTATTCACGCCCAAACACGAAGGCCGTGATGACGGACACGAGAATCATTCCACCTATTCCCGTGATTTGCAGAAGCATGTCGAAGTAACCTGCCCAGTCGGCAGTTGCATTCAGTAGTTGAGCCTTGTCACCCAGCAGACCAAGTTGCGCAGCGCGCCCAGGTTCCTCAACAATCCACATGAACAGACCCCCAACCAGAGGCATGATCGAGATCGCAAGCCATGATAACCAAGTGATCTTGCTGCGCTTGAGCTTCATGAATTCCGTGATGAGAATCTGGCCGAACATCAGTTTCCTCCCGTCATTCGCATGAAATACGCCTCAAGGTCCTCTTCAACACGACAGAGGTGTGTCACCTCAAGACCTTCTTCCACGAGCAACCGAGCAATCGCCCCTGCACTGTCCATGTGCCCGAAGACGCGCAGTCGACTGTTTGCCGCTCGCTCTATTCGCTGAATGCCTAGGCGTTGAGTTAGGAGCGGGATCGCCTGATCAGCATTTGACGTAGCAACTTCCAGATACGCTTCCGACTGGGCACTCAGTTCGTCGATACTCGTCTCTTCCAGAAGGCGTCCGTCATGCACAATGCCTATACGATCAGCAATATGGGCTACTTCGGAGAGGATGTGACTCGACAGAAAGACAGTAACTCCGCGCTCAGTTGCCAGACGTCGCAGAAGATCACGGATCTCGACAATGCCCGCGGGATCCAATCCGTTGACAGGCTCATCCAGCAGGAGCACATTAGGGTTGTGCAGGAGTGCACGAGCAAGCGCCAGCCGCTGCTTGTTTCCAAGGGAAAGGTGACCGGAAAGACGGTTCGAGTACTCACCAAGACGAAGAAGTGCAATAACCTCTGGGACTGCTTCACGTGGTGAACGGGTCAGTCGACGTTGGATGTCGAGATTCTCACGAACTGTGAGATTGGCATAGGCGCTCGCGTCTTCCACCAAATAGCCGACATGAGCGAAGAATGAGTTTCCACCCGGCTTGATACGCTTGCCAAGCAGATGAACCTCTCCCGCAGTCGGCTGAATGAGGCCAAGCATCATGCGGATCGTCGTCGTCTTTCCGGCTCCATTACGCCCAAGAAATCCGTAGATCTCGCCCCGCTTTACACATAGGTCGATTCCGTCAACTGCGCGTACGTCGCCGTAATGCTTCGCGAGGGAGAAGGTAGCAATGGCTGTTTCACGAGCCATGAGTCTCCCCAGAGGTTGGGGCGCTATTGTTCGTAGCCACTGAAGACCCACTGTAGCCCAACGCTCGCAGCGCGTACTGAATCATATCGTGCATGGCAGCATGCGCTTCGAAAGAATCAGTGAAGGCAAGTTCAAGTACGCGGATCCCACCGAGAATGAGCCACGCAGCGACCCTGGGGTTATCTGCGGTGAACACGCCTTCGTCTACGCCCTGCATAATGACGTTCTCAAGAATGGGTGCCAGCCTGAGAAGCAAGCGGTCTGCCATGCGATCGTGAACGGCTCGATTTGCGGGTCTGTGATAGATCTCAGCCAGCTGTTGGATGGCTGGCTTGCTTTCGATAGCCATCATCGCGTCACGTAGGGCAAATAGCTTGACAATCGCGTTGCCGCCCGCCTCCTCAATTGCTTGCTGTATTTCCTCGGTCATACAGTCAGTGATGTGCTCAGCCACAGCAAGAACAACATCATCTTTCGAAGAGAAGTAGAGGTAGAAGGTTCCTTGTGCAACGCCCGCGGCTTTCACAATCTCGCTCACGGGTGTAGCAGCCACGCTTTTCTGGGCAAGCAATCGCGCTGCTGCCTTGATGATGTCTGCACGTCGGGACTCTCGATTCATCCGTTCTGCTGCGCTCATGAAGTTGTCTCCTGCGTAGCTGACTGACTGTCAGTCATTATGCATTTGGAGAGCGTCGTAGTCAATGGCCACCGAGAGAGATATCAAGATCGCTGAGTCGTCGCGTTTTTCATGCTCAGCGCCGAGGCAGTAGATGTGAGTCATCATGTTTGCAGGACGTCTGCATCGTGGCTATTGCGTAAGCACGCGGGCAATGCGATGATCTGCGAATCCAAGAATACGAGGGCAGAGGTGTCAACTATGAAGGTCACGTTCCCCGGCGGGAAGCTCGTCCAGGCAGAGTATCGAGGATTCACCATTCAGACCGATCAATCAGAAGCATCCGGTGGAGCTGGTTCGGCGCCAAGCCCATTCGATTTGTTTCTTGCCTCCGTTGGCACCTGCTCTGGCTACTATGTGATGGCTTTCTGTCAGCAACGGGACATCCCAACAGACGAGATCGAACTGTCCCTGGACATGACTCACAATGAAGAGCGTCACCTAATCGAACAAATATCAGTCTCTGTCTCCTTGCCTGCAAGCTTCCCTGATCGCTACGTGGGTGCCTGTGTTAAGGCCGCCGAGCAATGCACAGTGAAGCGTCATCTCCATGATCCGCCTGAAATCGTTCTCACTGCCTCCAAGCGGTAGCCCCTTGGGATGGGCACTTCACCAAAACCATCGTTGAGGCGCTCTTGCTTCTTGATATCCGCCAAATCTGCACTTTGCCCTATACCGCATTCAGCTGAGCATAGTAGACGTCTAGAGAAGCATCTGTTATGATATGTCGCAACAATGTTTTGTTACGCCGCAATCCCAATAGGCGAATCGCTCTGGGTGCTATCTTCCTTAGGGGGAATCTCGAAAGATGGGAGAGAAAAAGAAACTGCTATATGTGCTCTGTGATTTGGAGGGCGCATCGCAGATATCGCCTGCCAATGCACAGGCGATCAATCACGGTTCTGAGCTGTGGCAGAAGGACGGTCGCAGATTCATTACCTCTGACGTGAAGGCTATCTGTGAAGCAGCCAACGAATTCGGAATCCATGAAATCGTCCTCAACGATTCACATGACAACGGCAACAGAACGCCGAATGTTCTCATGAAAGAGCTGCCAAACAATGTCCGCATCGTTCGCCGTCCGTACTTGCCTGGCAAGCCTCGTCACATGGTTCGCGGAGAACCCTTCGGGATGATTATCGTTGGTCAACACGCCATGGCTGGCGGCGGCGGATTCAAGCCACACACGATCTCTGGTCATATTGGAGAAGTCACAGTCAACGGGATCAGGGTTGGAGAAATCGGCCTGGAACTGGCCGCGTTCATGGGCACTCCTCTCCTAGCCGTTGTTGGTGAACAGGCGGCTATTGTGGAAGCAAAGGCCTTATGCCCGAGTACTGTCGGCATCCCTGTCAAGAGCCTAGAGAAAGACTGGTTCCCGCCGGCAACTGAGACTCGCTCCGCAATCCACGACGGAATTCTTGAAGCATTACAGAAGCGTGATGACGCGACTGGTCTGCGCCTAGAGTCACCCTTTCGCTTCACATTCAAGCCTGCCGCTGGATTTGTCCTCAATAAAGACAGGCGGTTCTTCCTCCATCGAACCGTGAAGCACAGGTTCTTTGGCAGGAGCAAGGGACAGATGAGGGCGAACGCCGCGTCTTGGGAAACCAAGACCATCATCGGCGGACTCTACGCCATTGGTTGCTGCCGATTGTTCACTGCCAAGCGCTCAGGCCATTCCCTATGAATCGAGCCACGCAAGATAGTTGGCCCTCGTTTCAGAGTGGCTCGTTGCCTATTCAAGGGTGCCAAGGAATGCGTAGCGATTTCCAATGTCACTTGCGTTATTCATCCGCTTTTCCCTTTTATCATCTCCTTTTTCGGCTACAATAAGGACTGCCTCTATTCTTGCGTGGCAGGAAGCACAGTCGAGGGGCACGAGTGTACTGGGAGGAGGATTAGATGAGTGATGCCGAACACGACGACATGATGTCTGTGGCCGATAGTCAAAGACAGCTCAACCGGCAAGTTCAGCAGATGAGCCATCCGTTATCTAGGGCAAGCAGATGGATGAAGCTCATAGCTGTTTTCGCGATTATCGGCGCCATCTGGACGCTCGTTAACAGCTGGTGGAGTTCGCTCTACATATGGCTTCCGTTGTGGACATCGATGCTCCTCTTTCAAGCTGCAACACACGTCAGCAAGGCGACAGCTGCAGGTAGCAAGGAGCAACTGATCGAGGCGCTCGACAAACTGAGATTGTATTTCAAGATCTCAGGAGTGCTCGCCCTTATTGGGATTCTTACTCTTGTGATTAGCCTGTTCTTCATCGTACCTCATTGGCTGAGTCTTTGGGGCCAAACCATCTAGCGAGACGCCATTCCCATCCGATCGAAGTTCAAACAAAGAGAGTCCTCCTACGAATCCGATACCTCTATGGAGTATCGAGAATCGCTGGAATGACGACTATCTGAAGAAATCCCTCTGAGTCGAATCGCACGTTCGTTCCCTGGTAGGCATGATCCGAAGTGGTCACCATGACCAGGTCGAGAGCGGGAACGAGATAGATCATTTGGCCTCCACCCCCTCGTGCTGACTGAATCTGGTACGTGATGTTGGTCGCGGCATCCCAATAGGACGAAAGCCACCACCAGTATCCGTAGCCGGAGAAGGGATCGAAGGAGACCTGATGAGAGAGAGATGACTTAACCCACGAACTGGGGATGATTGGCGTGCCATTCCATTCGCCGTCCTGCAGATACAGCTGACCGAATTTTGCCAGCTCACGGGGCGTGAAATACATGAACCATCCGCCAGTGTGAACACCGTCCGCATCCTGTCCCCAGTACTCGGGAGCTATGCCAAGCGGAGAAAAAAGAGTCTCGCTGGCAAACTCGCATGTTGTTTGTCCGGTGACCTCCATGAGGACGGCCGACGCCAGGTGGGCCAGTCCTGTGCTGTAGTTGAATCGCACACCCGCTCCATACGTTAGCGGTCCGGCAACAACATCATTCACGACATGCTGCAGCGAGATCATGTCGAGTGGAGCCGTCGGCTCCCAGAACAATCCCGCTTGCATGGTGAGCAGATCCCTCACGGTAATGCGTTGCTTCGTCGATCCTGCTTGCTCAAAGGGCTCAGGAAGCAGATCAGAAACAACCTGATGGATGCTCTCAATGTAGCCACGTTCTAGAGCAATCCCAACGAGCGCAGACATAATGCTTTTGGAGACAGATGCAATCTCGTAGCTGTGGGTGGCATTCTCACCATTGAAATAGGTCTCAGATACGATCCTCCCATGACGGAGAATCAACAGACTATGTAAGGATGCGAGACTTCTAATCTCTGCAATGCCCTCTGCAAGAGCTGTCCCATCCATTCCTTCAGCTTCAGGCGTGGAGAAGACCCACTCATCCGCAGTACCAGAGAGGTCGGTCCGTGTACCACTGACACTCCAGGTGAAACTTCCGAAGTCGCAGCAAGATGGTTCGGTGTCTGAAGCAAGTATTGGAGTCGATCCAAGAATCATGACAGCAACAAGCAACGACATTCGATTGATTGCATGCATCGCGAGTCCTCCATTCTCCGAGAGTGACACCTGCATTGGCCGATCTCCACTGATTGGAATCGCAACAATCATCCTTATTATCTCAGTTGCTTTGTACACAGTTTACACAAGAACACTCGGTTTGCGCTCTTCCCAGGGTATGAGTCAAGATGAGCCCTCCGCGAGCGGGGCCATGTAGAGACACGAGTGTCTTGGACGCCACTACACGTATTCGTGTAGACTAGGTTTAGAAATCCCCATCTGGAGGCATCTCATGGCGAAATCACAAGATAAGAAGAGCTCAACTGACAAGAAGAAGGCCGTGAAATCTATCAAAGAAAAACGCGCAGCCAAGAAGGCCAAGAAGGCTGAGAAGGAGAGTCAGGCGTAGTTTCTTCGGTTGAATCGCGGCATTGGGCTCGCCCAATCCCTCCCATCCGCAAGATCAAATCCGGTTGCCCTTGACAAGCTAGAGTACTTTGCTTTGCTCAGGATTTGGCATCGCATCGGCAATCGCATAGGTCATGCTATGCCGTCTTCCACAAGGCTACTGAGATCAGGTGTAGCATCGTTCGCGAAGCTGTAGCGATGCCAGAGATAGGCGATTCGATAAGAAGGATCAGAAGTCAATCGGAATCTTGCTCAAGAGAAACGCAAAGCAACTCGCCACAGGCGAGTTGCCGTTGCCCAAAGCCTTACCACTCCGTACTGAAGACCTGATCGATGAACCGTCGCAGGTGGTTTTGAAGCGCTACTGTGCAGGCTTCGACATCCCTCGCCAGCGCGCCTTCAAGGAACGCACCAACATCTCCCTTCAGATTGACGAAGTAGCTGTTGGCGATTGCCGGGCCGAGTGAATATCGTGCCCGAGCGAATTGATACACAAGCAGCTTCTTCTGCTTGATCAGAACTGAGTTGTGGGTTGCGCCATCAACTACAGCATGGAACTGCATATCGTGGCTGCGCAGGGACTCAAGAGGCTCATCTTCTTCGATGTCCTCGTAGAGAAGCCTGAGATCTTCAAGCTCCTCATCGGTAATCCGCTCGGCAGCCAATTTGCTTACCAGAGAAGAGAGACTCCATCGAATCTCGGACAACTCCCGAAACTCACGAATCCCAATATCCTTCACGTAGAATCCTCGTCCGGGTGCGCTCGATACGAGACCTTCCTCCTTGAGTCGAATCAACGCTTCTCGAACTGGTGTTCGACTTACGTTGAATTCCTCTGCAAGCACCTTTTCGTTCAAAACGGCGCCCCCGACAAATTCAGGAGAGACAATACGTTCCCTTAACTCGAATAGTAGATCATTGCCCATGGAAGAACTGTATCCGAGAGCCGGAGCATAGTCGAACATGTCGTTATCTCCCTATTCACACTATCCCTGATGGCAACCCTTCTAGGGCTTCGTAGCCAGTTCAAGCGACAATCCCGCGGAAACAGCCGACTGTCTCCGCGGAAAGCGCACTCTAGATCATCGCCAACGCTTCAAGTCCCGCACCCAACTGCATCCCGACAAGTTTCCGAATCGGAATAACTGAGTAGTCCAAGTTGGCAACCACAGCTTCGTGATGTGCCTTGAAAATGCTTTCGGCAGCGTCTATGGCTGCATCGAATTCAGGTCGCGGATCCTTCGCACGTGCCTCATCAAGCAATCTGAGGACCATTCCCAGAAGAAGCAAGTGATAAAACGGATTCACAGCTTCGTTGTCAAACAGCTCAGCCACTGTAGCCATCTTCTCCATGTCCGGACTCTTGGCAGCATAGGACTTCTCTGCTTGAAGATTGTCTGGCATGGTTTCGAAGTAGTGCTCGACAGCCGTCCGCAAGGACGACGTATGCGTAATGTGCTCAGCGACCACGTCATATTCTGTCTTGAGGGAGGCAAACAGCTTCTCGGTTCGTTCCAACCGCGCCATCACTGCATCTCGACGAATGACATCCGATGAGCTTAAGTTGTCCACACGCGCATCGTAGAAATACGGGAGCTCGCAAACCAATGTCAGCGGATTGCAGAATTGCTGAGAATACCCATAGGAAGAAGAGCCTGCTCGGATGATTTGTCCAGGATCCTTGTCCGTGTTCTCGGCAAGGAACTCGTAGGCGTCCTTGATACTTGGGAATTTATAGACAGCATCTGCCAGTTTGATTGCATAGGGCATTTCAGGTTCGCCCAAACTCAGTGGCAAATCGTACTTCTTCGCGAGCGCGTACAGAGTATCGTACCAAGCTGGCAGATCCTTCGAGATGTATGCATAGACACCACCGAAGCCAGCATTATGCAATGAGTAGATGAAGTCAGGATGCAGATCCTCGATCAACTTCATCAGTACCTTGGTTTCGGGAAGAGGGGAATCGAAATGGAGGGTCTTGTAGTCAACGGGGAAACTCCACTCGACTTGCTCAAACGAAGCTGGGCGGAAGAAGTTGCGTGCGTAGTTCTCTACAGTAAACGGTCCTTTGAACCAGCCTTCATTCATCTTGGTGCCGTCAGGATCGACACACTTGATGAGATAGAACGTCATATCTAGATTGTTCAGCAGCTCGTCATCCTGACAGAGTATTTCAGCCAGATGATCGGCAACCAGACTACCAATCGGCTCGTTGGGATGAGGGCAAGCATAGAACAACCCCGTACGTTTCCCTTCTCCGATTTTAATGACGTGAATCGGATGTCCATTCCGTGACTGTCCCTCGACAGTCACCGTGACCTTTGTCGGGTACTTCTCGGCCAAGGTCATCGTCCGTTGGTCGAGCTCGTCAACCGTATAGAAATGATCCCATTCGGGGAGCGCGTCAAGAATTTTCTCGAATTGCAATGCTGCCTCCTATTTATTCTTCTGACGGGGATCAAACGCATCGCGTAGTCCATCGCCAACAAGATTAAACGCAAGTACAGTGAAGAATATGGCCAATCCTGCTGAAGTCGCCAAATGCGGTGCCTGGCGTAGAAATGTCCGTCCCGTGCCAATCATCGATCCCCAGCTCGCTGTTGGCGGCTGCACACCGTATCCCAAGAAGGACAATGAACTCTCCAGAAGAATAGCGCCAGCTACATTCACTGTGGCCATGACGATGATTGGAGCCAGTACATTGGGAAGTAGGTAGCGAGTCATGATGCGCACACGGGAGGCGCCAATGGCTCGAGCACCCTCAACGAAATCCTGTTGCTTCAATGTCAAAACACTGCCACGCACTACACGCGCATACTGAGCCCACATCGTCAATCCCAAGATGATCATGATGTTTATCAAGCTGGGCGGTACGATTGCTACGACGGCAAGGATCAGAAGCAACGCAGGAATAGACATAAGGATGTCAACCAATCCGCTGATAATCGTATCAACAGGCTTGCCGAAGAATCCAGCCATCAATCCCATCCAAACGCCAATCACCATCGAAAGCCCGGCGGCGATAAACCCTACTGACAGCGAGACACGAGCCCCCATCATCAGTCGGCTCAAGACGTCTCGTCCCAAGTCGTCGGTGCCAAGCCAATAGGTTTGGTTGGGTGCAAGCAACCGATCCTTCAAATGAATCTCCAGCGCATCATGGGGCGTAATGTAGGGGGCAATGATTGCGGCTATATAGATCAAGAGGAGGAAGCAACCGGCAATCACAGACGCCTTATTCTTCTTAAACCGAGTCCAATGTTGGCGGAATAAGCTGCTGCTCCATCGATCTGACAGACGCCGTATTCTTGCTTCCATTTTTGTCATGTCAGTACCCCTCTCAGTCATAGCGAATTCGCGGATCGATAAACCCGTAGACCAGATCCGTCAAGAGATTCGCCATCACAACAGCTCCAGATCCAATCAGGATAATTGCTTGTACAACCGGATAGTCGCGATTGGCCAGCGATTGATACGCAAGTCGCCCCAAGCCCGGCCAGGCAAAGATGGTCTCGATCAGAACGCTCCCTGAAAGCAGATAGGCAAGAAAAAAACCGAACATGGTTACAATAGGGATGGCTGCATTGCGAAGTGCATGCTTCACGAGAACAGACCGCTCGAGTAAGCCCTTTGATCGAGCCGTTCGGACGTAGTCTTGCCTGAGAACCTCAAGGAAGCTCGATCGAATCATTCGCGTTAGCGAACCTGCCATTCCAAAGCCGAGTACAAATCCAGGCATAACGAACGTCTTCCAACCCCCCATACCACTTGTCGGAAGCAATCGCCAGTTGACAGAGAATAGAAGAATAAGCATAAGTCCAAGCCAAAAACTGGGCATCGACATGCCAAAGAGAGAGAAGCCCGTGCTCAGATAATCAATGGCCGAGTTCTGCTTAAGAGCAGAGACGATACCAAGCGGGAAGGCCAAACACATCGCGACACCGTACCCAACCAACCCCAATACAATAGTCGGCCACATTCGTGCCCTGATTAGCGGCCACACAGGGCTACGAAAACGAATCGAGTTACCCATCTCACCCTTGAAGATATTACCCAGCCACTTGAAGTATTGAATGTGCAAGGGTTGATCAAGTCCCCATTTGGCACGCAATTGGTCGAGCATGGATGCCTCGACATCTCCACCACTGTAGCCGCCAGTCCCGAAACCAATGAGAATGCGGATGGGATCTCCAGGCGTTGCATGCAGGATGACAAACACAATAACTGTGATTGCCAGAATAATCGGGATTGCGGCAAGCAGTTTTCGGATCGTGTATTGCAGCACAGTCTGCCTCCGTCATAGAAGAAGCGTGACCCGGCAGTAAGGCCGGGCCACGCACGAGGTTCTCGTTTCTTGAATTTACTCGTCGAGCCAGACCTTGTACAGCCAATCCATCTGCCCGAGCGGCAATTCTGACATGCCCATAACCTGGCTACTAAAGAAGCTGAACGCAGGCCATGCGGCAACCTGGATGAGCGGGGGATCCATCATCCACTGATCCTGGTACTGATTGTAGAACTGCTGTCGTCGTTCCATGTCCGTCGTTGTCTTTCCTGTTTCAAGAAGCGAATCGACAACGATATTGGAGTAGAACTGGAGGTTGAAGGCACCCTGTGTATGGTGGTACTGCTCCTGCAGGGCAGGCGTGAAGCCTACACCATACTGGACTACGTCGATGTCGAATTCACCAGCAAACGCCTTGTCGAGCCATGTGCCAAATTCCAGCGATTCGATCTGCAGGTCAATGCCGACAGCTGCATATTGCGTCTTCATGATGACGGAAATCTGCTCTAGCTCGATGCCTCCCGAGGGTACGAGAAGCGTTAGTTGAAGTGCTTCGCCGTCTTTGTCACGAATGCCATCGGCATCCGTATCCGTCCAGCCAGCGTCGGCTAGGAGCGTACGAGCCTGTGCAGGATCGTACTTGTACAGCTCAGCATACTTGTCATTGACTGATTGGTCGAAGTACATGCCTTGAGAACGCGGCATAGGGGAATTCGGTACATAGGAGTAGCCATAGAAAATGGCATCGCCGATGGCTTCACGATCCAGGGCATTGAACAATGCCTGACGAACGCGAATATCCTGAAGCGTCTCGTTCTGGAAGTTAAATCCGGCTTGAACAAACTGAACAATGGGATCCAAGAACACCATCAGATCGGGATCGGCTTCGACTGTGGCAACATCCGCCATCGAACCGTAAATCGTGTGAATTTCACCAGCAAGAAGCGCGGCAAATCGGACTGCCGATTCGGGGATTACTTTCACGACATAGTTGTCAAGGTAAGGACGCCCGCGCCAATAGTTCTCGTTGGCTATGAGACTGACGTACTCGCCTGGTGCCCATTCGTCGAGAATGAACGGGCCCGTTCCCATCGGCGCACGAATCGTACCATCGAGGCCAACCTCTTCAGTATAGGCCTTGGAGATGATGTGTCCGATCAGAGCTAGGTCGTCCAGGAAGAATGGCGTCGGATCAGTCAGGTTGAATTGAACCGTGACATCATCAATGACATCAATCGTGTCAATTGAGGAGAAGTTCTGCTGGCGGGCAGCTCCCGACGTCGGATCAAGAACCGTTTCAAACGTGAACTTGACATCTTCGGCTGTGAACGGTGTGCCATCCTGCCAAAGAACGCCTTCTTGCAGATGGAAAACCCATGTCAGCTCATCGGTGTTTTCCCACGACGCGGCAAGACAAGGATCGAAACCCGTTAGACCTGGCGTGTAGGTGACAAGCGTTTCATAGATCTGACTCGACACATTGCTCGATGAACCATCTGTGTTGAGGATAGGATTGAGATTCGACGGCTCATCGCCCCCAAGATAGAACGTTCCGCCGTACTTCGCTTCTTGGGCTAGACATACTGTCGAGACCAAAAGAACTCCGATTAGAAGCATCCAGCTCAGCTTTCTTTTCATGCACAACCTCCTTGGATTGGGCAACAATGCGTGCTGTCTCGAAAAGGCGAATCGAGGCATTGCGTACCACAGACAGTATCCTGTGTGCATACTGTCAGTATTTGGTACTCATACAATTTGTATCATACGGATGTTCAGAAGGATGTCAATCCCGGATTATGAGTCAATCCGCGTTTTTTGCTGGGATTGTGTGTTGTCATTCCACGAGCGTCGATCGTTGACCTGAACTCCCAATCAAGCTATATTTCGTTCATGGCCAGAGATATATTCTTGGAATTGAAAGAGCGCATTGTCCAGGCGAGCTACCCGCCAGGAGGAGCGTTGAATGAGAAGCAATTGGCAGAGGAGTTCGGAGTTAGCCGAACACCGGTTCGTGAGGCTCTTGTTCGATTAGAATGCGAGAACCTTGTGGCAAGTTCTCAGGGCCGAGGCTTCTATGTGAAGGAAGCCAGCATCCGGGAATGCCGAGAAGTCACCGAGATTCGGCTGCACATTGCGGAGCTCGTTGGACGAGCCATCGCAGAAAGAACGACTCCAGCGGCCATTGAGGAGTTTCGTGCCCTACTGGCCGATATTGGAGACACTGAGGACTCAGCCATGCTTCGCAAACATGATGTGCAGTTTCACACCTTGGTCGACGCGGCAACAGGCAATCACTCCCTGGTCGGGCTTCAGAAAAGGATGGCGAATCAATTCGCCAGGATTAGAAATACGCTTGATCCTGCGCTGGATGATTTGCATTTTTCCTGTTTGAATGATGACCTCACAGCATTGATCGCTGGGCTGGAGGGCAATGACCCGGCCCAGTGCGCAACTGTCCTGCGCGAACATTTGATGCGGTTCGTACGTCAGCTCTTCTCGCCGGAGTGGTAGCCTTTGCTCTAGCCACTAGTCACTTCGCTCGTCACTGCTTCCTCTCTTGCGAGCACGTTGCCGAGCCACAGGCTCGTAGCCAACTGTCCACTTACTCCCCCATGGGAACTTGAAGGAACACCGTGGGAATCTAATCGACTGGTTAGAGTGACCCACATGGCAATCATTCCCCTGCACAGTAGAATTACCTTTAGCGACTGATAGCAAGAATCAATGGTTGTCCGCAGGGGCGACTCTCAAACCATCAGGAAAGCGGGTACTGGATAGTGAGCCAAGATTGGAAGCTGAAATGCGTCGGCTGCGGGGCCACATATGCCCCTCCCCGATTGCACTGCGATCAGTGTACTGGTTTGCTACGCTCGCACTATGAATCAGCTGCATTCAGGCCGATAGATCAGCCCAATCTATTCGCATTCCACGATTGGCTTCCTCCGACAGCCTTGTCTAAGCTTCCAATCGGAACGCGCGTGTATCGATCGGAGGGGTTGTCCAAGAAGCTGAAACTTGGGAATCTCACGATTGCCTTCAGCGGCTACGCACCTGCCATTGGGGCTGGCAATCCGACGGGTTCGTTCAAGGATTTCGAAGCCACTCCCACGATGCTGTACTACCGCGAGCATGGCATTGAGTCGCTCGTGCTAGCTTCGGCTGGGAATACGGCGCGTGCGTTTGCCTATGCTGCTGTGCAAAACGATTTTCCTGTCGTCATTGTCGTTCCTGAACGCGCGCTAGAGAGATTGTGGATTCCTTGCCAACCAACAGATGCTATTAGGCTCGTTGTGTTGGAAGGATGTGACGACTATGCCGTCGCCATACAAACAGCAAACCTGATCGGCCAAGTGCTTGGAGTCGCAAACGAAGGCGGGGCCCGCAATGTCGCTCGACGTGATGGCATGTCCACGGCAATACTGGAATATGCCAAGCAAGTGAATGCCCTGCCCGTCCACTACTTCCAGGCCATCGGGAGCGGAACTGGAGCCATCGCTACGTGGGAGGCATCACAACGCTTGATTACCGCTGGCATTGGCAACAAGCTCCCATGTCTCCATCTATCACAGAACGCGCCGTTTGCTCCTGTTCACGACGCATGGACACAGGACTTGCCCATCGAGCCTGACACTGATGTTTGTGGCCAGCTGCGGCGCATCGACAAGATTGATGCACTCGTGTTGGCCAATCGAATGCCACCCTATGCCATTCCTGGCGGAGTTCGCGATGCGCTAGGGTCAACGGATGGACAAACCTATGCTGTGACCAATGACGAGGCTAAAGCTGCATCGGCGTTGTTCTTAGAAACAGAAGGTCTTCCCATCGGACCCGCAGCCTCTGTCGCCACTGCTTCGCTTATCCAAGCCATCGAGCAGAAGCAAATTGACACGGATGACGCAATCATGCTTCACATTACTGGGAACAATGAATCACTCATCCAACGGGATTTCTCCTTGCACAAGATCGCCCCAATATGGCAGGTTCGCCCTGAAGCCGTTACCGAGGATTCGATTAGGGCTGTTAGCCATCACCTTGCCCGTCCTCGCTAGACATCAGAAGATATCGCTCGCTTCCTTTGCCTTCTTTGCCATCAGTCAGCACTCACGTATAATGCCTCAAACCGCATCTCATTGAGGCGCGGCTTCATCATTCATAGTCCTAGAGGGGAGCCCGTATGAGTCAGGAAGAGAAGAACGAGCAACAAGCCGCAAGCTCGAAACTAAGTGAGGATTGGGTCTCTGTAATTGTGGGCCTTGCCATTGTCCTCATCGTAGCTCTCTTCAGGTTCACCTCCATTCCGTGGCCGCTGTTTGGGATGTTCACATGAGTGGTGCACGCAAGAACTCTCGAACAACTGCAATGTTTATTGGCCTGGCACTCATCGCCGTTGCCGCCATCGTTATCGCCGAGCTGGATAGCGGCATATCTGCTTGGTTCAAGAGTCAAGGCATTGGCAAGAACCCTTTGGAGTACCCACTTGTCGCCGTGGCCCTCGGTCTCTTCGTGAACGCTATCCTGAAGGCGACCAAGACTCATGCTATGCTGCAGCCAGCTATGCGTACTGAGTTGTTCCTCAAGATCGGCCTCATACTCATGGGCGCACGCCTTGATATCACACAAATCCTCAGCCAAGGCCTAGGCGGCCTGATCCAGGCAGTCATCATGGTCACGTGTGTCTTCTTCTTCACCTGGTGGCTGGGCACGAGATTGAAGATCAATGAGCAGCTGAAAGCCGTAATGGCAGCTGCTGTATCCATCTGCGGTGTCTCAGCGGCAATCGCCGCTGCTGGGGCAGTTGTTGCCAAGAAGAAAGAGATCACTTACGTCACTGCTCTTGTAATCTGCACCGCTATTCCATTGATGATCGCCATGCCGTGGATCGCTCAAGCGATAGGACTGCCAGCGGATGTTGCCGGTGCCTGGTTCGGTGGCAATATCGATACCACTGCAGCCGTTGTCGGCGCGGGCACAATTCACGGAGAAGCCGCTCAAGCTGTTGCGACAGTCGTCAAAATGTCACAGAACGCGCTTATCGGAGTTGCCGCATTCCTGCTCGCCCTGTACTTCGTGGTTCGCGTTGAAAAGAAGCCGGATGAGAAACCGGGGGCTTCAATGATCTGGCACCGTTTTCCCAAGTTTGTGTTGGGATTCATGTTGGTGTCTGTACTTGCGTCGTTTGGGCTGTTCAGCTCAGACATCGTTGGTGCATTAAAGGTACTCTCCAAGTGGGCGTTTGCGATGGCCTTCTTCTCCATTGGTCTTGAGCTATCCGTGCGTGAACTTGGCAAGATGGGTTGGCGCCCACTAGCCGTCTATGGCGCTGCGACGGTATTCAATACCGTTCTGGCATTGGGCGTAGCATGGATTGTCTTTGGAGTATTGGGGTTCTAGCCCGAAGCGACACATAATAGCGATCCTAGGAGGCCGCCATGATCGTCGTTCGCAAAGAGTTGTGCCCACAGAACCATGCCTGCCCCACACTACCGCTCTGTCCCGTCGGCGCCATCTCGCAAGAAGGCTTCAAGGCCCCAACTGTAGACAATGACAAGTGCATCTGTTGCTGCAAGTGTGTCAACAGCTGCGCTGTGTTCGTGTCTATTGGCTGTTGTGAAAACGGACCGGATCCACGACTGCCATAGTCACTCGACACACCAGAACAAGAAGGGACAAGCAGACCAACATGCGACAGCAATATCACTTTCGCCCTACTAAGAAGGGCGTTCTCATCTGGGATGTTCATCGTTTGGTCGAGTTGACCAAGGACCTTCCCATCATTGAGATCCCCGTCTGTGAGATCCGAGAGTTGGATGAAACTTTCTGGTTCGATGGCAATAACGACCTGCCCACTTGCCGCCGAATCGCGTTGCATGCCAAGCTAATCAACGAGACAGATCTCGCCTACCCGATCATCCTCTCGCAAGACGGGCACGTGATGGACGGCATGCATCGGGTATGCAAGGCCCTGATTGAAGGCAGAAAGACAATCCTCGCTGTCCGCTTTGACGTAGATCCGGAACACAACTATATGGACGTCTCGCCTGATGATCTCCCGTACTGAATAGCACAAAGTTGTGAAATAAACCTTTGTGCCGTAAAACCAAGATATCCCCCCAGATCAAGGAGAACACCTCATGTCGTTTACCATTCAGCGTCTGGATTCACCATCAAGTGAGACCGTCAAGTCAATCCTAGATGCAATGAGCGAGCGCGACGAAGTGTATTCACACACGGATCATCAATCCGAGCATGCCTTGGCTCACTTGCCTGAACAGACACGGGTGTTTACAGCGGCGGACTCGCGGGGACCTATTGGCCTGCTGGTGTTCTGCCAAGGCGTTTTCGATCCTTGGGGGGCGCCAACGGATATGCTAGGGACCAATCCAATACTTCCAAATGGGGAGATTGCTGAAGAGGTCCACTCGGCGCTGCTTGCTGAAGCCAAGAGTTGGGCGACCGAAACGAGTACGGGCGGTCTGGAGATCTTCCTACCCATGGGACCAGCAAATATGCAGCGCGACGAAGCCTTAGATGGCTTCTACGAGACACTCGGCTTCGATCGGTTCTACTATACGATGACGCGCGACATCTCATCCTTGAGTGATGTGGAGCATAGCGATATACCCATGAAAATCGTTCCTGCGTCGTCGATCTCTGTTGACGAGCTTTACATCAATTTCGCAGATAGCCTTGCCCACGGTGAAATCGAGTTTATGTCTAGCATGCCGGATGACGACCAGCGCGAATACTTCGAATCACTCGTCGAGGAAACAATCAGCCACAAAGGATCACTCGCATTGCTCGGAGATGTTGGAGTCGTCGGATTCACGTTAGTTACTACAATGCCAGATGCAGGAGCGCACTTGGCGTGGATCGGAATGCTGCCAAATCATCGTGGTAAGGGACTCGGGCAGAGCCTTCTTTATCGAACGATGACCGCATGTCAGACTACCGGCGCCCGCCTGCTCTCTCTGTACACAGACTCAACTGTTGACGCGCAGTCGCTATATCTCAACCTGGCATTCGAACCTGCTGGAGCGTTGGCCTATCGCTGGAAGTCCAAGAAGACGTCGGCAATCTAGCCCGCCTGCTGGCCTGAACAGCGATAGGGCTAGAGGACTACTTTCGAACTCCGTTAGCCCGTTAACAGTGCCAGGCTAGCCACCCGCCTGACTGATTCCTGACTCCGCTGAATGAACACCTTGAGGGCTATCGCCTCCTCCAATTTGGTCGATTTCTGCTACTCTCCGCTCAGTGCGGGCGAACATCGGCATTGCGGCCACAACCTGCTCAGGTTATGGACATAAAGCCAGGTAACTTCTCGAAGTCTACCAGCGGAGCTCC
>Ga0233431_1001247_pt1 | contig 45637 bp, 43 predicted proteins | sample SI_118_April2016_FD_179867 | JGI IMG/M metagenome (GOLD analysis project Ga0233431, IMG submission 179867) | Seawater microbial communities from Saanich Inlet, British Columbia, Canada - SI_118_April2016_200_MG | ecosystem: Environmental > Aquatic > Marine > Inlet | place: Canada: British... | reverse complement strand
AGGCTTGCAAGATTAGTTAGAAAAACTTGTGCTTTTTCAAAAAATTTTGAAATGCATGAAGGAATACTTAGGTGGTTTATCCAAGATTATAATGAAAATATTTATCAGTCAAATTGATCCACCGCCTATTAACAAGAATGATAATTATTTTTCTTTAAATTGTGATGAAAACTTATCTAATGAATATAAAGTAATTCATCCACCACCACATGTTTATTCTTATTATGCAAAAGAACTGACAAAATTTATGGAAGAAGAGGGAATTATTAATGAATAATAAAATTTGGAAATATTTTTTAATATTTTTTACTATAGTTATTGTTTTAGAACTAGGAATATATGTATCAGATTATGATACCAAATTAGTTAAAAAATCTTTATTTTATTTTGATTATGATTTACCTAATCACAAAATATCAGAAAATAACGAATTACTATACGAATTACAACCATATACATTTCATAGTTACGAAAATAATAGGAAAGTTACAATAAATGAATTTGGGTTTAGAGATAAAAAGAGGACAAAAGAAAAACCTGAAAATATAACAAGAATAATTATTGTAGGAAGTTCAAATACATATGGTTTTGAAGTTAGTGATAATGAAACTTATCCATTTCAATTAGAAAACTATCTTAATGAAAATTATCAGGGAAATTATGAGGTTTGGAATGCAGGAATTTCTAGTTACATGCTGTCTCAAGAACTTGAATTATCAAAAAGAGTTATAAAAAATTATAATCCAGATATTTTGATAATCCAATTAGCTAATGAAGGTAGAAGATTTTTTTTAGAAGATTATGACACTACAGTTTTTTTAAATAACAACAAAGAATTGTTTCATGAAAATATTCCTTTATTAATTTCCGGAAATAATTTTTTTCGTAGTATTCATCATTTTTTTATTGAATATTCTGGAATGTATAGGATAATTTCAATGAAAATTAATCAACTAATTGTTAAAATAAATTTAGAAGACAATTGTGAAAATATTACCTGCCTTAAACAAAAATATTATGTGAGATATTATTACTATGGTGATTATGTTTCTCAAAAAAAACTTAATGATTTTTTAAGTGAAGATTATGATTTTGAAATAATCTTTTTTGATCCTGTTTTTGTCACAACTTTTAACATTGATTTAACAAAAAAAAATATTCATTATTTTTATTTGAATTCTTCAAACAAACCTGAAGAATATATGTTATTACATCCACCTTCGCATGTTTATGCTTATTATGTAAATCAATTAGGAAATTATTTAGAAACAAATAATCTTATAGAAAAATAAATTTCACTTCTTTTTTTTAATTAATGAAAAACCAAATATCGTAGCAATACCTAAAACTACAGCAGATCCAAAAATAATCAAACACCTATTACAAACGTCGCAACTTTGATCAATGCTACAAGTCATCATTGTTGGGTCTCCAAAATTAAGAATACTGTGGTTACATTGAACAATTGTTGCAGTTAGAATTAAAATTAGTGAAATAAATAAAATAATATTTTTAATCTTAAATAGATCTTTTTTTGTATTAACAATAAAAAACGATTTTAATAAAATTATAAACATTAAACCTAAAAATATAACAGAAACAATTAAATCTTGATGATGAAATGACATTATGGAAGTTGCAAGGTATATTCCTGTTCCAATTAAAATTAGGCTCATTAATTTATTAATATTATGAAATATTTTTCCAGTTTTTTTTGCAAAATTTAAAATCTTTCCTGAAAAAAAAGCGAATAAAATTGATGGACTAATGATACCAATTCCAAAAAAAACTATATCAATAAAAATACCTTTTGAAGTAGCTATCATTAAACTTAAATAAGGAAGTGTACAAGGACTAAAGCTTAACATCAAAGCAAAACTACTTCCTAGAAGAAATGAATTTTTAATTAATGGAAAATTAAGTGGATTAATTCTGTTAAACAAAGCTAATATTCCTAGAATACTAAAGAGTACTCCCATTCCAACTTTAATTCCATTTGCAATTGATGATGAAAAAAGACCAAATAATAAATAACCAAATAATACAAATGCAATAATAAAACCTAATATGAATTTACCATAATCAAGAAAATGTTTTTCTTTATTAAAAAATCTATATAGAACTATAGGAAATAAAACAATTACACAAGGAGTAAATGCTGCAATTATTCCTGAAGCAAGTGATAAAATTATGTTCATAAAGAAAAGGTACTAAGAACTTCTATATATTATTTTGTTTGAACCCTTAAACATTCTTAAGGTTTACAGATCCCTAAAGAAACTACAATGTTATTCGGTTCATCACTAATAATTGATGTAGCAAGGTATGCTTTTTCTTTGAAATCAGTACAACCACCATAACTAAATTCAATTTTTTTATCACTACTTTTTTTCGCATAAAAAATATAGGGTTTTTGCCATTTATCTAAAGTTTCACTAAATATTTTTTTAATTTCAAAAGTAGCATAATCGCAGGAATTTGAACCTGGACATTTACTATTATCATTAAAACAATCTTGAATAATTACTGAAAAATCAGGACCACATTGAGTATCCGTTCTCATTAGAATATTTAATACAGATTGAGAAAGTTGTGAATCAATAATGTCATTTTTATTATCAATATTTTTATTTGAAAATAGTATAAAAAATATTATTATTACTAAAAGAATTACAACTAATACAAGTCCAATTATTTCTGCTTGTCCCTTATTAGCTGTAGATTTCAATTTCTATCACTCCAAAATTTTTCTTTGCTTCAAGAGCATTATATACAATTACAGGATTAAAAAAGGTTTGAGTAGAAGTAAGGTCCTCAGGAACATTATTGTAAATTTCAGTTGTTTGCCAATCAGTTTCATATTCATTAATTGTAATTTTTGCGTGTCCAAATAATTGATTATAATATAACTGATTTTTTGAAACAGTATTAGCAAAAGAATCAATTGCTAGTTTATCATAACAATCTTTTAGAATTACATTTTCAAAACTACATCTTAACTCAGGTAAATAATCCATTATTTGTGCTTTTTTATATTCAGTTAATAAAACAAGTTGTTCAATTTGTGTTCTTGCGTTTGCTTTATCTTTTGCTACAACAACAACAAGTACAAAAAATAAACTTATGAATAAAAATAATACTATGAAAACAGTTTGCATTGTTTCTAGTTGTGCTTTCTTTGATTGTATTTTTTGTAGTTTCATTTTAATATACAGGTGGACAGCTTAATTTTACAAGCACTTTATTATCCTTAACTAAAACTATTGCATAATTATACAACTCATTATAATGTGCTTTTGTGTGTTTAATATCTGTTGTTAATCTAATTATTTCATTTAATCTTACTTTTGCATTGGAGTAAGGGCATTGTTGAAGAGAAGACAATTTTTCAACTCTATCTAATCTAGTTTCTGCTACTTTTTTAAGTTTTTCAAATGCTCTTTTCATTCCACATTTATATCTAGTTGGATCTTCTGAATAAATTGCTGCAATTAATGAAGCTTCATCAACATAATACACATCCCCAATAGGGACAAAATTATTTCCTTGTTTAATATAATAAGTAACTCTTCCAAAATCATAAATTCTATATTCATTTTTAAAACGGCTCTCAAATAAATCACCGTTTGAAAAACTACTAAATCCTGGGTCAATAGGTGTAATTTGAACTAAACTTACATCTTTATCATCAATATTTTTTAAACTTCCAAGTTGAGATACTCTAGGATTCTCTTCAAAGGTTATATACCGAATTTTATCATAATTTTCATTATCAATTTCTCGATAATTTCTGACTGTAGTTTTATCAATATTTGAAGGAAGACTAGTATTAAGAGCTGCCATTTCCGGTGAATCTTTTAATACATATTTAACTTGATTACTTGTAATATAAGTAAAAAATTCAGATTTAAATGGAAGCTGAAAATACTTACTATACCCTAACATTTTTCCTGAAATCGTATCTGGAGAAAAAATTACATCTCTAATTTCAACGTGTCCTATTTCTGATTCTTCAATAGTGTAATAACCACAGGTAAATTCAAATCTTGCTCCACCGAGTTCTACTAAATTTTCAGATTGGACATTTAATTGAGTTGTTTTTAAAATTAAATCAGTATATGTCTTAACATCAGTAACATATGATTCAGTTGCAGTTCTTTTTAATTTAGGAACTATAGAAATACCTGCTAATAGAATTATCCCTCCAATAATTAAAATATATATCCAATTAAATTGGATGCTCACCTGCCCTTTTTTCATGAATGTAAAATATTGTAATAATTTAAGTTATTAAATTTTTGTGTTAGAGATTATAAAGAAAACTTAATAAACCTATTAATTTCTATTTTTTTCATGCGTAAAAAATCTCAAGTAACAATTTTTGTTATTTTAATTATAATAATTCTAGTTGTTGCTGGATTTATGTTTTTTTCAACAAACAAAGCAAGAATTGATGAAATTAGAGTTTCTCAAGACACAAATCTAAAAGAAATAACTCCAGTTAAAATTTATATTGAAAATGTAATTAGAGATTTAATGATTGATGGACTTTTTATTTTAGGAAAACAAGGTGGAGTAATGTATGAAACAACATGGCCTTATTGTAAACAAGAAGATCCAGTTTATACAAAAGAGCATAGAATGTGTAATCAATCAGGAACATATGATTATTTGAATTATCCTAAATATTTAGAAAATACTCCTTATTTGCATCAGAGAGTTGGTGTTGGAATTAATGAATCAAGATTTGATGAACCTGATATGGTAACACATGCGAGTAAAGAACCTTTGCAACAACCTTATGCTTATCCTCATTATGGACTAGAAAAAGCAAGTGGATATTTGTATGGTTCAAATACACCTTTTCCAGTTATAACAGGTATGTCTCACCCTAAATCAATTGAATATCAATTGTCAAATTTTACTGCGGTTCATTTTCCTTCAATGCTTGATTTTACAGATTTTGAAAGAAGAGGTTATGATATTGAGGTTCAACCAGGATATCCTAGAGTTACAATAAAAGTAAATGAAAATGATGTAACAGCTAGAGTTTATTATAATGTAACAGTTGATAAATCGGGAATAAGATATGTTTATGATGAATTTTTTGTTGATATTGATTATAGTTTTAAACGACTATATTTGTTTATTCAAAAGTTAATTGAGAAAGATACAACAACTTTAGATAATATTATGGATTATAAGATGAAAGATGATCTAGGGGAAACAATTGGTGAAGTTTATAGATTAGAAGACGCAAAAGGTCCGCCTAAATATGATTATGACATGATTTATGTTATAGATAGATCTTTTGACTGGCAATTAATGTATAATAGAGGAGACGATTATAATCCAGAACCTGAATACTACACATTTTATTTTTTAAGAGAGAATAGACCTGCGGATGCGAGTACTGTTTATTTTGAACCTGCAAAAGTCATTGCAGGAGATCCAATAACTTGGTATTGTCCTAATTTCCAAACAATTGGGCAATTTTTTGATCCAGATGAAGATGATATGTACACACCTGATTTTCCTTTTACAAATCCACAATGGTATCAGTGGTATAGTCGAGGGGATTTGTTGATAGTTAAAAATGTTGAAAAAAATGTAAAAAGTTTAGTTGGTGGCGATGTTTATTATGAATGCCCTGTAATTGAGGAAATAAAATTTCATAATGAACCGGACTCAAGAGATAAGGGACCCTCTTGGACTAAAATGTTAGGTGCTTGTGGTAATAATCAATACTACAAATCTTCTGGCACAACTGAAGAAGATGTGGGAGATGTGATTATCTTAAAAGTTGGAGATCAAATGGATTTTCCAATCGGAGCAAAATTTCCAGCTCCATTAAGATATCCTGATTCACCTATTCTTGAGCAAGGTTTTGGTAGGTTAAATGATGTTATTTCCTTTAGACCTGTTCAGTGTGAAAAAGGGTTACCTCTTTGTGGAGACTCTCGTGAAACCTGCGGAGGAGAAGATGGAGGAAATTACTGGAAATTCAACAAGCCTGCAAGTCCACCTCAATTAGAAGATCATTGTTTAAAATATTGTTATAAAAAACAAGCAGTGTACACTGGACCAGGTCCGAATGACTATAGTTGTGAACCACTGAAAGATGGCTGTATTGAGTATGCCGTTATGAAGTGGCATGTTGATCACAAAGGAGAATGTGTTCCATATTATGATATTGAGGAAGGTCCTATAAGAATTGAGCCTGTTGGATATTGTGATAAGTCTTATCCTCTTGCAGGGTCTGGTTGTCATGATGTTGAACAAAGCATCTGTGAATCCTTTGCTTTTGATGAACCAAGTCCCGCCGATCACTCAGCATCAACAATAGGAAAAATCGTTTGCTGCGCAAATCATGATGGAACATGTCAAGATATTTTAGAAAGTGAATGTGATCCTGAAAAAGGATGGACACTTGTTTCAGATGCTGATTTTTGTAATCAATTAGAAGAATGTCAAGTTGGTTGTTGTAGTATAAGAGGATCAAAACAAATACTTGCTAAACAAAAATGGGAATGTACTTCTTTATGTAAAGATTCTGGGCAATGTGATTGTGATACAGCAACTGTCAAAGGGTTAGATACATGTAATCCAATGGGAGATGGATGGGACTGGGACCCAAATATTGCAGCTTGTCCTCAAGCTTACAATTATATAAAAAAAGGAGATTAAATTTTTGCACTTTTTCTAATATGTCAGAAATAAAATTCAGATCATGATCAAAAGAAGTTTGAATTGTTTTATCAAACTTTTTTGACATAGAAAAATACTGAATTAAATATTAGAATAATTCCTAGCATTAATATTGCCATATAAATAGAAAACAAGTCAGCAAAATATCCCATAATAGGTAATATTACAATTTTTCCTAGTGATTTAGATAATTCTAAAATTGATCCTAAAGTAGCTCTTTGTTTAGAATGAACTAAATTATGAAATTCATTATTTGCTATTGGTGATCTAATGTTTTCAATAATTATCACAACAAAAAATAAAATTACACCAACAATTGAAACATGACCTAAACCTAAAACAAATAATGGAATAATTCCAATTATTGACATTAAATTAATTGTTTTAATTGTTCCAAACTTTTTTTCAATTAAATGTGAATACCTTACTACAACAGCAGCTAAACCTAAAGCAATTGAATAAATTATTCCAAACATTTCTATAGGAACTTTGGCGTCAATCATGTATGGTTGAATAAATTTACTTAGTGCAGCAACAATAGCTGCAAAGACCATTATATTTGCTGTAATTTTAAAGAGTGATTTATTTTTTGATATTTGTTTTATTGAACTTATTCCATGTTTAAAAGAACCTTTTAAATTATTTTCTTTATGAGAATGTTCTTTAATTTTTACCCAAGTTATTGAAAGAAAATAATTAAATAATGCTGGAACTGCAGCAATAAAAAAAACAATATTATATCCAAAAGATTTTGCTAAAAAACCACCAACTAATGCAGCTAAAGATTCTGAAATTCTTGCATAATATTTTTGTTTTCCTTTTACCTCAGTATATGTTGGGTTTTTTGGATTTTGTTTTAAGTAATCAAAAGCATATGCAGTTTCTGTTCCTGTTCTAAAAGAATTACCTAGTTCGTATAATAATTGTGAAAGTAAAAACATCCAAAAATTATTTGAAAAACCAAATAAAACATATGATAAAAATATACCAAATTTTGAAATAATTATACTTCTTCTTTTTCCATATAAATCCGCAAAAATTCCCGTAGGAATTTCGATAATTAAACTAAAAATAGATCCAATTGTAAATATCCAAAAAATTTCTTTAAAATTAAGATGGTGGAGTTGTAAAAATAAGATTAAAATTGGAGTAAAATATGTTTGATTTTTTAAAAAAGAAGTTAAATAAAATTTGGTAACTTGTTTCATGATTAATGATTGATTTCTTTATCACTAAATAAATATTCCTTTAATTCTTTTTCAAAATCTTTATCATTTCTTCTAAGCCATTCAATTAACATTGCAGCATGTTCTTTTTCTTCGTTAGCATTATGGATCATGATTTTTTTTAATGTTTCATCTTTAGTTGCATCTGCTCTTTGATGATACAAATCAACAGCTTCAAGTTCTTCTCTTAGAGAATCAATAGCTCTTCTTTTGTTAAATGTATTTTCAGATATTTTTGAAATTTCTTCATATGTCATAATTAACACCAATTAAGTAAGATTGAATTTAATCTTATAAACTTTTACTTTCTAGTTTTAATCCAAATTTTTTTGAGTTGTCTATGAGAGGATATTAGGAAAATTATATAAACTCTTAATCTTCTTTAATAACATAAAAAAAGCTGGTGAAACTGTGAAGAAACTGAAATTATGGAAATTTATTCTAGTTATAGTAATTTTTTCTCTATTTTCCATACTTGTTTTTGCTGATGACTCTGATGGTGATGGACTAGAAGATTCATGGGAAGGAGCACATTTTGGAAATTTACTTCAAACAGGAAATGGAGATCCAGACGAGGATAATTTAATTAATTCTTTAGAAGAAGATTTAGGAAGTAATCCTAATCAAGTAGACTCTGATAATGATGGTTATAGTGACGGAGTAGAACATCAGTATGGGACAAATCCAGTTGACGCAAATTCTGTTCCAACAGGAAGTTTAATTGAAATTGATTTAATTGCGCCAACATTTGGAGTGTCTGCAGCGTCCCCATTTGATTTAGTTGTTGAAACAAATAATAAGTCTTTATGTAAATACAGTACAGAATCAACAAAAACATATGAGGGGATTGATAATTCTAATCAATTTTTAGCAACAAGTGACGGATACACACATACAAAAGATAATTTTCCTTCAGCATCGTATGTTGAAACTCCAGTTTATATTTTTTGTCAGCTTGATGATGGTTCATCTCAACCATATGCTAATGATGGTTTTCCAGCACATTTCATGTTAAGTGTTGATAATTCTGAACCTTTGATGCTAGCTGCATATGCAGATCCTAATCCAGTTATTGAAAGTTTGGAAGTAGATTTAGTTGCAGAAACAGATGATGATACTGCGTGTAGGTTTTTACCTTATGATTCGAATATGTCTCAAATTGAAGAGATGTATGACGATATTAATGAATCTGAATTTAATAAAAAAACAATTTTAACATTAACAAAAAATACAAATCCCAAAATTGAAGATAGAAAAGACTATTTGTTTTTTGCAGCATGTATGAATAAAGCAGAAGGAAAGGTTGTAAAAGAAATTTCATTTTCAGTTGATTTATCTGTTGGTAGTGATGTTAATGAAACTTCACCTTCAGGATTTATTAATGTTGATTCAACACAAGTTAAAGTTGTAACAAATAAAGTTTCAACATGTTATTATGATAATACTTATGAAGAAGGTGTGGCACCTCAATATTTGAATAAATTTCCTCAAGAAAATCAAAAAAATCATTATATTTTAAGAAGTAATTTAACAAGTCAAACTTACAAAATTCCAGTAATGTGTAGGTTCACAGATGCTACAACAATTAATACTTTAGTTGAATTTACAGTTGATGTAACTAAACCTGTTTTTGATAAAGTTAATTTTGAAACTAAACAATGTAATAATTCTTACATAAAAACAGATTATTCTGCACAAGACACAAATAATATTGTAGAATACAAAGTTTCAGTAGTTGATGAATCAAACATTGTAAAGTTTAATACAACTACTACAGAAGAATCCTATGTAATTAATGGACTTGATTTAGATCCATTAAAAAATTATTACGTTGAAGTTAGAGCTAAAGATGGAGCTGGAAATTATGCAACTAAAAAATCAACACAAATAAAAGTAATGTCAAGTGAGGATCCAATTTGTTCAAATGAACCACCGAAAATTGATGTTAAAGCTCAACTAACTGAATTATCTGTAAACATAAATTTAGAATGCACTGATGCAGATGGTAATTGTAAACCTAAATATTATCATTTAATTAATGAATCATGCAGTAGTTGTGGAGATTGTGAATATATCAAATATTCTTTAGTACCAATCTCAATAACAAAGGATAGTACTGTTTGTTATAATATATCTGACAACAAAGGGTATATTGTTAAAAAATCATTTGATGTTAAATTCTTAGAATGCACTGAAGGAGACAATTGTTGTAATGGAAAAAAAGCACAAGTATGTGTTGATAATTGTACAGAGGTTACAATTTTGGATTGTGATGCAAATAGAATTGATACAGATGCAGATGGTTTGTCAGATACAAAAGAAACAGCATGTGGACTTGATCCTAATGATGCAACAGATGTTGATTTAGACAATGATAATGATGGAATAACAAATAAAGATGAATGTAATCGAGGAACAAAAATTGACAGTGATGATTCTGACGAAGATGGATATACAGATAAAGATGAAATTGATGAAGGAACAAATCCTTTAGATGCAGAAGATTATCCTATTGATGATGATACAGATACAGATGAAGATAGAATTCCAGATAAATATGAACTAAAATATACTTTTTTGAATCCAAAAGATCCTAGTGATGCTTCTGCTGATGAAGATGGAGATGGATTAACTAATTTACAAGAATATAGGTTAAAAACTGATTTAGATGATGAAGATTCCGATGGGGATGAGTTTACAGATTTTGAAGAATATGAAAAAGATACAGACCCAAATGATGCAGAAGATTATCCTAGAAATTTTATTTTACCAATTTTGTTCTTTTTACTAGGAATGTCTGCACTTGGAGGAGGTCTTGTTTTAATATACAAAAATCCATTTCCTAAATCCACAAAATCTCTTTTAGGTAAATCTAAAAAACCTTTTGTTAATTTTAATTCAGCTCAAAAAACAATGGAAACACAAAATAAAAATATGTCTGTTCAACCACCAGGAAGTTTGATGCAACAACCTTTAATTCAATCTCAACAAAGAGGACTATCTCAACCAGTTATCAATAAATCTAATCTAGATCATGAGATAAGAAAACAAAAAGACATGATGAAATTAAAAGAAATGTCTTCGGTATTTGATGAATTTGCAGAAGATTCTTCACACATGAAATTTGATGAAGAAAAGGCAGAAAAAAGAGTTGAAGAAAAAGAAGAACAAGAAAAGAAAAAAGCAAACAAAGTTTTTGATAGACTTGAAGATATATCTGAAGAAGATGCATTTGAAGAAATTGAGAGGTTAGGAAAAAAATGAGGAAAAAAATTCACACTTCTAAACGCGCACAAGTTTCATCACAAGTTTTTACTTATATGATGGCTGCAATTATAATTGCAGCTATTGTATTTGTAGGATTTAATGGTATAGCTAAAATTTTGAAAACATTTCAAGGAGCACCACTCGAAAAATTCGAGTCAGATCTAAGAAAACAAATTTCTTCAACATCAACAAGTTATATGTCTGTAGAATTATTTGAATTTACTTTACCAAGCAAATATGACGAAATATGTTTTATCGATTCTTTAAATGTGGGTTCAATTGAATCTAGTGCAGCAGAAAACTCAGTCATAAAAAACAAAATTCAAAGTAAAGTAGAAGAAAATATCTTTTTGATTCAAGATGGAGATGTTCTTGAAGCATATTATATTGAAGATGTTGATGTTTTAGATGATTATGTATGTGTAGAAAATCAAGGTCGTTTAGGTATCTGGTTTCAAGGAACAGGAAAACATGCATGTTTAAAATTAACTCAAAATGAAGCATGTGAGTAAATATTTTTTAAAAATTATATTTTGAAGAATGAGAAGTAGAAAAGCACAAGTACAATTTAACTGGATGAACTGGTTACGCTCGGTTCACACGCAAAATTAAGGACTATTTCACAAAGTTCAATAGTCCGAAAAAGTATAAAAATGAAGAGTAAAAAAGCACAAGTAGAAGTACAATTTAACTGGATTTATGTAAGTATTGCAGGAGCAGTTATTCTTTCAATATTTGTAGGAATTGCTTTAAAGATGAATCAAAATTCTAAAGAACAATTAGCTTCTGAAGCAATAACTTATTTTGATGAGATATTTACAAGTGTACAAGCATCTGAAAATACAGAAAATGAAATATCGCTTCCTGGACTAGATCTTGAAATTGAATCAGATAATCCAATATGTAATCATTATTCAATTGAGGGAACAGATCGTAGTCAAATATCAATTAGATTTCTACCGTTTTTTAGTCCTAGAATTATTAAAACCAGAATATTATCATATGCACTAGGTTGGGATATGCCTTTTAGAGTTAGTTATTTTATTTACATGACTAGTCCAGGTGTTGCTTATGTTTCAGTAGGCAATAATGCTATTCGAGATGAGCTTCCTGAGCATTTAACAGTATTAGAAGTTAATGATGCTAGTGATTTAGAGAATGAGAATTATGATAGAATAAGATTTTTTACTTCAGAAGATCCAAGTTCATTTAATGTAGACGACACTGTTGAGAAAAATAAATTTGTTTCAGTAATTAAGATTAATCAAGAAGCTAATGAAATCACTTATTATAAATTAAAATCTGGAGAATTTGAAGAACAAGATACAACATATTATTTAGATGATACTACATTACTTGCTGCAATTTATGCAGATAATGTTGATTCTTATAATTGTAATATGGCTAAAGCAATTGAGAGATTACATAGGTTTAGTACAATGCTAAAAAATAGAGCAAGTGAACTTAGAGGAGCTGATTTATTGTCTTTATGTTCTCCTGATGCATATAGTCAAGCAGAATCAATGTTAACACAAATGGAAGAAGCAACAGAGTCAACTAAAATGGATGCAAGTATGGTGTCCCAATTAAAAACAATACGAGAACAATTATCAGTTTTAAATAAAGATCTAAATAAAAGATCTTGTCCAACAGTTTATTAAAATGAAAATCCTAAAATCGAGAAAAGCACAGTTACAATTAATGGAAAATACCTTTGTACTACTTATACTTTTCATAGTTTTTATGATTGTGTTTTTAGTTATACTTGTAATGAACAAAGCTCAATCACAAAATAGGTTGGCAGAAATCCAAGAAATTGAACTAATAAAAAAATCTCAAGTTTTGAATTTTTTACCAGAAATGCAATGTTCAGACAATAATAATCTAGATCCAGATTGTTATGATTTAATTAAAATCCAAAAATTTAAAGATTATGCTGTTACAGATACAGAATATTATCACAGTATGTTAGGATATATACGAATTGAAATTGAGCAATTTGATCCTAGCCCAGATGTTACAACTCCACCTGAAAAATGGGAAGTTTACGATTTTAAACCTGAAAAAGAAGCAGGTGAAAAAGCTATCCAGTTTCCAGTATTATTACGAGATGTTGTAGATAATAGTGATTACTTTGGTATAATATATTTAAAAATTTACAAATAAAAATGACAAGAAATAAAAAAGGTCAAACAGAGATAATAGGTTTAGTAATTATTGTAATAATAATAGTTATTGCTGGATCCTTTTTTTTTATTAGAGCTTTAAGACCTAGAGAATCTCATCAATCAAAATACGAAAATCCAAAGTTAGCTCAAAGTTTTTTAAATACATTAATGAATACAAAAACAGAAAAAAACGTTATTGTGTCAGATATTATTAAAGATTGTTATAGTCCGGCAAAGAATGATTTGTGTGGTTCTTCAACAACTAGTGATTGTTGTAATTATGCATATGCAACAATATCTAATGCACTTGACCATACTTTAGGTACTTGGCAAAAAGAATATAGGTTAATAGTTAGAAAACAAGGTTATGCTGATAAAATTGAAGATTTATTTTCAAGTGAAAAATGTCATAAAGGTGCTCCTCAAGGTCAACCAGGATTTTATTATATTCCACCTTCACCACCAATTGTAGTAACTTTGATGATTTGTGATGTTTAAATTAATCGTAAGTTTTATATAGCAAAAATCCAAATATATTATTAAAATGGAAAAAAAAGCCCAATCCTTATCTATTAATACTATTGTTGTAGCAGCAATTGCACTATTTGTAATGGTCTTATTAATTGTTGTTGTTGTTGGAAATATGTCAAAATTTAGAAAAAACGCTGATGCTTGTGGAGCTAATGGTGGAAGATGTATGGACGATGATGATGTTGAAGAAAAATGTAGTGGAACTTATGATCGAACACGTAGGGAATATAATTGTTATGATTTTCGCGGTGAAATTGAAGAAGGAAAAGTATGTTGTGTGAGCACATGAAAATAAAAAATATTATTTCAAGAAAAGGACAGTCATTATCTATTAATACTATTGTTATAGCAGCAATTGCACTAATTATTCTAGTTGTTTTAATCGCGATTTTTGGTGGACAAATTAGGAAATTTCTTTTTGGTGCGAGTTCTTGTAGTGGAGAATGTACTGAAAGAGTAGAATGTGATATTGGTTATAATACAGTTTTATCTGGTACAAATTGCGATGATAAAAACACAGAAGGAATGGATAGACAGTATGAATATGTATGCTGTATTCCTTTAATAGATAGGATAACCTAGCGAAAAACATATAAAGAATTTTGACAAATATTCTATATATGGCAGATTCTGTGATAAATGATAATTTATTAGTACTAATAATGATGTTACTTTTAGTTATAGTAATGGTATCATTTTTCATATATAATATCAAGCCAGTTTTACCATGAAAAAAGGGGTCATAGCAGTCAGCACAACAATTGGATTAATTCTACTTGTAGTTTCACTTTTAGCATTACTAAATTTTGTAATTAGTGGTTATGATAGAGTTGATTCAAGTTATAGTAATGAATTATGTAAAGCAAGTGTTATAGCAAACTCAAAACTTAACACACCTTTATTTGGTGAAGGTGCTTGGCCAATTCAGTGTCCAACAGTATACTATTTTTTTGGTTATGAGGGTTTTTTTATTGAATCTGGTGATGTTAAACAAGAATTTTCATATGACACTAATACAAGAACATTAAAACCAGAAAATAAAGAATTTGTTAAATGTATGAAGGATGACGCAATTAAAGATGGTGAATTTTTAGAAAAAACAGATGTATGTAAAATTCGAAATATGAATTTTTTGATGGCACAAGCACATGCACAATGTTGGGAACAGTTTGGAAGGGGTCAACTTTCTATGTTTGATAGGCTTGATACTGAAAGACAATGTGTTGTATGCGCAGTCTATGATTTTTCAGATGAAGTACAAAAGAAATTTGGATCATATTATGTGGAAGACGTCGTTGAAGAAGAACATAGTTTTGACTATATGATGCGAACAAATGGACCACTTGGTAGAGATATTACTTATGCTGAATTAGCAAATGACCCTCTTGATCCCTATGAACCACCATATTACACTTATAGCTTTGATGAATCTTATGCATCACTATTTATTGCAAATAATGAAGACTATTTTGGACAAATAGTTGGACAAATTGAAGAAGTTATAGGAAGTTTAGTAAAAATAAATGTTGGTGAAGAATCAAGATACTTCCTTAATACAAATGAATTTATTCCTGAAGCAGGAGTAGTTAGAGAGTGTGATTTGCTTGTTGAACAATAAAGGACTTGAATTTGATATGATGGGATGGGTTATACTTGGATTAGTTGCACTGGTTGTAATAATTGGTCTAATAATAATTTTCATGAACTCTTCATTTAATATAATTAATTTATTACCGTTTTAAGAAAATGCCAATGGATAATGCTGTAAAAGCAATACTTGTAATCTTAACTATAGTTGCAACTATAGGAATGTTTGCGTCTTTAACAAGCCCAGCAGTTCGTGTTTTAATGGGATTTGCTGATGAGAGTACACTGGATGATAATTCTAAGGATGAATACATTTATTCTAGACAAATGAATGAGGAAACAATTAATTCAATTAATGCTCTTTTGTTTTCAATTAATTCTATTGCGCATTATGATACAAATCTGAAAACACAAACAGAAAAAGATGCTTTTACAGATGAAATGTTTAGTGTAGAACAAGAAAGAAAATTTGGTGCAACAACTGTTAGATATACTTTATCGAATATTGAAACAGTTTTTATTGAAGATCTTAATTCAGATGAAGGAAGAGAGACCCTAATAGACGCACTTATTAGATGCCATTACATGTTTGAAGATAATGGGAAGAAAAAAACAAGATGTTTTGGAATTGAGTCAAAAGCTGCAAGTTTGAATTTTGGAGAGCTAAAATCTTTTGCTACAAATTTTAGAGAAACAAATAGTTGTAATGAAAATTGTAAAGAAACAATTGATACTTTATTTAATCCATTAGCATTAGCAAGCGATAAGCAAGTTGTTGAGATTGATGGATCAATAGGAAACAATTTTGTTATTTGCGCGGAACCTAGTGCAGGGGATATTTCTCATGTTTGGACAGATAGAGTTTATTTATCTCCGAGTTTGTCACATCATTCTTGTGATGTGGAAAGAGAAGCAAGAAACGATGATGTTTTAGGAATGAAAATCGAAGACTTTTACTTAAAGCAAGATGTTGGTCCTATTTCAACTCTTGAAAAATTTGTAAAAGGATATAAACCTAATATTTTGTATTATCAAATGGCAGATCCTGTAATTGCACAAGATTTTGAAGCAGCCATTTTTACATTTGATGTTTGGGATGTTATCAAATGGGAATTAATAGGAAGTGCATTATTTGATTTTATACCTGCAATGAAACCAGTTAGAAAATTCGCAGGAGCATGGTTAAAGTCTACAGGAAAAGAGATTGTACAAAGAGCAGTAAAAGAGGGTGCAGAGGCAACAGCTGAAGAAATAGGACAACAGTGGTTTAAAGAACTGTTCCAAGAAGTTGGGGAAAAATTAAGTAATGCTAAAGGAATAGGTGGTGTATATAATGCACTTAAGAGTGTTATTGAAAGAGTTCAAAATGTTGTTCAAGGAATAAAAAATATACCTTCTTCTGCAATAAATAAAGCAGTTACGGGATTACTTGGAGAAACAGGAGAAACAGCAACAGATAGGGCTATTAGAGTTATGACAGTGAAAAAAGAAATTAGAAGATCTTTGAAATTAGAAAATATGTTTCAAGGAGAGTTTGTAGACCAATATCTTAAAGCAGCAGGAAGATCCACATCGGAACTTCAAGAAGAGTTTGTTGAAAAACTATCAAAGGAAAGTTTTGACAGAATGGCAAAGGGGCAAAGTGGAGAAATTACAGAACAAGAATTTCAAGAAGCCTTTGAAGATGTATTTGGACAATATAAAGATGAGATGGGAGAGTTTTATGAATATTATTTAAAAAATCCTCGTATTGTAACGGAGAAATATAATAAAGAGTTCATTGAGAGATTTTCTGGAGATTTAGGAGCCCAGATGCTTAAAGAGATTAGGATTAATTCTAGAATTTGGTCAAAGTTTGAACTAAGACTTAACAGAATATTCAATACAGGAATTGGTCCTGAAGAACAATTAAAAATAGTTCGAGAACTAATGGAAGAAAGTCCGGACGAAGTTTTTGGAGAGATGTTAAGCAGTAGAAATGATATGAGAAGATTTCTGTCTAGTTTTAGTTTAGATCTTGATGCATTTACTAAAATCCCTGGTCCTGAAGGAAAAATGTTGTTGGGAGCAGGAGATATTGATACATTTATTTCAAAAGTTGATGAATTTCCACTTTCTGCTAAATATGGGGCAGCTCTTGAAACACATATGAAAGATTTAGGAATTAAAGAAATTGTGGGTAATCCTCTAAAGAAAAAAAGACACATACTTATACTTGGTTTATGGTTCTTAAGTGCAAAAGAAGTTAGTGATGAAGAAATATTTCATCCAATAGGAATTAATTCTTTTGGATATAAAACCTCTATTAGTACTCCTGCGATTTTTGATGACTACTTGAGAAAAGACTGGGATTATAATAAAGAAAAGAAAAAAAAGGATGAAGATAACAAATATCATGATTACTTCTTACATTATGGAGACAGTGTGATTCCAGGAGTTAATGATAAAAAAGAAGAAGAGGAAGAGGAAGAACCTAGTTATGAAGAACAAGTTTATGTAACAGAAAAATATACAGGAACTATTCCAGCACTTAGAAATTACTTTGTTGCCTTAATTAAAGACCAAAGAAGATTCTGGTTTGATCAACCTCCAGATAGATTTTATTTAGTTGCACCATGTAAAGCAGATGTTAATGTTCAATTAACTCAAATTGAATGTTGGGGAAAACCTCAAGAAGCTAAAAAACCAACAAATTTGATTTCAAGTTTATTTGCTAAAGAAGCAAAATATGCTACAGGAACATTTAATCCATTACTTGATAAAAGAGAAGAGCATTTTGATGGAAAAAACCAAATGTTATATCAAGTTGATGAAAATAAAGACATAATTAAATTATGTGATAAAAAAAATCTTTGGGAAGGAATAACTTTTGATGATCCTTATACACCAATGACTATTACTGTTGATCCTGTACTTGATAGATCTCTTGAAATGAACTATTGTTATGAAGGAATTGATGAACAAATGATGGTTGCAAATGTGTTATTAAATTATGCAATTCCAATTGCCGGTGGTTTAATTGGTGGAGCTGCTTGTGGTGGTGTTCCAATATGTTTATTTGCCTCAGGAGCAATAAGTGGAGCAATTGGTGGAACTGCTTATATGGCACTTGAAACAGGTGCAGTTGATAAAGTTCCAGGTCTTTCAACATTTATGAACACAATGGGTATTCAGACAGCAGGTTATCATTGGCCATATCATAGTTCAAGAGGTCACTAAAATGAAAAAAAAACTATTAATAACAATTATTGCAGTTCTTGTAGTTTTACTTTTGATTTTTTCAGGATATGTTGTTTATCAAAAAATTAAACCTCGAGAAATAAAACATGATTATTATACGATTGAACCTGAACCTTGGGTAGAAGATACTCCTTTTACAGATGAAGAAAATGATGTGAAAATTAGTGTATCTAGAGCAACCAGATCTAAGAGTAAATTTGATATTGATAAACAAGAGATTTATGATAAAGGTTTAAAGACTTTATTTAGTAATGGACTTTACAAAGGAATGCCACTAGGAATTGCTAAAGCAATATTAAATGAATCAACAGAATTAATTATTGGTCCTGAAATGGATCCAGATGATGGGGTTGTTGAAGCATTTATTCTTGGAAAGTATGAGGAGGATGAATTTGCATTTTACATTTTCTTAGATGAAGATTGGAAAAAACAAATACCAGATACTAATATTTTATATGCAAATGATTTAGATGAATCTACAGTTAGAAAGTATGATTTTACATCATATACAAAAGGTATTTACATTGATAAAGTGAAAGGTGATTTTGACTGGTTTTTATCAAGTCCTAGAAAGGGAGGAGTATTTGTTGGTGAAATTAATAAAGAAACACTTGATATTGAAGATTTACGGTTAACAAATTTAACTATAATATATGTAAGGTGAAATTAATGAGATCAAAAAAAGCAATGGAAATGGAAGTGATTGTAAAGGCAATTTTAGCATTATTAATATTGGCAGTCCTTGCTGGACTAATATATATTTTTGTTGTTCAAAGGGGTGCAGGCGGAGCAGGAGTTATTGTAGATGAAACAGCAGAAACAGGTGACGGAGTTCTTTCAGATTTTATGAACTTAATAGGTAGAAAATGTGATGAAGATGCAGATCCTAGATGTGGAATGACAGGAAAACAAAGAATTTGCGAAGAAGGAAAGTGGGTAACAACAGATGATCCGTGCGAAGAAAGCTGAGTTAATTACTGCAAGAGTATTAGTTGAAATTATAATTTTTGTAGTTGTTTTTGTAATAATAATAAAAGGAAGTGCAACACTATGGAAATTATATGTTACTAAACCTCAAACAGTTACAGAAAACTCTTTTGTTTTACTTCATAAACATATAAAATATTTTGATGCTGAGACATCTGATACTTTTCCACTTCAAGTAGATAATAAACATATAATTAAAGGATATGATAAAGAAGATCCTAGTAAGCCAGATTTATGTGAAGAGGGATCTTGTTTGTGCATAAATTTAGCTAATGGTAATGTTCTTAGATGTAAGCAAATAGAAAGTAGTATTAATGAAGACATTAGATTAAGTTCAAGTTTTGAAATAAATCCAAGTGAGGATGTACAAAACTTCTATTTGGAGAAAGATTCTAAAACAAGTCAAATAAGTATTCACAATGGATAAAAAAGGGGAGATTGAACTACCATTAATTTGGTTAATAGACTTAATTTTAATAGTCATTCTTATTTTTTTTGTCTTTGATCCAGCACTAGATAGGCAAGCAGAAAATGTACAATTCTATAAACGTTTTTCAGCTAAAAATTTAGCACTTTATATTGATGCAGTTTATACAGCACCTTATCCTTTGAAGGTATATTACAATGAAAATACTCCAACATTTACCTATGTTTTTGAAGAAGATACAGTATATGTTTTGGAAGAAACTGAAAAACTGAGAAATAGTGTGAGTTATAAATTTATTCCAGATCAAAATAAAAATTTTAGAGATAGAACAATTGAACCAAACAATAAAATTGAAATATCAGATTTAGAAAGTGGAAAAATCATATCAAATATACCTATTGCTTTTATTTCAACTAATAATAGAATATACCCAATTTCAGTAGTTAAAACTTCAGATATAATAAAATAAAATGAACAAAAAACAAAAATCAAAAGTATTTAAATTTCGAAAAATAAGGCTTTCGAAAAAAAGCCAAGCATATAATATTTTAGAATATTATTTAGTTAGAATTCCTTTTATTTTAGTTCTTGTAGCTCTTTTTGTATATATGGCCTCATCAATTGAATCAAATGCATTAAAATCACATGATGTTAGAAAAGAAATAATCCAAAACAGAATTTTTTATTCACCTAATTCAATTACTTATTTTGATGAAGATTCTGGAAGAATTTATCCACATATTATTGATATGGAGAGATTTAATGAAATTCAACTTGATCAAGCATTTTTTACAAAAGAAAATAAAGTATTAACTGGAAAAATAGATCTTACAAATATTGATCTAAACATAACAAATACATCGTATATTAATAGAGATCAATACGAACGATGGAAACACTATACAAAATTTAGTCAATTTGATAATTTTATTGAAAAAAAAGTAGTCTTAATTTTGCATGAAGGAATAATATATAGAGGAGCAATAAAACTTAATTTTGTGATACCTAATGAATAAGAGAATGAAAAAAAGAGGACAAGTAATTAGCTTTTATGATATTATGGGACTTCTTATTTTTGCTCTTGTAATGTTATTTTGGATAATGGTGTTATCTCCTCCAAAAAGACAAGCTGTTGAAATTAGAGAACAAATTCATTATTTTGATGATGAAGACATGTTGATGGCAATTTTAAAAACACCAATAGGTGAGAACACAGTTCTAGATCATATTTTTTTAGAAGATTATGAAACAGTTAATAGAATGATTAATGAATCTTTGTATCCAGTATTTGGCCCAGCATGTTTTGAACTTATTGTTAATGGTGCAAAGTTTACAGAATTGCATTGTAAAAAAATACTCACTGAAGAATTATTAAAATCTGAGATTTACGTTCCAAAAGATAAAGAGGGATCTATACTAATTAAGTTAAATGTCCCAGGTTACACAAATGAATAAAATGAAATTATTAAAAAAACAATTTCAAATATTTTATTTAAAAAAAAAATTAAATAAAAAAGCTAAAATATTTTTAATTGGAGTTAGTGTTATTTTTGTAACCTATGTTATGTTTAGATTATATTTAACTTCTCAAAATAAAGTAAATAAATTTGAAGCACTTGTTGGTGAAGAGCAATTAAAAATTATTGAAACATATAAACGAGGAGAAAAGTTTTTATTTTTTTTAGATCTTTCTGCTCAAAAAGCATTTTATGAGTTTACAACAGGACTTATTGATGGAACCTCACTAAATTGTGAACAAAAAACTACTGAAGGATATCCAGTAATAAATAGTAATTGTAATATTAAAGAGCAAACAGAAAATAATTTTAATAAAATTATTAATGAATATTTAAAAACCTTTTATGAAGAGGTTCCAGATCTTACTTATTCACTGTTTTTTTTTGAAGAATCTATTGTTGCTAAATCAGTTCCACTTAGAATTGGTGTAACTGGTGAAGATAGTTATAATTTCGAATTAGAAGAAATAATTTATGAAGAAACAGAAGAAAAACAAGAACCAACAACTCCAACTCAACCCTCGAATCCAGAGCAACCAACACAGCCAACTCAGCCAACTCAACCGTATAAAAGTGAGGGAAAATGTGGATTTATGGCAGATTATGCAAAACAATATGTAGGATGTCCATATTCACTTACTGAAGTTTATATTCTTCCACCAAATGGATGTTGGAGAGGTGGGTTAACATGTGCAACTTTTGTTGGATCAGTTATTGTTTACACATTGGGATGGAATCATTATCCGTATGGTCATGGTAGAGAAAAATGTTCAAATAGTGCAGTTTATCAGTTAGGAAGAGACCCAAATATTTTGCAACCAGGTGATATTTTTGCAACTGAATATTTAAAAAGAGATGGTGGTTATACTGCATGGGGGCATACAGGAATGTATGTAGGAAAAGGGAGATTAATAGCAGAGTCTTATGGAGGACCATTTTGTTATAGGCAATATATTCCAGATAATAATGGTGAACATATTTTTATTCATTCATATGGTTGGCAAAACATGGGACCACCTGGAGTTTGTTATGATTCCTTTAATAATTTATTTATTAACAGTAGATTAATATTAACTAATTTTTGTAGACCAAAGGTGTGTGCATAATGAAAAAAATAGGGATAATAATTTTGACATTAATTTTAATTAATAATGTGTATGCATATGATGTTTTAATTCAAACTAGTGAAATTGACGAGTTAGAAGTTTTATCAATTCATCCAATAACTAATAATTTTTTTTATTCAACTTACTATGATGAATTTAGTGAAGAAACAAAATACTTGTTTAAGTTTGTTAATGATAATGATGTTTTAGAAATAAAGCCAAATAATAAAATATACACTATAATTGAATCAGATGTTTTGACAGAATTTGAAACATTTCAAATTGTAAAAGAAGGAGAAGTTTTATCCGAACACAACCTTAATTTTTGCAATAATAATGGTAAATGTGAGCCCTGTCAAGGTAGTTATTGTGTGCATCAAGAAAATGAAATTAGTTGTTCTGATTGTAAACAAAGTGGTAAGGACAATTATTGTAATATATTAGATGATGAAATATGTGATTTAGATTGCACACCTTATGAATATGAAGAAGAAAATGAATATGAAACTTGTTATGAAGAATTGCTTTTTAGGGATAGTTGTTCAGATTATTTAGGAAAAACCTGTCAAGAAGATCAAATATGTAATGGAACACAAATTATTTTAGAAGGTAATAATGAATTATGTTGTTTAGGAAAATGTGAGCAATCACAAGATATAGATATTTTTTCAAAATCATGTTCTGATTTTTTTTGGGAAGAATGTGGGACAAATGAAGTTTGTGAAGGTAATGAAATTTTTCTCCAACACGCAGATCAAACATGTTGTACAACTCAATGTATAGAAGGAGGAATTGATGATCCTAATCTTAATTTAGAGCCAATAAAGAAGGATTACACAAGTATGGTTATTACACTTTTTTTAATTTTTATGATCTTAGTTTTAATTTGGATTATTATTGATAAAAAAATAATTAAAATAACTTTTTTGATATTTTTATTTGCAACAGGAGCAATATTTTTTTTATCAAGTAAGTCAGATAATCAAATAACTGCAAATGTTGTTTCTCAACAAGAACAAGCAAAAATGATTTGTGATGCTGCAGAAGCATATAATATTCCAGATTCATATTTACTTGCAATTGCGTATAAAGAAAGTCGTGTAAATCATTTTGATAAAAATGGAAATGCAAAAATTGCTGGAGATTGTGGAGTTGGTATAACTCAGCAGCAATTTACACCAATAGCAAATTGTGATCAACTTAGAAATGGTAAAGTTAATTTTATTTGTGGTACAAGCAAAATTGATGGTAGACAATTGGATGCAACTAAACTTCGAGATAATATTGAATGTGGAGCAATTGAATTAATTAATAAATGCAATTATTTAAGTTGTATTGGAAATCAAAAACAATATTATTGCGCAAATTCTGAGATTAATATCCCTCCTAAAAATGTTATGTATAATGATTGGGATATAGCTATAAGAGCATATAATGGGTGGGGATGTGGTTCAAATTATTATAGAAATTCAATGGGAGTAAATAGTCCAGAATATTTAGATTTGTCATTTAGAATCCAAAGTTATGTTGAAAATTTTAGAGAAGTTGAAAAACAATTTCAAGGGTATTGTGATGGTGTGGATCCTAGTGAATATAATCAATTAGAACAACCCAGTATAGAGCATAAAAGACCCTCAGCAGCTAAAGAAATAGATATTCCTGAAGAATTGCTCGAAGGAGAACAAATTGGATATTATTATTTAAACCCTTCAACTAAAATAAAAACAAATATTGATTTATCTAGTATTTCTAAAGAGCTTGCTTACGGAAATGATCTAGTAACATATGTTAGTAATTGTAAAGAGAGTGGAAGTAGTTATTCTACATGTGTTCAAAATAAATTAAATGCAGATAGTAAAACAGGTACTTGGACCTTACTTAATATTGATACGAGCGGAGTTGGATCATTTAGTCTTAATACTGGATTTACTTATACTGATGACCTATTGCAAGAAAAACCTTTCATTATCAAATTTGGATTAAATTTGAACAAAGCAAGAGCAAGACAAATAAGCTCTTTTGAGTATGATGAAGAAGTAGGAGATGCTCCAGAAATTATTAAAACAAAAGAAAGCGAAGAGAATGAAGAATCACAAGAGGAGATCACACCTTCAGAAGAATTAGAAACTTGTTCAACTGATCCAATAACTGTTGTTTTATTTGGAGATAGTATAACTCAAGGACATTATGATTATGGAAATTATTTACAAGATTATTTTAATGAAAATTTTAATCAAGAAGTAAATGTTAAAATAATAACAGGTTTAGGAGGATTAAGAGTTGATAATGAAAAGTCTAAAGAAGAATTTAATAACCAGATTTTACCATTGAAACCAGATTTTGTGTTAATGTGGTTTGGAATGAATAGTTTAGAAGATAATCCTAATATTCACCAAATAACATATCAAGAGATGATTGAGGAGATGTTAAGCAAAGAGATCACACCAATTCTTTTAACAACTTCTCCAACATGTTCAGCGTTTACTAGTAGAGATTTTTCATATCTTCAAAACATTGTGCAAATAGATAAGAATTTGGCAAATCATTATGATGGAGTCTATTTAATTGATGTGAGAGAAGAATTGAATAAGGTTATTGGGTCCAATTGTGCAAATTATTTTTCAGATGGATATCATATTAATCCTGAAGGTCATAATCAATTTGCAAATATAGTTGTTAATCAATTTACTGAATGGAAAAACAATAATGAAGGACCTTTTAGTTGCCAATAATCTTTATAAATAATAATTCATTTTGAAAATTCATACATTGGGGGTGTAGAATTAATGATAAAAATACCTAAAGACTTAATAATTTCTAAAATTAAAGAAAAAACTAATCTAAGTGATGCAGAATTACAAACAAAAGTTAAAGATAAATTAGATCAACTTTCTGGTCTTATTAGTGAAGAAGGAGCACTTCATATTATTGCTAATGAATTAGGAGTAAAAATTCTAGAAGATCCAGGAAAACTTCAAGTTAAAAATGTTTTAGCTGGAATGAGAAATGTACAAATAACAGCCAAAGTTGTAAAGATATACGAAGTTAGAGAATTTAATAAAGATAATAGAAAAGGAAAAGTTGGAAATTTTTTAATTGGAGATCAAACAGGTGTTATGAGAGTAGTTGCTTGGAATGATAAAGCAGATTTACTGTCAAAACTAAGTGAACAAGATACAATAAAAATTGAGAACGGATATGCAAGAGATAATAGAGGAAAAACAGAAATTCATTTAGGAGATAAAACTGTTATTGATATTAATCCAAGTGGAGCAGAAAAAATTGAAGTTAAATCAATAAGTGAATCTGAAAGAAAATCTATTAAAGAATTAGGAGAAAGTGAGCAATCTGTAGAAATTTTAGGGACAATTGTTCAAGTTTTTGATCCTAGATTTTTCACTGTAGATCCTGAATCAGGAAAGAGAGCAGTTGAACGAGAAGGTAAATATTATTTAGGAGATCAAGAGATTTCAGCTATTGATTATTCATATGTAACTAACATATTTTTAGATGATGGTACCGAGAATATTAGAGTTGTTCTTTGGAAAAATCAAACTCAAAATTTATTTAATATGAGTCATGAAGATATCTTAAGTAAACAGTCAACAGGGTTTGAAGAAATTAAAAATGAGTTATTAGGAAATATTGTGAAATTAAAAGGTCGAACAAATAAAAATGAAATGTTTGACAGAATTGAATTTATTGCTCAGTTTGTTGATATTAAACCTGATCCTGATGAAGAGATTTCTAGATTAAATAAAAAACTTGAAGAAGAACCAGCAGCAAGTTCTACACCAGTAGAACCTAAACCAGTCAAAGAAGTAGTTCAAGAAGTCAAACCAGTTCAAGACAAAGCTGTTGAAACTATTGCTAGTGAAGGAATTAAAGTTCAAACTGCAGGATTTTCTCAAGAAAAAATAGATGTTGAAGAAACACCTCTTGTTCAAGAATCTGAAAAAGTAGTAGCAGATGAACCTATTTTTGAATCTTCTGAAGTAGTTCAAGAAGTTGAGGAAGTGAAAGAAACAACATCTGAGGAAATCTTAACTAATGAAGAAATTCCAAAAACAAGTACTTCTGATGATGATTCAAAGCTTGAAAAAGTCACTGACAAAAAAGAAGAAGTTGTTCCTATAGACTTGGATGCAGCTAGTCCTAGTGAAAAACCAAGTGAAGAAATAGAAGAAATTGATGATATTGAGGAATTAACAGATATTGAGAGTATTTAATAGTACGCGACAGAATAATTTAGTATAGCGTACTGATTATCTAACTATATAATATCCTACAATATAATCCTTAAAGGTTTCATTTTCAGAGAAATTATAATTGAATTAGATATAGTCACAAATACTTTGCAATAAATTTTATTCTTTTTATTAACATATCATCATGCCATAAATTTAGATAATACATAGTTCCTATAATTCCATGTGATATTCCTAGCCAAAATAAATTTCCAAATAATAAATAACATGTACCCCATAATGTTCCCATAATAAAAGTACCAACTAAGAATTCGACACTTTTGCTTCTAGTATGAAACGTAAAGTAAAAAAGAGCACCTAAAAGAATTGAAATAATAAAATTTCCTGTTAAATTATACACTGTTTCTAAAAATACAAAATTAAAAAAAAGTTGTTGTAAAAAACCAAAAAAAATGTACAAAGCTAGTAAAAATACTAAATATCTAAAATTATAATTAAAACCTTTTCTAAACTTTTTTATGAGTTGAATAAATATTGCTGCAAACACAGTAATAATAGTTGCGCATAAACCTGAAATCATTATTGTTGTTGGGTTATAAAATAATGTGCTTCCTCCAACACTTATGAATCTAAGGCCTAAAATTATAAATCCTATCAAAAGCATAAAAACAGTATTAATTGAATCAAAATTTTTTAAATTAAAATATATAAATATCATAGATATTGATAAAATAAAAATTATTGCGTATATTATCATTCTTTTTTAAAAAAAGAGTGTATTTTTATTTTTACCGGGGTCAAAAACTAAATCACTGGACACACTGGACATTTTGGTGTGAGATTTAAATAGATGAAAGGTTTTTCTATTATTAGCTTATTAACGTAAGCCCTCCCATCTCTGGGACATTTTGTCCATAATTAAGGAGATGTTGAAATAAAACGCGAAAGCAACGGAGGTTTCTAGAATGGAAACAAAAAAAATAATAGATAGTTCTGAAAAGAACACCCCAGAAAAAAAATTTAGAGCAGGAGCTGTTTCAGCTACAATTTGGAAAAACGAAACAATCAAAGACAATAAAGTTGTTGATTATAGAACTATTTCTTTTACAAGAAATTATCAAGATGCTAATGGTGAATGGAATACAACTAGTTCATTGCGAATAAATGATTTACCTAAAGCTAGATTGGTTATAGATAAAGCATATGAATATTTAATGTTAAAACAAGAAAATAATGAATAATCAGGGTGATACTTATGAGTGAGAAAAAAGAAAAAAAAGAAGTTGAGCAAGAAGTTGAGCAAGAAAAAGAAATGACTGTTATGGATCTACCAGGAGTAGGTCCAGCAACTGCAGATAAATTATCTGTGTCAGGTTTTGAAAGTTTAATGGCAATTGCAGTAGCAACGCCAGGGGAACTTGTTGAAGCTTCAGGAGTAGGTGAAGCAGCAGCAAAAAAAATTATTGCTGCAGCTCGAACAGCAATGAGGATGGGATTTGAATCAGGAATTGATATTCTTAAAAAAAGAGAGAAAGTTTTGAAAATTCCCTGTGGATCTAGTAATGTTAACACATTACTGGGTGGTGGATTTGAAACTGGTGCAATTGTTGAATGTTTTGGTGAATTTGGTAGTGGTAAAACACAAATAGCACATGATTTAGCAGTTCAATGTCAAAAACAAGATCCTAAAGCAATTGCTGTATTTATTGATTCAGAAAACACTTTTAGACCTGAGAGAATAATTGAATTTAGTAGAGGTGCTGGTCTAGATCCTGAAAAAGTTTTAGGAAATATTAAAGTTGCTAGAGCTTATAATTCAGATCATCAAATGTTGCTTGCTGAAAAAGTTAATGATTTAGTTACTAAACAAAATTTAAATGTAAAAGTAGTTATTGTTGATTCATTAACAGCGCATTTTAGAGCAGAGTTTATTGGTCGTGGTACCTTGGCAGAAAGGCAACAAAAATTAAACAAACATATGCATGAGCTATTAAGAGTAGCAGATACGCATAATGTATTAGTTTATGTAACAAACCAAGTGATGGCTGATCCAAGTGTGTTTTTTGGAGATCCAACTAAATCAGTTGGGGGAAATATTGTTGCACATGCATCAACATTTAGAATCTACTTAAGGAAGGGTAAAAAAGGAAGTCGAGTAGCAAAATTAATTGATAGTCCTAATTTGCCAGATGGAGAAGCACCATTTATGGTTGAAACTCCTTGTATTAGAGATTTCTAATTTTTTTTAAATTTTTATTTATTTATTTAATTTTATTATATTATTTTTAGCTTGCAAATTTCTAAAATCAGGGTCTAGAACTAAAAAAGTATTGTCTTCAAAATATTTCTTTATAATAGGTATTCCTTTACTAATCATTGAACTAATTTTCTTTTTAACACTATTTTGCGTTAAGCCTAAAGCTCTGGCAATTTTTCTATAATCAAATAAATCTCCCATATTTTCATAAAGTAGCTTAAACACTTCAGCTTCTTTAGGTTTTAAATGAATATTTTTTAGTTGTGCAAAATCAGAAGATTCTCCTCTTGCTTCACTAATATTTACTGTTAAATCTTCTATTTTTTCATTTAATTTGTTGATTTTTTTCTCTAGTTCTTTTACATAATTTGACGTAGAATTAATTTCATTAGTATTTTCATTAATTGCATCAAGATGGTCGGTCATTTCCTCTTTAACCTTAGTAAAAGCAGTTTTTATTTGCTCATCTTGATGTTTTTTCATGTAAATAAGAGTAAGTATTTTATTTTTAAAGATTTTTGTTTACCTTATGAATTCAAAAAAACAACTTGCAGTGGCACTTTCAAGGCTACAAAGTTTTGAAAAACCTAGTTTTAAACTTGAACAGTATCCAACAGATTCAGAAATAGCAGCAGAAGTGCTCTGGTTTGCATCTCAATACGGTGATTTAGATAATAAGGAAATTGCAGATTTAGGATGTGGCACAGGAATACTTGGTATAGGAGCACTGATGCTTGAATCAAAATCTTTAAATTTTGTTGATATTGACGAGAGAGCTCTACGAAAATTAAAACAAAACTTGCAATTAATGGAGTTTAAAAATTATGAAATATTTAATTTAAATGTAGAAGCATTCAATAAAAAAGTAGATGTAGTTATTCAAAATCCACCTTTTGGAGTAAAAAGTGAGCATGCAGACAAAGTTTTTTTAAAAAAAGCATTTAAGATCTCGAATGTTATTTATTCTTTTCATAAAACAACTTCAGAAAAATTTATCGATGCAATTTCAAAAGATAATGGTTTTAAAATTACACATTTTTTTAAATTTGATTTTCCACTTAAACAAACAATGGATTTTCATAAAAAAAGAATTCAAAAAATTGAAGTTGGATGTTGGAGAATGGAGAAAATTGAGAAGTTATAAATAGCAGTAATTCTCTTCTTTGTTTGTGGACGAGTCAAAGCTTGTTGTAAAAGGGGTGGGTATTTCTTATAAGGCATTTAGTTTGAGCCATATTAGTTTTAATTTAAACCAAGGAGAAATACTTGGACTTGTTGGAGGTTCAGGTAGTGGAAAATCTACAATCATAAAGGCTCTTGTTGGAATAAAATTACCGGATTCAGGAAGTGTGAAATTTACAATAAAAGGTAAAGAAATGCCATTAAATGATTATTTAGGATATTCTCCACAACAAAATTCATTATTTCCGTTTTTAACAGTTGAAGAGAACATTCAAACTTTTGCCAAATTGTACAAGGTGGATAGTTATACAGCATATAATAGGATGGATGCTCTTTTGAAAAGGTTAAATCTTAGTAATCATAGATCAAAAAGAATTAACCAATTATCTGGAGGAATGAAAAAGAGAGTTGATTTAGCAGTTTCATTAATTCATTCACCCAAATTCATTATATTAGATGAACCATTTAATGGACTGGATATTTCTCTTCAAAAGTTTATATGGGATTTATTATTAGAATTAAAAGAAAAAGGAAAAATGATAATTGTTTCTAGCCACATGCTTTCAGATATTAGAAAATATTGTAGTAAATTTGGTTTAGTTCATAAAGGATATTTTTACAATACAGAGCAGATTGATGAATCACTTAAAACAAGTAAGCATCATAGTTTTGAATCATTTTTAGGAAACTTATTTGAAAAATCAATGAAGAATTAAAATGAAAGCAATCCCCTTAATTTCAGCAAATTTGAAATCTTTTATGAGAAATTGGTCTTCTGTTGTTTTGCTTTTGGTTTTTCCTTTAATTTTAATTGGAACAATTTTTTTATCTTTTAGTCCTGACGGAATAACTCAGATTCCTGTTGGTGTGATTGACCCATTAAGTCACCCAGAATCTTTGCAATTTGTAGATGCATCTTCTGATTTTTTAGATGTTAGTTGGTATAGTTCACTTGATGATTGTATAAAAGAACTTAAAACCTATAAACAGTATTGTTGTTTGGAAATAATTGGTGGAGATTCATTTATTTTAGATGTTCATTATGATAATACAAGAGAACCAATAATTTGGGAAATTCTTGAACGAATAAAAACATCCGTTGATATTTTAGAAGCACAAAAATCTAAAGAAAAAGCAAGTGAGATTTTAGGAGAATTTGGTTCGTTAAGTGGTCAAATATCGAAATTTGAAACTCAGGTTGATTCAGCAGATGATGTTATTGATGAATATATAACAGGAACAGATAATTCTATTAACACACTAAGAAATGCTCACACAGAATTGGATCAAAGCCTTGATCAAATGGATCAAGATATAAATGACATAAGTTCAACAAAATATAATTTAGAGTATAAAAAAAATACATTATATTATAGTACAATTAATAGTTTAAATGTTATTGATTCGTATTTAAATTCTATGACGGTGGCAGATACAGATATTTATATGTTAAACACATTAAAACAAGAGTCGGATGATTTAAGAGATGAAATAGAAGACTATAATGATGAAGCAGAAGATTCATTTAGTGATGTAGATAATAAAATTTCAACTTATAGAATGACTAGTCAAAAAGGTCGAACATATTTAGTTGAAATTGATGAAGGTGTGGATACTATGTATACCACAAAAAATAACCTTTATGATTATAAATTTAAACTTAGAAATTTGGGTGATGACCTTTCTAATACTAGACATAATTTAGATAAAGTAGGAACATTAAATCCTGAACTTATAGCGTCACCAGTGAAATTGTTAACCAATCCTCAATATGTTCCTCCAGTTAAATCATCATATCTTGCTAGTGAAAATATTTTTGATGATATGATGAAAGGAATAAATCTTATTGGTCTTCAAACATTGTTTCCTAAATTACTTTTACTTATTGTTATATTTTTATCATTATTAATTTCAACTTTTATTTGTTTAAGTGAAATTAATTCACCTGCAAATGTTAGAGTTAGTACAATTAGATGAGTTTCATTTCATGAATTTTTTGCAACATATACTTCTTCACTAATTATTATTTTCCCACCAATTTTAATTGTTTTAGTACTTGGTTACACTATTTTTGAACTTAGTATTCCTTTTCTTTGGGTTTTTATTGCAATGTATTTGCTTTCAACAACATTCATAATGCTAGGAATGTCTCTTTCTTATTTAGTTGTCAAAGAATCTATCACAATGCTTATTACAACATTTCTTCTTATGTTTTTATTATTTTTTTCAGGATACATTCTTCCAATTGAAAGGATGAGCACTGTTTCGAAAATAATAGCAGAAATTTCTCCAGGAAAAATTAGTTTAGATTTATTTAACCAATTAACATTTTACCATCAATCTGTTCAGACAGTTATGATTGGATTTTTAATGTTATTTGTATGGTACATTTCTTCAATGTTAATAACTTATATTATTAAAATTCTTAGAAATTTGTAAAAATCGTAAATGCGATTATTGCATTTACTAGTTGGTATGCTATACTCATTTTAACTGTTGCATATCTTAAAGTAATTTGTATACTGGTTGATTAAACAATAACTTTTAAATACTGCACGTCTTTTAATTTACCATAGATTCATGATTATAAAAAGAGAGGTGTTAACATGAACAGAAAATCAGCCTATATTCTATGGTTTAATCAACTTGGTATTGAAGATGTTCCACTAGTTGGTGGAAAAAACGCGTCCTTAGGAGAAATGTATCGGATGCTAACAAAAAAAGGAGTTAATATTCCTAATGGTTTTGCAATAACTGCTCAAGCTTATTTTTACATATTAGAAAAAGCAGGAATTAAGCAAAAAATTCAAGATGTTTTAAAAGATTTAAACACACATGATATTAGAAATTTACAAATCAGAGGAGCAAAAGTAAGAAAATTAATTAGAGAATCTCCTATACCTTCTGATTTAGCAAAACTTATCTATGATAATTATAAAAAACTTTCAAAACAGTATAAAACAAATGCTGTTGATGTTGCTGTAAGAAGTAGTGCAACTGCTGAAGATTTGCCAGATGCTAGTTTTGCAGGACAACAAGAAACATATCTAAATATTAGAGGAGAAAAAGCTTTATTACAATCATGTAAGGATTGTTTTGCATCACTATTTACAGATAGAGCAATCTCATATAGAGTTGATAAAGGATTTGATCATTTTTCTATTGGATTAAGTATTGCTGTTCAAAAAATGGTTAGAGCTGATAAAGCATGTTCAGGAGTTATGTTTTCAATTGATACTGAATCAGGATTTAAAAATGCAGTATTTATTACTGGAGCATATGGTTTAGGAGAAAATGTTGTTCAAGGAGCAGTTAATCCTGATGAATATTATGTGTTTAAACCAACACTAGGAAAAGCTAAAAATCCGATAATAAGTAAAACAGTAGGATCAAAAAAAGTTATGATGGTTTATACAGATAATAAATCAGTCAGACCTGTTAAAAATATTCCTGTACCTGAAAAAGATAGAATAAAATATGTTTTAACTGATAAAGAAACGTTGTTACTTGCTAAATGGGCTTGTGTTATTGAAGATCATTATTCAAAAAAAGCAGGATACCTAAAACCAATGGATATGGAATGGGCTAAAGATGGTCAAACTGGAAAACTTTTCATTGTTCAAGCAAGACCTGAAACAGTTCATAGTCAAAAGAAAGCACAAATGCTTGAAAGATTCGTATTAAGAGAAGAAGGAAAAGCTCTTGTTAAAGGACGAAGTGTTGGAGAAAAAATTGGACAAGGAAAAGTTCATGTCATTAAAAGTGTAAAAGATATTACTAAGTTTAAGAAAGGAGAAATTCTTGTTACCGAAATGACTGATCCAGATTGGGAGCCAATTATGAAAATTGCTTCAGCAATTGTTACAAATAAAGGTGGAAGAACATGTCACGCCGCAATTGTATCTAGGGAACTTGGAATTCCTTGTATTGTGGGAACATTAACAGGAACATCTCTTCTTAGAGACAATATGAAAGTAACAGTTGATTGTTCACAAGGAAGCGAAGGATTTGTTTATGATGGATTTTTAAAATACGAAGTAGTTAAAACTAATCTCAAAAAAATACATAAAACAAAAACCAAAGTTATGATGAATATTGGTAATCCTGAACAAGCATTTCAATTAAGTGATATGCCTTGTCATGGAGTTGGTTTAGCCAGAGAAGAATTTATTATTAATTCTTTTATTAAAATTCATCCATTAGCTTTACTTCATTATGATACTTTAAGAGATAAAAAAGCTAAAAAATTGATTGCAGAGTTAACTAAAGGATACAAGGACAAAGCACAATATTTTGTTGATAAATTAGCTTATGGAGTAGCAACAATTGCAGCAGCATTTTATCCAAATGATGTTGTTGTTAGATTAAGTGACTTTAAGAGTAATGAATATGCAAATTTAATTGGTGGAAAAGAATTTGAACCTATTGAAGATAATCCAATGATTGGTTGGAGAGGAGCATCAAGATATTATGATGATCATTACAAAGAAGCATTTGCATTAGAATGTGTAGCTATGAAAAAAGTCAGAAATGAAATGGGATTAACAAATTTAGTTGTAATGGTTCCATTTTGTAGAACTGTAGAAGAAGGTAAAAAAGTAATTAAAGTAATGGCACAAAATGGTTTAAAACAAGGTGTGAACGGTTTACGAGTTTATGCAATGTGTGAAATTCCTGCTAATGTTTTACTTGCTGAACAGTTCTTGGATGTATTTGATGGTTTCTCAATTGGAAGCAATGATTTAACACAATTAACATTAGGATTAGATAGAGATTCTGAACTTGTTGCTCATATTTATGATGAGAGAAACGATGCAGTAAAAATGTTAATTGCTAGTGTTATTAAAGTTGCTAATAAAAAGAAAAAACATATGGGTTTTTGTGGAGATGCACCTTCAAGTTTACCTGGATACGCAGAGTTTTTGGTTAAATGTGGAATTGAATCTCTTTCAGTTACACCTGATGCAGTTCTTAAAACATTGCTTCATGTTGTTGATACTGAAAAAAAAATGAAGAGAAAAACCAAAGATAAGCGGAGCTTATCTGGGCACAGAAATTCCAAAGAAATTTCTAGTGAATCTTCATCAAAAAAACCAAAAAAGAAAGCTATTAAAAAAGCAGTAAAGAAGGTTGTTAGAAAAACTGTTAGCAAACCAAAAAAAGTTGTGAAAAAAAAAGCCAGAAGAACAACACATAGATCTAAAAGTGGAAAAAAACTTTACGCAGTTAGAGGTAAAGATGGCAAAATTAAAGACATCCAGACTTATAAAAGAGCTCATGCAGCAGACATTAAAAGAAAATCAAAGGCTGAAAAAGCAGCATCTAAAAAAAATCCTGTAAAAAAAAGTTCAAAAAAGAAAAGGTGAATTAAATGGTGAAAGTAGCAATCAACGGGTTTGGAAGGATTGGAAGACAAGTTCTTAGAATTGGTCTGAAAGAAAAAAAACTGGATTTTGTTGCTGTTAATGATTTAACTGATGTTGAAACATTAGCATACCTTTTCAAATATGATTCAGTTCATGGAACATATCCAGGAAAAGTTAAAGCATCAGGTAAAAATTTAATTATCGATGGAAAAAAAATAAAAGTTTTATCTGAAAAAGATCCTAGTGTTTTACCTTGGAAAGAATTGGGTGTTAGTTATGTTGTTGAAAGCACTGGAAGATTTAGAACTAAAGAACAAGCGTCCCTCCATTTGAAAGCAGGTGCAAAAAAAGTATTAATTAGTGCTCCAGCAAAGGGTAAATCCCCAGTAAAAACAATTGTTATAGGTGTAAATGATAAATCTTACAATAAGAAAAAAGATCATATAATTAGTAATGCCTCTTGCACAACTAATTGTTTAGCGCCAGTTGTTAAAGTGTTACATGATAAATTTAAGATTAAACATGGATTTATGACAACTGTTCATTCATATACAAATGATCAAAAAATTCTTGATTTGCCTCATAAAGATCCGAGGCGTGGAAGAGCCGCCGCTCTAAATATTATTCCAACAACAACAGGTGCAGCAGTAGCAACAACTAATGTTATTCCATCATTAAAAGGAAAATTAGATGGTATGGCAATGAGAGTTCCTACACCTTGTGGATCAATTACTGATTTTGTTTGTGTAGTAAATAAAAAAACAACAGTAGAAGAAGTAAATAAAGTAATAAAGCAAGCAGCATCTAAAGCATTAAAAGGAGTATTAAGATATAGTGAAGAACATTTAGTAAGTTCAGATATATTAAATGATTCTTGTTCATCTATATTTGATTCATTATCAACAAAAGTTATTGATGGAAAATTATTAAAAATTGTTTCATGGTATGATAATGAATGGGGATATTCAAGTAGATGTGTTGATATGTTGAAGATTTTGTAGAAATCTTCGACACACGGAAATTTTTAATTTCCTTTGTGTTGAAAATAATGTAATAAACTTCTTTAACACACAAAATTATTCTTTTTTTTCCTATACTTTTTTAAATTCCATTGAATTTTTTTATTTTATATCTTCTTAATATAGAACTAAAAATTATTACAAGAAGGAACCATAAATAATCAAATACTATTTTAAGTTAGTATTCAAAAGTAATTAGAGTATCAAAGAAAAAATGTTAGACATTAAGAAAAATCCAAATAAGAAAGAATTGAGGCAATCAGCTAAAACAAAAAAGGAGATTGTAAAATATATAAAAAATGTTGAACAAGATTTAGAAAAAGAAATAGAAGTAAGAAAAATAGACAAACCAAACTTTTCAAAAGATAGTATTCATAAATCAACAGACCTTTTTGGAAAAGGATTTAATTATTTTATTGATCTAGAAGAAAAATTTACTCAAGATTTTTTATTTGGTTATCTTCCTGAAAAAATTAAAAAATACATTAAAGTTATTATCCCATTTTTGCTTATGCTTTTTGTGTTAGTATTTCCTATGAATATTGATCCGCAGATTAGAAAAGCATTTGCGTTATTTATTTGCATTTCACTTTTATGGGCTTTAGAATCATTAAGTATGATTGTGACAGCTCTTTTAATTCCTGTTTTAGCTGTGATGCTTGGACTAATTAAGAATTCAAATCCATTTGATTCATTTTCTAATCCAATAATATATTTATTGCTTTCAGGTTTGATTTTAGCACAAGCATTTAGAAAACATGAACTAGATAGAATGCTTTCAGTTAAAGTTGTTGCCATGTCAAACGGAAATATGAAAAAACTTTTGTTTTTTTTAATGTCAATATCAGCGTTACTTGGAATGTGGATGTCTAATACAGCTACAATAGCTCTAATGATTCCTGTTATTTTATCAATTTCATCAAAATTAAACGGTACTTCTGATAAAAATTATACTCCAATGCTTCTACTTAGCTCAGGTTTTGCAGCAGCAATTGGTGGAGTATCTACTATTCTAGGAGCAAATCCCAATGCAATTACAGCGGCCTTTTTGAGCAATACAATAAAATTTGAATTTGTTGATTGGTCAGTAATAGGATTTCCAATTTCATTAATTCTATTTTTGATAACTTATGTTATATTTTTAAAAATTTATAAAATAAAGAGTGAAAAAATTTCTATTGGAGAATTAAAAAAAGAAGCAAGAAAATTAAAATTAAATGATGATCAAAAAAAAATTTTAATAATTTTTATTCCTACAATTTTAGCATGGTTGTTTGGTGCAAAACTTTTTTCTTTTTTGAATCTTCCAATTGATTTTTTTAGAACAGAAGTAATAGGACTCTCTGCAGCAATTTTGTTTTTTGTTTTGAAAGTTCTAAAATGGGATGATGTTAGAGGAATTCCTTGGGAAATCTTTTTACTTGTAGGAGGTGCTTTAACTTTAGGACAAATATTAATTGATACAGGCGCGGCATCATTTTTAGCTATTAATTTATTTGCAAAATTATCTTTTTTGCCAGATCCAGTAATAATTTTAATTATTGTAATTTTTGCAATGGTATTATCAAACTTAGTAAATAATTCTTCAACAACTATTATTCTTGTACCAGTTTTAATACAATCTTTTTCATTTTTAGCTATTGATATAAGACTTATGGCAATGGCTGTTGCAATGGCAACAGCAGTTTCCCCATTGACTCCAATAGCAATACCTTCATTTTCATTAATTTATGGTACTGGTAAAATCAACAGAAGGGAAATGATAAAAACAGGATTTAAAGTTGCACTCATTTGTGGTCCTGTTCTAGCAATTTTACTTTCAGTGATAAATTATTTTTTTATATAATTTTATGAAGTTCTTAATTTACTAATTTTTTTTCACAACACCGAGTTATTTATATATAGATTAAATGTTAATTTTTAATAACTAGAATAATTATTAGTTATAAAGGTGATTTATTATGGCAGTATTTGATAATGTAAAAAAACAATTAGACAAAGTTCAAAAAATTACACAAATGAGTGAAAATGAAATTGATTATCTAAAAAGACCTAGAAGAGTTTTAGAAGTTAATTTTCCAGTTAAAATGGATTCTGGAGAAATAAAATATTTCACAGGTTATAGAGTTCAATTTAATAATGCAAGAGGTCCAACAAAAGGAGGAATTAGATTTCATCCTCAAGTAGATTTATCTGAAGTCAAATCCTTAGCATTTTGGATGGCTCTAAAAACAAGTGTTGTTGATATTCCTTATGGGGGAGGAAAAGGAGGAATAATTGTTAACCCTAAAGAATTGTCAAAAGGAGAATTGGAAAGATTATCAAGAGCATTTATTAGAGCAATTCATGAATTTGTTGGTCCGACTATTGATATTCCAGCACCAGATGTTTATACAACTCCTCAAATAATGGCTTGGATGCTTGATGAATATGAAAAAATTAAAGGGGAACATTTACCAGGATTAATTACTGGAAAACCTCTTGAACTTGGAGGTTCTAAAGGTAGAGGAACAGCAACAGCTCAAGGTGGAGCATATTGTTTGAGAGAATATTTAGAATTACAAAATAAAAAACCAAGTCAAACAACAGTAGCAATTCAAGGATTTGGAAATGCTGGAAGTTTTATGGCAAAAATTTTAGATTCTTGGGGATATAAAATTGTTGCAGTAAGTGATTCTAAAACTGGAATTTATAATGAATCAGGATTAGATGTTCCTAAATTATTAAAACATAAAACAGATACAAGATCTGTTAGTGGTTTTGCTAAAGAAATTAGTAATGAAGAGTTACTTAGTTTAGGTGTTGATGTTTTAGTTCCTGCTGCATTAGAAAATCAAATAACTAAAGAGAATGCATCTAGTATCAAAGCAAAAGTTATTGTTGAATTAGCAAATGGTCCGATTACTCCTGAAGCTGATACAATTTTGGAACAAAATAATCTTGTTGTTATACCTGATATTTTAGCAAATGCAGGTGGAGTAACTGTGAGTTATTTTGAGTGGGTTCAAAATTTATATGGATATTATTGGACAGAAGAAGAAGTTTTAGAAAAACTTGAAAAAATAATGGTTAAATCTTTTAATGAAGTTTATAAAACTTCTAAAGATCATAACACAAGTCTAAGAAATGGTGCATATATTTTAGCAATAAAAAGAATAATTGATGCAGAAAGACTTAGAGGGAATATTTAGATTTTTTCAATTTCTTTTTTTAATTTTTCAAGATCATCAAATTTGTTTTTCTTTTTAATCTGTAATTTTTTAGCACTTTTTGTAATGGGTTTGGGTTTAATTACAGGATGTGATTTTTTGTAAATAAAAATAATACTTCCAATTAAAATTAGTGAGGTTAGAATTATAACTGCTCCAAATTTAATTAAAGGTGAAATATCTTGAACTGTTAGTTTAGGTTTTTCAATAAATGCTTTAAAAGCCAGCTTAATATTATTTTTATCAATAGGCTCTGAAATATCTTGACCAATAATTCCAAAATATCCTAAATTATCAAGTGCACTTTGAAAATAGAAGTAAGTATAATCTTCTCCAATATACACTGTTTTAATTTTTTCCCATTTGCCATTATAATTTATTAAAAATATATCTTCAAAACTGGCATCTTGGTTAAACACCCAAGTTTTAGGAACTTTAAACCATACATTTACATTAGATATATCTTCATAATTAATATTTTGAGCAGATACTTTTACATATTCAAATAGATAATTTGAAAATATTTGTTTTTCAACTTTCAAATCATTTTCAATTTTTTTAATATATAATGTGATATTATTTTTTTGATTTTTTATTTTAAGTTCTACTTTGTAAATGGCAGAATCACTATTATTAATTTCTACAAAGATTGTTTCATTTTCTTTTACATAAAAATATTTTTTTGATGCACTATCAGTAGAGTTTAAAGTTTTATTAATGTTAGAGATAACTGTAGTTGAACTACTTCCACCACTGCCACCACCACCTGAAGAACCTTGTTCTTCACAAGAATCACAAGATCCACCACAATCAATTCCAATTTCATCTTGATTCATTAAACCATCAACGCAAGATTCACAAGGATCACAAGATCCACCACAATCAATGCTTGTTTCATCCTGATTTAAAATACCATCAAAACAAGTTGGATCTGTTAATGTTAAATTTAAAGAAAAACCTGTACTTTGTGCATGTACCAAAGAGAGGCATAAAAGTACCGTTAGAATGATTGGTTCGAGTTTCATTTTTTTAATAATTTTTTAATAATTTGTAAATTTTTTCTAAACAATATAAATATTAAACCTATAGTAATTAATCCTATTAATACATAACTAAAGTTAAATGTTTTTCGATTGTTTTTATTTTCTTCAAATAATGGAACTACACTTAATTTTCTATTTAATTTTAAATTAAGTTGAACATTTCCATTACCCTCTTCTAGAGGAATTGCATAGTAACTTATTTCATATATAGATTCTTTTGTTACATTTATTGGCATAGTTATATTTAGAATAATATTTACTTTTCGAGTTTTATTTCCGACAATGTAACTTTCTTTTTTGTTAATAATTTCAACTATATCACTACTAATTACAAAATCCATTTTTAATTCATTAGGATCATTATTTTGTAATTCAACAACATAGGTTTTTGATTCACCAGGTTTAAGCAACATAGTGTTATTAGGTAGGTAACCTGAAGCAAGTCCAAAAGCATTAACTTGAGTTAATAATAACAAGAAAAAAACATAGAAAATTAATGATTTATTTGCCATATTAATTATTTAAGAATTATAGATAATAAATTTTATGTTTTTAAGAGAACACTTCAAGTAGCCAGCTAGTTCCAGATGTGTAATTTTGATTACTTAATCCTGAAGAAGGAACATCTACCCAGACATAAAGTGAGGCGTTTGTGTCAATACCATTAAAGTCTCTACTTAGATTTGCGTTTTTAATAATTACTGGAGTTTCATTAACCAGTGCTTGACCTAAAGCATCGTTTGTAGCGTTAATTGTAAAACTTGAAGCACCAATATATTGATCTGCATTGTCTTCACCAACTAAATCATAAGCAGTAATATTTACAACTGTGAAATTTTGGTTTCCTGTATTATTTATAATAAAAGGATCATTTGAGGATCCAGTTTGTTGACCTAAACTAACATCACCAAAAGTAAGACCACCTACATTTGCAGTCATAGCTTGAAGAGATCCATATGAGAATGTTTCTGAAAGATTTTCATCACTACCTGCAGATAAATCAAGTATACTTGCGTTAATTGTCCATGCACCATCAATATCATAATATTGTAAATTAACTGTACAATTTAATTGCATAACTAATGTATCATTATTGTCAGTGTCTATGAGGTCGTTATCACCATAAAACCTATATGCACCTCCAACAATACCGCCTGTAGATTCCCATACAGGATCATTGTAGACTGTACCATTGTTTTGGTTATAATAGTAGTCCTTTACAGTTGCAGATTCATCACCAGAATGCGCTTCAAATGGAAAATTAAGTGATATAATTGAGTTATTATTTTTGTACCAATTAGTTATATTATTTGTTGAATTAAATGCTGTAAAATTGCAGATAAGGTCATCAGTTGTATATGTTGTAGATGGGATTATATTAGGAGTAGTTATGTTTGTTTCAGGATCTATAGCAACATCACTAACAGTCATGTTTTGATTGCTAAATTCAAACAACAATGTTGCATATCCAGCTTTAATCATATAATTACTTAGATATCCAGTTTCATTACATTCATAATCAACAATTTTTAATTTTTCAATGTCTAATGAAGTGTTACTATTCAGGTCACTATAATTGTAAATAGTATTGTTGAAATCAATAAGTTCTAATTCACTTAACAAGAATTCTTCACCACATTTCATTGTTAAGAATTGCATTTCATCAAATGTATTTTCATTATCAATTAAGAATTCTGACCAACCTGCGTTTGTTGAACTAATGGTTAAATTTCCTATTCCAGTTGTATTAAATGCAACTATCCAAGTTTCACCATCTCGTAAATAAGTTATTGGATTTAGAACGGTTATAGAAATCTCAAATGTTTGGTTAGATAAATGAGGAGTTATCCATTGAAGTTTATCAATTAACCCATTATTATTTGTGTCAAGATAAATAATTTCTTCAAATAATTCTTTTTTATTTTCTTTAATCCAATAAACTTTAATTGAATCTTGTTTTGATTCAATTATATTTGTGTAAGTTAAAACATTTTCATAGTGGATATCTGAGCTTACTGTTAATTGTTTTTTGTAATTATTTATTGTTTTTTCTTTAACTGAAGGAGCATCAGTGAAATAATTTAATTCAACTAGATCATTACTATTTTCAATTTCAATTGTTATATTTTCATTTATGTTAATAGATTCATCTGTTCTAAATGCATTTAGTTTTTGATTTATTTTTGTTAGTTTATTAAATGTGTTTTTAGCATCTTTTTTATCTACAAGACCTTCTAGTTGAGTTGATTGTCTTTTGAGATTATTATAATCTAATATTTTATTTGTTTTTGCAAGACTTGTTTGTTTTCCATTTATATTTGCATTTGTTAAACTTCTTGAACTAATATTAAATGCTAATTTAGGTAAAATTGTTTTATTTGTTTTTGTTGTATTAATTATTCTTTTCCATTCAACTGGTTTATTTATTTCAACGGTAGAATAGTTTTCTGAAACTACTGCTTCGTTAATTAAAGTTAAATTTAGAGTGTCATTAATAGTAGTGTTTAAAGTTTCATTTAATGTAACATTAATAGAAATATTTTGAGTCAAATTTTCTACAATTATTTCATCAATAAAGTAAGAGTATGAAATTAATGTTAAATTCAAAGTTACATTATTAATTTCAATTTTTATTATTGAATTATTTGGAAGATTTAGATAGCATGATTCTTCACAATAGTTGTTAAATGATTTAATATTTATAGTATAGTTTTGACTTATATTTTCAGATAAATTTGTCGTTATATTTTGAGGTAATATTTCAATAGTTTCATTAATTTTTTCACTAATATTTTCTGAGAGATTTAATGTAATGTTTTGATTAATTGTAATTTCATTAGTGCTTAAATTTAATGTTATATTTTGTGAAATGTTGATGTCAATAAATGAGTCATTTGTTATATTTTGAACAGTAGAAATATTTGAAACAGATTTGTTAATACGTGAATCATTAATTGAAATATTTAGAGTCAAATTAATTTTTGGAGTAACATTTTGAGAAATATTAATTTTAATTGTTTCATTGTCAATGATACTATTATTTACTAATTCCATTATTGTATTATTTTCTATAATAGAATCATTTTCTGTTATGTTGTTTTCAATAATTTCTTTTACAAGATCTCCACTAATATTTGTTTGATTTATATTAGTAATTGCGAGACCAGTAATTAAATTTGATTTAGATTTAATTATATTATTTGTATCAAGGATTAATTTTTCATTAATGAAAATTTTTGCAAAACCAGTTCCTGCTACTTGTCCAGATATTTTTAATGAAGTAATATTACCTAGGAAATCTATATCTAAACTTGAATTTTTACTATAACTATTATTTAATTCAATGTTATCAATTGATTCTTCTCTAATTACTTTTCCTATGAATGTTGGTGAAATATTTATTAATGTTCCAACAAAAAATAAAGTCAAAATCAAAATTAAAATCTGACTTTCTTTTGATTTATGTTTTTCAAAAGGTGATCTCATCTTGAATCACCCCTTAATTTATTTTTAGGGGTACCAAAAATCTCTGATTTTTTCGTACCTTTTTTCTTAAGAGCTCTACTATAATGTGTCCAAATCGTTTTAGAATCTCGTTTTAATAAACTAGCTATTTGAATATTTTTTAATCCAATATTTTTTTTAAGATAAAATACAACTAATTCAGCTATAGAAAGATTTTTCGAGAAAAGATTTGTTAATGGAATAAAATATTTTGATTCTTTCTCACTAAATTTTTCAATTTTTTTCTGAGTTGATCTTTTATAGGTTAACCAAATAACTTGTCTATCTTTTCCTAGAAATTTTCCAATTTTTGAAAAGTTCAAACTATGATTTTCATATAAATATTTGACAATTGTTTCAAATGGAGTTAAAGTTTGAGAAAAAATTGACACGGGAATCTGAATTTCACTTTTCTTAACTAATTTTTTTTCGTAATTATTTATTGCAGATAATATTAAGGAACGTTCTTTTTTAGAATAAACACTAGAAATGTACTTCTTTAAATCTTGAAGTTTTTCTTTGTTTGTCATGTTTTGTAAGATTATTTTCTCTTAGTTTACTCTAAATTAATCTACTTATGTAATGTTTTGTAAGAAATATTATTTAAATGTTTTTGTTCTTTGAAAAGATTTATTAGATGGAACTATTATCGTGATGTAATGAAGATTGCAATTATAGGTGCTTCCAAGGATAAAGAAAAATTTAGTAACAAAGCAGTACGTGCCTATAAAAAGAATCATCATGTTGTTTTTCCAGTGAATCCTAATGAGAGAGAAATTGAAGGGTTGAAATGTTATAATTCTGTTATGTCTATTCCTCTTGATGTAGAAGTTGCTTCATTTTATTTACCTCCTGCTGTTGGGGAAAAAATTATTGATGAAGTGATAAAAAAAGGAATAAAAAAAGTTTTTTTAAATCCCGGAACAGAATCTGACGAAATTATTAAAAAATTAAAATCCGCAAAAATTGAAATTGTACAAACATGTTCAATTTTGGATATAGGAGAAGATCCTGAAAAGCTTTAAATATAGTAATATCTTTTCATAGTAATTAGAATGCCGTTATGAACAAAAAGAAAGTTGTTT
>Ga0233431_1001245_pt1 | contig 45671 bp, 40 predicted proteins | sample SI_118_April2016_FD_179867 | JGI IMG/M metagenome (GOLD analysis project Ga0233431, IMG submission 179867) | Seawater microbial communities from Saanich Inlet, British Columbia, Canada - SI_118_April2016_200_MG | ecosystem: Environmental > Aquatic > Marine > Inlet | place: Canada: British... | reverse complement strand
TGGCAAATCGGCTTCATCTTAACAGGAGGTTTCTTTTTCTGTTATGACTTAGATCAAAGTCCTTTTTTTTATTTCCTGTACCATTAGGGGTGTAACCCTTCGATGTTTTGATATATAACGTCCATCATTAAGTAAATAATTTGATATGATGCTGCCAAACTGATAGTAGAAATAGTATGCCAAGATTAGCCCGAATCGATGCTCCCGGTGTTCTTCACCACGTAATCATTCGTGGGATAGAACGTAGAAAAATATTTAATGACAATCAGGACAGGGACAACTTTTTTGACCGGTTGGCAATCCTCTTGCCCGAAACGAATATAACCTGCTACGCATGGGCATTTTTATCCAACCACGCACATTTTTTGTTTCGAACCGGGAATATACCGCTATCGACTTTAATGCGTCGATTGCTAACAGGGTATGCGGTAAGCTTCAATCTCAGACACAAACGACATGGCCAGCTTTTTCAAAATCGTTACAAATCGATTGTTTGCCAGGAGGATGCCTACCTCAAAGAGCTGGTACGCTATATCCATTTGAACCCATTGAGGGCAAAAATCGTTACTGACATATCCGAGCTTAACAATTATACCTACTGTGGTCATGGAGTCTTACTGAAAAAAGAGAAACATCCATGGCAGGATAGCGGATATGTGCTGTCCTATTTCGGCAAATCGCTCGGTGAAGCCCAAAAGGGGTACCTTCAATATGTTGAAGCGGGGATTGAACAGGGACGGAGGCCGGAGCTTGTTGGCGGTGGTTTAATACGGAGTTTGGGCGGATGGCAAGCCGTAAAGGATGCTCGTTTCAGTGGACAAGATAGAATTAAGAGTGATCATCGGATATTGGGAGATAGCGCCTTTGTGATGGAGGTGCTCGAAGAGGCAGAGGAGAAATTTGAACGTTTCTATGAGTTGAAAAGCCAAGGATATGATCTTGGTACAATAGAGCAGAAGGTTTGCGGTATTTTTGGCATAGAACCGGATGAAATATATTCAAAGAGCCGCCAAAAAATCAGAGCCGAAGCGAGAGGGCTATATTGTTACTGGGCGGTCGAGGATTTGGGGTATTCGTTGGCAGATTTGGCAAGACTTTTTGGTATGACCGGACAAGGCATCGGGTATGCTGTGCGACGGGGTGAGCGAATCGCCAAAGAAAAAATTATAGATTAATTGAGTTAGTTACTTAATGATTGACGTCCCCTGTCCCGCAAGAGCAACTGGCCAAGGCATTGAATATCAAGGAGCCTACCTTGTCAAAAATAGAAAGCCAGGGCGATATGCAAATTGGCACCCTGCGCCGTATCATAGAGGCGCTTGGCGGCGAACTGGAATTGATCGCTCATCTGCCTGGTGGAGATGTCCGTCTCAGCCAGTTCCAACGGAATGTTCAGGAATATGTCTCTGAATCTGCGTAGTTGAATCCCGGTATTTCAAGAACTCCCCGTTGTCCCATATCTCTTATTTCGGCACATGAGAAACGCCCCAAACCCATTCGGGGCTTGGGCGGCATCTATTGCCTGAAAACACCGTCGGAAGGTGTGGGGTAGAGCGCATCTAAAAATATTTCAGATGCCTATTTCACTATCTCCTTGACAAAGGATGTAAAAGCAATTATTACCCAAATTAAAATATCACTTTAATTTGGTCGGCGATGTATATTCCCAGACAGCTCAAAGAAACCTTTCTTCGCAGTATAAGCCAGTTCCCGGCTGTATTAATCACAGGCCCCCGGCAATCAGGCAAGACAACATTTCTGCAAAAGGAAATGAAGCATACGGCCTATGTGAGTTTCGATGATCCCCTGAGCCGTGATTTTGCCCTCCAGGATGCCAACGGATTCCTTGATCGTTTCGAGGGGAAAACAGTCATTCTCGATGAGATTCAATATGTTCCAGAGATATTCCAGTACATAAAAATCAGGATTGATCAGAACCGAAAGCCCGGAATATGGATTATGACCGGGTCCCAGCAGTTCCACCTGATGAAAAAGGTCAGTGAAACCCTTGCCGGGAGAATCGCCATTCTTGAGCTTGCTCCTTTTTGCCTCGAGGAGGCAAAGGCAAGCAGAAAGGCCCTGGCCGACATCCTCTGGACAGGGCTCTTCCCCGAGCCTGCCTGTTTTCCTGAAAAGCGTGATTTGTGGCTTAAATCCTATATCCAGACCTATCTTGAACGAGATGTACATCAGATCGAAAACGTTCGAAATTTCAGATCGTTTGAAATGTTCACAAACCTGAGCGCGGCCTATCATTCACAGGAATTTCATCCTGCTGATCTGGCCAGAGACTGCGGCGTCAGCCAGCCTACGATCAAGTCATGGGGCAAGATTCTTGAGGCCAGCTATCTTACGTTGATGCTTCCGCCTTTTTATAAGAACTTTGGAAAACGGGTTGTGAAAGCACCAAAATTCTACTTTAGCGATCCCTCTCTGGTATGTTTTCTCACCAGACAGCCCTCCGGAGAAGCGGCACTCCGGGGAAATATGGGAGGGGCTCTTTTTGAAGGTCTGATCATCAGCGAGGCATGGAAAACATTCCTGAACTCCGGAAAAAGACCTTCCATGTTTTTCTGGCGCTCTCAGGGCGGTCTGGAGGTTGATATGATCATCCAGGCTCAGGGAAAACTTTGGCCCATCGAGATCAAGCTGACGGCAACGCCTTCGGTTCATCATGCGAAAGGTTTGGACCGTTTCAAAGTGCTTGCTGGAACCGAGGCCTCAAGGAGGGGACTGATTGTGTGTAACGTCCAGGAACGGACGGATCTGCCGGGAAGGAACATGGCACTTCCCTGGTTTAGGTTTTCACGGTGGTTGGAGGAGATTGTTGGTTAGAGAACCAGTCCCCTTAACATTGACAGCGAGCGCATTTCCCGTTGTTTGCGGAGGGGTTCTTCAATCTGAAAAGGAAATACGGAAAAACTGCAGAATATCAGCAAAGTGGCTTCAGAACACCGACTGCATCAAGAAACCCCCCAAACCTGTTCAAGGCCTGAATGGCATTTATTCCCTCAAGCGGCTTTCAGAAGCGCTGTGAGATGTTTCGCCAGTGGCAACCAAAATATGGTCTCTTATTGTTACGCTAGGTCAAGCAAATGAGGTGGTCCCCATGCTTTGCCTCATGCAACAAAATAACCCTTGAAAAAATCGTAGTTTTAAATATAATCACCCCTTAAAATATCATTTCAAGGGGTGTATGATGGACCGATTCGCTCTCAATTACTTGGAAAAGTGGCGATCAAAGGCCAACCGAAAGCCGCTGGTCATCCGGGGGGCCAGACAGGTTGGCAAGACCTATCTGGTGCGCCTTTTTGCCCGGAAACGGTTTGACCACCTGCTGGAAATCAATTTTGAACGTCATCCGGACATTGCGACCCTTTTTGCCTCGATGGACCCCAAGACAATACTTCAAATGCTGGAGTTGCAGTTCAACATCCCCGTCCTGTCGGGCCGCACCCTCCTTTTTCTGGATGAAATACAGGCCGCACCGGAAGTTCTGGCCTGTCTGAGGTTCTTCCTGGAAGAATTGCCGGAACTTCACGTGATTTCAGCAGGTTCTCTGCTGGAATTTGCCATGGAAGAGCCGGTTTTCTCCATGCCCGTGGGCCGCATTGAATATCTTTACCTTGGCCCCATGCAGTTTGAAGAGTTCCTGGCGGCGGCCGGCGAAAAGAACCTGGCGGCTTTTTTAGGGAATTTCACCCTTCAGGTTACCATCCCCCCGGCACTCCACGCGAAACTCATGGGTCTGCTGCGAAAGTTTCTGGTGGCCGGTGGTATGCCAGAGAGCGTGGATATCTATCTGAAAAGCAAATCATGGCAGGAGTGTGAAGCGGTAAAACATACGTTGCAAAGAACCTTTGAAACGGATTTCAATAAGTACGGCGGACGCATCAAACATCAGCGCCTCCAGCTTGTATTTCGGAAGATCCCCCTTCTTGTGGGAAACAAGTTCAAATATGTGAACGTGGATAGAAACGCACGATCCGCGGAAGTGGCAAATGCTTTGCGAATGCTCTGTCAGGCGCGTGTGGCCTTCCCGGTGTATCACTCCGCATGCACCGGAATCCCGTTGGGCGCAACCACTGATGAAAGGAAATTCAAAGTGCTTTTCCTGGACGTGGGCCTTCTGTCAACGGCCGCGGGCCTCAACCTGCTGGACTATGAAAAGGCGGAGGATGTCATGATGGTCAATGCTGGCGCGGTTTGCGAACAGTTCGTGGGCCAGCACCTCCTCTTTTCCCGGGAGTTTTACCGAGAACCGGAGCTTCACTACTGGGTTCGCGAAAAGAAGACCTCTTCCGCCGAGGTGGACTACGTGATCGCCATGGGGTCCTCCGTCGTGCCCATGGAGGTGAAGGCCGGGAAGGGGGGGACCCTGAAATCGCTCCATCTCTTTTTAAGGGAAAGACGCCGTTCCCTTGGGGTGCGGCTAAACGCGGAGCCGCCCTCTCTTCTCGATCTGGAGACGGCCCTCTCCCATGGCCCAAATGTTTCCTACCGGCTCTTGTCTCTTCCCCTGTACCTGGCCGGGCAGGTACGACGTCTTCTGGCCCATGGTGTATAAAAGGAAAAAGCGTTATTCCGGTCTCTTTGAGTCTGCGAACTGGTCGCCAATGGACCTATAGCTTGAATGGGTAATATCGACGGGCATACGCCGCGGCCGCCCAGCCATAGCGGGATCGACCAGAAGGCCGTCTGCGATAAAAGCGTGGATGTTGAACAGCTCCGGTCGGCTTATGGTGATGGCAGAAAGATGCTCCACGACGTACTGAATCGCTTCCTTGTGGTTAAGGATCATCACCGCTTCCTTAAACGGAATTGGAACGGAATCTTCCCGGCATGAAACGATTAACCACTTGATATAAAGTTATTATTATCCGTTTCGTCCGCATCGTTTCATTGATAATGAAACGATGTGTGTGGAGGCGCGAGGCGAATGGGATGAGGTAGCCACCTGTACATAGCGCTTTTCGTTTCCCTTTTCACAGACAAAGTCAATTCCTTTTGTCCCCATGTTTCCCACCGCCACATAAAAACCATTTATCCTCAGGTGCAGGTAAACGAGATTTTCCAGGACCCGGTCTATCCTTCTGGGGATAACCGATGATGGGGTGTCGCAAACAGATAAAAATGAACAGGCTTATTCGTTGCTGAGGCAACCGTCATATCCGGTCAAATCAGGGAAATATCTCCTGTATATCCCCCTGTCCCGGGTTAGAATAGCATCACAATTCGTAGCGGCGAAGCCTCCAATATAGAAGTCTGACAGAAAATGCTCTTTTAGGTTCAGTTTTCCGCCGCATCGGGGGCATGTCTCTTTTGTTTTTCTCTTCAGATATTTCATCCACGCTCTGGCCGCGACAGTGGTCGCGTCTGTATCCAACGCCTTTACGGCAATGTTGTGTTCCTCCAGAAATTCGCCCAGCAGTTTGGCATTTCCTTTGAATTGGGGCATCAACTCCGCGAATACGACGGATGGCGCCAGCAGCATTTCCTTTCTCTCAAGGGCGAGATACAGCTTGTCCTGGAAATTTCTGAATTCATCCTTCAAAACATCCAGAAAAATAGATGTATCTACGCATACTTTCACTGCACACTGCCTCTGATTTCGTCGAGGTATGCCATAGTTGTGGAGCTGTCCCTAAGTCTTCCACGCCATTTCTTTCTGATGGCTTCTATGGGGTCAACAACGAGAACGTATTTCTCCCCTTCTTTTGAGATATCCACTTCCGATCCGGGAACGATGCCCAGTTCTTTTCTGACCCTTATGGGTATGGTGATTTGATATTTGGCAGTTACTTTTGCCATTGTCGTCAACTCCACGGTATACTTATTTATGGAAAACAGCATACCCAAGGTTTTGCACCCTGTCAATTTCTTTATTTGTCGTTGCCAGGATGCCGTACCCGATGAGGAGATCAGTGTAGGCATTGGGGCCGTGGGGTTGGGAACTCTGAGAACCTGTCTGCCACGCCCGCAGTTGATCCAGAATGGCCGATAACTCTCCCTTGACCGCTGTCCAGATGGGGCTCCACGACTTTTTTATCTCATAGGCGGCGATCCAGGAAAGCATTGAAAAATGCGGATTAATAGCGCCTTCCGAAGACCGCTCCAAAGGCACCAGTGAAATACGCTGCGCTGTTACAAGTAAATTGCACGGGGCAAGCCTGGAACTGAGTGAAGTGGGCCGATTCCGGTATCGGACCCGGTATTTTACCGACAGCGGCATTATCGGGACAAAGGAGTTTGTCTCAAGGGTCTATCGGAACTTCAAATGCCATTTCTCCTCCAGACATGAGAAACGCCCCAAACTTATTCGGGGCTTGGGCGGCATCTATTGCCTGAAAACACCGTCGGAAAAGATCGCATATGAGTTGTCGTTGTCAAATCCGGCCCGAGGGCCTGGTCAAATCAAGGCAGTCAGGGGGCAAAACCATCTTCATGCGCATCCATCATCAATGCGGGAAGCAGAAAAACCGCGTAGAGCGGAAGGTTGAGAATCTTGCCGTCCTTTTTCAGGTTGAGCAGATTTGCCCGGGCCAGTGTGGGCGGCTTGAATTGTGAATCATAGGACTTCAGGCTTTTGCTTTTAGGGTTAATGCCCGCCTTCACCTCCAGCGGGCAGATCTCCCCCCCGAATTCACACAGAAAGTCCAGCTCTGCCCTCCCGCCCTTACTCCTCCAGTAATAGAGCCTGTGCCCAAAATGTGAAACCAGTTGTTGGGCCACATAGTTTTCTACAAACGCGCCTTCGTACTCATTAAAAAGCCTCTCCCCCCGTGCCAACAGGTCAACCGGCGTATCGCCCATGGCGCCCAGAAGACCCACATCTAAAGCATATACCTTAAAAGAGGTGGTATTCGCATAGTGAGAGAGAGGGGCTTTGACGGTTTCCACAGCCAGCGCCTGAAAAATCAACCCCACATCCATGAGCCAGGTCAGGGCGTTTTCATATTCCCTGGCACGGGCACCTTTTTTGAGGGCGGAAAAAACAAATTTCTTATTTTCTCTTGCCAGATGGAGGGGAATGGAATCCCAGATCTGTGTCAATTTGGGGATATCGGACGGAGTGGCGTGCTTTGCGAAATCCAGCACATAGGATTTGATGATATCTTTCTGGATTTTTCTCGTTTCCTGAGCATTTTGTGTCTCTGCAAAGTGTTGAACAGGCTCCGGCATCCCTCCCACCATGTAATATCTGCGAAGTAGATCAATGAGATGTGAATGAAAGGCCCCCGTCAATGGGTGAGGACTCTTGATATCTTGAAGCAGTTTTCTGTATCTGCCTTCCCCCATGGCATCAAGAAACTCCAGAAACGTCATTGGGTAGAGATAGAGAAAATGGACTTTCCCCACGGGAAAAGATCCGGGGCTGGAGAGTTTCACCCCCAGCAGTGAGCCCGCGGCCGCGATGTGGGTTTCTTTTTTCTGTTCGGCAAAATACTTCAAAGAATTCAAAGCACGATTTGAAACCTGTATTTCGTCGAACACAACCAGATCGGTTGCCTGTTGAATATCATAATTCTTGTAGATGGCCAGTTCACCGAGTACCCGTTCCGGGTTCAAATCCGCTTGAAAGAGCTGGTCCAGACCGGGGTCTTCCTCAAAATTGCAGTAGACCAGGTTTTCATATTCATGGTTTCCGAATTCTTTCAGGATATAGGTTTTCCCGGTCTGCCGTGCGCCCTGCAAAAGCAGTGGCTTCCTCCCGGCAGAGGTTTTCCATGCCATCAACTCTGCATAAATATCTCTTTTCATGGTGGGATATGTTGTCAGGAAAATTTGTGGATGTCAATATATTTGGGAGAATTTTGTGAAGATCATCACATTATTCGCCTGAAAAAGGTGATGAAATTCACAAAGAATGCACAAATTGGGGCAACAACAGAAGGGACAACCTTTTTCTGCGTGAACTCTCGAAGGGAAAAAAGGAGGCAGGCAAAATACTTATGATATTGCTAAATGATATGGGTGTAGTTTGAGTTACGTCGGAAGGAGAAATGGGCCAATATGTCGGAATTCGTGAAGGCGATGAAACAGGGGTTTTCCTGGTTTTACAACCGGCGCCACCAGCGGATTAATAGCGCCTTCCGAAGACCGCTCCAGAGGCCCCAGTGAAATACGCTACGCTGTTACAAATAAATTGCGCGGGGCAAGCCTGGAACTGAGTGAATTGGACCGGTTCCGATACCGGACCCGATACTTTACGGACAGCGGTATTATCGGGACAAAGGAATTTGTCTCAAGGGTCTATCAAACCTTCAAAGGGCATTTTTCATCCAAACATGAGAAACGCCCCAAACCCATTCAAGGCCTGAATGGCATTTATTCCCTCAAGCGGCTTTCTGAAAGTATTGGTTAAAGCAAATAGGCGCAGTAAAATTATTATTTTATTGACCCGGTTGTGTTCTCCTTATACGTTACACTACGGAAAGAATATGACGATATAATAGGAAAAATAGGAGGTTCCACGATGGCTGTTCTCGATAAGGTCAAATTATTAGAACAATATGTTGCTGTTGATGCTTCCGCTGTAGATCCGGTGGTGGAACTGGCCATTGAGAAATTGCTAAAACGGGAAGCCTCTCGAATGGACGAACTGAAACAGCGTCTTTTGATACAGAAGGCTGGATTTGAAGATAAATATGGAATAAGTTCCGATGAATTCAATAGGCGTTATGAAGAGGGGACGATGGGCGACGAAATGGATTACATGGAATGGTCGGCCACCGTTGACATGCTTTCCGGCATTGATAAGCGTTTATCGCTTCTCCAACAAGAGGCTACCGTATGAACGAAAGGCTTCGCCGCCATTTCGATGAGATCGAAGCCAGGCTTATTGAATGCCCTGCGATTCTGTCATACCAAATCATTCGAAGAGATATTTCCCCGGATGGTGGAAAGCTGAGGATCAGAACCGCTCTAACAGGCGGGGGAGTATTTGAGTGCTTTCTGTACGTCAAAGATAGGGGACACGTCTCCTATCCTCTGAAATACAGTTTCCATTGGCAGGATTCACAGGGGAGAACCGTCAAAAGAAGGGAAAACGCACCCCATCATCCAGGCCTCCCTTATGCGCCGCATCATCTTCATGTAGGTGAAGACCATGTGGAAGGTTTTTCCGGAAAGCCTGATATCTTTGTGTTCATCGATGAGATGGAATGTATCCTCATAAGGAAATGAGTAGCGGAAACTAGAAAAGGAGTTTGTTTCCAGGCTCTATCAAACCTCAAAGCTTTCTGAAGCCTTTACACCAAGAGAACCGTAGCGTTCAGCCCGGACTTGATATCTTATGCATTAAATGTTACTTTTATGCATAAACTATATGCGAGGAGGCCAATTATGCGAACAACGCTTGACTTACCTGAAGATTTAATTGATGAAGCTATGAAGGCTACTCAAATTAATACAAAAACCAGAGTTATTATTACTGCCTTAGAAGATTTGATAAGGAAATCAAAGATATCCGGCTTGAAAAAATATAAGGGTAAGATGGATTTGGACATTGATATGGATGCGATGAGAGAGCGTAAATGTCGGTATTAGTCGATACGTCCGTATGGATAGAGTATTTCAGGAGTGGGAATAATTCTGAAAAATTTGATTTCTTAATCGATGTGAAATTTACTCATTGGATTTCCATTTTACTCTCATGAAAGACATTCTTGAACTCCGGCTATTTGAATAGAGTTATCTTGGGCCGAACCTCTGACATCCCAAGATGCTTATACGGCCACCTCGGGCAGGCTCATCCTCTGCTTTAGCTTTCCCTCAATCCCTAAAGGCATCAGGCTATCGACACCAAATGGTATGGTAAACCAGTAACGAGCCATGCACATACCTGGAAAGAGATGTACGTCAAATAGAAAACATACGAGATTTTAGATCGTTTGCAAAACTATGGTCCTTTAGGTGGCAACCACTATAATATTGGCAAAAGTTTTGCGTGTCGGATATAAAATTTTTCTGTAGATGATGTCTGAATATCTGCTGTCCGTTAAGATCGAGCTCTTTGAAGAAGGCGGGTATTTCGCAACCAGCGATGATTTTCTCGAGTTCCTGGCCAGGGGAGAACGGTTTCGAAATACTGGAAATAGCCCAGGACGTGGTGAGAAAGATCGTGAAGTTATACTTTGATCCGGGGGTCCATTTCCGGATGCACTGAAAACCGGCTTGCCTGCCGGCGTTGCCCTTGAAGCCAAAGTCCCTGTATGGGTAGGGCATGACTCAATTGCCGGGCATGAAATTGAAGAGATTATCCAGGCAATCCAATTATAAGCTGGCCATATAGTATTGCGACAAATCATGATACGGTATCGCGACATGTCGCGACAAGCCGAAGAAAATGCCTCATCAGAACTCCCCGCGCAAAACGCGGAAAATGGGTGCGGATAGGGTAGCTGTAATCTTAACAGATTACAGCCCTTCTTTTTTTGGGGCTCAGAGTAGTTCATACAACCGTTGGGCCTGCCGGGTAATCTAAGGCTGTGGGTCGTATCGGTTGAGCAAAAGGGAGGCGTTTTGACCTCCGAATCCAAAGCTGTTGTTGATGGCCTTTCTGATTTCTCTGCGGATGGGCTTCTGAGGGACATAAAAAAGATCGCAGCCTTCATCGGGGTTATCCAGGTTGATGGTGGCGTGAATCCTGCCATTTTCGATCATCAGGGCCGTGGCGATGGTTTCGATACCCCCTGATGCGCCGATCAAATGGCCTGTCATGGACTTGGTGGAACTGATGGCCACATTTTTGGCGGCATTTCCAAGTGCATTTTTGATGGCAAAGGTTTCGGCAGGGTCGTTCAGTGCTGTGGAAGTGCCGTGGGCATTGATATAGTCAATTTCCTCAGGGGCCACCCGGGCTCTTGTCATGGAATCTTTCATGGCCCGTATCTGCATGTCAGGTACCGGGTCGGGAGCGGCAATGTGATAGGCGTCCGATGTGGCGCCGTATCCGGAGAGTTCACAGTAAATGTGTGCGCCCCGGTCAAGTGCATGGTTCAGCTCTTCTAAAATGATGATGCCGGATCCTTCACCCATGACAAAGCCATCCCGGTCTCTGTCGAAAGGTCGCGAGGCTTTCTCAGGTTCGTCATTTCTCTTGCTCATGGCGTTCATGCTCACGAAACCGCCGAATACAAAAGGGGTAATGCACGCATCGGCGCCACCTGTGACCATGATGGTTTCTTCACCCAGAAGAATCTGCTTGTAGGCTTCTATAATGGCATGGTTTGAGGATGCACAGGCTGTGGAAACGCTACAGGCGATTCCTTTGATGCCAAATGCCATGGTGACGTTGACCGGTATGGAACATATCTGCACGTGAGGCAGTGCAAAGGGGGAAACCCTTTTGGGGCCATTGTGTTTAAGAAATTGTCGATACCACTTTTCGCAGAGATCCATGTTCTGGGCGCCGATACCCAGTATGCATCCGATGTTGACGGGATCCGTGTTTTGAACCTCGTAGGTACGACGTCCCTTTTCCTGTTCGACGGCATCAAGCGTAAAACCAGCATCTTCCAGTGCCAGCCGGGTCGCGGCCATGGCAAATTCGGAAGTCCTGCCAAGATACCTGAAATCTTTGTTTCTGTGCAGGTAATCGGTCAGTGAAAACCCGTCAACGGGGCAGGCAACCTGGCATGGATATTGATCCATTTCCCATCCTTCAAATTGAATATTTTTCGCACCTGATTTGCCTTCCATGAGAGATTCCCAGTAAGCTTTTTTGCCGATGCCGATGGGTGTTATGGGCCCCAGGCCTGTGATGACTGCTCTCTTTTGCATGTTCAGTTCCTTTCACTCATATTTACGCCAAGCGCGCCGGCCAGTTTCACCAGGTCGGACAACGCTTGTTCATAGTTAAAATCACTCAATTTTCTTTCAAGGGATAAAATAGGGCCATCGAAGCGACTGCTGTCCAACAGAGCTTTGAGTTTGGCAAGGACCCGGTCCGCGTCCAGACTGGATTCCTCAAGCATGTCCTTCAATTCGAGTATCAGCGGTTCCACTGTTTTAATGTCTAGCGCCTTGTCCTGTCGGGCCGGGAGTGCAGAATCATCTCTTATGGCGGGTTTCGCGGGTGCAGCATCATTGATGGATTGAAGCACGGTTTCCAGATCGGTTTCAAACTTGTGAATCTGATAGTCAATGAGCACCCGATCCCCGCCTTTGATGGTTTTTTCCAGGGCTATGGAGGCCCCATTGAGATCGTTGGCACCCAGATTTCCCGAAACCCCCTTGATACTATGCACGAGAGTCGCCATTCCCTCAAGTTGATCCTCATCCAGGAGTTTGTGCAGTTCCGAAACTATCGGGCAAAATTCCCTGGAAAAGTCTTGGAGCAGTTTGTCATACAGGGCCTGGTTTCCCGCAACCCGCGCCAGGCCTTCACTGATATTCAGTCCGGGCATATCTGCCGGCTCCGCCAAAGTTGCTACGAGGGCCGGGTCGGTTCCGGGGGCCTGGCCGGAGGCGATCTTTTTCTGCATGGGATGAAGCGGGCGTTGTCTTTTCTTTGGCTCGATCCATTTCACCAGGGCGGTGTAGAGTTTATCCGGATCGATCGGTTTGGTGATATGGTCGTTCATTCCGGCATCCAGGCTCTTTTCCCGGTCTCCGCTCAATGCCTGGGCAGTCATGGCCAAAATGGGGAGATCCTGAAAACGCGGATTTTCCCGGATTCGGGCGGTGGCCTGGAAACCATCCATGACCGGCATGTTAATATCGGTCAAAACCAGATCAAATGCGCCTTCTTCAACTGCCGAAACAGCCTCCTGCCCGTTGGAGACGATGGAAACCGAAAGGCCTGCCTGTTCCAGCAACTCTTGAGCCACTTGCTGGTTGATGAGATTGTCTTCAACCAGGAGGATGCTGGCGCCCCTAATCCCTTCGAGGGCGTTTCCCACGGTGGCTTCAAATTTGGCTGGTTTGGGTCGCTGTTCTTTCGATTCCAGGTTAACTCCGGGATCCCGGGAAGATTTCTGAGGTTGAAGCGCGAATCGCGCTGTGAAAATAAAAGTGCTGCCTTGTCCGGGTTCGCTTTCCACCCGGATGTTGCCTCCCATCATGGTAACCAGGCGTTTGGAGATGCTCAAGCCCAGTCCCGTCCCGCCATATTGCCGGGTCGTTTCGCGTTCCGCCTGGGTAAAGGGTTGAAAAAGTCGATCACTTTGCTCCCGACTCAAACCGATGCCGGTGTCCTGGACGGAAAACTGAAGGGTCACCCGGCTTTCATCCTTTTCAAGGACACGAAGGACCACGATTATTTCTCCCCGGTCTGTAAATTTTACCGCATTGTTAACCAGGTTGATTAAGACCTGCCCCAGCCGAAGGGGGTCTCCCATCAGGTAATTGGGCGTCTGGCGCTCTATGTCGAAGAGAAATTCCAGTCCCTTCTCCTCGGCTTTCAGGCTGATGAGGCTGCTCAGGTTGTCTAAGACGTCTTCCAACTGAAATTCCGCTTCCTCCATGTCCAGCTTACCGGCTTCGATCTTGGAAAAGTCGAGTACATCGTTGATGATCCCCAGAAGGGTGTTGGATGAAGTCTGAATTTTATTGAAGTAATCAGCCTGTTTAGCCGTGAGATCGGTCTGGAGGGCCAGATGGCTCAACCCGATGATGGCGTTCATGGGGGTTCTGATTTCGTGACTCATGTTGGCCAGAAATTCGCTTTTGAAACGGCTGACTTCATCGGCTTTCAATTTGGCCATCCGCAGGGATTTTGCCCTGGAAAGCGCCCGCGAAAGGTTTGCCAGGTTTAGCATGACGAAAACAGCTCCCACTGTTGCCAGGGGCATTAAAGGTGAAATGAACAAGCCCTTTGCTTTAAAAAGCCACATGGCTCCCCACCAGAAGCCCATCCCCAACAGGGCGGCTCCCAAAAGGCCCCAGAGGGGGTTTCGCGGCATGAAGAACAGGGAAAGGGTCAGACCGCCGCACACGATCAGCAGTAATTCGATCATGCGCGACCAGCCCGGTTGGGTAATAAAACGTCCTGCGAGGATATTTTCAGCGACTACAGCCTGAATTTCAACACCGGGAAAGCTGGTGCGCATGGGCGTGGTGTGCCGATCGCCGATTCCGGCGGCCGTGGTCCCCATAAAGACGATTTTGTTCTTCAGGCGTTCGGCAGGGATTTTGTCTTTCAGGATATCACCCGCTGAAATACGATGAACGGTTGTCTTGGGGCCGCCGAAGTTTATCCACAGAGATCCCGAGCCGTCAAGGGGGACGACCATCTGGTTCAGACGCATCAGGATGCTGCCGTCTGCTTTGATCTTAAGTATCACCTTATCGATGCCGTAGGACTGCATGAGAGTGGCCAGGGCAAGGCTGGGATAGAGTTTGTCCCGGTAGGAGATCAGCAGGGGAGTGCGTCTGATCACGCCGTCGCCATCCGGTAAGGTGTTTACGAATCCGGACCCGCTGGCGGCCCTGCTCAACACCTGCAAGTTGCAGATTGCTCCATCGGCCTTCATCAGATGGTCGGCAGGGTTCCAGCCCCCTGAAGGTGCAATCAGTGCCGCTTTCAGCGGAGGGATTAAGCATTCTTTGGAAGGTGGTGCATGGCCGCGGAAAAGAAAGGCATAACTCAACACAAAAGGCCCCTGATCCAGAATCCGGGCCAGGAGTCGGTCGTTGTCGCGAAGGTCATCGGGCAGACCGGTCATTTCCACCTGGACTTTCAGGTCCCTCAATAATTCTTCCTGAAAAACCGCAGGCGACGTTCGGTCCGGTTCCGGGAACATCACGTCAAGTCCCATACTTGCGGGACCCAGTCGTTTGATTTTTTCCGCAAGCAACGCCATCCGGTAGCGCGGCCATGGCCATTGACCGAATTCGCGGATCGTTTTTTCGTCCAGGGTTACCACAACGGGTATGTTTGAGCTTTTGTCCCGAGGATGGGTTCTCAAAAAATGATCATAGACCTTAAACTGGAGGAATTGCACAAAGTTGGGATGAAAAAGGGTCAGGCCGGCGACCATCAGAGTCAAAAAGAGACCCAGGATCAGGTTTTTCAGACCACTTCCGATGATGGGTTTTGCATCCGGCACGGCATCCCTTTTTGAGGAAAAGCCCCAATTATCTGACGGTGACATCCACCCTGCGATTCTTGGGTTCAGCCACTTCGTCAGCGGTGGCGATGAGCGGGTTGCTTTCGCCGTGGGCGTCTATGTGGATGAGATTCGGTTTAACCCGTTGGGAAACAAGCAGGGATTTAATGGCATCGGCACGTTTTCGGGAGAGGCGAAAATTGAGATCTGCCGCTCCCACACGATCCGTGTGTCCCACCACGCTGATGTCCTTTGATTTCCTGGTGGCAATGGCCGTGAGGATGTCGGGGACCATATTTTTTGATGCTTCTGTCAACTGGTTCGTGCCGCTTTTGAAGTAAAGGCTAAAGGTGACGGGTTGACCGGGGTCTGCTGCCAGGGCCATACCGAATTTTTCCTGGATGGTTTCTTGATCCATTTTTTCCGGTTGGCTGGGCAGCTCCTGAGCCGAAGATACCTCCGTGGCATGGTCCGCCTTGGATACTATTTGGGTCCCCTTGTTGGTGGTTACCGAGATTTCACCCACGGTTCCATCCGGATCGGGCAGGAGAACAAAAGTCGTTTTTTTAGCGCACCCGACAACAAAAAGCATGGATAAAAGGGCAGTAACATTCAAAAATATCACAAAAGGATGTCGCATGTTAAATCCTCCCGTTTTTCAAGCACCTTACTCAACTTCAATGAGAAAGCGGGTGCCCCGGATGCCCAGTACTGCCAACGGCGTTTCTACACGGGTGGCGCCGGGTGAAAGTTTATTGATTTTTCCGGACAAATAGGCCGCTGTACCCTTTGATATTTTGGAAACGAAAGCAAGTTTTCCTGTTGCCGGAGAAAAAAGGAACTCATCAATCACGATGCGGGTGTCAGGGCCCAGAGAAAGGGTGGTATCGTCTCTGAAAATGACCCCCATTGTCCCTTCAGGGCCAGTCTGAAGGACATCCTTTGTATGAATTTTCATCCCGGTTGTTGCAGGTTCCATGTTGCCGTTTCTCTCAATGGACGCTTTACCTCTTATATTTTTTATGACGCCCGCTGCCGGTTCCATGGCGGAAAGGGGGGTGGTGAAAAGAAAAAGCGCCAAAGAGAACAACAAAATGATAGGTTTCATTATCGCTCCTCCAGGGATGAATTTGAGAACTTACCGCCTTTTGACAAATGCGCATTGAAGGCCGCTTTCCTCATAAGAGACCTTAATTCTAGAAAAAGGACGGTTTTCCGTCAAGTTGAAACTTTAAATCCAAACGGATGAATAGTGTCTAAGATGATACGTATGAAAATTTCAGGGTTTTCAATATTTTTTCTCAAATGCTTGTAACCTATCATGGATTTTGATAATTTCCATGTGCGGATTACCTCATTATCCAGCAAACTGATCCGGAAGGAGATGTTCGATGAAAAATTCTGAAAACGGTTTGGAAACAATCCTTATCGTAGACGATATGCCGGCTAATATTAAGATTTTAGGCCAACTGTTAAGGTCCCAATACCATATTCGCGTCGCCACCGGCGGGGAAAAAGCGCTGACCATTGCCGCTTCGGAAGATCCGCCTGATTTAGTGCTCCTCGACATCATGATGCCGGATATGGACGGCTATGAAGTGTGCCGACGGCTAAAAAAAGATCCGCGCTTAAAAAACATTCCGGTAATTTTCATTACGGCCAAAGGAGAAGTGGAAGATGAAACCAAAGGGCTTGAAATCGGGGCGGTGGACTATATTGTCAAGCCTTTCAGCCCGCCCATTGTAGAGGCCCGAGTCAAGACGCATCTTGAGCTAAAAAGACAACGGGATGAATTAACCCAAATGACCCTTGACCTCACAGAACTCAACCACATGAAAGACAACCTGCTGGCGGTCTGCTCCCATGATCTGCGATCACCATTAAACGGAATCCTGGGTTTTGCGGACCTGCTTTTGGAAAAGGAATATCTGGAAGCCGAAGACAGGGAAGGTCTTACCCACATCAAAGCCTCCGGAAAGGTCCTCCTGGGCCTTATCAATGATATCCTGGATCTCAGCAAGGCCAGGGCGGAGCAGGTTGAGTTGGAAATGGAGCCCATTTCCCTTACCGATGTTATCAAGACCAGCATCAGTTCACTGAAGCATCTGGCAGTGGGCAAAGGTCAGGCGCTTCATTTCGCGGATCAGCCTGCCGATGTTGTAATACTGGGGAATGAGAGCGGATTAGGCCGGGTTTTCAACAATCTTTTGTCCAATGCCATCAAGTTCACGCCGGAAAAGGGAACGGTTCGAATTGCCGTTGAACCCGGACCCAATGGCAAAATATGGGCAAAGATCATTGATACGGGGATCGGTATCCCCGAAGAAAAGATTCCCTATCTGTTCGATCCGTTTACCAAAACTTCCCAGAGCGGAACCGGCGGGGAGCAGGGAACAGGCCTGGGGATGTCAATTGTCAAAGAGATCCTTGAAAAGCATGGGGTTCCCATTGAGGTGGAGAGCGAAGAAGGAAAAGGCACATGTTTCAAGCTGACTTTTTCCCTGAGCCAAAAGACCCCCGTAGCCAGCCCGGAACATGTTCGGATACGGGCTGCTTCCGAGTTGGTGGCGGTGGAGAAGAAAAAGCATTTGAAAATCCTTCTGGCGGAAGACAACCCGGTCAACCAGAAACTGGGTGAAAAAATGCTCGGAAAAGGGGGGCATGAGGTTACGGTGGCCAAAGACGGCGAAGAAGCATTAATGCTGTACACTGCATCTCCGGAGGATTTCGATCTGATATTTATGGATATTCAGATGCCCCGCATGAATGGGTTTGAAGGGACAGGGGCCATAAGGGAATTTGAAGCCGCCAATCCGGGTGAAAGGGGCTCGGGGAAAAGAATTCCCATTGTGGCCATGACCGGCAATGCCTTGGCGGGAGACCGGGAAAAAGGTCTGGAAGCGGGCATGGACGATTACCTTATAAAGCCCATCAATAAGAAGCTGATCCTTGGAATGGTTCAAAAATGGGCGCCCGAACACCATATTACCTGACCACAACCTCCACGCGCCGATTCCTGGGTTTCGCCGTACCATCGGGTGTTTTGACCAATGGGTTCCCCTCACCATGGGATGTGATTTCAAGAATCTGAGGATTAACGCCTCTGGAGACGAGGAATTCGGCCACTTTTTTAGCGCGATCAAGAGAGAGTTTTCGATTATAACCCTTTGATCCGGCCCGGTCCGTATGGCCGGAAACCGTCAAGTCTACGGATTTTCGGTCTTTGATGGATCCCAGCACCCGAGGAAGTTGATCCATGGATTTCGGTGTAAGGTCCGTGGTCCCGGTCAAAAAGTACAGGAGAAAGTGAACCGGGGGCGTGGGCTGGGCATCGAGCGCGTCTTTGAAGATTTTTCGCACTTCTTCTTCATCCATGATTTGGGGGGTGCTGGGGACCTCATCGGAGCGGTTCAGCCCCGTGGCTTCAAAGGCTTTGTCCAGCACCTGTGAGCCCTTTTCACTGGTGATCTCAAGCTTTCCCACTTTCCCTTCCAAGTCCGGTATGAGGACATAACGGTTTTTGGGTTTTGTGCGACAGCCCTTGCTGTTCACCGCGAGGCCTTTTTCCGTGTTCGGACACTGATCCACATAATCGGGTATCCCGTCCTCATCCGTATCCAGCGGGCAACCCTCTCTGTTTACCGCTACGCCTTCCGGGGTTTTGGCACATTCATCCCGGTAGTCGAGCACTCCGTCCACATCGGTGTCCAAAGGACATCCGTCGCTATTCACCACTACGCTTTCCGGCGTATGGGTGCATTTATCCCTGTAATCCGGCACCCCATCCTGATCCGTATCCAGGGGACACCCCACTTTGTCCACTGTTACGCCTTCGGGGGTTTCGGGACATTCATCCCTTAAGTCAGGAACCATGTCGATATCGGTATCTACAATGATTCTTTCTTTCATGAACATGCCTGAAACGGCCTTTGAAACCGCTTCATCGCAGGCCACATAGAGCTCCGGGGAAAGGGTGGACGCCTTGTAATTCCGCAACCGGTCATCTCCTGTTTCAACGGCCAGGTTAAGCCGGCATCCCACGTCATGAAATGTCCAGAACAGTTCCACAAAGGTAACGGAAAGCCTTAAGATCCGGGGCGGGCCGTCTATCACCCTGACGCCTCTCTTGCCCAGTTCCAATTCCAGGTAAGGCATGATTTCTTTCCATTGTTCCCGGGTGGCGGAGAATGTGAAGAGATTGGGGGTGGCCTCAGAAAGCGCCATTTGGTTGTTTTTCAACTGCTGTTTTATCCATTGGATCACCGTATCGGGTGGCACGGGACCGGCCACCGTGAAGCGGCTTGTTTCCGTCAGACAATTCTTGGGAACCGATATTTCAGGGCGGGGAGATGTTTTCTCTGTTACGGGTGCGTTGGCCTTTTTTGGGGGCGACTTTTTTTCAATGGGTCTCCCCGGACAGTTGTCTTTGTAATCGGGTGAACCGTCACCGTCTGTATCCAGCGGGCAACCCAAGCGGTTCACCGGCATATCCATGGGGGTTCTGGGACACCGATCCAGAAAATCCGGCACCCCGTCCCGGTCCGTGTCCAGGGGGCATCCACCCTTTTTCACATCCGCAAAGAGGAAGCCTTTTATTCCGCTTTCGCCGTTTTTACAAAGGATCAATTCGAAAACGGTGGGCGCATTCACCATTGCCACCGTACCCCGTTTGTTTAACTCCGTTTTCAGCAGGTTTATGGCCGTATCCGTCCAGCGGTTCAGATTGGCCAGCCAGTCGTGGGTTTCCGCACCGATTTGAACCCAGTCATTGTTGGCTTGTGCATTTTCAATATCGACAAATCCCGCCACTTTGAAGCTTGGATTCAAAACCGTTCCGGCGTTAATGGGAATCCCCTTGGGGATATAGAAACGGTCCGGTGTGCCCGCACAACCGGAGTGGATGGCCAGCGCCGCCAACAGGGAAATAACGCTGAGCAGTCTGATAAGATTGTCTCTCGCATGTCCTGAAAAAATTCCTTTTCGTCTTGGCAAAAACATTAAAAAATACCCCGTTGAAGATGCTGCATCGAATTATAGATAGACCGTGTGAGTGAATGTCAGGGTTTGAAGGATATCAGAAGCCATAGTCCGCCTTTGCCAATGATGGTGCTTTCATTTTCAAGACCCGCTTCTGAAACCATTTTTTCCAGATTATTGCGGGAGAGTCTCTTTTTCCCCAATCGGTAATTGAGGTCTTTGGATTCATCGGCAATGGGTGAAATAATGTCGTCCGGCGTACCCGGACCGTATCCTCCGCCTAAAACGGCATGGCCCCCGGGCTGTAGGATGCGATGGCATTCTTTGATGATCCCGGGGGTGAGAAAGAAAAAGGCCCCCCGGCAGACCACCAGGCTGAAGGTCGGCAACAGGGGCAGATGCGCCGGTGGTGAAAGCAGTATGGGGCAGGGGGGGCCGAATGATTTTAGGATCGCACGGGCGGCATTTTCTTCCGAAAGGGCGATCAGCCCCCGCAGTGTGGGGCGACGTGCCAGCAGGGAGTTGATCATGCCCCCTGAAAACGGACCGATTTCCAGAACATGGCCGGTGTCCTGCGGTATCCATTGCTCAATCCATTGGGCCAGGTGCGGGTAGATCGGGTTCCAGAGTGTGTTCAGGCGCGTAATGAGTTCAGCATCCATCATGGAAAAACTTCCCAAACAGAGATATTGGCTTGCCTATTCCAGCTGTAAAAGATATGTATTTTTTGGCTGGATTATAGGGGTTTCAGGATCGAAAGGCCAGAACTTGTTGAATGTTTTTTTCAACGTTTACTCAATTTTCGTGCGTGTAGATTGAATTTTATATTATGGAGCAAGCCATGATCAATGCTGCGCCTGTTGCCTGCGAAAAATTTTTTGCATATTTAGAAAAATTATTTTCAATTTCAGTAAGTGATATCAGGGTGATGATCGATGATTTTCACGCTGAAATGGGGAAAGGGTTGTCTGGCGATGAAAGTTCCCTCAAGATGATCCCTTCGTTTATCGACAAACCAAAAGGAACCGAAGCGGGCGAGTTTCTTGCCCTTGATCTGGGGGGAACGAACTTCCGGGTGCTCACCGTCAGACTTGACGGGAAAGGAAATGCCAATGTGCCTTTCGCCAGCAAATTTGCCATTCCCCAAAAAGATATGCAGGGAACGGGGGTTGCGCTTTTTGATTTTATTGTTGGCTGTATTGATGTCTTTCTGACGGAAAACCATGTGGACAGAAGCAAAACCTATGACCTCGCCTTTACATTTTCTTTTCCGGTAGAACAAACAAGCATTGCCGCCGGGAAACTGATCGTCTGGACGAAAGGGTTTACGGCAACCGGCGTGCAGGGTCACGACGTTATTCTGCTCTTAAATGAAGCGTTGCGGCGGAAAGATATCCGTTGCATCAATATTACGGCTCTCGCCAATGATACGGTGGGTACGCTAGCTGCCAGAAGCTATATCGATCCCGCCTGTGATCTGGGCGTTATCATGGGTACCGGAACCAATGCCTGTTACCGGGAGGCGGCATCCAGGATAGGGAAGTTGAACACGGTGGATGCCCATGGGCATATGATCGTCAATATGGAATGGGGTAATTTCGATAAAGTAAGGGTTACCTGTTATGACAGGCTCCTGGACAAGGCTTCGGTTAATCCGGGCGCCATGGTCATGGAAAAGATGGTATCCGGGATGTACCTGGGGGAGATTACGAGATTGGTTTTAATGGATCTCATCAGAAGAGGCTTCATACTTGTAAATGAAACGCCGGCGGCTGAGTATTTTCAGGAAAGGGGTTCCTTGAAGACAGAGGATATGTCCCGGATTGAAGGTGATAGAACAGATCGCCTTGATGGCGTAGCACTATTTTTTGAACGAAATGGCTTTTCAAATATTACCCTTCACGATAAAATCCTGCTTCAACGCCTGTGCCGGATTATTTCGACCAGGGCAGCCAGGCTCGGGGCGGCGGCCATATCAGCGGTATTAACCTGGATAGATCCGAAATTCAAAGATGTGCATACGGTGGGAATTGATGGCTCGCTTTTTGAGAAATACCCCGGATTCAAAACCAAAATGATGAATGTGTTAGAAGAACTCTATGGGGAAAAAGCGGAAAGAATAACTTTGGTGCACGCCAAAGACGGTTCCGGGAAGGGTGCGGCCATCATCGCCGCGGTTGCCGCATCCTCTGAAGCCGGTAGAGTCTGACATTCTAAGGAAAATACAAACCAAATAGAGGGCTAGAGGCAAAACTCCGGAACCTCGGACTCTTTGATGCGGCCAATTAATTTCGGATTCCGGTTGTCAAAAGCGCGGAAATGGGTCTATTCTAAAGGTATGAAATTGCAGACGGTCTGTGTGGACGGCTTTCGAAAGGAGTAAACAATGACACTTCACCAGTTGGCTGGAAAACCGGCCCCGGAATCCATGCTGGAAAATATTCCCGAATTGGTATCCGCTTATTATACCCTTGATGCGGCGGGACCCGTTTCTTTCGGCACATCCGGACACCGGGGATCCGCATTGACGGGAACCTTCAATGAGATGCACGTGGCCGCCATGGCGCAGGCCATCTGTGATTTTCGGTCGGAAAAAGGTCGCAAGGGGCCGCTGTTCATGGGGTTTGACACCCATGCCCTTTCCATACCGGCTTTTCGGACGGCTCTCGAGGTGTTTGCCGCCAATGGGGTTGAAACGGTCATTCACGAAAAAGATGAGTATACGCCCACCCCGGTGGTTTCTTTTCTGATCGTGGCACATAACCGGGATCCGGAAAACCAGTTGGCAGACGGCGTGGTCATTACCCCCTCCCATAACCCACCCCGTGATGGGGGGGTCAAATACAATCCCCCCCACGGCGGTCCTGCCGATGTGGCGGAAACCCGCTGGATCCAGGATCGGGCCAACCGGCTCATGGGGCAGGATCAAAACCATATCAAACGGATCGTCTATCAAAAGGCTTGTGCCGCATCAACAACCCACAGAGAGGATTTCATCACGCCTTTTGTCAAAGCGCTCGATCAGGTGGTTGATATGAAGGCCATCCGGGAAGCAGGTGTTCGAATGGGCGTGGATCCCATGGGGGGATCCGGCGTACATTTCTGGCATGTGATCGCTGAAACCTATGGGTTGGATATGGACATTGTAAACCCGCGTGTGGACCCTGCTTTCGGTTTCATGCCCCTGGACGGGGATGGTGAAATCCGCATGGACTGCTCGTCTCCTTACGCAATGGCAAACCTCATTGCTTTGGCCGATCGGTTTGATGTGGCCTGGGGAAACGACCCGGATTACGACCGCCACGGCATCGTGTGTCCCACGGGGCTCATGAACCCCAATCATTACCTCTCCGTGGCTATCTGGTATCTGCTGCAGCACCGGCCGTTGTGGCGTTCCGGTCTCAAAATCGGCAAAACCCTGGTGAGCAGTACCATGATCGATCGGGTGGTCAAGGATATGGGTCGAATTCTTTATGAGGTCCCGGTGGGGTTTAAGTGGTTTGTGGACGGACTTTTGAAGGGTGAATTGGCTTTTGGGGGTGAGGAGAGCGCGGGGGCGTCTTTTTTGAGAATGGACGGCCTTGCGTGGTGTACGGACAAGGACGGTTTTTCAGCAGGCCTTTTATCGGCGGAAATCATCGCAAGAACCGAAAAAACGCCAGCTGAGATCTATGAAAATATTCTGGTACCCAACCATGGTGCGCCTTTTTACAAAAGGGCCGATGGGCCCATCTCCCCGGAGCAGCGTCAAGTGTTGAAGGATCTCACCCCCGAGTCCGTAAAGGTCTCTTCGGTGGCTGGGTTTCCCATCGCATCCGTTGCCACCACAGCGGCTGGAAACGGGGCACCCATGGGTGGCGTCAAGGTCACACTGGAAGGTGGTTCATGGTTTGCCGTTCGCCCTTCGGGGACCGAGCCTAAAATGAAGGTTTATGTGGAGAGCTTTGGCGGGGAAGACCTCTGGGAACGCATTTATGGGGAAGTCAATGCTTGTATTTTCTGCCGCTAACCGACACTGACTGCATCGATACTGCCATGCCCTTGATGATAGAAGCTGGGAAAAAAACGAAAACAGGCGGGAGGCTAATTTAACTTGCCCTACATTACCTGTAGACAGAAAAAAACCAGGCACAAGGTTGACGTGTCCGTGTGTGAAAGCTGCAAAGGCATGACCTGTCCTGACTACTACAATTATTTGCAGCGTTCCCTGTTCCCCCGCTTGATTCCGGATAAAAAGGTCCGACGAAAATTTCAACCGGAACCAAGGCCGGTCGACGATCGGCCAGCTTCAAAACCACCCGAACAAATGTCATGGCTGAAAAATCCGGATGTTACACCGTTGAGGCCCTAAGGAGGCATCAGGACCGGGTGAAATGAAGGCGTCTTGCATAATGGGCCAGCCATATCCCCATCATCATGGCGGTTGCTTTAAAAAGAGGGGAAGTCCCGCCACGCTCAGGACCACTTTATCGGCTGCCGCCGCCAGCTTCTGGTTCAGGGACCCTGCCATGTCCCGGTATTGCCTGCCCAGGGGGTGTTCCGGAACAATGCCGCTCCCCACTTCGTTGCTGACGATAATAACCGATTGATCACTTCGGGCCAGGGCTTCAAGGAGGGCATTCTGGTATACCGGAACTTTTTCTTCTCCCTTTTTCAACAGAACATTGCTCAGCCAGATGGTCGTGCAGTCGATGAGGATGGCTTCGACCGTGGAATCATCTGATTCCAGGATTTTAGCAATTTCGAGCGGTTCTTCCTTTAACTGCCATTTGGGCCCTCGGACCTCCTTGTGCAGTCTCACCCGGTCTGCCATTTCTTCATCCATGACTTCAGCAGTTGCTAAAAACATATAGGAATCATATTGATTTTCAACGTATTCAAGTGCCCAGGAACTTTTGCCACTCCGAGCACCGCCCAGAACGAGTACGATCTCTTTTTTATTTGAATGGGTCATCAAAGTATCACTCTACTGCCTTCTCTGGCTGCCTCGATTTTGATATTCGCCCGGTCTTTACCGGCAAGCTCCCGGCACTTCTTTTCGATCAGGGCCATGTCCCGGTCCGTTCTGGAGGGTTCGTAGTGAAAAAGCATCAGATGCTTCACCCCGGCTTTCAGGGCCAGTTCCAGGGCAGTGCTGTAATCCGAATGCCCCCAGCCGCGATAGGTTTCGATTTCCTCCGGGAGAAACTGAGCGTCGTGGACCAGAATATCCGCGTCCCGGCAGAAAGGAACAAAATTTTCAATACGCTTTCCCCGCCAAACCTTCCGGGTCAGCTCATTGTCCGTGATAAACACGAAGGATTTTCCATCCTCCTCAAAACGGAATCCAAACCCCCCTTGGGGATGGTGGAGGGCAACGGTGGTGATGGTAGTATTCTGAATTTTTAAAGGGCCGTAGCGCAGCTGGTCAAGGTAATGGATATCGGCCCTTAAATCTTCAAAACGAATGGGAAAAAAACCATCCCCGATTCCGGAGTCAAAAATGGCGCGCAACCCTTTGATGCATCTGGGTGCGCCGTCTACGGCGATTCGGGTCGTGGGTTTGAAAACCGGGTCAAAGAAGGGAAAACCCTGGACGTGGTCCCAATGTACGTGGGTCATTAACAGGTGAATGTCCACTGTTTCTCTGGTGGCCATCAGGTGGTCCCCCAGGGGCCGTATGCCGCTTCCCGCATCAATGACAACCGTCACGCCGCAATTTAGTAAAATTTCAACACAGCAGGTGTTTCCTCCGTAAACAATGGTGTCTTTCCCCGGCGCCGCGATGGAACCCCTTGTTCCCCAGAATTTGATCTTCATGAAATGTTCCCTGGTTGTGACGTGTTAAAAAAACCCTCTGATTTCTTCCGGGAACCACGGTATATTTTTGTCGCGATGGTGTCAATTCAAAAAAAGCGGCATGTTAGCGGTTCAATGTCGGTCTTTATGTGCTTTCATCTTCCTGGTAAATGGCGGCAAATACCTTGGCATCCGTGATGACCTGGGAAATCAGGCAGTACTCATTGGGCTGGTGGGCCGTATCCGGACAGGTGGACCATACCGCCGCGGGAAGACCGGCTTCCCGGAAAAAAGCGGCCACCGTGCCGCCCCCGATCCCCATGGGCTTTGCCTCGCGTCCCGTGACGTTCATAACAGCCTTTTTCAATGCCGCCACCACGGGCGAAGTCGCCGGGGTCGGCAAAGGCGCGTCATGCCGATGTTCGCTTTCCAGTTCCATATGGAGTTCCAATTCAGCTGCCACGCTTGAAACAATTTGTTGTGCGGTTTCAATGACTTCATTCACGTTGTGTTCGGGTAGGATTCGGCAGTCCATGTAAAATATTTCTTTTCCCGGAATGGTATTGACATTGGAAACATTGGCAAGAAACTTGGTCGGTTCAAAAGTGGAAACAGGCGGGCTGAAAAGGGGATTTGAAGCTGCAAATTTTTCTTTGAGCTTTCCCAGGGCCACGATCAGCCTGGCTGCTCCCACCAGAGAGTTTTTCCCCTTATGGGGGGTGCTCGCGTGGCATTGTCGGCCGTTTATGGTAAACTTCAGCCAGAGCATTGATTTTTCGGCGATTTCAATCATGGTGCCGTCCTCGTTTCCCGCATCGGGAACAATGATCAGATCCTCCGGACTGAAGATGTCGCCATGGTGCTTTAACATGTAGCTGAGCCCATACCGGCTCCCCGTCTCTTCATCCGCCACGATGATCAATCCAACAGATCGTTTGAGTGTCTTATGGGAATCCAGTATGGCTTTGAGGGCAAGGTAAGCGCTGACAAAACCGTGTTGATTGTCCTCAACGCCCCTGCCGATAATGCGGTCTCCATCCACTTTGATACAGTAAGGGTCACATTCCCACAGGGAGAGGTTTCCCGGCGGAACAATGTCCGCGTGGGCCAAAACCCACACCACCGGATCGTCTTGAAGGCCTTTCCATCTGGCGATCAGGTTGGGGCGATAACCGTCGCGGGCCTTTTCATCGGGGGCTCGGATCTCTTCCATGTGGTCGGGTTTCATCCCGGATAACAATTCCTTGATGAAATCCATTTTTTCGTGCTCGCCGGATCCGCCGTTCAATGGGCCCAGGGCCACCCGTGCACACAGATCCCGTTGAAGTTCAATGACCTCATCCCGGTAGCCGTCAATTCGTTCATAAATATCTTTCATCTTGTCCATGGGTTTGTATCCTTATGTTTGTGTTTCGAGGCCGGAGAGTTCGGAAATGGCCTCCATGAGCTGGTCAAAGGTTTCGTCACCAGACGTTTGTCTTCCGTGATAAACAGGTTTGCCGAAAGAAACCGTCACGCGGGTTCTGAGGCCTTCCCTGCGGTAGCGAAACCCCACGGGGATGAGGGGCAATGCCAATCTTGAAATGATGAGTTTCAGGATACCGCTCCTTCCCGGGCCCATCCGGCCGGGATAGTAGGTGCCCTCGGGGAAAACCACCACCCCCTCTCCTTCTTTCAAATAGTGAATCATGGCCCTGATGGCATCTCTGCTTTTGAGCGGCTTTTGTCGATTAAGCGGGATGCCTCCCTGGAATTTCAGGAGCCGGCTGATGATGGGATTTTCAAAAAGCTCGTGTTTGGCCACGTAATAGAGGGGCCGCGGGGTGGCAACGGCAATGAGGGGAATATCCTGCCAGCATTGGTGCTTCGGCAGCATCAGAAAGGCTTTCCCCCTTGGCAGGTATTCACTGCCGCGGGTTTCAAGCCGGTAAAAAGGAGAAAAGGTGCTGCGGATAAGGGCTTTTGTTGCATCGCATACCCATTTTTTCCTTTCAAGCGCTAAGACCCCGGGGATGTGTTGTTTGATTTGACGGCCCATCACCCTTTTCTCTTGGTTTTGGTTCCGACAAAAGGACTCTCTGTTTCCCCTGTTCTTTCTTCTTCCCGGCGAACAACCCGGTTTATTCTTCTGTAGATCAACAACCCCCGGATGAGAATGATGGCGGCGATGGGAAGAAGTATCCATCCCAGCGCTATCACAACGTTGTGATTCCAGAATTTGATAAAGACCAATGCCGCAGCAACCAGAGACAGAACGGTGCGAATGTAGGCCAGCAGGGTCCTGCGATTGGCCAGTTCCGTACGGTATCCCGCCAGGTGGTCGCGAATAAACAGCGCGGATTGTGGCGGGTGATGGGTTTTATCGGCTGCCAACGGTATTGCTCCTCAAGTAAGAGATTTTGCAGTGACTCAGAAAGTGCCCGGAATAATTTTTCAATTCCGCAGAGAAAAATATGAAAAATGAGATGGTGTGTCAAGGGGATATGAACCTTGACAGATTGTGCGCACTTCTTTTAGAGTGCCGACTATGTGTTCATATCATTGCTGAGCGGATCCGAAAGGAAACATTTATGACCCGAAGCGCGTATTTGCGCCGGCAGAAACAGATGGGAAGACGCCTTTTCGGGGTTTTTCCAGCCCAGTATCCCAGGGAGATTTTCTGGGCCATGAATACCCTGCCCGTGGAGATCTGGGATCCGCCGTTGGAAACGGCGAACGCTAACGCGCATCTTCAGCCGTATATCTGCTCTGTGGTCAGGTCCGGCCTGGAACTGATCCTTCAGGAAAAGACCCGGTTGCTGGATGGGTTTCTCTTCCCCCACACCTGTGATTCCATTCAGAATCTGGCGTCCATCGTCAATGATTATCTGGGGTTGGAAATTCCCTGTACCTTTTTTTATCACCCCAAAGCGCCTTTCGGGAAAGGTTCCCGTGATTATTATCTCAGTCAACTCAAAATTCTTACCGGTGAACTGGAAAAACTTTTTGGACCCATTGACCCTGACGAGTTTAAGCGGCGGGTGGACCAGGGTCTGGATATGCAGAAACGACTTGCGGATGCCTATGAATTGAGGCGTATGGGGGAGCTCGCCGTTTCCAACACGTCTTTTTACCGCAATGTCCGGCTGGCGGAATACCTGCACCCGGATGATTTTGTTTCGGGTTTTGAGACCTTTCTGGCGGTGTCAAAAGGCAAGAATTCAAAAGGTCCCGCGATCATCCTGAGCGGCATCCTTCCCCACCCGGAAATCCTGCGCCTTCTGGATCAGCAGGGTGTTCGCGTGGTAGACGACGACCTGTTGAACTGCAACAGGCGGATGCCGTTGAACCTTGGACGGGCTCAGGACCCCTATGAAATTCTGGTTGAAAACTACTTTGCCATGCCGCCCTGTCCCACCCGGGGGTCACCCATTCAGGAACGACTTGACTTCATGATGGATAAAGTTCATAAAACCGACGTTCAGGGGGTCATCTTCTGCGGCATCAAATTTTGTGAACCGGAATGGTTTGATGTGCCCCAGATGGTGGCGGCAGCAAAAGATGCGGGCTTAAAAACCCTGTTGCTGGATCTGGAAGTGAACCAGCCCTTGAGCGGTCAATTGTCTACGCGGGTGGAAGCGTTCGTTGAGATGATAAGTTAAGGAATCGAAACCCATGCCTTTGGCGAAACGTCTATCTTACCATGTTATGAAGGATCTGGGCGCCCCCCTGGTGATGGGGCTTGCGGCAAAGAAAGCGAAAAAGAAACGCCCTGCAACCACCCGTTCCCCCTTTGGTCCCAGGCTTAAATGCGCTGCTCGTCTGAAGGAAATCATGACCCGCCATTATTTCCTCGCCCGGTATGCAAAAGGGGCCAAACCTGTGGCCTGGGTCACCAGCGGCGCGCCCGTGGAACTGCTTCGGGCCTTTGATTTTTACACCATCTATCCCGAGAATCATGGGGCATTGTGCGGTGCACAGCGCCTGGGACCCGAGTATTGCGGTATTGCCGAAGACCATGGATATTACCAGGACCTTTGTTCGTACGCCCGCATCGACCTGGGGCACGCTCTTTCGGGAAAAACCCCCGTGGGAAAACTGCCCCGGCCGGATCTCCTGTTTGCTTCCAACAACATTTGTCAGACGGTTTTATACTGGTACCGGGTGCTGGCCCACCGTTTGAAAGTTCCCCTGCTGCTGTTTGATACCCCTTACAATTTCAAAGATATCCGGGGTGAAGACATCCATTACATGGTGGATCAATTGAAAGAAATGATTCCCGTGCTGGAGAAGGTGAGCGGAAACAATTTCAAAGAAGAAACGTTTAGCCGGGTGATCCATTTGGCAAAAGATGCGTCGCTGATCTGGGGTCAGGTTCTGGAAACCATGCAGCACAAACCTGCGCCCATGACCATTTTTGACGCCTTTGTTCACCTGGCGCCCATTGTTTCCTTAAGGGGCCTTCCTGTGGCTACGGAGTACTATCAGACCCTATTGGCCGAGCTGAGGGAACGGATCGATCAGGGCATCGGCGCCATTCGGGACGAACGGAAAAGGCTCATGTGGGATAACATTGCCATCTGGTACAAGGTGCGTGATTTCTCCAATCTTTTTGCTGAAAAAGGCATGAATTTTGTGACCGCCACCTACACCAATGCCTGGGCTGAAACCTCGTCCCATATGGATGTGGAAAAACCCTTTGAGTCCATGGCCCGAACCTATTCCCAGGTGGTTTTGAACAACAACCTTAACCATCGGCTGTTCTTGATGGAACGTCTTATCAAAGATTACCAGGTGGATGGGCTCGTCATTCATTCAGCCAAAAGCTGCAAGCCCTATTCCGTGGGCCAATACGACCTCAAACGCATCCTCATGGACCGTCTGGAGATCCCTTCGGTGATTATCGAGGCGGATATCACCGATTTCCGCGCTTTTTCGGAGGAGCAGACCCGCACACGGCTGGAAGCCTTCTTTGAGACACTGGAGGCGTTTTCTTAGATTCAGGAGGTTTTAATTTGTATAAAGAAGATCAACATGAAACAAATGAGGTCGTGGTGCAGGCGCTTCGACCTTTTGGGACGTCAATTTTTACGGAAATGAGTGTTCTGGCAAATGCCCATGGCGCCGTTAATCTTTCTCAAGGATTTCCGGATTTTGACGGGCCTGAGGCCATTCGTGTCAGGGCGGCTGAAGCGATCAAACGGGGTCCAAACCAATACGTTTTGTCCTATGGCATTCCCGCGCTTCGGGAAGCCGTGGCGCGAAAAATGGAGCGATTTTATGGGGTGACGGTGGATCCTTATACGGAAATCACCGTGACCGGCGGCGCCACGGAAGGGTTGTGCGCAACGCTCTTTGGCATCCTTGAACAAGGGGATGAAGTGATCCTCTTGGAACCCAGTTATGAGACCTATGCGCCGGTGTCAGCCATGGCCGGGGCAAGAATCCGATATGTGTCACTGGAAGGTTCGGATTTTTCGCTACCGATGGAAAAGCTGGCTGAAGTTTTCAACTCACGGACCAAAGCCATTTTGATCAACAACCCGCAAAATCCCTGCTGCAAGGCTTTCACCCGAGAAGAACTTTCCTTTATCGGCAAATTGTGCGCTCAGTATGGCGCGTATGCCATTGGAGACGAAGTCTATGAGCATCTGGTCTACGATGGTCGGGAGCATGTCACGCTCCTGACCATTCCCGAACTCAAGGACCGCTGTTTTGTCATTTCATCTACGGCCAAAACCTTTTCCATGACCGGGTGGAAGATCGGCTATGTGATCGCGGCGCCCGCGCTGTCTCGAGCTGTTCGCATGAGCCACCAGTTCATTAGCTTCTGCGGCCAGGGTCCTTTGCAGGAGGCCATGGCCTTTGCCATTGATTTTCCAGACAGTTACTACCAAGAGCTTCTGGCCGACTATACAAAGAAACGAAATCGTCTGTCCGATGCACTGGCGGGTTTGGGACTCCAGGTTTTCCCAACCGCCGGCACTTACTATCTGCTGGTGGACATTCGAAGTCTTGGATTCGATGATGATGTATCGTTTTGCCGCATGCTGACTGAAAAGGCAGGTGTAGCGGCAATCCCCTGTTCCTGCTTCTGGAACAACCGCAGCCGGGGAAAGGAATTGGTCAGGTTCTGTTTCTGTAAAAAAGATGAAACCCTCGATGAAGCCATCAAGCGGCTTACGGCTTTTTTGTAAACACGAAGGAAAAAACATGACAACCAAGGATAAAGATCGAACACCTGTGGCCCAGATTCTGGTGACCCAGTGTACAAGATGTAAATTGCCCCTTACCCATATGGTGGTAACCCACAACAGTGAGGGCGTTGTAGAACGGGTTCAGTGCCGCACCTGTGGCAGCGAGCACAAATATCGGCCGGAGAGGAAAAAAATGGTCAAGAAAACTCCAAAAAAAAAGAGAAAGGCTGCAAAAAGCCGGAAGCCGGATGCTGCAGAAATTTTCGAACAGTTGGCCGCAAAATTTCAGGACAAGAAACCAGTCCCCTACACCATGCAGGGGTCCTATCAAACCGATGATGTGATCGACCACAAGACCTTCGGAAAAGGGATTGTGACCGGGGTATCTTACCAGAAGATAGAAGTGGCTTTTGCCGATGCGTCCCGGCTTCTGGTTAGCGACAGGTAATTAATTATTTTCAGGCGCCGTTTCCGAACTCGAGATAAGATGAACATCCCTTTGCGGAAACGGAATGATAATGTCGGCTTTATTCAGGGCATTGTAGATGCCCTTATTCAGTGAATGGATAAGCCGGCCCTTTTCCTCGGGACGCCGAGCCCAGCAGAGCAGTTCAAAATCAAGGGAAGAATCCCCGAAGGCGCGGAAGCGTACTCGGGGTGCCGGGTTATTTGCCGCCAGTTTATTTTCCCGGGCCAGCTCCATCAGAATTTTTTCCACCTCCTCAATATCCGTGCCATATGCAACGCCCACTTTGATCCGTATCCTGAACCGGGGCGCCGGGGCGCTTTCGTTGACGATTTTGACATTGGTGATGACGGAGTTGGGGATGCAGATGAGGATTTCATCCCTTGTCAATATACGGGTGCTGCGAAGGCCGATATCCACCACTTCACCCCGTTCGCCCGAGTCCAGGATGATGTAATTCCCGGTGGTAAAAGGCCGGTCCAGCAGGATGCTGATACCACCGAAAAAATTGGCCAGGGTTTCCCGGGCCGCCACGGCAATGGCTAGTCCCGCGATTCCTGCGGAGGCGAATACCGCTGTGACCGATAGGCCAAAATATTTGGCTGCATACCAGAGAAGTACGAACAGCATCGCCAGGGTGAGAACCCGAAGGCTGAGTCTCACCAGGTTGTTGTCGATGCTTCTCTGCTGCAAACGAGGGGACGACGTAATGCCGTTTACCAGGATATTACCGAGTAGGATGATGGCAACACCGGCGAAAATTAAAAAACACGACTGCAAGCTTACTTTGGTGATCAACAGCGGCAGCCCCGTGATGTTCAATTGGATGTCAATGAAGATTTCAACCCCCCAAGCCAACGCCATGCCGCTGGCGGGAAAGAGGAGTTTGCCGAACCGCCAGGGCGAAGCATTCTTGGGTTCCGACGTCCTGCGACGGAACTCCCATCCATAGAACAGCCAGACCACCAATGCGGCAAACAGCAGGGAAAGGGCCAACCCGACCCATTGCCAAAGGGTTTGGCCCAAAAATGGCTTTTTTGACCATTGGGGCAACCGCTCGATCCATTGATGGGGGATCAGGGGGCCCGGTGCGAAAATATACGACGCATACGGTTTTTCCCAGACTGAGGGCTTGTAGGGGAGATGTTCCACCCGTTTATAGAAATCTTCCAGTTGGCTGACCGTTTTGGGCGTAAACAGAAATTGGCCTTTATGGGGTCCTTCAGACACTCTGGCGATGGTAATCTCCGAGTGAGGAATGGTCCAGCTGGACAACCCCCTTGTTTTCAAGCTTTTTTCGTCGGGGATGTCATTTAAGGGCGGCAGTTCAATCCGATTGAGGATATCCGTGAGGAGATATGCGGATTCAAGCCTTACGCTCTTTTCCAGTGTGGGAGGCACTTCGCTGAGATCAAGGCACTGTGACGCCCGTTCTATGAACGCCATGGTCTGTTTACTTCTGGTACCGGTTTTCAGGGAGGCCCCATAGGCCTGGTTCATGGTGGCCATGAAAGTCCTGAGGGTTTCCCTGGGACTTTCGGTATGGAGTCCCGCAAGGGGATGGCGCACTGTTTCCGCTGGATTAGGGGTCGCATTGTTGAGCCCCGGCCCATCCCCGCGGGGCGGGGATGCGGATTTTTCTGCGCCGAAGGAAAAGCCGATATTCCAGAAAATTATAAGAAGAAACAGCAGAGATGCCGTTGCTGTTTTCTTATGTCCAAGCCTCATGGGTCATTTCCTCCACATTTACCATATGCCCTTTTCTATTCGATTATTTTTTTTCTGTCTGCTCTTTTTATTTTGGCGGATCTTAAGAGGTGCCTCTTCTGGCCGGACAATACGGCTTTTCGCATGCGGATGGACATGGGCGTGACCTCAACCAGTTCATCCTCGCGTATGAAACTGATGGTTTGTTCCAGGGTCAGAGGTTTGATGGGGGAGAGAAGCACGTTATCGTCTTTCCCGGCCGCGCGCATGTTGGTGAGTTTCTTTTCCTTGGTGGCGTTTACCCCAATATCCTGACTCCGGTTGTGTTCTCCGATAATCATCCCTTCATAAACCGGTTCGCCGGGGGTGATGAAGAGGCGGCCGCGGGGCTCCAGGTTAAAGAGGGCATACGGCACGGCGTGACCTGAACGGTCCGCCACGATGGATCCGGTAAACCGGCTGGGGCAGTCCCCCCGATACGGTTCGTACCCATCAAACAGGGAATTCATGATGCCGGTGCCTCGGGTGTCGGTCAAAAATTCGTCCCGATAGCCGATGAGGGAACGGGTGGGCACGGAAAATTCAATGTTCACGCGCCCCATGCCGTTGTTGACCAGATTGGTCATTCGACCCTTGCGCAACGATAGTTTCTCCGTTACCAGGCCCATGAACTGTTCCTCACAGTCCACCATGAGTTTTTCTATGGGTTCGGTTTTGCGGCCGTTTTTATGACGGAAGATCACTTCAGGCCGGCCCACGGAGAATTCATACCCTTCCCGCCGCATGGTTTCCACCAGGATGGCCAGTTGAAATTCCCCCCGGCCCTTGACCAGTATCCCTTCCTGATTTCCGTTCTCTTCCACCTCAATGGCCACATTGAGGAGCGTCTCCTTCAAGAGGCGTTCCCTGATCCGGCTCAACTGCACATATTTCCCTTCGATTCCGCCGAGGGGTGAATCATTGATGACGAATTTCATGCTCACGGTGGGCTTGTCCACGCTGATCCGGGGTAGGGCGCACGGGGCCTCCCGGTTGCAGATGGTATCGCCTATTTTCACATTTTCAATGCCGGCCAGCACCACGATATCCCCGGCATTGACCGCGCTTGTGTCTTTGAGATTTATGCCGTCGTAGGTCTGGAGCTTGCTCACCTTGAGGTCAATGGTTTCGCCATTTTCCCCAAGGCATACCAGACTGTCTCTGGATTGGGCTGCGCCGTTGAAGATTTTTCCAATGGCCAGGCGGCCCATGTAATCCGAGTAGCCGAGATCCGAGACCAGCATCTGGAACGGCGTATCGGCCGTGTGCGAAGGTCCCGGGATTTCGAGGAGAATGGTATCCAGGAGCACGTGAAGGTTTTCACCCTTCTCTTCCAGTGTTTTCTGAGCGATGCCGTCGCGGCCCACGGCATAAAGCAGGGGAAATTCCAACTGTTCGTCATTGGCTCCCAGATCGATCAGAAGGTCGTATATTTCGTCCAGAACTTCATAAGGCCTGGCATCCTTCCGGTCGATTTTATTAATGATCACAAGGATCTTGAGTTGCGCATCCAATGCTTTTTTCAGCACAAAACGGGTTTGGGGCAAAGGGCCTTCGGATGCGTCAACCAGAAGGATGGCCCCGTCGGCCATGCTGAGGGCCCGTTCCACTTCTCCGCCGAAATCCGCGTGTCCGGGTGTATCAATAATATTGATGCGGACGTCCTTCCATTTAACCGAACAGTTTTTTGCTGCGATGGTGATGCCACGTTCCTTCTCGAGATCCATGGTGTCCATAAGCCGTTCTTCCACCTTCTGGCCTGATCGGAAGAGGCCGCTCTGGCGAAACAGACCGTCCACAAGGGTGGTTTTTCCATGGTCCACGTGGGCGATGATGGCAATGTTTCTAAGGCTTTCATTCTCTAATATTTGCGACATGATTTTTTTGGGCTCCAGTGCAGTGATTTAAACAAGAGGGTATTGTAAGCATTTTCAATGCATTTACAAGCGTCTAAACCGGGTCCTTTGGATTGCTAAACTTACTTGACCTTCAGTCCATGGGTGGATATCTTCTACTTTGAACTGTTTCAGGCTTTTTCTTCCAAAAGAAAGGAAACCGACATGTTTGACAAGGTGGGTAATTTTCCGTTTAGGAGCGTTCTGAGTTTTTCCGGCCTCATCGATTTCTGGCGGCAGCTTTTGACGAAGGATGGCGGCGTGGAAGGCGCCATCATGAAAGCCGTGGAAAAAGAGTTGAACAATGCGCCGGAAATGTTTGAGCCCATTGTGGATATGCAGGTGCTGGAAAAAAACAGAAGCCTCATTGACATGCTCATGAGCCTGGTATTTCCACCTGCTTTCAGTGATCAGGATTACGCGGCGGCCTTTGTCCCCTTTCAGAGTGGGACCGTTTATGTGAGCCCCAGGTTCAAGCGGCTGTGGTCTTCGGAGAATTGCGTGGATTTTGGAAATCTGACAAACCTGGATGCTGAGAAATGGGCCATGGGCCGGATTTTAAAGGGTTGTTCCCTGATTCTTGAAACCTTTTATGACATGGCGTTTTCCCTCGATTATCCGCTGATTGTTACCGTTCAGGATCCCGACACCCATTTGAATCGGTTCTTGAACCTCTCTTTTGATCCCCGGTTTGTGGAGATCAGGAAGACCGGGAAATTGAAAGCGTTATCCGATGCGGATAGGGAATGGATCCTGTCAGATGGTCACGACCCCGCCCGTTGGATGGAAATTCTACCGCCCGACCGTTTTCTTTTTCAGGGATTCGGCGTGTGTCGGGCCGTGGATGTGACCGACCAGGAAGTCTTGTCATCCCTTAAACGGGATTTGATTGAAAAGGAGTCTATCTTTTCTTCAGAAGGATTTTCAAAACTTCATGAGAAGCTTTGTATTTATCTGGGTCAGCCGGATTTGATCATGGATCTGGCCGCCTTTCAAGGTGAAGAAGTGTTGATTTTAAATCCCGATCACAAAATGGACCATGAATGCGAGACGGGCTGTATTTATGCGGACTCGGAGCATCACATGAAGGAAGACTTTAAGGGGTCGCTTTTTACGCAAGTGGTTGAAAAAGGGCAACAGCAGATTATTCGGGACTTGCAAAAGTATCCTGGGAAAACCCCGTTGGAAGAGCATATGATCGAAAAAGGCGTGAGAAGTCTCTTTGTGGCGCCCCTATACTATCAGGACCGGATCCTGGGAACTTTTTCGGTTAAATCTCCGCACCCGGAGACGTTCAGCATGGTGGACGTCATGAAGCTTCAGGAGATTACACCGCTTTTTTCAATGGCCATCAACCGGGGCATGGAAGAACTCAACCACCGGGTGCAGGCCATCATTAAAGAAAAATGCACGGCCATTCATCCTTCGGTGGAATGGCGTTTTCACCAGGCCGCGATTAATTTCATGGGACAAGACCGGGAAACCGTGACGGAACTGGAACCGATCCTGTTCCCCAATGTGTACCCCCTCTACGGGGTTTCCGACATCAGGGATTCCAGCGATTACCGCAATACGGCCCTTCAATCGGATCTGGTGGAACAGTTCAAAATGGTTCAGGAGATCATTGTGCTGGCCCAGGAGAAGAAGCCCCTCCCCATTCTGGATGCCTTAAATTACCGGATTCAGCGGAACATCGAGGAAATTAAAGATAACCTCAATTCCGGGGATGAGGTGGCCAAGGCCGATTTTATTCGCAAAGAAATCGAGCCGGTGCTGGATCATCTCATGGATGCTGACTCCGGCATGCGGGAACCGATCGAAACTTATCGTGCGGCTCTGGAGCCGTCAATGGGCGCCCTTTACCGAAAGCGGAAGGATTTCGAGGAGAGCATTTTCAGGATCAATGAAGCCATCAGCGTATACCTGGATGAGGAGGAAGAGACCGCCCAGTCTTTTTTCCCCCATTATTTTGAAAAGATGAAAACCGATGGGGTTGATTATACCATCTACATCGGCGCCTCCATGGTGGAGGACCTGAAATTTGATATGCTTTACCTCAAAAACCTGCGGCTGTGGCAGCTAATGGTCATGTGCGGTGTGGCGTGGCGGACGGAAGACCTGAAGGCCACTTCCAAAATGCCGCTGGAAGCCGCTCATTTAATTCTGGTCCAGGACACCCCCCTTTCCATCCGCTTCCGTCCCGACGAGAGACGTTTCGATGTGGACGGGGCCTATGACATCCGCCATGAAATCATCAAGAAACGCATCGACAAGGCCATGATCAAGGGGAGCGGTGAACGCTTGACCCAGCCCGGGAAAATCGCCATCGTTTATTCCCATGGGCGGGAAATGCGGGAATATCTGAAATATATCGATTATCTGCAGGATGAAAGCTATCTGGAAAAGGAAATCGAAAAACTGGAACTCCAAAACCTTCAGGGCGTATACGGTCTCCACGCCCTCCGGGTGACGGTCAATATGGATGCCGCGAGAAAGCGGCCCTTTGTGGCGCCGGAATCCGTCAGGGAGGGTGTTAAGACCCTTTAATATTTTTTCCGGCTTGTCATGGAGAAAAATTCTGAAGTTGTGAGAGTCACCCACCCTAAAACATTATGGTACCTAAAACCTGCATTCAACTTTTTTGATATAAATATAAACATTGGAATTGCAATATGTTAATCGAATTTCAGGAACTATTTAAGGACACCGAAATGCTGTCAGCAATAAACCGTCTTCCATTTAAAAAGTTGAACCCTTCGGGAGCGCCTCTTTTACCGAATCTACTGCGTTATCAAGCGCTTGCAGTATGAAATACGGCTGCGCGCTTGATGCCTTGTATCTCCGGCAAAAGAGGCGCTTGCAAGTTTTAGGTGGTAAATAAAATCGGAAATGTTTTCTACCTCACGGGGTTACCCACGAATGCATTTTTATTCCTGAAACATTGGATCGGGAAGAAAAATATTGTTTTTATCCAATATTTGAGAAATTTGCGTCAAAAAGCTTGATTTTATGGAAAGTATATCATACGAATAGTATGGTTTACGTGATTATTTCTTATTTTTATAGTCTTTTGACCAAGCTTCCCCCTAAGACAGGAAACGAAAACAATGCTCATTCAATTTACCATAGAGAATTTTTTGTCCTTTAAGGAAGAAAATGCACTCAACATGTTGGCCACCACCGACAGAAAACACAAACACCACCTGTTGACCAACAAAAAGAAAAAACCCCTGCTGCGTACGGCCGCCTTATACGGGGCCAATGGTTCCGGAAAATCCAATTTGATCCGGGCCATGGCCTTTGCCCAGGATCTGATTGTTGAGGGGACTCGGCCTAAGCAGCGGATCGACGTCACCCCGTTCAAACTGGACAAATCCTGCTGGCAGGCCCCCAGCCGGTTTGAGTTTATTATTAATTACCAGGGTGCCATCTATACATATGGGTTTGTGGTGGACGAAAAAGAGGTCCGGGAAGAATGGCTTTTTGCCATCCACAATATCAAGGAGGTGACTCTTTTTGAGCGACTGACCACCCGTAACGGCAAAATCAAGGTTGAAATCGGTCCGTCACTGGCCGGGAAGAAAGCAAAAAAGCACCAGTTCGTCAAATTTATTGCCGAAGGAACCCGACCCAACAACCTTTTTCTCCATGAGTTGTACGAAAAAAATGTGGCGGAAATCATGCCGCTGATTGATTGGTTTCGAGCGGTGTTGATCATTATCGGACCGGAATCAAATTATCGGGATCTTATCTTCGATGCTCACATGAATGGACAGTTCCTTCAGTTTATGGGAGATTTTCTAAGGGCAGCGGATACCGGCGTGGATGGCATTGTGCCGGAAAAGGTTGAATTTAATTTTGAAAAACTTTTTCCAGATCTCCCGGAATCAATGAAATCAAAGCTTACAAATATCAGCACCAATGAGAGGATCTTGCTTTCAGCACCTGACGGCAGGCGTTTTGCCATGATGCGGGAACCCAATGGAGAACTGACTCTGTTGAAGCTTAAGGCCAGACATCATCTTAAAGATGCGGGGGAGCATATTGATTTCGAAATTGAAAACGAATCGGACGGAACACGCCGTTTGATGGATCTTCTGCCAGCCCTGCTTCACTCAAAAAGCAGTGAAAAGGTCTATTTGATTGACGAAATCGATCGCTCCATGCATCCGTTGCTCTCCCGGATGTTTTTAGAAGCCTACCTCAATGACCCGGAATGCGGCAGGGGACAACTGATCATCACAACCCACGAGAGTCAGTTGCTGGACCGTAACCTTCTAAGAAGGGATGAAATTTGGTTTGCGGAAAAAGATAAAAACGGTGGTTCCCATCTCTATTCCCTTTCTGAATTTAAAGTGCGCAATGATTTAAAACTTGAAAAAGGATATCTCGATGGCCGTTTTGGAGCGATCCCGTTTCTGGGTGATCTTGAAAATCTCCCGTACTGTTCGGTGAGGGAGTAGGCGCCAATGGCATTAACGTCGAGAAAAAAGCGCCCCATCGACAGGCGAAGCAAACCGGCGCCTCATCGGGATGCACGTTTGTTTATCATCGCTACCGAAGGCAGAAAGACGGAGAAACAGTATTTTTCCATGTTTGGGAACAAACGATGTCAGGTGCGGGTGATTCCCAACGAAGACAACAAGTCGGCTCCCGCTCATATTCTGCAACAGCTCAGAGATTTCAAAAAAGAATTCCAGCTTAAGGCGGATGATGAACTTTGGCTCATGATTGATGTAGACAGGTGGGGAAATAAACAACTGGCCTCAGTTTCGGCACAGGCTGGCCATAATAAATTCCAATTGGCGGTGAGCAACCCTTGTTTTGAAGTGTGGCTCTATTTACATCACGATATTTTGGGCCACCAGCCCACGAAAGCAAGGGAAATGAAACAAAAACTACGAGGTCTTCTCGGCGGATATGACAGCTCAAGACTTGACCTTTCAAAATTTGCAGAAAATATTGATGATGCCATTGTCCGAGCCAAAACGCTTGATATGAATCGGGATGAACGATGGCCATCCAGGACCGGAACCCATGTGTACAAGGTTGTGGAAAAGGTGAAGTAGCGTTTTCAGTATCGGGTGCCAGAGGAGTGGGATTGTCTGCGGATTTACCCCAAGCCGATCAACAGCGAATCCGTCGGATCTTTTGTATAAAACCGTAATGCTCACATTGCAGACGACTACCTCAATATCTACCATAAACCGTCCCACCGGATTTGTGTGCCATGTCTGAAACAAAAGCCATTTCCCAAAACCTGCCGTTCATTCCAACCACCCGAAAGGAAATTTCGGATCTCGGTTGGGATGCTCTGGATGTGATTCTGGTGACCGGGGATACTTACGTGGATTCCCCTCACATGGGGGTAGCCGTCATCGGACGGGTACTGATGGATGAAGGTTATCGGGTCGGTATCATCGCCCAGCCGGATATTCACAGCGATGGGGATATTACGCGATTGGGTGCGCCGGAACTTTTTTGGGGGGTGACCGCCGGCGCCGTGGATTCCATGGTGGCCAACTATACGGCTTCGGGGAAACGTCGTAAACGGGACGACCTGACGCCGGGGGGGGTAAACTCCCAACGTCCTGACCGGGCTGTCATCATCTACAGCAACCTTATCCGTCGGTATTTCAAGAATCAGCCTTATATTGTCTTAGGGGGGATTGAGGCCAGCCTGAGGCGCATATCCCATTATGATGCCGGGTCGAACTCCGTGAGACGATCAATCCTGTTTGATGCCAAAGCCGATGTGCTGGTGTATGGCATGGGTGAGAGCAGCGTGGTGGCGCTGGCTCAAAAACGTCGGGAGGGTGCACCCATAACAGGAATTCGCGGTATCTGTTGCATCAGCAGGGATATTCCCACACCCGATTCTCAATTCCCGTCTCCGGACCTGGTACTTCCCCCACACCATGACGTGTCCAAAGACCGGAATCAATTCAGCCGCATGTTCAAGGTATTTTATGAAAATGCGGACCCCATAACCGGAAAAAGGCTTTATCAGAAACAGGATACACGCTACCTGGTGCAGAATCCTCCCGCGTTACCCCTTCCTCCAAAGGCCCTTGATCGGATTTACGAACTCCCCTACGCCAGGGATATCCATCCCTTTTACGGAAAAAAGGGAAAGGTCCTGGCCCTGGATACCATTCGGTTTTCCCTGACCACCCACCGGGGGTGTTATGGAGAGTGCCGGTTCTGCGCCATTACGGTTCATCAGGGGAGGCATGTTTCGTCCCGCAGTGAGGCGTCAATTCTGCGTGAAGCGCGTGGATTTTTGAAGCATCCCCGTTTTAAGGGGATTATTTCCAATGTGGGCGGGGCCACGGCCAATATGTACGGTATTGAGTGCGGGCTTAAAAAGAAGCAAGGGGCGTGCAAGGACAAGGGATGCCTTTTCCCCGAACCGTGCAAGCATCTGCCGGTGCATCATGGCCGACAGATGCATCTGTTAAAAGCCCTGTCTCAATTGGATGGCGTGCGAAAGGTTTTCGTGGGGTCGGGTATTCGGTATGATTTGATTCTTGGGGACCGTAAGATGGGCAGAAAATATCTGGAAGAGATTTTGCGGCATCATGTGTCGGGGCAGCTTAAAATTGCACCTGAACATGTTTCCGGTGCGGTTTTGAATCTCATGGGAAAACCGGGAGGGCAGGGCCTTGAAAAATTTGTCGGGCTCTTCGACGGGCTGAAACGAAAAATCGGCGGAAAATTCTTCCTGACCTACTATCTCATGGCGGCTCACCCCGGATGTACCATGGGTCACATGCAGGCCCTTCGAAAATTCGCCACGAAAACGTTACACCTCCTGCCCGAGCAGGTGCAGATTTTTACGCCCACACCCGCCACATATTCAACCCTTATGTATTATACCAAGCGGGATTCTTTTACGGGGCAAAAGATTTTTGTTGAAAAGAACTTGAAAGGAAAAGAAGCCCAGAAGCGCATCATTACCGGTCAGCGTCACCCATAGAAAAGATACTCCGTCTGTTATAGTGCAGACGTCAAACAAAAAAAGCGCACATCTTCATGAACGCCTTTTGCTTAAAAAATACGAAAATTCGGGAATTTGGAAGGAGAAAAAAATGGTTGATTTCAGTTACCAGGAGATGTTTCCCCCGGGAGAGGATACCACCCGGTATCGTCTCCTAAGTCAAGATCATGTTTCCACAACCTCTTTTGAAGGAAAAGAGATCCTCAAAATTGAACCCCGGGCCCTGACGCTTTTGACGGAAACGGCGTTTCGGGACGTCGCCCATTTACTGCGGCCGGCGCACCTTAAAAAACTGGCCGCCATTTTAGACGACCCGGAAGCCTCCAAGAATGACCGGCTGGTTGCCCTGGAGCTGCTCAAAAATGCCGTCATTTCAGCGGAGATGGAATTTCCCATGTGCCAGGATACCGGAACGGCCATTATCATGGGCAAAAAAGGCCAGCAGGTGTGGGCTGATTTCAATGAAAGCGAGGCCATTAGCAAAGGGGTGTTCAACGCCTATGTCAAAAACAATCTGCGGTATTCCCAGAACGCTCCCTTGAGCATGTTTGAGGAAGATAACACCGGCTGCAATCTTCCGGCCCAGATCGATTTGTATGCCACAACGGGTGATAGCTATAACTTCCTGTTTGTGGCCAAAGGCGGCGGAAGCGCCAATAAAGTCTACCTCTACCAGGAAACCAAGGCTGTTTTAAATCCGGATACGCTCAATAAATATCTGTTGGAAAAAATGAAAACCCTGGGTACGGCAGCCTGTCCGCCCTATCATCTGGCTTTTGCCATCGGCGGGACGTCGGTGGAGTTGAACCTGAAAACCGTCAAGCTGGCCAGTACCGGTTATCTGGATAATTTGCCGACCACCGGGTCGCCGGGCGGCCACGCTTTCAGAGACATTGAATTGGAAGGCGAGATTCTGGAAACGAGCCGGGAGACCGGCATCGGCGCTCAGTTCGGCGGCAAATATTTCTGTCTGGATGTTCGGGTCATTCGAATGCCACGCCACGGGGCTTCCTGCCCCATCGGGATGGGCGTCAGTTGCAGTGCGGACCGCAATGTCAAAGGTAAAATCAACCGGAACGGGATTTTCTTGGAGCAGCTTGAAACCGAGCCCGCCAAATATCTGCCCTCCCTTGACAGCGCCTTTGAAGATGCCGTGCGGATTGATCTGAACCGGCCCATGGATGAGATTCGGGCCATCCTGACCCAATACCCTGTCTCCACACCCCTGTTGCTCACCGGAAAAATTGTGGTGGGCCGGGATATCGCCCATGCCAAGCTCAAGGAGCGCCTGGATGCCGGTGAAGATTTACCGCAGTATATCAAAGACCACATCATTTACTATGCGGGGCCGGCCAAAACGCCCGAAGGATATGCGTCCGGCTCTTTCGGCCCCACAACCGCTGCGCGCATGGATCCCTATGTTCCCGTTTTCCAGAAACGGGGCGGATCTATGGTGATGCTGGCCAAAGGGAATCGTTCCCGGCAGGTGACCGATGCGTGCAAAGCGTATGGCGGATTCTATCTGGGATCCATCGGCGGTCCCGCGGCGCGTCTCGGGAAAGAGTGCATCACCCATGTGAAAGTGCTTGAATATCCGGAACTGGACATGGAAGCCATCTTTGAGATCACGGTCAAGGATTTCCCCGCTTTTATCCTGGTTGATGACAAGGGTAACGATTTTTTTGAAAACCTCTTGTAAACCTTTTGCGGAAGAGGAGGCGTCGGCTGTCTGTTTCTGCTGCTATCGCCGACAGCAAGAAAGGGGCTGCCTCAATATTTTCGACAATTCAAGTCGTTTTCGCGACAAATAAAGTGGATACGCGACAAATAAAGCCTTTTTTTGTCGCTATAATGTCTTTTACGACGTATAAATACTGGCATGCCAAAGAAAATCCCAATCGAAGAGTTTGAAGCGGTTGTTACGGTTGTGGCAGCGCACCCCGGCGGGGCCAAGATCGATGCCATTCGCAAAGGTCTCGGTATCACCCTCCCGGACCGGATGCTCCAACGCCGGCTCAGGCGACTGGCCGATGAGGGAAGGATTGTTACCAAAGGAACGGGGAAGGGTAAACGATACTTCCCAAAAAGAAGCCCGAAACCCGAGGCCGGAGAAAAAAACCGTTCCACCCCCGCTACCGGTGGGATAAGACTTTCAGCGAATGGAAAGGCGATCAAGCAGTCGGTCTTACGCTCTGTTTCAGAGCGTACACCTGTTGGCTATCAGTCCGAATTTCTGACGTTCTATGAGCCAAACACAACGACATATATTTCGGACGAACTTCAGCGCGAGCTAAAAGAAATGGGACAGGTTGGGCAGGCTGACCTGCCGGCTGGAACCCACCTACGTCAGGTTATGGACCGCCTGCTCATTGATTTATCTTGGAACTCGAGCCGTCTGGAGGGGAACACCTACTCTCTGCTCGACACACAACTGCTATTCGAGCGGGGAGATGGCGCTGAAGGGAAAACGGCGAAGGAAACCCAGATGATCCTTAACCACAAGTCAGCCATAGAGATGCTCGTGGAAAACGCCGAGGGGATCGGGTTCAACCGCTACACGATTTGTAATCTCCACGCCCT
>Ga0233431_1001242_pt1 | contig 45793 bp, 36 predicted proteins | sample SI_118_April2016_FD_179867 | JGI IMG/M metagenome (GOLD analysis project Ga0233431, IMG submission 179867) | Seawater microbial communities from Saanich Inlet, British Columbia, Canada - SI_118_April2016_200_MG | ecosystem: Environmental > Aquatic > Marine > Inlet | place: Canada: British... | reverse complement strand
GCATGTGAGGTATTAAAATATTAATTAATTCCACATGGACTTCCAAATTCATACGAAAAACTTTACGCCAATCTGATATTGAACATTCAGGATCCGTGATATTCAAAGTACTTCCAACATTATTTACCAATATGTCAATCTGACCAAATTTTTCCCAGACCTCATCTGCTAAACGTTTTGAACCACCCAATTCTACCTGGTCAATATTGATGGCACAATGGTCACTCCCAACTTCTTCAATAAGAGAATCAAGATCAATTTGATTTCTTGACGTAAATGCGACCTTTACACCTTCCTTAATGAGATCTAAAACAATTGCTCTCCCAATCCCAGTGGCTCCACCAGTAATTAATGCATGTTTCCCTCTAATGCCAAGTTCCATTATTTTCCTTATTAGATTTTCAAATTGTATTAAGTGGTACTATAATATGTTTAGGCCTAAATTCAAAAAGCTTTGGCAATATTGTTCGCACATTATTTTGTGAAGCAATAGCTGTTAGCAAAAATATAGCCTCTCTATTATCTTTGATCGCATTCTGACTGAGAATTTGTACTGGGAGATTCAAGTAATAGAGACCATCCTTATTTGGATCGTCATCAATAATACAAACTAATCCAGACAGATCATTTTCCAGATAATAACTCAAAACAGGCAACATTAATGCAGCACCAAAGCCATAAATTTCTTCACGTTCAAAATACTGTAGCCGTGAATTCACTGTCGCCAAACCATTCTTAAATACTTTGTATCTATGTGAAATATCCTCACTGGTTATATTCCAAATATGTTTATTAAATCGGGTCGGCTTACTGCTCTTTCTAAAAGCAACTAGAAGTGCACCCCAATGCTCATGGTTGAAGGTAAAATCAATTAGTTCACAGCCCAGTTCATTCAACATATAGATTACTGATTGAAGCGTAAAGTAATTTAAATGTTGATGGAATATCTGATCAAAACGAGCATCCTTCAAAGTAGATTCAAGACAAGGAAATTGAAAATAAAATAGAGTTTCATCTGATGATTGGTCTACAATCTGGCGAGTGAATTCCTTTGGATCTGCCACGTGCTCAAGTGTGTCTTTACAAATGAGTAAATCATAATCCTTTTCAAGTTTGATATTTTCAAAGAAATCTCCAATAACGGATAAATTATTTATTTTAATATCCTCATTATAATCCTTTAGGATGGGATCAACTCCAGTTAGAAAATCGGCTTTATGTTGCAGCTGTTTTAACAAAAATAAATCATTGCATCCAACCTCAAGTATATGTTTAAAATGATTATTACCTGATGTGCGATTCATGAAATCTATGAAAAACTGTACAGAAGATCTACCAGTAGCTGATTCACCAGTCCGGAAAAAATATGAGAATGTTTCACCGTACTGGAGCTCTACATCAATTACATTACGTAACTGTGCATGACCACAATTTGTGCAAAAATCTAATCCCTGGTCGGCAATACCAATATTTTCATTTACTTTTTCTGAAACATATATCTCAGTCATTGGCAGTTTTGGAAGATTAATTACAGATGGTAAAGAAGGATGTCCACAGATCATACAATTTGTTCTGGTTTCATAAGATACATTTCTATATTTATCTATATCTAATTTCATTTATACCTTAATTTTTATTTCTAATTTGGATTCAGTTCCAATTCATGAAAAGACTTTGCTAATAAGCATGGCTGACTAAGGAATTGCGATATATCACCTAGTCCAGTTAGCATTCCTATATTGCAAGCAATTGAAGCCTTGACACCCATTTCGATATCAACTGGATGATCACCTATTGAGGCTACCCTTTCAGGGGATTGATTGGCCTTTTCTAAAGCCAGACTTGCTGCCTCCGGCGCTGGCTTACCAATAGTCACTTGATCTCTTCCAATAATTTGTGTGAAATAGCCTGATAAACTAAGTGCATCGATTGCTTTTTGTATTCGCCTTGTGATATCAGTAGATATAATTATCATCTTGACATCAGTATCAAGGCATCTGTCTAAAAAATATTTTACTCCAGGCAATAATTTTAATAACGAACTAATATTGTTTTCAGTGTTTTTATCTACTTCGCAAAAGATTTTTTCAACATCGTTATTATTTACTTTAACATCTAAACTGTTGAGATATTCTCTAACAACCTCTACAATAAACACCCTAGACTTAATACCAACTGGTCCGCATGGTTTTATAAAGCCTGTTTTATGATTTATTCCCATGGCTGAAATTAATTCTTCAAAAACAATATCTTTGTGTGGAGATGTTTTGAACCATTGATTAATAATTAGATTGGCCCGTAATTTTATCATGGAGCCCCAATAATGGTGTATATCAACTAGCGTTCCATCCTTATCAAAAATAATCATTTCAACATTTTTCAATGCCAATCTACTATTAACAATTAAATCAATCATTAATAAGGTTTTTATCTACCAAATTTTTTGCAATCCCAACTGCATTACTGATAAGTGAAATATCGTTAACAAAATTATCATGAATAATAATATTCTTTATTATTTTACGCGCATGTGTTCCAATGCTAACACCATTAAATGGCACATTGAACTTTTTGGCTAGAATCCCAGTATGACTGTTGGTTCCGCCTGATAAAAGAATAGGAATATTTCTGTATTTTTTTTCCTTAGTTAATAATTCTTTATTAATTATATCGGCTATTGCAATGGCTTGTAGGGTCGTATTTTCGTCGTCACTTCCGCCACTCATTGGTACGCCATCAGCTTGTATCATAAGTCTGTCTCCCGCAATTGATTCTGCTTGCTTGATCCTCTTTATAAGATGGACATTTGAAAGATGATAACGATCCAGACACATTGAAATAAAATTACTCGGAAGAGAATCACAAATTACTTTCAACTCCTCCATAATAGTGACATCATCTTCTACAGCAGCGTGGAGTTCTATATTTTCAGCTCCAGCTTGTATGCATTTTGGTAGAATTTCTGCCAATAATTTTGCGTTGTGTTCATATTCAATTGCAGAAATTTTCGGGGGACAAGCTGCCTCACAATCACCGCATCCAATACAGAGATCTTTTACAACTATCAGATCGGAAGTAATTGCATCCGTAGGACATGCTGGTATACATAAATCACATTCAACACAATTATCATTAATAATTGCTTTTCGGACATGATGATCGCCTGGCATTCCAACGCTCACAGTGATAAATGGCATAATAGGGATTTGTACATTGATATCGTTTTGAAGTTTATAAGCTAATTTTATCCCTTGATGACAAGCGGTAACTATTTCAGGGTTAGCTGATACATCAAAACCGTTGGCACCAGCTAATGTATAAACCAGGGATAGTTTGAAAACTTCTTCAGCATTTTCATTCCCTGCTCCGCATACAAGTTTAAAGTACTTACCATCTTTTAGTAGTTGCTGCAATACATGGAATCGACTCAAATCAGACAACCTTTTTCTCCGGTTTCAGGAAATTATCTATTCCTTCATAATACAACTTATGGGTAGTTGGAGTAATGATAATGAGATCATTTAAATCGCAAGATATTAAGTAATTATTAATTTGTTTTAATAATTTCTCCAAATAATTATGCCATCTCATTTGCTCATGATATGTACCTGAGCGATTTGATAGGTCATCATGCGATTCAGTATCAATAATTTCCTTAATTGATAATCCTTTTGCAAAAAAAGTCTCAAAATCTTTATAACCATCCATCCCAGCAATAAATATTTGACGGGCTCCCATTGCCACAGCAAGTGCAATTGACAATATAGAAATTGCACTAATATTGTACGACATAATGCCGTTCTCAATATTGAAAATTGATTCATTCTCAGTCCCATATTGAATATGCTCATAATCCAATGCGGTATGTTTACGAATAAAATTATGGTCAAAACGATTGCAAAGCATTAAGTGAGATTCTGGACTGACTTTATCTATATATTTTTTAAATAAACTTCTATTGTTAAATGTGTGATAATCAGGTACATACAAGTCCCCTAAATAATTTGAACCTATAATGATAGGGTCGATTAATTCAATAAATTTATTTATTGAATTGTGATAAGTAACCAGAGATGGACCATTTGCTAAAATCAAGAAATCACGATTCTCAAAGCGATTAATATATTTTGGTGATTTCGATGGAATATTTACGCTTTCAATGTTATTTTCCTGTAGCGTATTTTGTTCTCCAATAAATCCAGTTTGAATAATTTGGGGAATAATATTTTCATTAAATCCAGTCAAATTCAAATGATTAATAACTTGAAGAACAGAGCTTATGTCTTCAATAGTATATTCATCTTTTTTTGTGAGATTTTTGGCATAGTTTGGATGTACTTCATATGCGCCTGAAACAAGGTAGGGTAGATTGTATCCCCATGGATGTTCTTCCATAAGGGTTAAAAAATATTTGTTAATTAAATCAAAAATTGGCAAAGCATTATATTTATTCTTATCAACTGATTTCTGACAATAGGTAATTAGAGCTTCTAAGGGCATATTCCCAGCCCCACGTCCCATTCCAAAGACTGTTCCATCAACGATATCAATGCCATGGTCAATGGCTGTTAAAGAGTTCGAAAAAGCCAGTTGCATATTATTGTGAGGGTGAAATCCAAGTAGTTTGTTTGTTTGACGTAGAATGTTGATATATTTTTCAATATCTTTTGGTAGCAGAGAACCATAACTATCAGCGAAATAGACATAAGTCAATTTTGAAGATGTCAATGAAGGCATTATTTTTTGAAAATCATTCTCAGTATAACTAACAATTCCCATAATTTGGATAGCGACTTCATAACCCATATCAACGACATTATTGGCAAATTCAATCGCATTTAATAACTTATCCTTGTGGACTGCAATTCTATAGAGAAAAACTTTGGAGTCCACGGCTAATGGTATGTCAGATAAATCAGCTTTTTCAAAATCTATCATTAATGAAATTGGAACGCCAGCTATATTTCCTACAATATTATTAACCAACTCTTCAGGCGTAAATCTCCAGATACCTACATCTTTTGGATCGAAATATTTATTCGTGCTACGAAAACCAATTTCAATATAATCAACACCTGATTTTGAGACAGATCTGTAAAGGTCTTTTACCAAATCAATGCTAAAATCCCAATTGTTTAAATAACCACCGTCACGAATTGTGCAATCTAAAATTTTTGCTTTCACGATTTAGGCTCCAATGATTTTATGTAATATAAATATTTTATGTTTTTTTGAAGATTATTGAAACCAATAATATCAATTAAAAAGAAGATGGGCCAGAGACGTCTCATATTTTGTAAACACATTAAAACGGACCTTTAAACCAATCTCCCGGGACATCATGAGGTAATTCTTTTCTGTCAACAAGGGCGAATCCATCAAGATTATGTCCCAGTAGTTGAGATACAGTATTAATTATTTCCTCTGATCTTTTATAGTATGCTTTTGTCAATGAGAAACTTGTTGGTGTGGGGATATCAGGAAGACATATTCTTTTTGGCTGATCTTTCAAATCATTCCAACAATTTTCACAGACATTGGCAATGATTTCACCAGCAATGGAGCCTTCAGTAACCCCTGTATCCAATATCAGCAAACGTCCAGTCTTTTTTACAGATTTATGAATTGATGACCAATCAATTGGTTTTACAGTCCTAAGATCAATAAGGTCGCAGTTAATCCCATGGTTCTTTAATATCTCAACAGCATGTATAGCTTCAACGGTCATGTATGACATTGATACAATAGTTATATCATTCCCTTCAGTAATTTGACTTGATTTTCCAATTTCAACCCGATAATCATTCTCGGGTACATCACCTTCCATATTATGAAGCCATCGGTGTTCTATAAAGATAACTGGATTATCATCAAAAATACTTGACAGTAGAAGTCCTTTAGCATCGTACGGTGTTGCAGGAAGAACGACTTTCAGACCAGGGATATGGGCAAATAAAGCCTGAAGATTTTGAGAGTGGGTTGGACCCTGTCCCCATCCACGACCGACAATCATTCTTATTGTTATTGGAATTTTGTGTTGTCCACCAAACATATAATGGAATTTTGCAGCATTATTAATAATCTGATCCAGGGATAATAATGAAAAGTCTAATCTCTGATGAGTCATTACTGGTCTAATTCCAGCCATCGAAGCACCAATGGCGATACCTGTCATGGCATTTTCGGAGGCCGGTATATCAAACACCCGATCTTTTCCAAATTTGGCCTGAAGACCAAGAGTGGTTCCAAAAACGCCCTTTGGATCATCAACACCTAGACCGTAACAAATCACATTTTTATCAATTTCCATTGCCTTGGCAAAGGCTTCATTGATTGCTTGGGCAAAATTAATAACTCGAGGCATGATTAATTTGTATCACCGTAATAAAGGTTTGAATATAGTTCCGAAATATCCGGGAAAGGTGATTCATCGGCAAATTGAAATGCATCAATTACGTCACTTTTAATTTCAGTTTTTATTGCATCAATTCTTTCTTGTGGAATTTTTTTATTATTGATGAGCTGATTCTCAAAATTCAGTAAAGGGTCCCTAAGTTTCCATGATTCATATTCGGCCTCACTGCGGTAGCCAATATCATTATCAAAAAATGGTCCGCAATGCTCCCGCCACCGATAGGTGGATAACTCGATAAATCGAGGACCGGCACCATTTCGAATTTCATTGACAAATTTTAGTGATTTATAATATGTCTCAAGAGCGTCATTGCCATTTCCTGCAACTGAGGGTATGCCAATTCCATTTACCATCTCAAATATTTTCCGGTTAACAGGCTGTCTGCATTCTAAAGGAGAGTAAACTGAATATAAATTATTCTCGCAAATAAACAATATAGGCAATTTCCTTACGGCTGCAAAGTTGATTGTCTCAAAAAATACTCCTTCTTCAGTAGCGGCGTCACCAAAAAAGACGCAGGCAATCTTTGATTCTCCCTTTAATTGACTTGAGAGAGCTAAACCTGCTGCAAGTGGGATTGTACCTCCAACAATGGATGTGCTGCACATAAAACCGACATTTTTATCAATGAGATGCATCGATCCACCTCTTCCTTTGGAACAGCCGGATTCCTTCCCATATATTTCGGCCATCATCTTTTTCAAATCACCACCTTTTGCAAGGTAATGGGCATGAGATCGATGTGTGCTTAGTACATAATCTGTTATTTGCAATGCCTGACAAACTCCTGCCGCGATACCTTCCTGACCAGTAGACAAATGGGTCGGACATCTCATTTCCCATTCGGTGTATTTTTTGGCAATAGTTTCTTCCACCGTTCGGATTTTAAACAATTTCTTAAAAATATCTAATAACAACTTGGGGTCGCTTTGCTGGAGATTTGATACTATATTTTTGACCTCTATGGAATGAACCAAAAGTAATCTCCAGTATAACCGACATCCATAAATAATTTTTTCCAATCGTCAACATGTAAAATAGTTTTAGCAGTGAGATTCCAGGCAGCCATGATTTCTTTTTCTTTATCATTTCTGTAAGCATCAACCGTAATAAAACTACCATACCGGCTAACACGCTGAATTTCAGCTAATGCTCTTCCACATTCGTTTTTTTCTAAATTATGGACGGTATTAATAGCTATGACAACATCAAAAGAATCGTCCTCAAACGGGAGTGATTTTGCATCTGCAACCTGGACAAATGACTGCATCTCCTCAATAGTGTTTTCAATTGCGTATTGTGAGATATCAATTCCTTTTACTTTAATACCAGGAATAGTTTTAGCAAAATCGTGTATCATAAATCCTTTGGCAGATCCAACATCTAAAAGACTTGAGTTTGCAGTCAGATTGAAATGATTTTGCAATGTTGGGATGACAGGTGTCCAAAATCTTGGATTATATGAAAATCCACCATATCCGTACAATCTGTCACCGTCAAAAAATTCTTTTCCAAATTTACGAGCGATAGTTCTGACCTCATCGGTTTTAGATTCCAGCCTTCCGCTAATGTCCCTTTTGGTTTTGGGATAATTTTTTAATAAATCTATTTCGATTCCCATAACAATTATTTAATTATTTATCATTTCGTTCATGGTTTTGATATTGTAATATTTATCTTCATCCTTCAATATTCCGCGATCATATACTTCAATAATTTCCTCAATTGCAGTAGAAATACCGAACTGTGGTTGAAACCCTGTGTTTATTAATTTATCAGAGTTTAATCTATACGATCTGGGGTCATTTGATTCAGTTACAATAATCTCCGATGGAATTTTATCGCTTATAACATTGGCGATTTCCAAAATTGAAAGATTTTCAAAACCGGCATTAAATATCCCAGGATATCTGTCCCCATGATCAATAAAATGAAGATAAATATTTACAAGATCGGCGATGTGAACATTCGGTCTGGTTTGATTTCCACCAAAAACAGTTATTCTTTTATTTGTTAAAGCCTGCATTGTCAACATATTGACTGATAGATCTAGTCTCATTCGGGGGGAATAACCGCAAACCGTTGCTGGTCTGATACATTGTAAATTTATTTTATCATGGTAGCTAAGGAATACCCTTTCGCTAATCATTTTAGTCTTATTGTAATCAGAAATTGGTATGAGGGATAATTCCTCAGTTACCTGGTCTTCATCTTTGACACCGTAGACACTGCCAGAACTGGCATAAATGAATTGCTTGACGCTATTATCGATGGCTTTTTCAATAAGGAGTTTGCTTGCCAATACATTTACTTCCCATGTCAATTTTGAATCTAAATCCCCGGATGGATCATTGGCAATATTCGCCAAGTGAATGATGCAGTCAATACCTCCCATGGGAATATTTTCAATATTGCGAATATCTTCCTTTATAATTAACAGATTTGGATGGTCCTCCAAATAAATTCCAAACCACATAGTGTCAACAACTGTGACATTATATTTCCGATTGAGGAGTTTATTTACTAAAATGGTGCCTACGTAACCACAACCTCCAGTAACCAGTATATTCATTTAGTTAGTCTTTCACTTTTTGTGGACATAGTTAAAATTTTCATTTTTTAATATATCTAAATTATTTGTTACCCAGGAAATTGTTTCATCGATTCCTGTGTCAATACCCACTGAATCTGCCCAGTCCAGTTTAGTTTTAGCATGACTGATATCCAGAAGATAGGCTGAGTCTTTTCCAAGTCGATCCCCGACGATTTCAACATGTTTGTGAAAATCAATATTCATTTTTGTGGCAATCTTTTCAACTAAACCCCGTATAGATATAATTTGACTTGTTGAAAAATGAAAGATGTCTCCCGGGTTTCCTTTTTGGCAAGCAAGTAGTGTACCATTGCAAACATCGCTGATATGAATAAAAGATCTTTCCGAATATCCACCACCATGAAGACTTAGTTTCTTTCCTGTTAAAAAATATATGATTGCCCGTGGGATAATCCGGTATAATTGCTGGCCTGCCCCATATACATTGGCGGCTCGTGTGAATATAACGGGGAAGTTATAAGCCTTAAAAAAACTCATCAGACTCATATCTGCGGCAGCTCTCGAGACTGCATACGGAGTACTGGGATTGTAATTTGTATTTTCTTTGACCAATCCTGTGCAATTTCCGTACACTTCTGGAGTAGAAATATGGACATATTTTTTAATGAATGAGCAATGTCTCAACTTATTGTGAAAATTAATCATGGAGACTGTATTTGTGATAAACCAATCTTCCGGGTGATTCCAGCTTTCACCAACCATGCTCTGAGCAGCAAAATTGATGATATATTCCGGCTGAAAATCATTAATAACCTGCATTATTCCTTTTAGGTGCAAGTTAAGATCAAAACTAAAAAAATTAAATTTGGAAAAAGATTTCCAAGTATAAGGCAGATATACAGGTGATATTTCGTCACTTCGGCTGATACCGATGACTTCAAATCCTTCTGATAAACAATGGGTTACAAAGTGAGATCCTGAGAAAGAATTTGATCCGAGAATGAGAATTCTACTGCTCATGATAATGATTACTTTTTGGTAGATTCGAATATTATCAGTTCAACAACTGCCAATAGCCAAATCTGATGGACATTTTCTATAACATTATAATTATCACTATCAATCCATAAATTTACATCCCCGAGTTCTCTCAGCGGATTATTAGGTTTAAATCCTGACAGAGTTATAATGCTTTCGAAGCCCTTTTCTCTGGCGGCGTCACATCCATTCAAAATATTTTCAGACTGTCCACTGGACGATACCGCGATAAGAACATCATGTTTATCGCCATAATAGTTAATTGCCTTCTCAACCCATTTATCATATCCGAAATCATTGCCAAAACAAGTAAGAAGGTTTGGTTCATTAAAGTTGACACATCTTACGCCGGCACCTTTGGTCAGATCAATACTAACATGGCTGGCAATAGATGAACTAGCGCCATTACCAACAATTATTACTTTATTATTATTGGAGACGCGAAGGAGGATATCCCTGACCTGATAGAGTTGACTACGGAGTTTTGAATCGGCTTTTATTTTTGCAGATAGTTCGTCAAGAAAATTATTTAAAAAGTTTTTCATCATTTATTTTTATTTAAGCAGTGCCTCAATACTTCTAATTAAATTAACCTTTGTCACTTTGTTTTTATTTCCAATAGTGGCAATTTTTTCCGCGGCGGCAAGATTACCCAGAAAAATTGAAATATCTGTTGGTAAACCCGCTGCAAAGCATAGGGATGAGATTGCAAGCAATGAATCTCCTGCTCCAACTCTATCTACAATCTTACCTGCATAAGCCGGGCAATTTATAAACTTTTCGTCTCTATGAACTAATGAACCCGTATTTCCGCGAGTGATAATAGTGATATCAGATTTGAGCTTTTCATGAAGTTTTTTAGTAAGAACCTCTACAGAATCAGTCCTATTCCGATAATCATGTCGTAACTCCCCTTCATGAATACAGATACAATCAGCATATGAGTATTTAGAAATAGTATGATAGCCAATATTTGATGCATTTATCTGTGTATTTACAGCGAGGAATTTTGCCCTCTTTTCAAGGAATTGGACAATATCCGGGGTGATTAATCCATGTCCATAATCAGTTACAATAACAGCATCATAATTTTGAATCTCTAATTCAAGAATATTAAGAATTTTAGATTCTTCATTTTTCGATAGTAACTCATCATTTATGTCATAAACACCCAATGTTTTAGTTTTAGAATAATTATCAATAAAGCGGGTTTTTAAGATTGTTGGTGAATTCTTTTTTGATATGAAAGATGTTTGAATGGCAGGGTCTAGAGCTGAATTTATAAATTCGACATGATCATCCCTGTCTCCAATATAGCTGACAATATTTCCCTGTTTACAAAAATCAGATATGTGATTGGCAACCGCCAGGATTCCTCCAGCATATTTTTCAGAAAATAAGCGTTGGGTCACCAGAATGGGCTCTTTTCCGGATTTTCCTATTGTATCGCAGAAAATATATTCATCAACAATTACTTCGCCAACCAGTAAGACTTTTAGTGAGGAGAGTTTATCCAGATACGATTTGATTTTATCAATTGAGTATTTAGATTTTAATTTTTCAATAAATATTTTTTGCTCATCCTTTAAGGGTGAGATATGTTCATTTATCAAATTAGAAGAACTAAATGTATCATCGTTTGTAAAAGCGATTTCACCACCATTTGCCTTCACTGCCTCTTTTTCTAAAATTATATTGCCCGTTAAATCATCATCGGCATTTTTATAGTCAGGTCCTTTAACGTAAAAATCAGGTTTTAATATGTTGATTATTTCAATCGCGGTAGGGTAAGAATTAACTAAAACAAAATCTACCATTTCCAAGGCAGCAATGGCTTCAGCTCGAAGAGCACTGGTAAATGTTGGGCGGGAAGGTCCTTTATTAACAAATCTATCGGGAGTAATTGTAACTATAAGGACATCTCCCATTGATGCTGCTTCATTGAAATATTTTATATGACCGATATGAAGTAAATCAAAAACACCGTGACAATGTACAATAATTTTCTCTTCTGGAAGAGAGCAAAGTGTTTTCTCAATTTCTTGTAATGACTGTATTTTACTAATTGTTAACTCTTGTTAGTATGTTGTTGTTTTTGTGAATATAATTTTAAATACTAATGAATTCATTGGATTATAAACTATGAAATAATATAATTATTAATTTAGGAACCAATTCCTACAATTTACTTGTTAATTATCAGATTTCTCATGAACATTTTCAAGTCAGGAAAATTGTAATTGGCAATATCCTGCAGATGAGGGGAATCACCTAAATAAACTGTCAGCAGACCTAACGATAATCCAAGTTTAATATCCGATATAGAGTCTCCAACAAAGATAGATTTTGATAATTGGATATCCGGAAATTGATGAATTGATCTTTGTAACATTCCAGGATTTGGTTTTCGACAATTGCAATTATTATCCTTCAAATGAGGGCAGCAATAAATTGAGTCAATTTCTCCCCCAGCAGCTTGGATAGCATTAATCATAATGGTATGCAGATTGATTAAATCAGATACGGTCATAAGATTCTTTCCGATACCCTGTTGATTGCTAATGATTATCACTCTTGAAAAGATAGTTTTTAAATTTTGAAATATTTTTGGTATATCAGATAGAAAGTAAAAAGAGTCCCAATTGCGAACATAATCATTGTCAATTTTGTTATTGATGACTCCATCTCTATCAAGGAAAAGTGTCCAACCAGGGCCTACATTAATATTTTTATCCATCTACATCACATCCGTCTGGAGAATTGTTTCACCAGTTTTTTATTTTTTTCAAGTTTAATAAGAATAATATAAATAATAATAGATAGAATTGTTATAATGAATCCAATTTTTAACAGATTGGGCTGATATGATAATTCAATATTAAAATTACCACTTTCCAGGGGTAAACCGGTAAATCCACAATTCACTAGAAATAATTGTTGAGATTTGCCATTTACTTTCACTTTCCAACCGCTGTCAAATGGAATTGAGAGAAAAAGGATTTTTTTTGTTTTCAAAGATATATCCCCAATTATAGAATTAGGGCTAAAGTGCGATATGACGAGAGTATCAGATTGTAATCTATTAATATATCCTTTAAAGTTTTTTACATTAAACTCCTGATTTAATTCTACATCACCTATACCAGTAAATTTATCAAAATGAGATGCAGCGCTCTCTTCAATAATACATGCTTTTACGATAGCTAGATCTTTGTGAATTAAGGATAATTTGCTAAATCGTTCTTTTTCAAGAATATGATAGTACGTAGAGCCAAATGGTGTGGAGAACATATTTTTTAAAATTTTTAGACTATCAATATTGGCAATCTCCTGATACCCATAATCACGTGACTTAGGGTTTAAATCTTTACTTAAAATGTATTTTACATTCATAACAGATTGTAGAATTGGTCTTGATCGAAGGCCCCGCGCCCATCGGGAATGAATTTCGCTGCCAATTGGAATAATCTCAAAATCTTGTAAAAATTTGATATAATTCTTTTGATTGAATGAATCATATGAGGAAGTACCAAAATAATCTTGAACCATACCATCATTCATGCTTTTATACATTGCCGGAGAAGATGAGTAATCTTTCTCAAGTCTGAAAAATCCCTTGTCGTTAGATCTTAAATATTTCACTGCATCAATGGTATAATCGTAATAACCTTTGTCATTAAAAAAACCGGATGCCGTCATTGCTGATCTTTGATTAACGGTTATGTTTGTAAAATAAACGATTTCAAATCCTACAATAACTAATAAAATCGAAGTTGTAACTTCCTTGGGTAGGTATTTAGCTGCAATGATAACAAGTGTATATATTATTGCTAATGCTCTTACAATTAACAATAACCTTTGATCAATGTATTCCTGAGTTGGAAAGAAATTATGTGTGCTTAACAATAACTGAATAAGACAGAAAGTAATTATCAGCACAATGAAATTTATTTTAGTATTGAGGATGTTTGTCAGAGCGATGGCGGATCCGATCATCACAAAGATGGAAATTATAAATGAGAATGATCTAAAATAATCACCGGTAAACAGCCAGAATGCCTGCCGAAAGATAGGGAATAGGGTCATGAGTGAGAATACAATAAATAAAACAAGAAATATCTTCTTTATTCTATCCTTTGAATGGATTATCAGTTGAGGGAGTAATATTAGATTAAGAATTCCGCAATAAAACATTGGTGCTTCAAAATAATTTCGCCATCCTGTAAAATCACTTCCTGTCCTTAATAAATCATTTGAGAATAATCTCATAATTGAGGTTAATAGTTGATTTAGATCTAATATGTTCAGATTATTAAATGTGGCTAAAGCGCTGAAGTATGAGGAATCTCCTCCTACCCTTGGACTTTCCAAATATTGTAACGCATTGGGGAAAAGGAATACTGCACTCGCTAAAACGCCAAGAATATATAATGGAATAAACTTTCCAATTAGTCTAATAAGTCCTCGAAATTGAACGCCATTATTATAGTAATATCTTGTTATTAGATAAAGAAATGAAATAATTCCATAGATGTATAAATTGAAGGAATAATAAGCTCCGAATAAAAAGAATGGAATTGGCAGGGCAAAATATTTTTTACCCTGGTAAAATAATTCCAGGGCAAAAAGCAATAGAGCAACATGAGCTGCCTCAGTTGAGCAATTTAACCATGAACCTCCAAGGATAATAAATGATGAGAATGAATAAAAAATGCCACCTAAAATTGAAGATATATTTGACATTTTTAACAGTTTCAGATACAGGAAGAAAAATATCCCACCAATAAATATTTTCAATATTTCAACATATGCAATGACAAATACAAGATATGGGGCTCCAAATAGATACAAAATAAAATTAAATGGATCTCCCATTGAAAATGGATAGATATTTTGTCCCATGCCCTGATTAAATGTCCATCCGGGAACGCCGTATTCTCTTAGATATTGTGAGATGTGATAAAATTTTGGTAGGGACGCGTTTAGCGTATCGCTGCCAATATCAGGAAATAGATATAATTTTTGGAATGTGAGGAAATCCCAGAAAATGAAAAGAACGAAGCCTGAGATCAAGCAGATAAGTGTAAAGAGAGGCCTGTTAGAAATATAGTTATTTAATCCATTATTGATCCATTTTAGCAGTCTGAAAATCATTCTCATTGGATTTCCCAGTTTTTAAAATAAATATTTCTCACACGGCATACTATAAAATTGATAGGTATCAAATACTCTCCGGTTAATAAATTGAAATCAAGCAAATTTATGACAGGTTCAACGTGTAACAAAATATTTGAATAATTGTATTTGATGCAAATATCACTTCAGATGTAATTTATGACTGACTAGATAGTCAATAATAAAGAAATTTGATGCCAAGAACAGAAGAACAATTCGAGTCAATGAGAGAAAAGAGCCGAAGGTCTATTATGGATTCGGCAATTAAACTATTTGCAACACAGGGGTATCACACAACAACTATGGAAGGTATTGCCCGGGGAGCAAATATTTCAAAAGGCCTTATATATAATTATTTTGCCAGCAAAGAAACATTATTGTCAGAGGTCATTCATGAAGGATTATCTGTTATTGAATCACTTGCTGACAGAAATACTGAAATAAGCGGTGAAGAAAAACTAAAAAATGAAATAGAAGCAATTTTCATTAGTCTTGAATCTAATTATGAATACTGGAAATTCTTTTCTCAAATTCTCTTCCAGCCAGAAATATCTGAATTATATCGTAAAGAATTGGAAAAAGTATTCATGGAGCAGATAGAATACCTGACTTCAATATTTGCTGAAATGAATGATCCTGCACCAAGGTTAAAAGCTCTTACAGTTGGAGCAATATTAGACGGCATAGGATTCCATCTCGCCATAGATCCAGGCTATCCACTTAGGGAAATGAAATTATATCTAATAAAGCAATTTTGTACAAAGGAGAATATTCAATGAATAAAGCCATTGGACTAATTCTATTATCTGCACTTGCAGCCAACGATATTTCTGCAGAGACTCTTCTCGATTCGATGATCGCGGTAATTTCTCCTGAAAATGTTAAATCTACAGTTTTACAAATTATTCAAACATCATCAGGTAAGGAAAGAACTTTTGAATATGAATCCTTTTCATCTGAAAAAGGTAAAAACGTTCTTCTCAAATACACCAAACCCAAAAAAGTGAAGGACAATGCCTTTTTAATGAAAAATAATGCCGATGATCTCTGGGTCTATTTTCCACGGACTCGCCGAGTCAGAAAACTTGCTTCTCATTTCAAAAATCAGAAAGTACAAGGGAGTGATTTTTCATATGAAGATTTTTCAGGCGGTGAAGCTTGGAAAGAAGATTTCAACATAAAAAGGCTACAGGACAATAATGATAATTATGTTTTGGAGTTCACACCCAAACCAGATGTGAAGTCATCATATAAATCAATGACGGCATATTTACAGAAATCTGATTATTACCCAGTTAAAATTGATTACTTTGATAAAACTGGTTCTCATTTAAAAACACTGTTTCTGAAGGATATAAAATATGTCGAAAATATCCCGACGGCAATGGTGATGGAAATGGTAAACCATATTGAAGGTACCAGAACAAAAATGGAAACTATCTCTATAACCTACGATATTTCCTTTCCTGATGATTTTTTTACTGAAAAAAACATGAGAAAGTAGATTCAAAATGTTCAAACGATTCTTATTGATTCCCTTTCTAATATTTCCGCTATTCAGTCAACTTGATTATTCAGGTTATTTTGAATCTGAATTAGACGCAGTAGACTCAAAAACATCATATTACTACGGGTATAACAAACTTAGGATTGATCTTGAAAACAGCTTTGAGATTGGTTCATTTTATGGTTCAATTATAGGTTTTCAATATTGGGGTAGGTCAAATTTTTTAATTTCTGAGTTTATCGAGTTAGAAACACAGGATGACCAAAGCTTATCATTTGCTGACACCTTATATCTTGAAAACCTGTTTCTCGATGTATTCACAGAATTTGGAGAATTTATTATTGGAAGGCAGCCAATATCAGTTGGCGTTGGTTATGTATGGAACCCAATGGATATTTTTAACCAAAAAGACATCCTCGACCCATCATATGAATTAGGAGCATCAGATGTATTCAGATGGATGTTTAACACATCATTGATCACTACAGATCTGATTTTGAGTCCGTCCGATAACGGTCACCGTCTTGATATGTATTCTTCCCTTAAAGGAACTTTGGGCAGATTTGATATAACTGGATCCGCATTTCAGTATACGGTCCAAGATATTTCATCTTTAAACAATGAAAAAAAATCCGGTATTGGTTTTGCCTGTACCGGCGAGGTGTTTGGGGTTGGGTTATGGACTGAGTATACCCAAAATGATAACAAGTCTTTGCAATATTCATTTAATGAATGGGTCGTTGGTTTAGATTATACGACGACTAATTCCTTATATTTTTTGTTAGAGAGATATCACAATGATGAAGGTGCGTCATGGGAAAATGGATATACTGATGAATCATTAATATTATATTTGCAGGGTCAAGTTAGATCATTATCAAGAAACTATCTCATGCTGCATACATCCTATCCATTCAATCACTGGGCAACCTGTTCATCTTCATACCTTAAAAATCTTGAGGATGACAGTAAAATACTCTCTATTCAAGTTGGTTTAAGTATTCTAGAGAATTTAGATATATTATCAACATTTTATCTATTTGACGGTGTTACACATTCTGAGTTCGGTATTCAGGAATCTGCATTAAGTATCCGAATGAACATATATTTTTAATATCAAATTAGCAGGTTTATTATGAGAAATTACTTTTTAGAAAAAGTTGCATTATTTTCCGTGCATAAAACATGGCAAATGTTATTGGGGCTTCTTCTGATCTCCATATTTTTGGGATATTTCGCAGGGCAGCTTGAAATTTCAACAAGCTACACCGAGATGTTGCCAAAAGGTAATGCCAAAGCATTAGAATTTGAGCTGATTCTTGACGAATTTAATAATGCCTCAAATATTATCTTACTTGCGGAGGGTGATGAAAATGAACTAAAAGCATTCGCTGATTATTTAAAACCCAGACTCATTGGATTAGACCACTGGATAGATAGGGTTGATATCAAAACCCCCTATGAATTTTACCGGAGACATGGTTTAAAACTGTTGAAATCCAATGAAATGAAAAATTTTAAAACCGTTTATGAAAACCCAAATCTAATTCCATTCCTGACCAATCTGAATGATAGCTTTGAGAGAGAATATACCGGAGATGAGTCAATTGGTTCGAAACGTAAAGAGATGGATGCATTAAGATTGTTGGATGGTATTGAGGTTTTTATAGATATACAGCAGTCTGTAATGGATGGCAAACCCATCGATAATCCTGGCTTGAAAGCTGTAGATGCAATGACAATTGGTGAAACCTATTTCTTGTCTCAGGACAAAAAAATGATTCTAATAATGATTGAACCAGTCTTTAATATGATAGATGACTTTGCCATAGTGGTTGAGGCAGTTGATGGAATTGAGATTGTCATTAAGGAAGCTGCTGAGAAATTTAATGTTGAGGCTGGTCTGACAGGTTCCCTCGTTCTTGGAAGAGATGAAATGCATGCTGTTGAAAATGATTCGATGCGAATTACTATCCTGGCACTTATTGGTATTTTCCTTTTATTTGTAATTTCATTCAGGATGTGGGCAAGTCCCATTTTGGCTATTATCACCGTTTGTTTTGGTGTGTTATGGGCTCTTGGGATTTCAAACTTCCTTGTTGATAACTTGAATATGAGTACGGCCATGATGGGGGTTATATTAGTTGGATTAGGAATAGATTTTAGCGTCCACATAATCTCATCCTATACTGAACAAAGATATTCTGGTCTCGATGCATATTCAGCAATGTTGAATGCACTTACAAAATCTGGCCCTGGCATTATGACTGGAGGATTTACAACTGCTGCGGCATTTTTTACGATGATGTTTTCTGATAATCGTGGTATGTGGGAAATGGGATTGTTATCTGGTTTTGGGATTACGACAACTATGATGGCATCCATTTTGATTTTACCTACGCTTCTAATAGTAAGGGAGAGGATTTTATCAAAATCAAAAACGATCTATCAGCCCAGAGATATTTCCTACCACTACCTTGGTTATATAGCCACTCATATCAAATCTAACTGTATCCCATACGCAATTGTATTTTTTATTATTACCATTGGTGCGGGATTTCGCGCCTCCAAAATTGAAATTGATTACAATTATCTAAACCTTGAACCTGAAGGATTGGAATCCATAAAACTGCAGGATAAATTAATAGACGGTTTCGATTTGTCATCAGATTTTGTTTTGTTTACGTCCATGGATATAAATGAGATAGAAAAATTAACAAAACTCGGCCGCGAATTGCCCTCTGTAGGCTGGGTAGAAAGTATTACTGACTATCTACCGGAAAAAGAAAGGTCTTCAAATATATTCCGATTTCTGCGTGATATTAGACACAAAATAAATACCGCTCAGATAACAAATGAAATATCGCCGTCAGATATCAAAAAATATCAAGACGAAATAGAACGGCTACAGTTCAATATAATTGAATTGCAGGATATGGCATATATTGGTGGACAGGATAAAATTTATGATAAAGCTATACGTCTTGTTGGTGAGGCAGATGACACTACCTATACTGGTAATATGATCAAGTTGTTAAATTGTATCAACACGCAGGATGTGTCTCCACAGCTTTCATATTTGCAAAATGAGTTTTCAAGAGAATTTAAATCTGCCGTCATTGATATGACCAACACAGAACCATTGAACAAGGAATCGCTTCCAGCTGAAATCCGTAACCGGTTTATTGGTAAATCCAACGAAGTCTACCTGGTATCAGTATATCCAAAACGGAATATCTGGGAGGATACTAAGTTTTTATTTCAATTCACAGCTGATGCGGAAAGAATTAGTTCGAAAGCAACGGGATTACCGCCAATATTTGTTGAGTTGCTTGAGGTAATGGGGAGGGATGGATATCGATCTACGATGTTTGCTATTATTGCAGTATTTATTTTACTGCTGGTAGATTTCAGAAAAATTATTTGGGCATTTATTGGAATGATTCCATTGCTCTTTGGTGCAGTGTGGATGGTTGGCATTATGGAAATTTCAGGTTTGAAGCTAAATATGATGAATATAATGGCAATCCCGCTTATTATTGGGATTGGCATCGATGATGGAGTCCATATTCTACATCGATATAAAATCGAAAGAAATACTGGCCTGGTTTATCGATCCACAGGGAAGGCAGTGCTGCTGACAACTCTCACCACAATGCTGGGTTTTGGATCATTATGGTTTGCAACTTACCGTGGTCTCGGTAGCATGGGAATTTCTCTATTTATCGGTGTGGGCACATGTTTTTTAAGTACCTTATTAATTGTTCCTCTGGTATTTGGATTAAAGGAAAAACTTATTGCCCCTCAGGCAGAAAAGTAAAAAATGAAATCTGAAAGAATTGATAGATTATTTTCAAGGCTTGGCATCTGTCATCGAAAGGATATTCGAATGATGTTGAGAGATAATAGAATCTTGTTTCAAGGGATGCCTGTTAAAAGAAACAATCAAAAAGTAAACGCAGGAGATATTTTATTTGATGGTGCGAAAATTAAACATTTTTATAGTGTTGCAGTAGTTCTTTATAAACCGATTGGTTTAATTTGTTCACGTTTGGGTAGTGACATTATTTTTGATGTATTGCCATCATCCTGGATAAATCGTAATCCACCAGTTAATTCAGCAGGAAGATTAGACAAAGATACATCGGGGATAATTATAATCACAGATGACGGTGAATTAAATCACAAATTGACTTCACCAAAATATGGTCTTACAAAAACATATGAATTAGAAACAGCCCATCCCTTTCTGGGTAATGAACCTGAACTATTTAAAAAAGGTATTCAATTGAGAGGAGAAAAACAAATATGCAAAACCGCCGAACTTAAAATCACTTCCGAATATTATGCAGTTTTAAAAATAAGTGAGGGGAAGTATCATCAGGTTAAAAGGATGATGGGTGCAGTTGGAAACAGAATTGTGAGTTTACATCGTACACATATTGGCACTCTGGGATTAGAGGATTTACAGCCTGGTCAATGGCGTGATTTAGAAAATCAAGACATGCAATTATTGGGGTTGAAAGATCTGATAAGCTAATATTTATGTATATTTACAACGACTCTGCGGTTAATGGCTTGATTTTTAGAATTGGCAGATCCGTCAGGATTAAAATTTGCAACCCTGGGACGTGAATCGGAGAAACCTGATGCAATCAGTCTTTTATTTGGAATTCCATTTTCAATAAATAATCTAACAACTCCAGTTGCCCTTGCTGCTGAAAGCTCCCAGTTAGAGGCAAATTTATCATTATGAATTGGGATATTATCTGTATGCCCTTCCACATTGATAATATAATTAGTAAATGATGCCTTTTGAATTGAATTGAGAACAGACTTGCTAATTTCCGCCATCACCGGTTGAATATCCGGGAGGACTTCAGCTGAACCTAACTCAAAAATAGAATTACTAGAAAATTTAATGACAATACCCATTGGATCCAGTCCAACATCAACATCATTTGTGAGACCTTTTTCAACAAGAATTACATCCAACTGTTGTTTCAATTCTTTAAATGGCGGCTCATTTTCCTTCTTAAGCAATTCTTCATTCATGCCCTGCATAAATTGCTCAACTTTAGTCTGATCTATCGTAGACATCGATAGTAAGATAACAAAAAATGCCATGAGGAGGGTGACGACATCAGCATACGTTACAATCCAATCATTGTCTTCTATTTTATTTTTGACTATTTTATTCTTGGTAACATAAACTTCACCAATACTTTCATCAAAATCTTTTGAAAATGACATGCTATTTGTTTTCACCTCGTTTTATAGCAATATCATAATGAGATGCTGGAGCTAGAAAACTATTTAGTTTATCCTGGATAAGAAATGGGTGGGTTTTTTGTGACAATAAAATAAAACCTTCTACTAATAAAATATCTCTGAATCTGGTAATTTCATTTTTTTGCTGTAATTTTTCTGCTGCAGGTTTGAATACTAACTGCGTAATTAAAGTACCGTACAATGTTGTGAGCAAAGCAATTGCTAATCCTTTACCCATCTCTGAAGGATCGCCACCCATACTATCTAACATGATTATTAATCCCACGAGAGTGCCTATCATACCAAAAGCCGGAGCAAATCCTGCCATAGATTTAAGAATGTGAACCTGGACGCTTTTTCTTTCAAATGTAGTTTCAACAAAGTTCATCATCAATGTTTTAATTTCGGTGGCGCTGTAATTTACTTCCAAAAGGGTTGAGCCATAATTTAGAACTTCATTATCATGTTTATCATCTTCTATTACTTTTTTTACACTTGTATCAGTTTTACGAACAGTGTTTCCCCAGCGGATTATGCGTCCAACATCTTTGTATAATGATTTAGGGCTAATATCAAGATGACTGAAAATACTGAGTAAACTGCCAAGTGCGCGAAAGACATAGAGTTCTTTATATGCAATGAGTGTAGATGCGAATGTTCCCCCGATAACCAGAAATAGACTGGCTAGATTCAGAAACATTAAATAATTACTGGTTTTGCTTAAAATTGAGTAAATAAATAAAGCAATTCCAATCATTACGCCTGCAAGTGTTCCAAATGAAATCATATTCTCCCCGTGGTTATTTCATATTATACTATTATCGGTTGTCTATATATGAATGACAACAATATTTTTTTATTTCACAAACGAGTTTCAAATAAGTCATAACAATCGCATGAAATTAATTTGATTAAGTCGATAGAAAATAAGAATTATTTTTACTTCCTGCTTAACAAAATATATGATTTAATAAAGTCAGGAGATAGATACTCCAAATCCATTTAAGGACAATGAGAGGGCATCAATGATAGAAATAGAGAATACAATGTGTATTATAGAATTTTACTGATGGCTTAAATCTCTTTATTTATTATACTATTTCTATCCCAGATATTATATAAATTTGACAAAGATAATAAATATGGAACGGAAGAATATAGTAAAGAAATTATCACTTATTTCTTTTTTTCATGTCTCACAGTATTTTTTAAATTTCTCATCCATAACTCAAAGGAAACTACTACATGGCAGAGTCCAATTCTTTTATGTCTTCAATAGATGCATTTATGATAATCTTCGTCGATTTTATGTGGGGAACACCACTTGTTGTCCTGCTATTAGGCGGTGGTCTATTTTTTACTATATATTCAAGATTTACACCTTATAGATACCTAAAACATGCTGTTCAAATTGTCATGGGGAAGTATGATGAAAGCGATGATCCCGGTCAAATAAACCATTTTCAGGCATTAAGCAGTGCCCTGGCGAGTACCGTTGGAATGGGAAATATTAGTGGAGTGGCGATTGCAATTCATACCGGAGGGCCTGGCGCTGTATTTTGGATGTGGATGAGTGCAATTGTTGGGGCAGCAACAAAATTCTTTACTTGTTCACTATCTATTATGTACCGCGGAAAAGATGATAATGGCGAGACACAGGGTGGACCTATGTATGTCATCCATGAAGCCCTAAATTCAAAGTTTCGTTTTCTAGCCGTGTTATTTTCAGTGGCAGGATTATTTGGTTGCCTTGCCCTATTTCAGGTGAATCAGTTAACTCAAATCGTCAGAGATGAAATTTTTATCCCAAATGGAATGTTTGTTGATTCAGCTATGACTGGGAATCTAATATTTGGTCTTTTTGTGGCAATCCTTGTTGCAATGGTTATATTCGGAGGTATTCGGAGAATTGGCATTGTTGCCTCGAGGATGGTTCCCGGAATGGTTATTCTCTATTTATTCGCTGGATTACTGGTTATATTTCAACATTTCTGGGATATCCCTTCATTAATAAAATTGATTGTTGTAGATGCGTTTACAGGGGACGCCATGTTAGGTGGAGCTGTAGGAACCGTGATTCTCATGGGTGTGAGGCGAGCTGCTTTTTCAAATGAAGCAGGGATTGGAACTGAAGCAATGGCCCATGGTGCTGCAAAAACTCAAGAGCCAATTCGTGAAGGGCTTGTGGCCATGTTGGGTCCATTTATTGATACCATCGTTGTTTGTTCAATAACGGCTCTGGTAATATTGGCAACAGGTGTTTGGCAGAGTTCTGAGGCAAATGGTGTAACGCTAACAGCTCAAGCATTTACCTTGGCATTACCTGGCGTGGGAAGATTCCTTCTACTGGCAAGTGTCGGTGTATTTAGTATTTCAACAATGATTGGATATTCTTACTATGGTGCTAAATGCACATCATATCTATTTGGGACAAAATGGAAAAAGTATTATCGGGTATTTTATGTGATTACTTTGGTGATTGGTGCAGCAATATCCATAGATGCGGTTATCAATTTTCTTGATGGTATGTTTGCACTAATGGCTATCCCCACAATGGTGAGTAGTCTTATTCTCGCTCCAAAAGTGATGAAGGCGTCCAAGAAATATTTTAGTTCACTTGAAAAAGAGGTAGATGTATATCCAAAATGATGGGTATTTAATATTCAAATATTCAATTGACGTCACCGTTAAAATGCAATACTGTTTATAGTTATTGCTGGATATTACTGTTGGAGGAATTTACGGTATTTAATAATATAGATATTTGATCGATGCGTCTTGCCGTTGCTTTGCGTATGGTAACCAATCCAATCGGTAAATAGAGTTTTTCGCCTTTATTTGGTATCCTGCCAGCTGCGTGAATGATATATCCCGCCATAGATTCATAATTTCCTTCAGGAATAACTTCACCAAACTGTTCATTAAATATTTCCCATTCCACTTTCCCATTTACAACTATAGAACCATCTTTTAGTTTTTCAAATGACCCTGAATCTTCGTCAAATTCATCTTCAAAATCTCCAAATAATTCTTCAAAAAGATCTTCTGCGGTTACCAGACCGGCGGTCCCGCCATATTCATCATGTACTATAGCTATGGAGTGGTATGCAGTTTGAAATTCTGATAATGTTGTGGTTGCAGCTTTTGAAAATGGAACATGATGAACAGGTTTTAATATTTCCTGAATATTATCAGGGATTTTAAACAGGTCGTAAAGATGGATAACACCAATAATATGATCGAGATCATCTTTAAATACGGGGAGCTTTGAGTGACCGGAATCAATAAACATCTGTTTAACTTCTGGTATAGTGGTATTGATTTCAACTGCCGAAATATCGGTTCGTGGGGTCATTGCATCCTGCACATCTGCCTCGCTAAACTCGAACACATTTGATATCATTTCCTGTTGCTCTTTTTCAAGGGAAGTATGATCAATCTGTTCATATACATTTTGTAGATCGTCCCTTTCAATAGCGATTTTATCTTCCAATGATTTCTCAGAGATAGCCGTCGAAACCCAGCCTGTCTTTCTCAAAATACGGTTAACGGGTGAGAATATGATTCCAAAAATATATAACAATGGTGCCACAAGAAGAAGGGTACTATTAGAGAATTCTCGGGTTATTGCTTTTGGTAATATCTCTCCTATTAAAAGAATAATGAAAGCAATAATAGTGATAATTATAACTGGATGAAAAACTTGATTTGCAAGATAAACAGTTGCAAATGAGGTAGCAAGGATATTCGATAAATTAGTGCCTATTAGAATAGAAGAGAGGTATTCTTCTTTCCTTTGTATAATGGCAATTGCAAGTCTCGCGCCTCGTTTCTTTTGTTTTAACCATACCTTGATCTGTAATTTATTTGCCGAAATGAGAGCCATTTCGGTGCTCGAGAAAAATATGGAAAAAACCAAACCCAATATTGCGAGAGATATTACCAGCATTTATAAATAGTGTCAATCATTAGCGGGTAAAATTAAAAATAAATAATATCATCATTCAAATATTTGATTGCAAATGATCAACAAAATTACAGAACAGCAGAATCCTAATAGTCAGGATATTGATAAAAAAAGTATCATTGATATTTTACATGTCATAAATGATGAAGATCAAAAAGTGGCGATATCCGTTAAATTATCCATACCGTCTATAGAAAAATTTGTTAAGAATGTTATCCGCGGATTCCAGAATCACGGCAGGCTTGTTTATATTGGTTCCGGCACAAGTGGTAGATTGGGAATATTGGATGCTTCAGAATGTCCGCCAACCTATTCCGTCACTCCTGATTTGGTTCAGGGGATCATTGCCGGAGGTAAGGATGCCGTATTCCGCTCTATAGAAAATGCTGAGGATGATGAGGACGCTGCTATTGACCAGATAAAATCCATGAATATTAATTCCAATGATTCTATCCTTGGTATCACAGCAAGCAGTAAGGCTGCATTTGTTATGGCGGCGATGAAACAAGCAAAAAAATCCGACGCATTTATTGGTTTGCTGGTTTGCAATAAAATTGAAAAGCCTGAGTTTGTAGATTTATTAATCGAAACACCGGTTGGACCAGAAATAATAACTGGATCTACCCGTATGAAAGCAGGAACAGCGACAAAATTGATTTTGAATATGATTACCACAACAACCATGATCAAGATGAATAAAACATATGGAAATCTCATGGTGGATCTGAAGGCATGGAATCAAAAACTATGGGACCGGGGGACTGGCATTATTTCTCTCTTATGTGGTTTGTCGCAGGCTGAATCCTTAAACTTATTGGTGAAATGTGATGGAGAGGTAAAAACTGCTGTTGTTATCAACAAGTTAAATATTCCTGTAGAATCTGCCCGAAATCTCCTCGATGAAAATGATGGATCCTTGAGAAAAGTTATTGATCCCCGGTAACAATTTTCCCTTACGTTAATTCAAGTAACTTTCTAAATTAGTTTTGATATGAAAAGAATTGCAGTTATGTAATTCTGTCATTTTACCGTTATAAATAAGTAATGTAAATTTAGGGTCATTATGGCAGACTTTAAGTTACATTCATCTTATAAACCAACGGGCGATCAACCAAAAGCTATCAAGGAAATTGTTGAGGGACTCTGTAAAGGTAATCAATTTCAGACTTTGCTGGGAATTACCGGTTCTGGTAAAACCTTTACAGTCGCCAATGTGATTAATGAAATACAAAAACCGACATTAATATTATCTCATAACAAAGTTTTGGCAGCACAGCTATATGGTGAGTTTAAGAACTTATTTCCGGAGAACGCTGTCGAATTTTTTATTTCATATTATGATTATTACCAGCCTGAAGCATATCTGCCTGTTACTGATACTTTTATCGAAAAAGACTCATCTGTTGATGAAGAGATAGATCGACTACGATTACGGGCTACCACCTCATTAATGAGTAGACGGGATGTCATTATTGTCTCAAGTGTTAGCTGTATTTATGGAATTGGATCTCCAAAAGATTATAAAAATATGTTGGTTCCTTTGGAGGTTGGTGAAGTTATCGATTTAAAATCTACTTTGAAAAAACTGGTGGAAATCCATTACGTCCGTAACGATATCGCTCTCGAGCAGGGAGTTTTTAGGGTAAGGGGAGATGTTTTAGAGATTTTCCCAGCTTATGACGAACATGCTGTTAGGGTGGATTTATTTGGAGACGAGATTGAAGGTATCAGTATATTTAATGTCCTCACAGGAGAAGTCCTCACTACTTTAGATTCATTCCATGTCTATCCTGCAAAACATTTTGTCACTACACGGGAGAATATTAACCGGGCATTAGGGTATATTCGGGCAGAATTAGCGCCGAGACTTGAGGAATTAAGGGAAAATAATAAATTGCTGGAAGCGCAGCGATTGGAACAGCGAACACTTTTCGATATGGAAATGATGATGGAACTGGGCTATTGTTCTGGAATCGAGAACTATTCCCGGCATATGGAAGGTCGTCAGGCAGGTATGAGGCCATCTACATTAATGGATTTCTTTCCAGATGATTTTCTCATGTTCATAGATGAATCCCACGTTAGTATCCCTCAAATTGGCGGTATGTATAATGGTGACAGATCACGGAAATCGACTTTGGTTGAATATGGTTTTCGACTACCTTCAGCCCTTGATAATCGGCCAATGAAATTTGAAGAATTCGAGCGTGCTTTAAACAAAGTTATATTTGTCTCTGCTACTCCGCGAGATTATGAATTGGAAAAATCCATGGGTGTGGTAGTTGAACAAATCATCAGACCAACTGGTCTGCTTGACCCTAAAATCCACTTGAAACCTACAAAAGGGCAGATAGATGATGTCATCAGTGAAATCAACGAATGCCTTAAAACAAATACCCGTGTACTTATTACAACATTAACTATACGAATGGCTGAGGATTTAACTGATTATTTACTTGGTGTAGGTATACGGGCAAGATATCTGCATAATAAGGTTGAAACTTTGGAAAGGGTGAAAATACTTCGATCGTTGCGACTGGGAGAATTTGACGTTCTTGTTGGCATAAATTTGTTAAGGGAAGGATTAGACCTTCCTGAAGTCTCACTTGTGGCTGTATTTGACGCTGACAAAGAGGGTTTTCTGCGCTCAAAATCCTCATTGATGCAGGTCTCCGGACGAGCCGCCAGGAATATAAACGGCAAGGTAATATTCTATGCCGATAAAGTGACAAAATCAATGAAATATGTTATGGACGAAACAAAGAGAAGAAGAATAACTCAGACAGAACACAACAAAAAAAATAATATCACACCTGAAACAATTTATAAATCTGTTGAAGAAATCCGTATCTCAACCTCTATTGCCGATGAACAAACAGATTATTTAATATCGGGGGAAGGTATACTTCCTGAAACCACCCTTGAAAATATTGAGGATAAGGATCTTCTGGAAGTTTATAAGAAAAAAATGTTAAAGTTTGCAAAAAATTTACAATTTGAACAGGCTGCTATCATGCGTGATAAGATTGAAGCAATTGAAGACAAGATTACACAAAAGGTTTGAAATATAATGAGTCAGTATAATGTCATGGTTTTGGGGAGCGGGGGACGTGAACATACTATGGTCTGGTCCTTGGCAAAAGACAAAAATGTAGATAAAATTTATTGTTGCCCCGGAAATGGTGGTACTGGGGAACTGGCGGAAAATATCAATTTGGATCTAAATGATTTTGGTAAATTATCTGAATTTGTTTCAGAAAATATGATTGATTTTACCATTGTTGGTCCAGAAGTGCCCTTGGCTGAAGGAATTGTAGATTATTTTGAGCAGGAAAAATTACTGATATTTGGTCCTTCAAAATACGCTGCAAAACTGGAAAGCAGTAAAATATTTGCCCGGTATTTCATGATGAAAAATCAGATACCTCAACCAGCATTTTCAGTATGTGATGACCGACAATCTGCGTTGAAATCAAGAGAAGAAATATCATTGCCATTAGTTGTAAAAGCCGACGGTCTTGCAGCAGGAAAAGGGGTGATCATATGCAATACCGAAGCTGAATATTCAGATGCACTTGATATCATGTTTTCGCAACGAAGTTTTGGTGATGCCGGCGATAGAATCACAATTGAAGAATGTTTAATAGGTGAAGAATTATCTGTGTTTGCTATTTGTGATGGTGATCATTATAAAATATTGAACTCTGCACAGGACCATAAACGAATATTTGATGAGGATAAAGGACCCAATACTGGTGGTATGGGTGCATACTCTCCAACTCCTCTTTCAACATCAGAGCTTCTCGAAAAGGTTAAAAAACGTATCATACAGCCAACATTGCAGGGGATGAAAGAAATTGGTACCCCCTTCAAAGGATTTCTTTATGCAGGTATAATGATTGTCAATGGTGATCCATATGTCATTGAGTTTAATGTGAGGATGGGAGATCCTGAAACACAGGTGGTACTGCCATTATTGGAATCTTCTTTTTCTGAATTAATATATGCGGCGATTACCGGCGGAATAGATAAAACTGATATCAAAGTCTCTCATAAAACTGCTGTTACTGTCGTACTTGCTGCACAAGGATATCCAGGAAATTACCCAAAGGGTATGAAAATAAATAATATAGATCGTCAAATTGACGGATTAATATTCCATGCTGGAACATCTGGTAATTCGAAAACTGGGTTTATTACATCAGGAGGCAGGGTCCTCAACGTTGTAGGTTTCGGAGATAATTTGAAGGATGCTATAAAAAATACCTATGATATAGCTTCCGATGTTCATTTTGATAATATGTATTATCGCAAGGATATTGGCAAAAGAGGTTTAAAATATTAACTGGGATATCTTATGATTGATATTGGGAAAATTAGACAATCCGTCGGCATGATCGGAGAATCTGAAATTATTCGAGACATGCTTTTACTTATTGGACAGGTTGCCGATACAGATATATCTGTTTTAATTAATGGAGAATCTGGGACTGGCAAGGAAATGGTAACCAAAGCGATTCATAAAAACAGTCGCAGAAAATTTGAACCGCTTGTAGTGGTAAATTGCAGTGCTATCCCAGCGGGCATCATTGAAAGTGAATTGTTTGGTCATAAAAAAGGATCATTTACCGGTGCTGGGGATGATAGAAAGGGCTATTTTGAAGCGGCTCATAAAGGAACAATAATTCTTGATGAAATCGGAGAAACTCCTATAGAAACCCAGGCCAAACTACTGCGCGTTATTGAACAAGGCGAATTTATGAGAGTTGGCGGCTCCAAAACCGAAAAGGTTGATGTTAGAGTAATTGCTGCAACCAATCGGGATTTAACAGAAGAAGTAAGAAAAGGCAGATTCCGGAAAGATCTATATTTTCGACTTAAAACAATAACTATTAATGTTCCATCTTTAAAAGATCATGCCAGCGACATTCATCTGTTTGTTGAAAGATTTGGACTGGAGTTCTGTGCCAAAAATGATATTGCCTTTAAGGGGTTTTCAATCGACGCCATAAAAGTATTAAAATCCTATCATTGGCCTGGGAATATCCGCGAATTAAAGAATCTTGTTGAAAGCCTTATTGTCATCCATAAAGGAATACGACTACAGGAAGATCATGTAAATAAGGCACTGGGTTTGAATGTCCAGGATTTAAATATGAACCTACCCATTTTACTTGATGGAGAATCTGATAAAATGGAGAGGGAATTAATACTCAAGCAGCTTTTGTATGTTCGACAGGATGTGAATGAAATTAAACAGATTCTCTATGCTGAAAAGGAGAATCCAACTGAATCAATATATCCTTCCAATCAGGCATTATATCTACCTCAAACCAATAAAAATATCGAAAATATCCATGAGGATTATCAGGAAATTGATGATGATAAATTTTTGGCGATACATGCCGATGCTGTTGGAGAAATTACCATTACAGATTTAGAGCATGAAATGATTGAAAGAACGCTTGAGAAATTTAATAATAACCGGAGAAAAACAGCTAAATCATTAGATATATCCGAAAGAACACTTTATAGAAAGATAAGTGAATATGGCATTAAGAAAATTTAAAATAATACTATTAACATTTGCCTTCTTCTTGAGTTGCGGATATTATTCTTTAAAAGGATCTCTACCGCCGCATATTAAGAGTATTTCTCTCTCTCCTGTGATAAACGAATCAGCAGAATTTGGTGTTTCTGAAAACCTGGAAACAAAAATCAACGAAATATTAATTTCTGAAAATATTCTGGAGGTAACGGGAGAAGATAATGCCGACAGTCGGTTAAATATTACTATAACATCCATCAGGGATCAGCCTTACACAATCTCAGCATCGAGTACCTCCAGTTACGAGCAAGTAGATGAATGGCGGATTACCCTGTCTGCTAATGTGGTATGGTATGATATCACCAGAGATGTGCCGTTATTTGATAAGAGACTTTCAGAATGGGGCGCTTATGGTACTGGACTTGACATTCATAGTGATAAAATTGATAATGATAATGACGGTTTTATTGATGAGGAAGACGATGATGAATTCGGTTCACCTCGGGAAAGTGCGCTGGAATTCGCAATAATAAAACTAACAGAAAAAGTTATAACTGAAGTTACATCAACATGGTAAAAGGAATTATGAACAAAATATTAATAAAAAGAGCAAATGAAAATGAGGATAAAACCGTTCAGCTAAACGGCTGGGTTTATAATTCCCGCCGAAGTGGAAAAATTGGATTCCTCATGCTTAGGGACGGTACTGGTATAATTCAATGTATCGTGGTAAAAAATGATGTTGGAGAAGAAAAATTTGAACAATTCAAACGACTTACCCAGGAAACATCAATCTCTGTTAGTGGCAAAATTGTAAAAAATGATCGAGCGCCCGGAGGTTTTGAAATTCAAACCAGCGATTTCACCATCCACCAAATTAGCGTTGATTATCCAATTACACCAAAAGAACATGGAACTGAGTTCCTCATGTCAAATCGACATTTGTGGCTGAGATCCAAAAGACAAAACGCCATAATAAAAATTCGTCATCAAATTATTAAAGCAACACGAGATTTCTTTGATTCACATGATTTTACACTGGTTGATACACCATTACTGACGCCAAATGTTTGTGAAGGCACAACTACATTATTTGAAACTGATTATTATGGTGAAAAGGTATTTTTGGCCCAATCAGGTCAGTTATACGGCGAGGCCAATGCATTCGCCATGGGAAGGCAGTACAATTTTGGCCCGACTTTCAGAGCTGAAAAAAGTAAAACACGACGTCATTTATTGGAGTTCTGGATGGTCGAACCAGAAATTACCTATTGCGATCTAAATGAGAACATGGAATGGGCTGAAAACATGCTGGCATATATTGTTGCCCAGGTTTTAGAACATAAATCAGAGGAGCTCGCCATTCTGGAACGGGATATATCCGTTTTGGAAAAAATAAAAGCACCATTCCCCAGAGTCAGTTATACTGATTGCGTGGACATTCTTAAAAAAGGCGGTTTTGATTTTGAATGGGGTGGGGACTTTGGTTCTCCTAAAGAAAGCTATATTTCACAACAATTTGATAAACCGGTCATCATCCATAGGTATCCTGCCGATATAAAAGCCTTTTATATGAAAAGGGATTCAGAGAACGAAGATCTTGTTTTAGGGATGGATATATTGGCACCAGAAGGCTATGGTGAAATTATCGGTGGGTCCGAACGAGAAGCGGACTATGATACTCTACTAAAAAGGTTAAAAGAAGATGATCTACCTGTTGAGGAATTTCAGTGGTATCTTGATTTAAGAAAATATGGTTCAGTACCGCATGCCGGTTTTGGTATGGGGATTGAAAGAACCGTTGCCTGGATATGCAAATTGCCACATGTGAGAGAAACCATCCCATTTCCACGCATGTATGGAAGGCTTAGACCATAAAATATAAACCCAATCACAATTTTGCGGATACAATTCCTAATCTATGCATTTTGAATCTATTCTTTGACGGTATGATATGAAAATTCTACTGGCTCAGATAAATCCTATAGTGGGAAATTTGGATTATAATAGATCGCTGATATGCGGCACGATTGAAAAATATCAAAATCAGGTTGATCTTATTGTTTTCCCTGAATTGATTGTCACCGGATATCCTCCTCAGGATTTACTACTGGAGTCCCGGTTCATTCAATCAGCCGCAGAGTCTTTGAATACAATAGTTAATGTTGTAAAAACATGTACAATTATCCTTGGTACAATTCGACATGATGGTGAAGACTTATTTAATACTGCTGCTATCATCAGGGATTCAGAAATTCTTGGCTATCGGGATAAAATATTATTACCGACTTATGATGTTTTTGATGAAGACAGGTACTTTACCTCTGCAGTTCAAAATAAACCAATTGATGTACAAATTGGTGATCGCAAAGTAAGAATTGGAGTTGAAATCTGTGAAGATTTATGGGATTCAGATTACGATCATAAGGTTACTAAGGATCTTTCAACTGATGGTGCTGAACTAATAATTAACGTTTCAGCTTCTCCGTTCAGCTTAAATAGAGTTGACGAAAGAATGGCTATTGTATCAGAAAAGATAACTGAATTAAAGAAATACTTTATATACTGCAATTTGATAGGTGCTCAAGATGAGCTCATATTTGATGGTGGATCATTTGTCATGTCACCAAATGCATCAGTTGTGGCAATTGCCTCCCAATTTGAACAAGAATTTCTTCTCTTTAATTTAGATGAGCCACAAAGCATCAAATATAAACCAATGGTTGAAGAAGAACAGATTTATCATGCCCTCACACTTGGCGTTAAAGATTATTTCCAAAAAACCGGTTTCCATGATGCTGTCATTGGATTAAGCGGTGGTATCGATTCAGCATTGGTAGCAGCCATCGCATGTAATGCATTAGGATCGGATCATGTCACCGGGATCACCATGCCCTCAAAGTATTCTTCTGATCACAGCATCGATGATTCAGAAAAACTTGCTGACAATCTTGGATTGAATTTTGAAAGATTAAGCATTGAGGAATTAAACGCAGGCTTTTTGAAATCTTTAAATCCCTTTTTTGCTAATACTGTTACGGGATTGGCAGAAGAAAATCTCCAGGCGAGGATCAGGGGGAATATTCTTATGGCTGTTGCCAATAAAAATAATGCTCTGGTATTAAATACTGGGAATAAAACCGAAACCGCTCTGGGATATTGCACTATGTATGGCGATATGTGTGGTGCCCTTGGCGTAATCAGCGATTTGAATAAATTGCAGGTATATGCTGTGAGTAAATGGATTAACTCGCATTATCGTCGAGAAATAATTCCTGAAAATACTATCATGAAACCACCTTCTGCAGAACTCCGACCAAATCAGGTGGACCCATTTGACTATGATCTAATTAGCCCATTGGTGGATGAAATTATTACCAATAATCGACATCTGAATTCATTAGTAATTGAAGGATATGAAGAAGAAATTGTCAAAGATATTTTGCAGAAAATCAGGGTGAATGAATTTAAGAGACGTCAGGCTGCTCCGGGTTTGAGAATATCAATGAAAGCATTTGGACTGGGAAGACGATATCCTATTGTAAATGGTTTCAGAAATAATTAAATAATTATCGTAATTTAATCAGTAGATGTTTCTAGTATAGATCCTGCTGCTTCACATTCGAGTAGTTGTTGATTATATCTGTGTGAAACTTCTAATAAAACCAGCTAATATCAGGTTATCACTCAACGTTAATCTCCGATAATTATGTTTACCATTTGCACCACATCCAAAACATCAAGAATTCCATCGGTATTCATATCTGCTGCCAGAAATTCTCCATTGTCAGGCTCTGCTGAACCCATGATGAAATTAACCAGATTTACAATATCCAGCACATCAACAACTCCATCGCTATTGATATCCCCAGGCACTTGATCAAAAAAGTCAAAACTAAGTGTGATGGTGGGCTCGCTTTCAACACCAAGGATATTGGCTGCAGTAAGATAATAGCTGTATGAATTACCCAATTGAATATTTGTATCAAAAAATTCAGATTCAGGAAACTCCAGATCAGTATAAAACTCAATTGGATCGGCGTTCACACCTCGGTAAATATTGGTATAACCCGGTAATGAGTCGGGATTGGCCAGAACCCATTGAAGTAAAATATCTTCACCAATAATCTCCCCGGTAAAATCAATAGGCGGATTTGGGATCAACTGAGTTTCAGGGGCAGTCATATTAAAACTGCCATTTGTCACAAATATCATAGGAGGGGGAAATCCTGCCTGAAACAATGTGCCATCGAAATTACCAGTCATTGATTCCATATCAATTGATTCCAATTCAATACCACCGCTGAGTGGGAGATATGATTGAGTCAATAATTCTGTAAGGGTTTCAAGAAAAAAATCTGAAAAATTAGTAGAGTCGATTTCACCATCCAGGATGGGAGCAATAAGATCAAATATCAGACTGGAATCTATCTCAGGGATGAACAAAAATGTTGCTGGTGTATTTAATGGATCTTCCAGATCAGGTATACTAACATCCCAAGACTGGGGTTCAATGTCTTCTCCTTCATCTATCATCCACAAAAGAAATAAATCAAATTGAGACATCTCCTCATTTGAAGGTTGGAATGCTGGGATAGTGATACGGTTTGAAATTAAATCTGATGTAATAAATGCCACGGCACCGCTAAGTGTAGCCGCCAGCGAATCCAATTCCATCAACTCAGCGTGAAAGCTACCATTGAGAGTGCCGCTGTAATCAAATGATAATTCCCCTGTATAAAAGTCAGAATGTGTTTGGGCCGCAATCACGGTAAATAGTATGGAAAGTAGAATTACAAATTTTGACATTACTTCTCCCTGTTAAATCAAAATATAAAAAATATTATTGAAGATGTTTAGAAATTTACCCGACAAAAACTTATCTCACCAAACCAATTCGAATTAGTTTATTGAAATGTCCTCATTCTCTCCAGTTATTAGAGAAGAATCTGATTTGCAGTTGATTGCCCTATAGAAAATAACCTAAATTTAATTATGTTGAAGGACAAAATTTTTGCCATTCCCTGGTAAAAAACTCATTGAGAATACTTCCACCTCAAATTCATATTTGGGTATAATAATCTTTTTGAAAAAATTGAATAGGGATATTCCATTATTGAAATTTTTCATTCTCCAAATAATAGCAATTTTTTTCGCCAATCATTTCATTATTCCCTTTGCAATCCTCTTAATAATAATCTTACTGTCAGTGATACTATCCACAAGCCGTTATTATTTTTTGATAATTCCAGTTTTAGTGGTTAGTATCATAATGCTCCGCTGTCAATTGGTGACGCTGGATTATTTTGAAGATGAAATCGAAATAATCAATCAACCTTTGATTGTAAAATATGTTGCTGGTACCGGTATAAATCAGAAGCTAACTATTGGGCTTCCCAGCTTGAATGGTGATATCATATTTTCACGAAAAGAGGAAGGACCGAATGTTCTCCCAGGTGATACTTTGTGGATGTCAGGTATACTCATAATTCCAGAAAATCCTACAAACCCAGGTCAGTTTAATTATCGTCAATATTTACAACAAAAAGGAATTACCAGTATTCTGGTAAAAGGTGAGATCAATCAATTCAGTGCAGGCCCCTGGTCTCTGGGAAGACTATTTACGGACTGGCGCTTTTATGCCGGTGAAACAATAAATGAATATGTGGACGAGCCTTTTTCCGGTATTGTAAAAGGCCTAATTATTGGTGACAGACTTGAAATAGATGAGGATATAAAAAAAAGATTTATGGATATTGGTATTGTCCATATTCTTGCTGTTTCCGGTCTACATGTTGGATACATTTATTTGATTTTGTCTTTAACCGGAAAGATACTCCGAATGCCGCCAAAAGCAGTATTTATTTTTATTTCGTTTGGATTGATTTTTTACATGGGGCTTACTGGTTTTACTGTAAGTGTGATTCGGGCAGGCATTATGGCAATTTTATATTCCTGGGGTAAAATGAGGGAAAAAAATATCAATCCCTGGAATATTGTCATTTTCTCAGCAATATTTGTATTGTACCTGAATCCATCCCAATATAATTCACCAGGATTTTTGTTATCATATGGTGCTGTCTCAGGTATCCTATTTTCATACAACAAATTGGTAAATCTGATCTGCTTGGTTCCATTTCTAAAAAGATCTCGTTCAAACAAATTTATCAGAGGAATAATAGATTTAGTACTTGTCACCGTAAGTGCCCAGGTCGGCACCTTAATTCCATCATCCGTATTTTTTCACACTATTCCTGTGTGGGGTATTCTGGCAAACTTGCTAATTGTATTTTTATCCGGGATAGCAGTTATTTCCGGGATTCTAACAGTATTATCCAATGCCCTTCCAAGTATAATTCCTGACCTGTTCGGTGAAACTGCCTGGTTCACCTTGTTCACTATGAATCATATAAGTATGTTTATATCTGATTTACCACTCAGGCATATTTATCTTGGTGATATACCATTTATCTTAATAAGCTTAATATTTATAACTATTATACTATGGATAGCATCTATAAATATTAAAGTTTTGAAACTGGCGATTATTTCCACCTTGATGATACTGAACATCTTTATGTGGAAATCAATGATTTATTTAGATTCTGTTAAATTCTGGTTTCTTGATGTTGGGCAGGGAGATGCCTGTGTTATTATCGATGGAAAAAACACTATACTAATTGATGCCGGCTATGCAGGCTTTGGCAAGGATTATGGTAAATATGCAATTCTCCCATTTCTGAAATCTGAAGGGATTAATCAACTTGATCTCGCCGTAATGACCCATCCGCATGCAGATCATATTGGGGGATTTCGGAGCATTATGAACGATATAGCCGTCAAAGCAGTCTGGGACACAAGAAATGATTATCAATCAAGTATATACGATGCAATAAAACTAAAATGCTTTGAAGATGAAATCCCAATTGACTATCCTGAACCTGGTGAAATCTACCAGATTGGCAGAATTAGGATTACCATACTTTATCCAAGTGAGAGCCTGTCAAAATCTGTTGATAACATAAACAATGCCTCGATCGTATTTCGAATTGATGTAGATAGAGATTCGTTTTTATTTACAGGGGACATGGAAAAGGAAGGAGAGCGCTATCTCTATAAATTAGATGAGATCAAAAACGTCGATTTGATAAAACTTGGACATCACGGGTCCATAACCAGTTCAACTGAACAACTCTGTCAGTTAGTTCGTGCAAGATTTGGTATTGTCTCACTTGGAAAAAATAATAAATATGGACATCCCTCCATAAACGTATTGGAAAGGTGGGAAAAAGTAAACACACATTTGTACCGTACTGATCTGAGGGGTGCAATTCTGGCTGAGTCAGATGGAAAAGGATTAAGATTAACCGCGATGAAGAAGTAACAATTAGATTTTTAAAGCCTAATAAATTAGTAAGTAAAAAATCGATACAATTTTGTAATGTAATAAATTCATTAAAGTGACACTTATCGGACTATGTGTATGATTGCAACAGATTCTATTTGGATCGATCGATAAAATTCTATTTTATTATTTTGTTAAATATTTGATAAAAAACTAAAAATAAATGATTGTTGCTTCCCTCGTGAAATGATTAATATATACCACATATTTATTACTAACCAAAGAATTTAGGAATGCAACAAATGGATACTGCCCAAACAAAAATGATAAAAGATTACATGGCAACTTCTCTTGTCAGATTGGCACCACAATTAAATGTATATGATTCTATCACATTATTAATTAAGCATAAAATATCCGGTGCCCCCGTGGTAGACCGCAATGAGAAATTAATAGGTGTTTTATCTGAGAAGGATTGTCTGAGAATATTGGCGAATGGATCATTCCATGACTTGCCTGCAGGCGAAGTAAAAGATTATATGAGTACTAATTGTTTTACACTTCGTGCCGATGATGATGTATTCCGTGCAGCTGATATTTTTCTTCACCATAATTTCCGAAGAATTCCTGTAACTGATGAAAATGAAAAACTTGTTGGGCAGATCAGCAGAAGAGATGTACTTCGGGCAATTCAAGATGCATCGGATGTAAAATCTCCAGATGCATTTCCTTCCAAATATTTATCAGATGAAATGAAAGCCTCTTTAGAAGATTGAGATTATTTATAAATATTGTTTTTATAGATGACATTGCCTGCCTCTTCTAACGATTGATAAATATCAAATAGCGCATATTCAATTTTATGCAGAACTGCGTAATTAAATTATAATATGCATTATTTAATGCCTTTATTACGAAGTAAATTTTCATCTTGAATTCATCATTAATTTCATACAATTTAAATAACAAATCATGAACCCTCAGTCACCAGCAAGACTTTTTTTGATCGATGGTATGGCCCAATTATATCGGGCCCATTTTGGCATGATTCATAATCCATTAATTACTCGGGATGGTCGCCATACATCTGCTATCTTTGGTTTTATGAATATGCTTTTCAAACTTATCAGGGATGAAAACCCTGATTATCTTGCCATTATCATGGACAGCCGAGAACCCACATTCAGGCATAAATTGTTTACCGATTATAAAGCAACCAGGGAGCGGATGCCTGAAGAACTGGTACAGCAATTAGAACCTTTGAGAGAGGTAATTGCCGCATCAAATATTCCCGTTATTGCCAAACCGGGATACGAGGCTGATGATATTATTGGAACCTTTGCGAAACAGGCGGAAAAGGAAGGATTTAATACATTTATCGTAACTGGTGACAAGGATATGATGCAGTTAATATCAGAATCTACCTTTATGTTCACAACGGGAAACAGATTCAAACCAACAACCATATATGATATTCAAGGTGTGATTGATAAATGGGGGGTTTCTCCAGATAAGATTATTGATTTTCTCACCTTGCTGGGTGATTCATCGGATAATATTCCCGGAGTCGATGGAATTGGTAAGGTGGGTGCGGCCAAACTTTTAACAGAATATGGTACCCTTGAAAATATAATCGCCCACACAGATGATGTTAAAAATAAAAGAGCGCGAAATGGATTGATTAACAGCAAGGATATGATTCATCTCTCAAGGGAGTTGGTTACCATCCTCACTGATGTACCTCTTGAACTTCATGTGAATGAAATCAAACGAAAACCTATGAAAAAAGATGCTCTTACAGCGCTTTTTAATGATTTGGAAATATATTCACTTATCAATCAGATTGAAGGAGTCACTTCCGAAGAACCTGGTCCCGGGATTGAAGTAAAAAAAGAATATAAAACAGTTTCTGATATGGATAATCTGGATGGGATGATCAGAAAACTTATGGATGCACCGCTTGTGTCATTTGATCTTGAAACGACATCCGTAGATGCCCTCACCGCCGATATAGTCGGTTTGTCATTTTCTATCCAAGATAATTCAGGATGGTATATACCCGTCGAATATCCTGAAAAAATTAATAGTATATTTGATGAATTTGGCCTCGATCTGATATTAAAAAAACTATCATCACTTTTTGAAAATGACAAATATAAATTCTGTGGCCAGAATATAAAATATGATGCCCTTGTTCTATCAAGATATGGTATTGCCTTAAATGGGATTGAGTTTGATACAATGGTTGCAGCTCATTTAATCCGGCCTGAAAGTGGTCGCTTTAAAATGGATTATCTCTCAATCGAATTTTTAAATTATCATATGAAACCAATTACCGATTTAATTGGGACCGGTAAAAATCAAAAATCGATGGCCGATGTGCCTCTGGAAGAAATATCATTTTATGCTGCCGAAGATGCAGATATTGCCTTCCAGCTTACCGGGATATTTAAAGAAATATTGAAAGAAAAACATCTTGAGGATGCTTTTCATAAAATCGAACTTCCCCTCATACCTGTATTAATACAAATAGAGAAAAACGGAATTGTCCTTGATTTAGATTTTCTCAAGGAATTATCTGTGAAGATTCATGGTGAATTGGAGGATTTCGAAAACAAAATTCATCAGATGGCAGGAAAAGAGTTCAATATTAATTCACCAAAACAATTAGCTGAGATACTTTTTGATGAATTACAATTAAAGCCAATTAGAAAAAGAAGTACGGATGTGAATGTATTGGGAATCTTAAAAAATCATCATCCGCTTCCAGGTCTTATTCTCGACTATCGTCATCTAAAGAAATTATCTTCAACATATATTGATGCATTCCCGGATTATGTCAACTCAGCCTCGGGAAGAGTTCATACTTCTTTGAACCAGACTATTGCTGCAACTGGTAGATTGTCCAGTACACGACCAAATTTCCAAAATATTCCTATCAGGACCTCTCTTGGCAAGGAGATTCGAAAGGCATTTATTTCAGGGAAAGATGGGTGGAAGATTATTTCGGCGGATTATTCTCAGATTGAATTAAGGGTAATGGCTCATTTTTCAAATGAAAAGGAGCTAATACGATCATTTAATGAAAATGAGGATATCCATACTAGGACTGCCTCAACAGTTTTCGGTATCCCTCATGATGAGGTAACAAGTGATCAGCGGCGAACGGCTAAAGTTGTAAACTTTGGTATTATGTATGGCGCCGGACCCTATAGGATGAGTCAGGAACTCAACATAGGTATGCAAGATGCAAAATCGCTGATTGAATCCTACTTTAGAACCTATTCAGGGATACAGGGATACATCGACAAAACTCTGGAAGCAGCCCGTAAAGACGGTTATGTCAAAACATTGTTTGGTAGAAAAAGATATACCCCAAATCTGGTTTCTGAAAGTGTACAGGCTGTTCAGGCCGAAGAAAGAATGGCTATCAATATGCCAATTCAGGGAACCGCGGCGGAGATTATAAAAATTGCCATGTGCAGGATTCATGATAAGTTGATGTCAGGAAAATTTAAGTCCATGATGATTTTACAAGTCCATGATGAACTTCTTTTCGAAGTACCAGAAGAAGAAGTTAGCGCTTTAACTGAAATGATAGTTTTTGAGATGGAAAATGCAGCTGAGTTAGCTGTCCCTTTAAAAGTAGAATACGGTATTGGTAATAACTGGTTTGAGGCTCATTAGATAATAATTATGGAAGCATCTGTAACACTAAAAGCGATAGCTAAAATATACCTGAACCAGACAATTCTCGCTGATCTGTCATTTGGAATTGAAAAAGGAACAACATTTGTTATCCTTGGTGAATGCGGATCTGGAAAATCTACTATACTCAAACTTCTTGTTGGCATTATAGAACGAGATGCAGGTACTGCCTATATTCATGGCAAAGATATTTCAACAAGATGGAAGGAAACGCGAACAATTACCGGTTATTTGCCACAACGAAATGAACTGGATAATGAACTGACAGTATTTGAAAATCTAACTATTTATGGGCAGTTACACGGCCTTTCCGCCAGGGCAGCTAAAAGAAAAGCGGTTGAATGGTCCATTAGGTTGGGATTTAAGAGAAAGTTAAGAGATTTCCCAGAAACCCTTTCTTATGGTGTTAGAAGAAAAGTCTCGTTTGCCCGCGCCGTTATCCATGATCCCAAAGTTTTGCTTCTCGATGAGCCCACTAAAGGATTAGATCCAGCTAGTAAAAGAACAATTTGGAAAATATTAGACTCAATGAAGGGCAAAAAGACCATCTTGTTTATAACTCAGGATTTCCCTGAAGCAGAGAGATATGCCGATAGAATTGCCATTCTAAATCATGGAAATATAAAGATGAATGGGACATTAGACAGACTCATTGAAACCACTCATGGACTGACCCGCTATCATCTTATGTTTCAAAATGCTCCTGGTAAAGGTTTACTCGAGGAATTGAAAGAAATTCCAAAAGTTATTCGTCCATCATTAAATGGTAATGATTTGGAATTTTACTCCCGTGAAAGGACTCAATTTTTTAAAGTACTCGAAATAGCTTTAAGATATGGTTTGAAAGATATTGATACGTCACATTGTCAATTGCAGGATCTATTTACCGGTCTTATTGAAGGCGGTCTTGAATGAGATCTATTTTTATTATTTTGAAGAAAGAATTTTTTAGTTTCAGGAAAAACTTTATAGGCAAGTTATCTCTTTGGTTCTTCTTTCCATTGATACTTTTTGCGGTGTTAGGACTACCGTTATATAAACTCGTCAATGAAGTGAATGGATTAAATTATCTTCATTGGGCTGCACCAGGTATTTGGATGGCTTCAGCTTTTATCACTACCTATATTACTTCATTCCAGAGGAATAACTACCTTGTTACCACGTCACATGTCTTGGAAGTATTCCTAAAGGCTCCAGTATCAATATGGTCGATGCAGACTGCAATGACCCTTTGGGCAGTGTTTTCCGGTATGGTACAGTTATTATTGGCTTTACTCTTGATAGGATTGATAAATCATGAAATTTATACTCCAGTCAAATGGATTGAGATTTATGTGAGTATCCTCCCAATCATTATTTTTGCAGCAGTTCTTGGTAATTTTTTTGGTACCTGGGTTCGAAATTCAATAAATGCAACCTATTTGAATACGGTTATCATTATACTGTTTGTTTTTAGCACAGGAATATTTATTCCATTTACATATTTCCCTGATTCTTTTATATCTGCAATTCAACTACTGCCAATTATTCAAAGTATAAATGCTGTCCAGGATCTAGCTATTTATTCAAAAATTGGTCTGTCCAGTGCATTTATTCTTATGGTATTTACTGCATTTTTATTTCTTATAAATGGAATTTTATTTCAAAAGCTGATTAGGCGATAATAATTATGAATTTAGATGACAATTATTTTATAATAGGAATAGATGGGGGAGCATCAAAAACACACGGTGTTCTATTTACCCAGACTGGGGAAACACTTGCTAATATAATAGATGAAGGTACCAGCCTAACTGCAAATGAAGTTTCTGCTCCAGACCGAATTATCGGTTTGATTACAAAACTTTGTGAAAAAGCCGGGATTGGTTTTGATTATCTTGATGCTGTCGGGCTGGGTCTCGCCGGGGCAAGTAACGAACGCGCAAGAGAGGTTGTTTTTGGTAAGCTTGATAATTTGTCAATCTCAAGACATACGCTCATATCCAGTGATGTGGAAGCTGCATTTGAAGTAAGTTGTCCAGGCAACGAGGGTATTCTCGTTTCAGTTGGCACTGGGGTTATAGCAATGGGTCGTAATTCAGACGGCAGCACATACCGTGTTGGTGGACTTGGCCATGACAAAGATTCTGGTAGTGGATATTGGATTGGCAAGGAAGCCATGCTGAAAATAGCGATACAAGAAAATAATGTTTACGGTGCTCTTGAATTGCAGGAACTGGTTAATATGATTGTTGAGCAAACTGGTGAAAATGACTTTGATTCAGCTGTTGAAAAAATCATGGCTTCTGAGGAAAGTGTTTTTGAAATCGCTGCATTCGCCAAGGAAGTATTAAGCCTTTCTGAGTCAGGTAATGAAGTTGCCATGTCAATCGTCCAGGAAGCAACTCTTGCAGTTTCAGATTTAATTTTAGAATTGACACATAAATTGGATTTCGGAAAAGAGTTTTATTTATTTTCAGGTAATGGCAGTATCCTCAAAAATTCAATCTATAGAAAATCGCTCTCAGATTCATTAAAATTTAGTTACCCCAATATTAAATGGACCTTTTCAATCATTCCACCAGCCTATGGCGCTGGATTGCTGGCTGCCAGATTTAGAGATGTCCCTGTTACACTTCAGTCTATCGCAAAACATTTGAATGAGAATTACGCCGATAGCGGAGATTAATCTCCAGCATCTAACAGAAAATTTTCGACAGATACAGAGGATGTGTCCTGGTGCAGCTGTTATGCCTGTTGTAAAAGCAGATGCCTATGGTCATGGTATAATTCCCATAACAACCACATTAATTAATGCCGGTGCTTCTGGGTTCTGCATTGCTTTAATATCTGAACTTGAGAGTCTGATAAATTTGAATGTAACTGTGCCAATATTGCATTTAGGTAGATTGTATAAAGAGATACTTCAACTAACAATTAATCGTAATATCTGGTGCACATTAAATTCTGTTGATGACATGCAAATATTAGATACTCATTTCAAGGATACTGGTTCTATAACCACTATTCACATGAAAATTGATACTGGCATGGGTCGATTGGGAGTACTACCAGAGAAAGCCTTAGACATTGCAATCGCTTTAGCTGGCCATCCAGGTATTAAACTTGATGGACTGTGGTCTCATCTCTCAACAGCTGAAGAATTAAATCCATCTTATTATAATTACCAATTAAATCTTTTTAATGAAACGACTGCACGAATAACATCCAAAATTCCAGGAATTTCTTACCGTCATATAGCCAATAGTTCTGCGATAATGAATAC